>Ga0268298_10000450_pt1 | contig 53015 bp, 85 predicted proteins | sample WWTPWeurt_MetaG_FD_194462 | JGI IMG/M metagenome (GOLD analysis project Ga0268298, IMG submission 194462) | Activated sludge microbial communities from WWTP in Nijmegen, Gelderland, Netherland - WWTP Weurt | ecosystem: Engineered > WWTP > Aerobic digester > Activated sludge | place... | reverse complement strand
CAGGAGGAGCAGGTGCTGCCGGAACTTCATATTCTGGAGGATCTGGTGGTGGTGGAGGTGGGTATAATGGCTCCTTAGGAAATCCTGGATCTGCCGGTGCTGCTAATGGTGGTGCTGGTGGAAATGCTGGTTCTCAGACTGAAGGTTCTGGGTCTCAAACCGGAGGGGGATCTGGGAACCCTGGAGGTTCTGGGTCTCAAACCGGAGGGTCGGGATCTTCTGGATCTTCTGGAACCGGAGGTAATATTATTCTTATTGTAGGAGGAAACCTTACTATTGGAGGTTCTGCTGTTATAAGTGCTAATGGATCTGCTGGTGGAGGAGCTTCAGGAGGCGCTGGCTGGTGCATAGGAGGGGGAGGTTCTGGAGGAGGAAGAGTAATTATCCTTTATGCGGGAACTCTTTCCAATTCTGGTACAGTCCAAGCCAATGGTGGTGCCGCTGGAGCAGCTAGTGGGGGTGGTTCTGGCAATGTTAATGGTGGAGCCGGGGGAGCAGGAAGTGTTACTTCTCCCACAGCTATAGGGGCCTGATCTAGTTAAAAGTGTAAACCAATACGCCATATAATAAGGAATAGTTTAAATTTATGCCATTTCAATCACCTAAAAGAAGAGAATCACTAGGGACTTCTACAAGTTCCCTCTCCTACTTTGGAAATGGTTCAGATGGAGCACTCACCGTTTCCTCTAATACAACCTTAGGAAGTGGAAATGATGATACTGCTGTTTATTATTCCAACTATACTTCTTTAACTGTTAATTCCTCAACTACTCTATCTCTTGCGGGTAGAAGAAGGGCTTGGATCATATATGTCCAAGGAAACTGCACAATTAATGGATCTATTACAATGGCTACCGGAGCCTCTGCTGTTGCTACAGCTATTGAAGTTCTTAGAGATACCCCTGATTCTGTATTAGGGATATGTAATCTTAATAAAGTAGTAAGATATGCTACCCCCGCCGCTGGTGCCAATGGCGGAAATGCCGTTACTACCGGTGCTCCTGGGTCTAATGGCAATGCTGGCTCTGCTGGAACTAATGGACAGACTGGTGGTGGAGGTTCTGGAGCCGGTGGCGCTGGAGGCTCTGGTAATGTGGGTAACGGTGGAGCAGGCGCTGCTGGTACTTCTTATTCTGGAGGCGCTGGAGGTGGTGGCGGAGGTTTTATCCTCCCTAATGGGGTAAACGCTACTGCTGGAGGAGCTAATGGAGGGGCTGGTGGAAATGCTGGTGATAATGGTAGTGATACTAATAGGGCTTCTGGAGGAGGTGCGGGAAATCCTGGAGGTAATCCGGGATCTAACGGGGGAACTGGTACAGGTTATGCTGGTGGATCTGGAACAGGAGGAAACATAGTTCTTATAGTAGGAGGTAATCTTACTATTGGTGGATCTGCTGTTATAAGTGCTAATGGAGGAGCAGGCGGAAATGCTACTGCTAGCTGGACCGCTCTAAGTGGTGGTGGTTCTGGTGGAGGAAGAGTAATTGTTCTCTATGCCGGAACTTTAGCCAATACAGGTACAATTCAGGCTAACGGCGGTGCTGCTGGGGTAGCCTCTGGAGCCACCTATGGTTACACAGGTGGGGCAGGGGGAGCAGGATCTGTAACTTCTCCTACACAAATAAGCACGTGATACAATACTAGATAAGTATATGAGTATTAAGCAGTCACTTGTAGGTCAAGTGTTTTATGATTTAACAGTAATAGGTGATGCTCCAAGTATAAAGGGGGTATCCTACTCTATCTGTATATGCTCATGTGGGCAGGACTGCATAAAAAGGAATAAATATCTCAAGAACGGAGATACTAAGTCCTGCGGGCATAGATATAAAAATCAAAAACAGCCAGATTTCTATCCTGGTCAGGTCTTTGGATCTTTCTCTGTGATTAGGAAATTGCCTATGGTTAAGGGTAAGAAACCCAGATATTTGGTGGAATGTAGCTGTGGAAACATTGTTGAAAAGTCTAGAAAATCTGTTATCACTAGTACGTCTTGTGGTGCTTGTCAGTCTTTTTCTTACATTGGTAAAAAGATAGATCGTTTAACTATTATAGCTTATTTAGGTACGGATAAAAAAGGGAAACAAACATATGAAGCTATTTGTGACTGTGGAACGAAAAAAACCATAACTTACTCCTCTTTGCGTAAAAATAAGTACAATTCTTGTGATAGTTGTTATTCTACATGGTCTAGGAATCTTGAAAATTTATCAGGTAACGTATTGGGGAGGTTAACTATACTTTACTTATGGCAGTCCCGTCCTAACCTTTGGCTTTCTATTTGCGAGTGTGGAAAGACTACCCTTCATTCAAAATCGGAATTATTAGGTGGAAATGTTCAGTCCTGTGGGTGTTTACAAAATGAGTATAGATCTGGGCTTCTCACCCCATATAGGGGGTCTAGTAGCGCACTAAACACAGCCATACGAAGCTCTAAAGAATATATGGCTTGGAAGCTATCTGTATACACCAGAGACAATAAACTTTGTCAAGAGTGCCCAAAACCTACAAAGGGGACAGTAGCACATCATATTGTTTTTTTATCCTATTTATTGCATAAATATAGTATCACTTCACTGGATGAGGCTAGGAGTTGTTCTGCTATTTGGGATATAACAAATGGTATAACCCTTTGTGATTCATGTCATGCTACTAAACATCCACTATTACAGGCCAGATTTAATAAAATAAAGTTGATGGTTTAGTTAGAGTATTAAGGACTGAGAAAATAGGTGTTATATGTTAGAGCCTAGAAAGATTAAAAGAATCCTAGTATTAAATCTTGCTGATAAAGCCTCCCGCGACTTTGTTGAAAGTCTCTCCGGGGAAGAGTATGCAAGTTTTCATGACATAATTGACTGGTATAACCCTGCCCACCTTCCTCGGGTGGAAGAGTACCTACTAGATAAACACTATCCTTCTTTATCTAAGTTTCCTTCTTGTTGGGTCTTTCTCCCCCGCGAGCATACCTTTGCAGAAGAAGACCAAGTAGCCCTCATCTCTGGGTTTACCTCATATCAAGAAATTATAAATGAAGGAGATTGGGCAAAGGTAGAGGCTATTATAGAGGCAGTACAGATGTCTGAGTCTTACAAGGTTCAGTATATTAAGAGTCAGATACTTCTGAATTCTGCCATTCCTGCCCATCTTCTTAGCTACTTCATGACCTGTACCACTGTCAATGAGCTAAAAGCTATGCATTACAGACTACTGGAAGCTGGTATGTTTGTCAAGGATGAAGCTCTTATCTCTAATGTATTAGAAGAAACTAAGGTAGATTTGGGGGAGGTTATTACTCTTAATTCCCCCCGCGAGATGGTAGCTCTTCCTCAAGGCTTCGGGGAGAATAAGCTAAAAATGTTAGTACTAGACAACGGATAAACTTAAACTATGAACTATCTTATTGTCAATACCCTAGATAAAAACTGTAGAGAATTCCTGGAAAAGGAAGATGTATCTGCATATCAAGTTATAGACTGGTATAAAGATGACCTGTCTAAGGTACAATCTCTTGGTTTGTCAGTTAGTTCTTTTCCTTGCGCCTTTATAAACTTTCCAGATACTGGAGGTCTCCCGGAGGCTTATGAAGTAATATCTGAGTTTAATTCTGTCTCAGAACTTCAAGAGAAAACTGCTAACAGGTCTGAAGAAAGGAACAAAGAAGGTGAATCTCTTCCACCCCTCCCGCCTAAGCCTGACTACCAGGGTTTCTTAGTAGCGCTGATGTCTGATTTAACCCTCCCTCTAGAGTGTCAGCCCTTTTATACTTCTTGGCGTCTGTTTCCAGATGACTTAATCAATGACCAGAAACGCTGGTTATTTTGGCAGAAGATGACAGCTAACCCCTCTTACTTCATTACTCCTGAAGTTATAGCAGCTATTCAACTCCACGCCGAAACTTACCATGTTTCTCTGTCTCCTTCAATGAAATAACCTTTAGAATCTTTACTGTTATTCCTCGTTGATATAATATCTTTGTAGAATAGTAAAGGTATTATATGAGACCAGTCCCGCCTAACTTTGTAAACAGAGTTGGTTTGAGATATGGAAATTTAGTAGCTCTAGAGTATCTTCGTAAGTCCCAGTGGCTTTGTTTATGTGATTGTGGAAACACTAGAATTGTAGGTGTACCCTTCCTACTGAATGGACATAGGTCTTTTCTAGGGTGTGAGGAGTGCTGTAAAAAATCACATTCTGAGAAAACTAAATTAAGATTAAAGGGTAAAAGTAAAGGAAGACCAGCCAATAATCGTTCAAACTTAGTAGGTCAGGTTTTTGGAAACCTGACAGTGGTAGATGTGGGGAGAAAATCAGGGGAAGATAATGGGTGGAAACTGTACTGGAAATGCATTTGTGTATGTGGCAAAGAATTAGAGGTATCTACTGGCGGTCTAACAAGCGGTAATAGTAAATCATGTGGATGCACAAAGTTCAAATATGCTCCTGGATGGTCTACTAATAGAAGATTAACCTTTTCCTCTTATCTTAGAACCTTACCACAACACTCTTTATGGAGAATTAGTGTTCTAGAAAGAGACAGATTTGCTTGTATTTCATGTGGTAAGTCTAATCATTTGGATGCACATCACATCATATACTTAAGAACAATTGTTGATGTATTAAAGATAGACCCTGAAGTAGAGTCCTCATATAGCCCCTTTCTGTGGAATACGGATAATGGGGTTACTTTGTGTAGAGATTGCCATAAGTACATACATACTAAGGTAGGAAGATGTTTTTCTTCCCACCTTCTTACCAAACACTATAGTAAGTTTGACATTATGAGTAGTTTTTTATCTTACTACTACTCCTTAGAGTTTAGGAATATAGATTTGGATAAAATAATAGAGGTGCTAAGTCCTCATGAGTTAAACTATGCTCTTTCTTACCTTAAATATAAGAAAAGGTGGAGCATGGACTCCTGCTGACATATTAAATGAGCAGGCTAGAAAAGGATTCTGGGCTAGGGTCAAAGCTAGTAAACCATACTTTATGACAGATACAATTATTTCAGATGTAGAGGCTCTGGCCTTACAGTGCAATATTCCTCTTACAGATTAGGTATTAATAATGTTAGAAAAGCTAAAGTCTTTGTTTAGAAAAAAGAAAGATAATTCTATTAGTAGAATAGTAGGCATCCGGGGAGAGGTTATTCCTGGATATATTAGAGTAGACATTGAAGATTTTATGCCGGATGGTACTCCTCAAGACAAGCCTACCTTAACAGAAGATTATAAAATCTCCCCCAAGATGAGAGCTACTGTAAATAGAATTCTTGCTGGATTGGAAACAGAAGAGGATCTAGAAATTTTTACTATGTTCATTCTCGGATAGAATTTAAATAGTTTCTATTGGAGATATTTAATTAAATGGACGTATGTATTAATTGCGGCCTTGAAATTGCCCCCGGGGAGTCTTGCTCAGATAATGAGTGCTCTCTAAAGATTAAACAGCAATCTCTACAAGAAAAGCTTTTAAAAATAACTTCTACTTCTAAAGAACTTTCTGAAGATGAAAAAATGGAAGTTCTTGATATAGTGGCCCAACTTCAAGAAGTAGCTTCTGAATTACTAGAGCTTTTAGTAGGGGAAGATGAAGATGAGAGCGAGTCTGAAGATAAATCTGTAGAGAAGTTAAGAAGTATTGTTGAAACTAAATCTCTTTCTCACTCCATTAAAGAAGATGGAAGTGCTCAATCTTCTGCTGATCTAACTTTTATTAAGCGTTCTCAAGAGTATAAAGCTTCTGATGAAGATCTATTAAAAATTAATAAGCTTTCTCTAATTCCCCTTAAAGCAGAAGACGTATATGTTTTTGAACTCCAATCTGCTGATGATCAAGTAGATAGGTCTTATGAACATTTTTCTACTAAGGCCCTAAAATCAATGGCTGAACTAGCAGTCAAAAATAAAATTCCTTTTATAACTGAGGGAGATCATGATCATCAACATAGACAGAAAAATGTCTATGGAGTTGTATTTGATGCCCAGGTTAAGTCAGGCAAACTCTTATATAAAACATATATTCCAAATATTCCTAGAAATAAAAATGTTCTAGATGCTATTCTTACTGGACTATATAGTAAATTGTCTGTTGGATTTAGAATGAATCCTTATAAAGATTTCATTTGTGATTCTTGTAATAAATCTTTGTATTCAGAATCTTGCCCCCACTTCCCCGGGGGAGTTGATGAAAAAGGAAAATTAGTAACTGCCACTATTAAAGATGTAACAGATAACTTTGAAATAAGTGGAGTAGCTGTTCCTTGTCAAACCGAGGCCCATATTAGAGGCGGTAAATCTGCGGAGCTTAAATCAGTAGAAGCTGCTAGCAAATCATTTGAATCTTCTATTTTAGGTATTGCTTCTGTTTTAGAAAATACCCAAAACTCCTTGGAAAATTCTAATCTAGATACAATGAATATTGGTATAGACAACATGGAGAAGTCTTCTGAGATGGATGAACAAGAAAAAACATTAGATGAAACTAAGGAGACTAAAGCTCCCGAGACTTCTAATGAAGAAACTGTTACTAAGCAAGAAGAAACCTCAGAATCTAAAACTTCTAAATCAGAAGATGTAAATATTGAGGATCTTGTCAAGGCTGAAGTAGAGAAAGCATTAGCTTCTCTTAAAGAAGGCCTTGTAAATGAAATTTCTGTAAAAGTAGAGCCTGTAAAAGTTGACAATTCTGAGATTGAAACCTCTGTTAAGTCTCTTATTGAAAAGCTTGCTGCTGTAGAAGCCAAGCTTGATGAAGCCCTAAATGCTTCTGAAGGATCTATTGAGAAAAAGCTTTCCGAACAGGAAAAAGAAACAGAGCCCACTGTTAGAAAATCTTGGGTACATGATGTGTTTGGAATTGACTTAGGAGGTCAAGAATAGTAATGGACGAACTAAACTCAGCGGATTTTATCAACGGAGTTAAAGCCGCAAATGGTGCCGCCGGGCAGAGTGCTCCAAATAAAGCCTCCGGTATTCCACTAGAAAAGGCTATTAAATCCCTTCCCTACCATATGCAAGATATGGCAGAAACTATGTTCCGTAAGGAACTTCGTTCTCCAGATCTTTCTTCTATCAGACTTATTTCTCTTGAGAAACAAGCTACTGAACTTGCTAACAAGCAAACTGTATTTCTTAATATTTGTGAATCTAACGGTATTGAGAGAGTAACTGACTTCCAACACAGATTCCGTGAAAGGAATATTGGATCAGATGCTGCTGAATTCTTCAATCCTAACGGAGACTTTGCTGCGGAAGCTGAATCTAATCGTCCTACCAGAGATAATACTCTAGGATTCCTTGGAAACCAGCTTAATATTCGCTTAATTGCTGAAGAGCTAGCTTCTCAGTCTCCTATTGCTAGAACCAATCTAGTGCAGCAAGAAGTAGAGCACGAACTAATTCGTATTCGTAGAAAAATGAATTCTGCCCTAATTTCTAATACTGAAATCAAAGCAGAAAATGCTGCCAACATTCCTCAATGGGGCGGTTTCATTACCCGTTCTACCTTGTATAACTTAGCTACTTCTGGTGATCTAACCAATGCCTTAATTCAAGGTCGTGTAGATGCCATTGCTAATAACGCAGATGCTCAAGGTCTCACCTATGATGCTCCTATCATGGCTCTTTGTCACCCAGGACAACTATCCAAGATAGAAGATCTAATGATCGCTCGTTACCCTAACGCCCAGCACAGTATTGCTCAAGAGCAACTAAATGCTATGCTAATGGCAGGACTCCCCAATTTGGGAATTGCTCCTCAACAGATGGCAGTTTATAAGCCAAGACCTGGCCGCCCTGTTCTCTTCATCGGAGAATCCCAACTTCCTTCTGGATATTGTGTATTCTTTGTTCCCAACCTTCCTAAACTAGGTAAGTTCCAAATGATGGGAAGTTTCGGACCATTCGTGTTAGAGAGACCCACAGCAGATTTGAAACGAATAATTTATTGTTTTGATGCAGCTACTCTTATAGATCCACTGGTAGAATCTAGAGCAGTATTAAGTGGACTTAATAACTAATAATTAATTAACTAACATATAACAATAAAGTGATATATAATACCTCCTACACCCGGGAGGTATTATTTTATGTTCTATGTAACTAGAAGAAAAAAACATGCAAGATTTACACATAATCGTGTTCTAAAAAAAATGCACTTGTAATTTTCCGAATAAGATTGAAGATATATATAATTCATATAATTCCTTTAAGTATATAGATTGTAGAGCAGAATATAAGGGATATATAGAATATCTTCCAGTAGTCCTGCTTACCACAAAACATACTTGTAGGATCGTACAAGATGTAGAAGTATCAGTAGATGGATCAGGGGCAGTAACCTATCGTGATAATCTGAAAAAGTTACAAGAGCATTTCTCTATTAAAATATGGGAGTTTTAAGTATGTATATTAGGAGAAATTATAGCAGACATAAGGAGGTCATTCCTCCTTTTACAAATGGAGTACGGTGTGAGTATTGGGATTTAGACAGAGTACACTACCTACCAATAATTAGGATGAATGGAAAAATAGCCAAAGGTGTAGAATCTCAAGACTTTGAATTAGACAATGAGAAAAAGTTAAAGGCACTAGAGAAAGAAGGCATCTTTTTAAAAACTAAATGGGAGTTTTAAAATAAGATTTGTATATACTTAGTTATAGATGTTTAAACACTAGTTAAGGAGGACTTACTACTAGTTATGTTAAAAGATACTAAGTATTATATTATTGACACCCGCACTCCTTCTAATAGAAATAAAGGAAGATGGGTAGAGTGTAAAGATCTCTCTCAAAATGCAGAGTATAAAAAGCTCTTAGATTTGGAGATGGATCGTAGGCTTGCAGAAATGTTCCCTCGCCTTCCGTTTGGAGTTAATGAAGCAGCTTCTAACTTTCATACTGATCGAATGTTAAAAGAAACCCCAGATCTAGTTACTAAAGAAAAACCAGAGGATTTTGACGGACTTCTCTATATTGAAAGTGAGGAAGTAGCCAAAAAACTCTTGGCGGATCTTCAAGTAGTAGATAAAGATATTAAATTATCTAGATATGGACTTCAATTCTCTGTTGTAGAAACAGAATCTAAAAAAGCTAAAAAATAGTTAATTGACTTCTACTGCTGTTTGTGTTAAACTCTCTGTATACAACAGGGAGTTTTATTTATATGGAATATCATAGAAGGGTTTATGGAGTTAGTTTTGTGGAGTGCTTTCCAATAGATCAAAGTTTTGATACAAACAGTCTCCCTATAAATATAGAAAATGGAACTATCTATTTTGAATACTATGATAGATTACATAGGTCTGAGGTATCAATTTATTACTCCTCAAAAGAGGAGTACAAGAATGCAGATCTTTCTGTAGTTTTAAAGCATCAAGCTCTAATTAAAACCTATTGGGAGTTTTAGGAATGATAGTATATTGTAGAAGTGTTAGCTCGTATAGTAATGGAGATAAGTTCGTATTGTGTAGGTCAGGAATAGCAAAAGTTAATGCTAAACACGGATTATATATAAGTGTAGCCAGTGAATCTATAGATCTAAAGAACTATAAATTTATTTACTCAGGTTCTCCTGAACCTGTGGCCAACAGCTATTTTAAAGAAGATATGGATAATAATTATCACCCGGAATTGTTAAAAATTACGAAGTGGGAGTTTTAAGAAGTGCAATACTATACAAGAAGTAAATATGAAACCGAAGAAAATGGCCCTTATATAGAAAGTGCCCTATATTTTGATATAGAAAGGGACCTATCTTTTGATGATCTAGTATGTAGAATGTATATGCTAGTATCCTCTGGAAGGTTCTCCTTAGAGGAGTATAAGTTAATTTTTAAAAATTTATATCTACCAAATCTTGAAATGTGGTTTAAAGAGGATTCTGAAAATATAAGAGAAAAGATGTTAACTAGGAAGATCTGGTACTTTTAGGTAAACTTTAACAGTATGCCCCCGGAGGTTTGTAATGGAACACTTTGGCCCGCATCTGTTAGTGGACTGCTTTGAATGCGATAGTCAAGCAGTAACTAATAAAGCAATAATAGAAGATTTTATGGTATCTACTGTTACAAATGCAAACATGAGGATTATTAATGGCCCTCATGTTTTTTACTATTCTCATGAAGAGATACCAAAGGACTCTGGAGTTACAGGATTCCTAGTCTTAGCAGAATCTCATTTAAGTATTCATACTTTTCTTAGACATAACTTTGTTACACTAGATCTTTATTCTTGTAAGGAGTTTCCCTCCGGTCTCATTGTTCAAGATATTATTAAAATATTTAAACCTAAATCATTTAAATATTCTTTAATAGACCGTGGAGTAGGTTTTACCAGATCTTGAATTTATTAGTATTTTAAGTTATACTCCTAGTATCTATTACTAGGAGTATTTTTATGAGTGACAAATCAAAGAAGTTTAAAGGTCTAGATTACATTAGACGACAGTTACCAATGTCCAATTTCTACCCTTATAATATCTCAGCCTCATCAAGCTGTGTTGCTATACCGGCTATTTATACTGCCCCCGCGAACCAATTTCCATTGCCACATATTTCGGTATCTTGTTCTAACACCATCTTTACTGGAGGACCCTCTCCAACATATCAAAATGTTTCCAATCCCAAAAAGAAATTTAATCTAGATTGCTTCTATTCCTATAGATTATCAAATAAAGATAAAGAGTTTACTTCTGCTTACTACTCTATATTGACAATATCTGCCCCTGATGGTAAGATAAAAAATATACACCCGGCCTCTTGTAAGGGTTTGACCTTACAAACCATTTGGGAATTTTAAAAATGAGATACTACACACGAAGAAAAAGCTGTGCTAATGACAAGTACATTAGAAATACTTTTGTAGATCATACTAATTATTATGATGTGTTTTTTGCAATAGGTTTAAACGATTCCACAGAATACAGTAATCATTTTCTACCAGTCTCTTCAGAGACTCCGTATGAGCTTAGAAGATTTTTTGGGCATGTTTCAACTAAAAGAATTTGGGAGTTTTAATCATGAATTACTGTACACGATCTCTTAAGTACTATAATGGTGATCTAGTATCTATAAATACTTCTAAAGAAGGATCTCTAAATATCACTTTCTCTTTCTTTGAAGATATAAGCGATCATAATACAAACGACTTCTTCTTAGTTGTAGATACTAAAACATCAAATACTTATTTTTATCAGTGGATGATAGACGTAGAAACAGATCTATTTATATCCCAGTACATAGAAGGATTCTTAAAAACCGCTAGGAGAACCATATGGGAGTTTTAACAGGGTATAGGTCTCCAGACTATCATATCTCTTATAAAGAGAATGGATCTGTTGAGTATATAGAAGGTCTTCCGTTTTTAGTAAGGGAACTCCCAGGAGGTTTAAAAGATGCCTTCTCTATATATCCTTTCATGTCTAGGGGAATCGTTCCTTGGTCTGCTATTCCCTCAATACTAAGAGAGAAGAACATGTCTAGAGAATGGGTAGCAACTACTATAGTTACAGATCCTATGGAATTGCCTCCTCAAGTTTATGATAATTCTGTAATAGAAAAATTTAGGGGCCATTATATAGTAGATCTTCAAACCTGGGATTTAAAAAACTGTAATAAAAATACTCGTAAAAATGTTAGGAGATTAAGAGAACTAGACCTAGAACTACTAACAGAAATTGGGAATAATAACTCATTTTCTTTTCATTCTTTATATCAAAATACAGTTGAAAAATATAATATTGAAGGACTATTAAATTTCAGTAAGGATCAAATATCTTCTCAAATACATACTCCAGGAAGCGTACTAATATCTCTTTTAGATATGGATTCAGATTATTTCTCCTATGATCTTATAGGAGATCCACTAGGAACTCAATTCTTCTATACTATAGATGATTGTGCATACTGGCATATTAGCGGATATTCTCCAGAATGTGCTAGAATAGCGGGATCATTTTTGCTCATAGATGAAGCAATTAGAGTATTTAAACATATGGGCTTGTCTAAATTAGTTCTTGGCTCCGGGGCCGGAAACCCAGGATTAGAATCCTTTAAAAAAGGATTTGCTACAGAGGTTAAAGATAATTACATAATTAAAACTATTCATGATCAGGATAACTATGATAAACTAGCAATTCCAGGAAACTCATTTTTCCCTGCCTATAGGACACAGATATGAAAGTAGGAGTATTTGGTAGAAATAAATTATCTGAGATTTTTATCTCAGAGTTTAAACATAGATATCCTTTTCCCAGTATTGGAAAAGGAACAGAGATTATAATCCTTGCTGATAAAGATTACATGGCTCCCGGGGACCTTGAGTATTCATATAATAATGTAAAGGATTTAAATTTCCTCTATTTGCCAATAGGGTATAAATCTAAAAACCTTAAAAGTAATAAATATTCGCAAGCGAAAGAATGGGGGGCCTGCACTCCGTCTTATATTTCTTTAGGAGCTACTGTCCTAGATACTACTACCACCTCAAATATTAAAGAAGCTTCTTGGATTATGAGTGGATCTATAATAGGAATTGGTAGCCATGTTGGAACCGGAAGTACAATATGGTCTGGATGTAACCTTGCACACCACTGTACAGTAGGGGAGTTTTCTTGGCTTTCTCCCGGAGTCATTATGTTAGGAGAATCCTCTGTAGGACCTAATTGTTTCATAGGGGCTGGATCTATAATAGGTGAAGGAGTATCTATAGCAGATAATTGTTTCATAGGTGCTGGAGCTATCTTAACAAAAAACCTAAGCCCAAACTCAGTAGCCCTACATGGAAAAAATAATATAGTTCATAAGGGTGATAGATTTGCAGTATCTGCTATGTATGAGAAATTAAAATGAAAATCAGATTAACTAAATTTGGAGAGTTAGGCTTACAACCTAAGCATGATGGGTACTTTCAGTACCCTACTCCCTTTAAGTTTTCTAAGAATAAATTTGGAATAGTTTACACAAATAGACTCAATAATGAGTCTATTGCTAATTATGTAATATTAGGATCTAATTTTCAGACAGTTAATTATTCATATGATAAGCCTCTCATTCCATTAGGAAGATTGGGAACCTTTCATGAAAATGGTGCGGCTATACAATTTGTTAAGCCTGCCCCCTCGGGAGACTATGCAATAAGCTTTTCTGTTCTAGGTACTGGGTACTCTAAAGGAGTCTCTGTTCCCTATAAGACTCAAATATTTTCTTCTGCTATTACATTTTCAGAAGATGGAGACTTTTTATTTTCTACAGATATTAAAAAGATAGTAACTTCTGGAGACGATCTAATTTCTACCTGTACTCCCTCAGAGATTAACGGAGGACTGATCTATAATTCTCATATTTCATGGAAAAAACAGAATGACGGATCATTAGATCCTAACTACTGTATTAGAACTATACAAGACATAGTTCTCAGTAGCTGGGTAAAAGCCTATACAAGGCCTTGGATACTTCCCCTGCCTAGAGACCCAGGAAACCTCCTTATAACCTCCTCTAGAGGTCTCACAGGCTACCGTAATGGGCCTAATGGATATAAAGTAGAAGTTTTTTACCTGCTTGGAGATAGAAAACCAGATCCAATAGATATAGAGCTTTGTCCAGATATGAAAAAAGAACAAATGATCGCATACGGAACTACTCTAAATCTAGATGGAAGACTATTATTTTTCTATAACTCTTCTTTTAAGAGCAATATCTGTATTGCAGATCTTGAGGTGATATATGATTAGACTTTATGGACTTGCCTATTATTGCGATAGCTATATTAAAAAATCTATAGAATCAATCTACTCTAACCTAGATGAAGATATAGAGTTTATAGTCGTAGAGAATAAGTCTAAGAACTCCCCTCAAATTAAGAAGGATTTACAAAACTTCTTAGATTCTGGAAAGATTCAAAAAGCTTATCTTATGAGTGACAACTCCCGGGGGAATGCTCTAATAGACATAGTAAGGTTAGATCCTCCAACAGATAGTGAAGATTTTTTCATGATTACAGATTTAGATCTTGCTATTCCGGTAGCCCCAATTATTTCTAATACCAGAAAGAAAATAAAAGAAGGGTACGGAATTACTGGACTATCTTTATCTACTATTAATTATGGCCCTCCTAATAGAGGATTTGATGAAAATGGTTTTGGTTGGTGGATGCTTGGATTAAATAAAACTAACTTTTTTAATTTGCCTAAAAATACGGCCTTGACAGATTCCTACCTAATTGCTAATATGGGTAAAAGCTTCAAGTTTTTCAATGAATGCTATCACTATTCCTGGGATGTTTGGAAGGATTACCCAGAGTATTGGGAAGGAAAGAATATAGGAATTCCATGGAACGTTTATATGACTAACTCTATAGAGGAAATTTTATAATGACAGATGTAACTATTTTAACTACTTGTTATAATCATGAGAAATATCTGCCCTCTCTTGTAGATGGAGTAGTAAGTCAAAGCCATAAAGCTAACATTCAATGGAACTTTATAAATGATGGAAGTACAGACGGATCACTAGATGAAATTTTAAGACTCACAAGATACCTCCCGTCTAATATAGACTTTACTTTAATATCTAATGGAGTAAATCAAGGGGCCTTTGAATCCTTGATTAGAGTTGGTAGTATAGAGCCCCGGGGGAAGTACTGCACAATTTTAGAAGCTGATGACTATTGGAAACCAAATTTCTTAGAAAAAACTCTTAGCTTTTTAGAAGCTAATCCTACATATTCGGCAGTTCATACAGATACTGATTACATGTACCCTGATAGATTAGAACTCAGTCATTGGAAAAACTCAGGAAGATTTGATGATTCTGGGCACAATCTAGGCCCAATTCCAGAAGGAAAAATCTTCAATGAGCTTATAAAGAATAATTTTATTATGACCTGTTCTTTCATTGGTAAAACAGAGTGCTTTCTAAAATATAATAAAGTAAGCCTTTTTCAAAAGCCTCCATTTGAATACTCCTTTACTGATTATCCATTTTATCTAGGATTATCTAGGTTTAATAATATTGGGTATATAGATGAATCTCTTGCTGTGTATAGAATAAATCCCTCTGGGGCCTCTAACAATCCCGAGACAAGATCTAAAATTATTCAAGATACTCAAAAAATTAAGAATGACGCACTAATTGGAAGAATCTAAAAATGAATTATTATACTAGATATTCTGGGCCAATTGTTATTCACTCCCGACTTCCTGGAGTGTCAATAATTGATATTTCTTCTATTGACTACAAAACCGGTAGAGATTGGAACATCTTCTATTCCAATACGAGAATAGAGGAGTTTAATAGATGCCTTAGTCAAAATAAAGTTTCAGAGCTATGTATTAAAAAGAATTGGAGCTTCTAATATGAAATATTATTTTAGATATTCCTCAACTATGGAAGTCAGTAGTAAAGATTCAGCTATGAAACGCACATTTGGAGTACTTCTTTCTAGACCCACCGGAAATCCTGCAGGGACCTATTATGCTACACACGCAGACTGGCTTAAAATAGATACTGACAATGCTAACTTTAATCCTAAAATTATATATTGGGAGTTTTAAAAATGAAATTACACCTTGGGTGTGGATCTGTAATCAAATCAGGATTTTTAAATATAGATGTATTAGATATATGTCATACTGAGTATATTAAACAGGATTTAACTAGTGGACTCCCGGCCTCTATTTTGGATAATTCAGTAGATTTAATTTATTCCTCACATTTTTTGGAACATCTTACAAATAAACAAGCCCATAATTTATTACAAGAGTGCTATAGAGTAATGTCCCCCGGAGGACTAATTAAATTATGTCTCCCAGATATTACCACCTGTATAAAGGAGTGGATAAATGGAAACACTGCTTACTTTAATAATATTTCTAGAAATAGCTTTGGTATTCCTTCTAACTTGTATAGCTGGATCTCGTATCTAGAGTATGCAACTCATCAACATGGAGAGCACCTAACTCTATGGGATCAAGATAAGGCCTTTACGTATTTATCTGATGTAGGATTTACTAATCCTTCTATGAGGCCTCCCGAGAGTATAGATGGGGCAGATCCTGCTAGATTAGCATATTCTTTCTTTGTTCAAGCGCAGAAGTAACAGCATTAGCTATAAACTCCACCTCAGAATGTTTTATATTTAATCCTGTAGGAAGGCAAAACACTTCTTGTACAAGTTTTCTAGAAGTAGGAAGTAGCGGTTTATATCCAAACTGATCACATGTTAGATGGTAGAAATACTTTCTAGCATGTATTCCTTTTTTCTTAAGCTCTGACACTATATAATCTCTATCCGGGTGCCTACATACTAAATAGGAGTAGTTAGTAACAGATCCTAAATCTTGTACTATATACTCCCCCAAAGTATTATTAATTAGATTAATATAATCATAATAATTGCATCTATTATTTGCAATTAAGTAATCTAACTTATAAATATTAGACAGGGCCATAGCAGCATGAACTTCTGATAGTTTAGCATTAGTTCCATAGCTGTAAGAAGCCTCATATAATCCCATATCAGAGAATCTTACAAAATCACCCTCGGTGTCTTCTATAGTACTACCTATATAATTAAAGTTTCTTAATTGTCTAAGTCTAGTAGCAAGTTCTAAGTCTTTTGTGACTATTACTCCACCCTCAAAACCATTAACAAGTTTTGTGGCATGGAGGCTATAAACTTCTGCATCTCCAAAACAATCCTTCACAGATCCTAAAGAATGAGCACTATCATAGAAGATTTTTGCTCCGTGTTCTAAGGCAAGCTTTTTCATTTTACTATTTAAATCTATTCCCCCGTAGAGGTTCACCGGAAGAATAGCGGACACTCCATACCCCATCTTAGAGTAATCATTAAGAATTCTTTCTAAATGATCTAAATCCATTTTAAATTTATCTGTAACATCTACAAATAGTGGAATTAGTCCAGCCCTTAAGATTGCAGTAGTAGTAGCTATAAAAGTGAATGCGGGTGTTACTACATAGGATTGTTTTGGAAGAGTAGATAGTAATAGCTCTAGCCCTTGAGTAGCATTACATACTGCAATAGCATCTTTGGCCCCAGTAAAGTTTTTTATATAGTCTTCTAGAAGATTTACATATTTTCTATTGTTAGTAAGTTGTCCTGAACTTAGAATATCCTTAACAAAAAGATCAAATTGTTCTTTATTTGCTATATTTGGACTTCCAACATAATACTCCATAGTATTCTCCTATATAATTAGAATTAGGGGTCTTATAGGATTATAGCATGGAAAACAGAATTTACGTAAGTTATTTAACGACTCCCGGAGCTTCTGGGAATTATAATATAAATTTAACTACTTACGATTGTTCCCCTAACATTACCCTAACAGCTACAATTACTGGAACTGAAACTACAGATACAGAAGAGCTTATGGCATCTAGGGCCTTAACCCAGCTAAATACAATTTTAGCTCAGTATGATTGTTTATATGAGGGAGTAGCTGGAATATTTCCAGGAACTCCTGCCGCTACATTTAGAGCTACAAGAACCGGACACTGTTTATGTGTATTTAGTGAAAGTCAATTTAGTTTAACTATTTCTAATAACTCCCCGGGAGCAATTATAAAAGTAGAATCAGATCCTGGATTAATTACAGTAAGTAAAATGTCTTCTCAAGCGGATATACTAGGTCAAGATCTAACAGACGGATCTGGACAGGATCTAACAAATTCTCAAATAGCGGACTTAATCATGATTATTTCTTCTAGACTAGTTCAAGTACTTAGAAATCCTATAGTTTCCTCTACTTATAGATTTGAAACATTTACTAATTTCACAAATGGAGTCAAGCTTCCAAAAGTCCCTATTTTATCTGTAGACTCCCCCTATATAAGAAGGCCGGATGTTTTATCTTTTATCTCTAATGCGTCCATTACTTCTGAACCCTTAAATGCCTATCATATAGATTATAAAACCGGGTGGATGAGCTACAGATATGCTCAGGATATGCTCTTAGCATATGAACCCTTTGATTATAATAATAGTTTTAGACTTACATATGTAGCAGGAGAAAGACAGATTCCTACAGTAGTTCAAAACTGTGTAGTGGACCTAGCTAACGCCATATTAAATGATCCCGATGTTGCTAAACTCTCCGGGGGAACCTTCTCTGTAGAGCCTAAGCACTTCTCACATATTCTTACAGAAAAGTTACAATTCCTCAAGCAGTATATGTTACCAAATGGCTAATCTTAAAAAATTCTTTCTAAAACAACAACAAAAAATAGCAGATCTTGCAGGACAAAACTGCAATATTGTTAGGCCAGCTTACGGGTCTGTAGCGAATACAGAAACTACTGTAGCAGCTAATGTAAAAATTAAGGTTGAGGTAGCACAGGCTAAACTTAGTCAATCCCCCTACACAAGTGTTACATACTATACTATTTTTGGTAAACGATCTCTATTTCAAGCAGGAGATATTATTATTCCAGATGAGCCGGGAAGTACTACACCCCCGGTGACTGTAGTAAGTTACTCCCCCCTAGAAGAATGTATAGGAGTAGCTACTTCTAGAATAGGAAAAATCTGCTATACAGACGGATCTGTTTCTTCCTCAGACATGTACACTAATGTTAGATTTGATTGGGTAGGCCCTGGCTTTCCCCTTTCTCCAGGAGTAGACTATATAAAAGATCTTCTTGCTGTTCCATCTAAAAAGGCCGTTCTATTTACTAGAACTAATCTTCAATCTCAAAATAACTTATCTAATATGTCTGGCCTTAGATTAGTAGAAACTGATGGAATATCAGAAGTCAGATGGATTATAAAAGTTGTAGATGTAGTTAATAATATTACAGTATTAACTTTAAGTCAGGAGTATTAAAATGACCGCTAAAGTTGTTAGATATAACGTAATTCAAGATTATACAGATAGAACTGCTGCCGATGTAATGGCTGCTAATCCAGGAATGTTTTCATCTACTTCAGATGTTCCTGTTTTTCTATACCAGTCTTTAAAAACTCTTTGGTTAGGAGCTTCTGCTGCTAGCTCTGAATTTGCTTCTAAGGTTAGTCCTTACTTAGGTGGAGGAGATGCAGACCCCCGGGGAAGTATTCAAATAGTACAAGTCTCTACTGTTCAATCAGTTTTATCAGAAGATGATATTTTAAAATCAAATGAAATAGGGGCTGAAACCTCTGATATTATATTTAATTTAACAACCCCAAGAACAGCTACTACATCTGATTTTCTTGATAATGCCGTCCAAAGATTAAAGTATATTCTAGATCAGGAATTAAGAGGATATAGAGGCCTTAGTCCTTGTCTGACAGTTCAGGGAGATAATACTGTAGTTTCAGACTGTAACTATTTATGTAGGTTTATAGACTACGGAACAGAGTTAAGGGTTTCTAATGTTCAAGTGTTATTTAGGGTTTGCTATACAAGAGTCTTTGCAAGATAAGTAATTTCTTATTTCTAGATAGAATTAGATTGGACTATTCGGGATCTAGGAGTAAATCGCACAATGCCCTCACAAAGTTTTAGAATTGGTGTAGCTTCTGTATCTATTCCTGTAAATGATACAACTGCTGTTCCTTCTCTTTCAACCTTAACTTTTACCGCATCTGCGGTAACTCCAACTATTTTGGAGATAAATGACGTTAACCAGTCTCTTCCAGCTTCTACAAATATGCAGGTAATTGTAGGTCTTGTGGGTAGGGACGAAACTAATGGTGGATACACTGTAGGACACTGCTCTCCCGGAAGTGGAATTGTAAGTCTTACTACTGGTCAAGCTATTGAAGTAAAAGTTCCAGTTGCCAACTGGCCTGCTGATACTAACAAAGCTATAGCCCTAGCTGTATTCCTAAAAATCGGAGCCTCTGATTTCTATCTAGCAGACTTCGCATATCTAGATCTAGATACTGATTTCAGTTTCTTAATCAAAGCTAAGCCTCTTTCTGGAGCCTCTTCTTTCACCTCTACTCTTCTACAAAGCACTACTTCTGATGACACCCTTGGAGATAGAACTCCTAAAGGCGTCACCTATCGTGCTCTTTCACCTACTACTGGTGGAGTTCAGGTTAATAGAGAAGTAACCTCTGTTTCTGTAGCTCCTGATTCAGGCAATGACTTTGAAATTGCAAGTACTAGAACTGCCTCTATTACCTTCCAGCTTCTTGCTAACGATATTAGAGACGTAGTTGCGGGTAATGCTGGAGTATTTGCTCAGTACACCTCCGGTGGATATACTTATAAGCAGTCTAAGATGTCTCTAAACACTGCTGCTGCCCTGGTTACTGGTAACAAGCCCCTAAAACTTGTACTCCCCCCAGATAACAACGGAACTCAGGAAATTAGACTTTATCTAGGACAGCTTGTACAAAACCAGGCTGCTAACAATGAAGCTTGGACTAAGAATGCTACTACTCCAATTAGTTATACATTCTCCCCTGCCTCCATTGATAAACTAATTAACAACCAACATACTGAGATTGCATATAGTAAGCGATAATTAATCTGATTAATTAATTGACAAAACCCCTCCCAGTTGGTAAGATTAGGAGGGGTTTTGGTTAGGGAGTATTTATGGATTATTTTTATAGATCAAAACAGAACGGGTACTATTCTTGGAATATGTCCTGGAATAAAGCATTTTTTAATTATTTCTATTTAGCGGATATAATCCGTCTTAGAAAGGAATTAAAGATGGAAAGTAGACTAGTTAAAACTTATTGGGAGTTCTAATGAAATATTTTTATAGAAGAAAGGGTAAGTATCATGAGGACTTAAGCTTATTAGATGTATGTGGTTGGAAACCGTCTTGGAAGAAAGAATTATTCTGGTTTAATTATGACTATGGTATAGTTCATGGAAAGGCAACATACAGATTGGAATCTCAACTTACCAGAACCTATTGGGAATTTTAAATGTCTAGGTCTTATAAGAAAAATCCTGTATTTTCTTGGACTTCCTCTAATTCTGAAAAGTGGGAGAAGGTGACTCTTCATAGAAGGCTTAGGCGTATTCAAAATGAATTGGTATCTAAATGTGTAGATTGGGATGCTCTTTTGCTCCCGACCTCCCGGGAGGTATCCTCCATATGGTATTGGTCTAAGGATGGAAAGTGGCATTGCTATAGAAGATTTCTCCCGGATGGATATTTAAAATATTTAAGAAAGTAGATATTGACAGAGTTGAAAAAGATTGTATAATATAACAAGATGCCCTAAGGCTCCGCTGCTTGCAAGACACTTAGGGATTAGACGGGTGTAGTTTAATGTAGAACATCAGTCTCCAAAACTGATAGGCTTAGGATCAATCCCTAACACCCGCGCCACTTGATTAAAGGATACAAAAATGAACCTTACAAAAGAAGAACTTTTAAAATTTATGAATGCTTGCGATTTTTCCTTTGATTGGGTATCTCCAGAATGGGAACCAATAGTTAAATGTAAGGAAGAAAATAGAAAACTCTTCATGTTTGGACTTCATATACTTTCCTTGACCGCACAGGAAGAATTAGGGACTACTACCGTAAAATGGTCTAATTGCGATCCAGAAAGAAGCTTTGAAATAGTCCCAGATTAAGTATGAGGGTATAGTTTAAAGGTAAAACTAGAGTTTTCCAAACTCCAGTTGGGAGTTCGATTCTCCCTACCCTCTCCATATATGCCCTATAAGCCGAATTGTTCAGGCGCCAAGCTGCAACCTTGGAGATGCAGGTATCGAATCCTGATAGGGCTCCACCCTTCGGTATCCAATCTAGAAAAGGGGCCTGGCTGTAAACCAGGTGTTTAATTACTTAGAAGGTGCAAATCCATTCCCGGAGGACCATTTAATGGACATATATTACTTTAGAGATGTCTGTTATAGAGTAGATCCTAAAGTATTAGTGATATCTTCTCTTCATACTAAATTTGATGGATATGTTGTTGCAATAGGAGTAGAGAATACAGAATTTAAAATTATCTACTCCCCGACAAGTATAAGTAGAACATATTGGGAGTTTTAAGTTTATGAGATACTATACAAGATGCGTTATAAAGCATACTGGAAAAATAGAGAGCGAGTACTATAGGACTATAATAACCTCTATAAAATTTGGACTTGCGTATAGTGAAGGAGTCTATATGCCCCTTAATGGAGTGGCTAAAGAAGCTCATAATGTTTATAGGTATTTATTAGGTTACTCCTTTGAAGATGACCTAAATATAAACCTAAGAGGAGTTCAAAATATTAAAACTTTATGGACTTTTTAATAGTCTATTGACAGAGTAAAAAATTAGTGCTATGATAGCAGCATCAAAAGTTAAAAACTAATCAAGATAATAATTAACACGGGAGAGTATATAAATGAAAGACTTTAAAACACTAAATCAATTAATTGCTGTAGAGAAATCTGAGAAGAAAAGAATCACAAATGAGATTTCTGAAATTCACCGGGCCTCTCAGGTTCTAGATCTATTTAATGGATTTGAAAGGAAGTATGTACCTACTAATGATGGGGATGAGACTTTGCCCCCGGAGTCTAAAAAGGTTCAGCTTAATGCTAAAAACTGCTTGGACAAAGTTAAGAAAGCTCTAACTCAAGAGCTTGACCTAGAAGCCACTAAAGATCTTAGCAACTCTGTTGCTAAAGCTCACCTAGTAGTTGATGGTGAAATTCTCTTGGAAAATGTTCCTGCCACTACCCTTCTTTTCCTAGAAAAGAAACTAAATGATCTACACACTATTGTAGAGAAGTTTACTGTTTTGGACAGTGCAGAAAATTGGACTTTGGATGTGGAGTCTAATTTATATAAAACTCAAGTTGTAAAGGCCAATAGAACTAAAAAGACTCCTAAGCCTATTGTTCTATATGAGGCTACGGATAAACACCCGGCCCAGTGTCAAATTTTTAATGATGATGTTGTTGTAGGACAATATGAGTTGACAAAGACCTCCGGGGCACTTCCAAAACTAGAGAAGGAGAATCTCTTGGAAAAAATCTCAAATCTTCTGAACTGTGTAAAAGCTGCAAGAGAGCAAGCCAATATGTGTGCAGTTCAAAAGTCCGAAATTGGAAAAACAATCTTTAATTTCCTCGGACTGTAAAGAAAAAGTTTCAGCAAGTTCAAGGTAAACATCAAGTTCAACCAGCTTGTGCATAAAGATGATGGTTCAAATCCATCCCCAGCTACCATCGCTGGGTAGCCCAACGGTGAGGCAAATGTATAGCTATGAATAAGATTAAGCTTTCTGAACAAGTTGAAGAATGAGTCCAACAATCTAGATCTCAACATTCTGAATAACAAGTAAAGATGGGGGTTCAACTCCCCTTCCCGGGGCCATCCCAGGGTAGCTTAATGGAAAAGCGTTACTTCTAAGAGATAAGACAGAATAAAGAGTGCTAAATTCGGACAAAAGCAAATACAATTGTCTTTTAAACAATAATGTATTTTAACTACGTTAGACACCCTCAGAAAGGCGATTCTGGGGGTGTCCCTTTATATGTAAAATTAGTATAGTTCTTATGGTGTATTAAATATGGAATTTTTTCTCTGGTTTATAATTCAATGGTTGTGGATGGGAATAGGAATTACTGCCTTCTATCATCGAAAGCTTACACATAGGGGATTTGATTGCCCCCGGTGGCTTGAGTATATTTTTGTAACTGGTGGATATCTGTCTATGCAGGGAGCCCCAATTCCTTGGGTATACACTCATAAACTTCACCATAGATATAGCGATACAGATAGAGATCCACACACGCCTAAAAAAGGATTTTATTACTCCTTGCTGTCTTGGATCTGGTCTAGTAGATCCCTATATACAGAAGAGCAAATTAATAAAGAAATGGCAGATCTTATAAAAGATCCGTATTATAAATTTCTAGGAGTAGGAAGATTTCCTGCCAGACCTTGGCTAAATTTAAGCTCTTGTATACTATATAGACTAATAATTCTTTTTCTCTTTGGACCTACTGCATTTTTAGCCTCTATGTTAGCCTGGGTTATGGTATTCTTTGCTCCCCAACTTGTTAATACTTTTTGCCATTTACCAAAATTTGGATATAAAAGCCATAAAACTAAAGATGATAGTGTAAATGTATGGTGGGTAGCTTTATTATCATTCGGGGAGGGATGGCACGAGAATCATCACTTCTACCCCCGGGCCGCCAAACATGGAAGAAAGTGGTGGGAGTTTGATATAACTTGGCTATTTATACAATTATTAGGAAAGCTTAAATTAGCCTCAAATATAAGGAAATTCTAACGTGTCAACCTACACAGGATCTATTACTAAGTCTAGAACTTGGACAATTTCTGTAACTTGGGAGCTAGATAGTACTCCAGTTAATTTAACTGGATATACCCTAAGGATGTCCATTAAGAATGATCGTTCTAGTGAGTTTTCCTTATTGACTTTGACTAACGGTTCTGGAATTACTATTACTAACGCCTCTTCTGGACAGTTTTCTATTACTATATCCGCTTCTCAAACTTCCAGATTTCCCTCTGGAAAACATGTGTTTGATGTACTAGCGATTTCTCCCGGAGGAGAGCAATATACAATTTTTGAAGGATTCTTAAATGTAGAGGAGCCCATAACTGTCTAATGCCAGATATTGTAACTATTACTCAAGTATCTAGAGCTATTATTGTAGAAGAGGATAACACTACAAATATAGTTACTTCCTTAAATCCCTCTGTTGTAGTTGTAGAAGGGTCTTCCCCCTCTATCACTATTTCCGGTATAGGTATTCAAGGTCCTTCTGGCCCTCCTGGTACAGGAGGATATAGTGAGGCTATTGCAGGAACTTCTATTTCGGTCTATCAAGTAATTGTTCAAGGAAATGATGGAAAAGCCTATGTTGCAGACCCAGCTAACATTTCTCATGCAGGAAAAGTTTTAGGAGTAGCTATTCAATCTGCTACCAACAATAATTCTTTACAGTACGTATCTACGGGTACAATTAATGGTGGATCTTGGACTCCCGGAACGCTTTATTTTGTAGGAGTTTCTGGAATTTTAAGTTCTTCTCCAATAGCTGTAGGGGCTAGATGGTCTCAATTTATAGGTACTGGAAAGTCTTCAACTTCTTTTAATGTAGGATTAGGTATACCTGTGGTGGTTGGATAAATATGGCGGACAAATATTTAAAACTTGGTTCTAGTGGATTTCCAGAAGAGCAAGCAGCTATAGCTTCTTCTTCAGGTGCTGCTGATGCTGGTAAGATAGTAGCTTTAGATAGTAGTGGTCTAATAGATCCTACTATGATAGGAACTTCAGAATCCCTATCTATGGTGGCATCTGAGACACTTTCTGCTGGAGATTTTGTTAATTTTTGGAATGACTCTGGAACCATTAAAATGCGTAAAGCTACCAATACTGGAATAGCAACTAAAGCATGTGGATATGTAAAAGCAGGAGTAACCTCAGGGGCCTCTGGAACAGTTTACAGAGATAATGGACTTTTAACAGGACTGTCTAGTTTAACTGTAGGAGCTAATTATTTTCTAGGAACTTCTGGAGGAGTAACAACCACAATTCCTACAGGATCTGCCTCCATTGTTCAATCTCTAGGAGTGGCCCAAACCACCACTGCTTTACTAGTTGATATAGAAGACCCTATTATAAGAGCTTAATATGCCTGATAAATATTTTATTTTAGATTCTTCTGGCTTTCCTAAGGAAGTAACAAGTATAGCTTCTTTTACTAGCTCTTCAGATGCTGGAAAGTTAGTAGCTTTAGATGGAACTGGAAAAATAGATTCTTCTCTTATACCCTCCGGGGGAGGAGGCGGAACTGTTTATACCAGAAGGGCCGATGAGATAGATGTAGATAATATTTATGTAGGAGATGCGGCTGTTGGAAGTTCTGAATCTTCCGCTGCCTGGAGAATCTATAAAGCAGTGTTTACAGGAACCACCGTAACCAGAAAATATGCTGATGGAGTATCTACTTTTACAAAAGTTTGGAATGACAGAGCTTCATATACATATACTTAAGGAGATAAAAATTGTCTAAGTCTAATGCTCTTGAAAATGATTTTGTAGATTTTTTGTTTAATGCTACAGCTATGCCTTCTTACGGGGGCAATCTTTATTTAAGTTTACATACTGCTGATCCTGGAGAAGCTGGAGATCAAGAAACTAACGAAGTATCTACAAGCGCTTACACCTCCTATGCTCGTGTAGCAGTTTCTAGGGACAATACTGGATGGACTGTATCCGGTTCTGGATCTACTAATGCTGCTCTCATTCAATTCCCTCAATGTACTGGTGGAACTGGAGCTACAATAACTCATCTAGGAATAGGAACCTCTCTTACTGGGCCTGGTATTCTTTTGGCCTCCGGGGCTCTAACTGCCTCCTTAGCCGTATCTAACCTAGTTCAGCCACAATTCGCTGCATCTGCAATTTCATACACTGAGGACTAATAATGGGATTTTCATCTGTAGACGACCTGGTTAATGAAATTACTACGAACGGCAAATTTCAAAGAGCCAATTTTCAAAAAACTAACTCTGCTGGAGCAACCTCTGCTGCTGGCAGATGGCACTGCACCTGGAACTGGACAGGAATTCCTACTCAGGGGACTTACTCAGGTACTGCTGGAGTAGCTACTCAAATGACCAGAACAACTACTGGTGCTTTGAATGTTAATGCTGACGTTGCTTCTGATACTAGGCACCTACTCAGTATGAACGCCTATACTTCCTCTACCGTAATTACCCCCGCAACACTAATATTGTGTGATTTTCTGTTATATTATCCTTCTTGTGTAGTTACTGGCGCCCCAACCACTTTAGATAATACTGCAACCTTACCAAGATATACCAATGGGGAGGGTGTCATGTGCTTCATAGATGTTCAAACTGCTCATGGTGCAGCTTCTCCAGCCTTAACTTTAAACTACAGAGACCAAGGAGATGCTGATCAAGCGGCTTCTTTTGCAATGACTTCTCCAGTTAACTCCGCCCCCGTATCAACCTTATATGCTTATAACGGCGGGCCTTTTCTTCCTTTGGCTGCCGGGGATAGAGGGGTAAAAAGGATAAACTCCTATACCTTGGCCTCAGGCACTACTGGTACAGTTTCATTTGTTTTGGCTAAACCATTAGCAGAAATTCCCCTACTTGCTGCTAACACTGCCTCTGAAAGAGACTTCCTATCTCAACTCCCGGCACTTCCTCAAATTCAAGACGGAGCCTGTTTAGGGTTCATCATGTTGATTGGTGGTGCTATGACTACTAACCAAACAGTAATGGGAAAAATAGAATACGGTTGGGGTTAAAATGTTATTAACTCAAGGAACTTTAGTATCCGTAAGAGGTAAGCTAATAGGAGGAACTTCTACCGGCCATGGAGTTCGGGCATCTCAACGAATTGGATTCTCTCCCTGGTTTTCTCTTACAAATGGGACAGGACTTGATAAAAAAACATCTGTACCTGATGGATATAGAGTAGGAGTTGCCATTTATCCTGCAAGGTCTGATGGAGGAATGGCTTGCAGAATATCTGATTTTTCAGGGTCCTTTACCTCCAATATAGGAGCTACTGGAAACCTATCCTCTTCTTTTGGAGGTTCTGGCTCTACAAGCACCTTAAACCTAGCATCTGGAAGAAATCTATTAAGTAATATTACAGGATCTGGTGTATTGTCTTCTCTTGACATGAGAGGAAAAGCTAGGCTATCCTGTACTATATCTATAGGAGCCTCCCCCTCTGCTGAGGATATAGCTCAGGCTGTATGGAACTTTCAAGTGCAGGGTAACACTGCTCCAGGGAATACCGCAGAGTATATTAAGAAAACTCTTAAGAGAGATGAGTATCTAGGACTTAGCTAGTATGCTATAATGAGGTAAATCTTCCACCGGAGGCCTCATGACATATTATAGAAGGCATATAGCAGATCATTCAGATATGCAACTTATCCTTGATAAGGATAAGTACTACGTCGGATTAATTTATGACATGTTTTTTAAGCCTTACCCAGACTCTAATCTAAAAGAGAAGAATTCTTTTTACTTAAAAACAACTACTAAACTATGGGAGTTTTAGTTAATGAAGTATTTTACCCGGCTTTTTGACGGTAACTGGGCATACCTTGAACAGTCTTTATTTGTAGAAGAAATTCGTCAAGAATTTGACGATGATGGAAACTGGGAATTTAATAAAATTGGAGAGTGGTGTTATCTATATGTAGGTAGAAAATCCGGGGTAGCAGATAAAGGATGGGCTAAATATAGAATTAATGCTTTAAGAAATCTATCAAAGCTACCAGGACTCATAAATAAAACTATTTGGGAGTTCTAGTTATGCACTATTACAAAAGAGTAAAACATCTTAAATTTTTTAAAATTACTCGATCAAGATTTTTTAGTATGGAGTGTTATTTTAAAACTCCTAGACCGATTATGACATGGGCAGTAACTATTAGTTCCCCTATAGGAAAACTAGAACATTACAATAAAGATTTTTTTCCTAGCGTAAAATTAGAAATTACATTATGGGAGTTTTAATATGAGGTTCTGTAAAAGAAGATCATTTACTCAAATCCTATCTCACATTGATGGAAATGGTTATAAAATTCCATACGTAGAATGTTTTTATGGTGTAGATTCAGAGTGTATGTGGTGGGTGGGCTCTGTTAACCAGAGTACGGGAGTGTCATTTGGTGCTCTTACGAGCCTAAAACCAGAATTAAAAATTACATTATGGGAGTTTTAAAATGCACTATTATATTAGACGTAGATCTGAAGATAAACTGTCTACTCGCTATACATCAATAATAAATGCACTTCCAAAAAATACTTATTATACTAGATACTCCTATAATTTCATATGGATAGCGGATATTAGTATAAAAAGTAGTCAGATTGTTCAATGCACTAATTTTGGTCTTGGACATCTAGAAGATCATAGGATAGACCTTAGTAGCGATATAACTAGCTTTCTCTCTGGAGATGGATCTAGATATATAATATATAGAAAGCCTAAAATTAATAAGTGGGAGTTCTGATAGCTATACTTAAACTAGGTAAAGGAGTTTAAGTATACATGCCAAGTAATATAATTACTGCTCAAGTATTTTCTAGTATTTACATAGGAAATTATTCTAGTAGTTCCCCCCTGACTCTTATTACAGAACTTAGGACTAACGGGGCAGAAATATCAGAAGATCTTCCTACAACTTATGTTACAAGTGAGGATCAGGAGATTCAATCTGGTAATCATATCTATACAGTTAAGTTAGAGTTTATAGCAGATACAGGAATAATTACTAGAATCACCCGGGGGCTTTCTATATCTGGAAATATAAATGACCCTATATCTACTACTCAATATAGTTTACTTTTACTTTCTCCAGACAGTACAAAAGAAAACTCCTACTATCTTCCTAAAGTTAGAGTAGAAAAAGTAAGAAAATTATCATATACTAAAAGGGCAGTAACAACTCAAGTTGTTACCTTTTTAGCAGAGCATAGATTAGTTACTACTAATCTTATGTATCAGGGAACTCACTCATATCTTGATGGAATCATGGGATCTAAGAGCCCTCTCTAAATAAGATTGATATACTTAATGTGAATCTTATCTTAGAGGTGTAATTAATGTCATTATATGAACTTTCAATTGGAGACAAAAGACTAGTTGTAGATCCTGATAAGATCTCAAATAGTCAAGTAATTGATATTCGTAAAAAGTTTGCTCACATTAGAAAGCAGTTTATGACCGCTACTAAATACCCACAACTAGAAAATGAAACCTCGGAAGAATGGGAAGCCAGAATTGAGCAAGAAGAGGCTAAAAAATCTAAAATTCAGGAAGGAGAAAGTATTGCTGAATATATAGATAGAGTCATGGAGCCGAATCTTGATATTATGGACTTGGCTAAAAAGACTTTATTTATGCTGGCCCATACTTTTGACCAGGCTGATAAAGTAACAGAAGAAACATGGGATAAAGTGTCTTGGTCTAAGACTAAAGCATTTATTAGATTAATTCTTCTTGAATGTGATGACCCCTCGGCTACTTTGTTTGAATAATGTTTTCAGAGAGTCCCCCGGAGCTTTTGTATAGCGCCTCTAAAAAGGCAGGAAAATACTATACAAAACCAGATATAGAACAACTAAGAAAGTCCCTAGAACCAGCCCCAATAGAGTTTGAAGAGGATTTTTATGAAGATCCTTTTGATAGGGCTGCTAGAGAGTATGCGGAAAAAAATGCAGAAACAAAAGACTTTCTAGATTATATGTTAGAACTATACGATAAGGTCGGGGGATATTATAGATGGAGCTATGCAGAGTTCATGGCCACTCCCTATAATGTAACTAAAAGATTAAATAAAAAAATAGATGCCAAACTAGAGAATAGTGATGGAGTCTTTAGTGCTGGACAGTTTGATATTCTTATGGCAGTAAATAAGGTATTTGGATCGTAACATAAATTCTGTATAATCTACTTAGGAGGATTTATATGTCCGAAGAGTATACAAGAATTGAATTAGACCCCCGCACTATTAAAAATCTTGCATTTTTAGGAAAAGTACTAGGATCTAAAAGAGCATCTACTAGATTAGAGAAGCTTGTAAAAGTAACTAATAAACTAGCTAAAATAGCTTTGGATGCATATAAATCTAAAGTTCCTGTTGACACATCAGAATTAAGAGATACTCATCTTAAAATACTGAAGCAGGCTAGACAGTCTTCCCCCTATGCCATTGTAGGAATTAGAGATGGAGTGCATATGGGAAGAAATAAGAAGCCTAAATCTGCTGTAGAGCTAGCAAGAATGCTACAGGCGGGAGTAGGAGTTGAAAGTGGACAGATTCTACACAGAACTCAAACTTCTAAAGCAGTAGAGGGATATTCAGCTATAGCTAGAAGAGCCCCTACCAAAGATTGGATTACTAAAGCTAGGCAGGCATTTGCACAAAAAAGACGGGTATTTTTAGACAGTGGCAGATAGTGTAGAAAAAATTAAGTTACTACTAGAAGTTTCTGGAGATACTAAACTTCTAGATAAAATAACTAGTCTTAAAACAATTTCACCTAAAGTAGACCTTAAGTTTAGCAAGGACTCCATAAGAGCACTTGAGAATTTAGACAAGCTCAGCACAAAAGGATTTAATGCTAAGCTAAATCTTTCTTTGTCTAAAGAAAGTAATCAAGTATTATCTGGACTTAATAAATGGGCAGACAAAGGACTTACTGCCAAAGTAAAATTAGAAATTGATAAAGATTCCTTAAAAGCCATAGAGAATCTAGATAGGTTAAAAGAAAAAGGATTCGGAGCTAAATTTGGACTTAATATAGATAAAGATTCTATTAAGGCCCTAGAAAATCTTGATAAGATGAAAACTAAGGGTTTTGATGCTAAGTTTAGATTAAATATTGATAAGTCCTCCGGGGGAGATTATCAAAAGATAGAAAGACTAAAAACTAAAGGCATAGATGTTAAAACTTCTCTTAAGCTAGTAGGAAAGGATTACCAGTTCCTTAAGAAGCTAAAAGAAGATGGAATGCTTATTAGGATTATGAGACCTGGCTCCTCAAATACTTTAGGAGCATCAAAACAGCCAATGGCTGTTCCAAGAGTTTCACAAACAGGACTTCCTCTGTTAGATAAATCCTACTCTGAGGCCGAGAGGCTTCAAGAAGTTGAAGACTTAAAACGTATAGTAAGATCAAATGAAGCAAGAAATAAAAGAATAGAAACTCTAAGAACTAAAGAGGAACTAAATTTAAAAAGAAAAGAAGAGGAAAAGTCTGCCAGCCTACTAAGAGAAAAGCAAGATTTCTTTAATGAAGTAAGGGCAGCACAGAACAAAGCTGTAAATAGAATAATTAAAAATGATCCTGAAACTAGACGGCTTCAAGAAAAGCAGGACTTCTTTTCTTTTATAAGAGAAGCTGCTCCTAGAGCCTCCAAAAGAGTAGAAAATAATCAAAATAGAAATATAGCTTTACAACAAAAAGAAATACAAAGAACTCTTAGTGATGAAAATAAATATGAGGGCAGATTATTTAGGATTAACCAATCTGCTAATTATGCTGCTTTAAAAGAGAAAGAAAGAAAAGCCAAAGAAGTATCAAGAGCTAGAAAAGAAGTAGTATTAGGTGCTGGACTAACTCTATTAGAGAAAGGCCCTGCTGAAGCTATAGGAAGTATCTTAGGTGGAGTAGTTGGGAGTAAGTTTGGACCCTCGGGGGCACTTGCTGGATCTGCTTTAGGTGGAGGTATTGCTACCTTTACTATTAAGGCCTTAGAATCTTTTACTGAAAATGTTAAAAAAGCCTCAGAAGCTGGTAGATCTTTTGAATCTTCTATTTTAGGTATTGCCTCTGTTCTACAAGCTACTACTTCTGTAAGATCTTCCTCCGGGGGAGCTTTAGGAACAAATGCTGAACTTAAATTTCAGCAAGGACAAGCTCTTAAAATTCAAAAGGCTGCTAGGGCTAGATTGCTTCCACTTGGTATTTCAGGTGAAAGAGAGGCTACCTTAGTTCAGGCTATTGTAGCTGGTGCTGCTCAAAGAGGTATTCAGTTAGATGGAGATCAAGCTGCCACTCTTGCAGAGAGATTGGGTGGAGCTATTCAGGCCCAGAGACCAGAACTATTAAACAACTCTGCTCAGTTAAGAAGGGATATTGAAGATCTTTTATCTGGCCTTCCTAATAGAACTGTATTATCTTCCCTTGTTAAGGGATTTGCTCCCGGGCTTGGCAAGGCAACTTCCGCCGAACAATTGCTTAGAGCCTCCTCAGGATTAGCTTCTTTTCCAGAGTCCTTAAAAGGAAGCTCTGATAATCCCATTATCGCCTTTCAGAAATTTAATTCTGCTATTGACCAGTTTGCAACCTCTGCCGGGGATGCATTAAATAGAAGCCTAGTACCCGCTTTAAATAAATTAGCTGATATAGTAGGAGACCCCAAAACAATAGAAGGGGTAGAAGGAATAGCTAAAGCTATTGGTACATTTGCTACAACCAGCCTAAATCTCGCATTGGCCCTAGATAAGGTTATTAAGTCCCCTGTAGGAGCGTTACTAAATCCTGTTGGAGCAATTACCGGTCAAACTTTAAAAAATGCTAATGACTCCTCAATTGAGACTGATATTCTTCTAAGAAAAAATAAATTGGGTTCTAGAAAGCTAACAAAATTTGAAAGAGTTCTTGCTTCTATTACCGGCCAAACTGTAGAGGAGCCTGCAGACCTTACAGAGAATGACAGAGCCCAGCTAGAACTTCAAAATTTAGAAGATGCAAAAAGACTAGGTAGGTTTAATGCTTTTCAAGATGATCCTAATAGAAAAGTAACCGAAACTGAATTAAATAATCTTATAGAAAAGGCTAAAAAGAGAGTAGAAGAAACAGGCCCGAAAGCCAAGACTTCTGCTGCTACTACCATAGAAAGACTACTAGGAGTAGGATTTGGAGAAGGAGCCACCTTTGATAAATTCTCTACAGTAGAGGCTACTGATTTACCGGAGATTCAGGCGGAACTTCTTAAGAAGGCTACCAGCAAAATTCCAGAAGATTTAATTACAAAATTAGAGAATAATGCAAAAAATGATGCTATAGCTGCCAAAAATATTAGAGACAGTAAAACACTATCTCCAGAAGAAAAACGTAGAAAACTTCAGGAAAATAAGGAAGCCAGTAGAGACAGAGCAAGAGAATTCTTTAAAGAGGCAGATAGAAATGAATTTTCTGCAAAAATAAAAGATGCAGAAGTTTCTCAGAGTCTTTTCTCTAAAAGAAGAGATCAATTTGATACTTCCACCCCCGGGGGTAAAGCAGCGGATTTAAAAGATTCCCTAGATGGACTCGCCCAAATATTAGAAAAGCAAAAGGATGTTCTTAAATCTGCTGTAGAAAGAAGAGATAAAATTGCCTCAGATACGGAATCCACCACAGATCAAATAGCTTCTGCCAATGCAGTTGTTATTAGAGCCTCCCAGCAATTAATAGATACTCGTAAAAAAGAAAGAGATGCTATCTTAGCATTAAATGAGGCTAACTTAGCTAGAGCTAGAGCCTTAAAAGAATCTACAATAGATCCAGGAACTTTTGCTGGAAGAAAGGCCCTTCTATCTCTAAATGAATCCGAACTTAGAAAACAGTTTTCAGATGCTAGAGAGTCTGTGTCTAGATTAAATAGACAGCTAGCAGATACTACTGATCCTATAGAAAGAACTAATATAGGAAATAAAATAGAGTCTCAACAAATAGCTGCTAATAAGTCTCAAGTAGGTTTAATACAGAACTCCCGGGAGGCTCAGAATCTTGTATTAGATCAAGCAGAAGCTACATTCAATGCTAAGAACGCCTTATTTAATTTTAAACAAGCTACTGAAGCAGCTAAAGATAAAATGGAGGCTCTAAAGGATCAATTAGCTCAATCCGAAAGGTCCTTAGAAGACTTTAATGCTGAAACTAAGTTAAGAAGTCTTGGTAGAAAAGGTAGGTTGTTAGCAGACACCAGGGCTGCTGTACGTGCTGCAAAAGAAGCTGGAAGATCCCCTATATTTGCTGAAGTTCTTGGACAAAAAGGAGGACTCTCTCCCTTTGATATTCCAGAAGGTTCTCAGGGTGGGCTGGATCTAGCCGCTAATGAAGCCTATGAAAGATTAAAGCAAACTGTTAATCAGCTAAATCCTGAAAGAGTGAAACAGGAAGAGGATGAACAGAGAAGGTCCTTAGAGAGAAATAAAAGATCTGTAGAAAGAGAGATTGCTGGATTACCCTCTGAGGAGTTTCAAAGAAAATTTGGAACATTAAAAACTTTAGTTGGTGCAACTCAACAAGGAATTAAAGTTCCAGGATCTGAAAAATTTATTAAAGAGACCTCTAAAGAATTAGGACTAGAGTTACCAAATCTAGAGGAGGGTAAGTTCTTAGAAACTACTGTTCCAGTAGATGTTTCTAAGATATCTTCAGATGTAGGACAGATTCTTAGATTAATGCAGTTGATGCCTATGAGCGGGAAATCTTCTGGATCTAAAGATGAACAGAATACTAGCTCCAATACTGGAACCCACTCCCCCGCAGAAAATACAGAAAGAAAAAATGAAAGGAGAGGAGGAAAAAAAGGAGGTACTTCTCCTCTCTTATCCGCCCCTTTAGGAATAGCCCCTCCCCCTGAAATTTCTGGTTTTGGAGACTTTTCAGAAAACACTAAAAAAGATTATGAAGGTACAAATAGGTACATGCCTGGAGAAGCCATCCCAGGATTTAAAATTGATGGTGAACAGGTCTATAAGTCTCTTCCTGGAATACTAGGAGGAGGATATTCTAGTAATTTTGATGAACAGAAAGACTCCGAATTTTTAGATAAAGATTCTAATATTAAAAATCTTGAGGCTTTTAAAAAAGAAAGAACAAGAAGAAATGGACTTATTCCTTTAGATGAATTTGGATTTCCTATTAAAAATGAAAAGATTAAATCTATTGAAGGCTTGCCTGCTTTTCCTGCTGCTATGGGTATTGCAGAAGCTCCTAAGATTACTCCTGTTAAAAAGGATATTTTTGATCAGCAACTGTTTGGAAAAGAATCTTATGGTAAGCCTCTAGTATATGATTATCAAAAAGATAATGCTTTTGGCACCCGGGGGGATAATGCTTTTAGAAAAGCTCCTATAGGCCCATTAGAAGCAGGAGAGATAGAATCTCAAATGATGGGACCGTTCCTAGAACTTAAGGGACCGCCTAATCCAAACACTGTTAAGCCTCTAAGACCTCCAAGGATTAATAAGTCAGTATTCGCCCCCGCTTCTGATCAGGCAGAGTCTTCTACATCTGCTAAGCCTGTAGCTGCAAAAGTATCTAGTCCAACATCTGATTCTAATGCAAATGCTATGGCTCAGATAGTTATGCTATTAGGTAAACTAGTAGAAGAGACTAAGAACCAGCCTAAATCTACTGGTGAGGAGTTTAAACGTGCTCTTAATGAAATATAAGGTAAGATAATGGCCATATTTCCTTCTGGATCTCCAGCTACTTTTACATGGGCCTCCGGGGCGTCTTCCACTTCTGTCTATTTAGATGAAGTTACCCTAGCTTTTGTTGTAGAACCATTTCAAAGAATGGAGTACAGCAATGAAAGACGTAGATCTGTAAAAAATTCTAATGGCGGACTTCCTAAGATTGTCACTAGTATTGCAAATACTCCTCTTCAGATAGATGTGTCATGTTCTGGAGATGTCCCTAGGCCTTTAGGACCGGATAACCTAACAAATATTAATAATATAAATCAAAGATTTAATATTCAAAGATATAGCCTCCGGGGAGCCCCCTCTAGAAATTCTGAAGTTATAAAGTTATATAACTTAGCTGTGGCCCACAATAAGTTGTTAAACAATTTTCAACACCATTTATATAAAGGGTCTTCTGCTGATATATCTTTTACAGATTTAGACAACCTAACTACTGAAAATTTCTCTTATCTTACCTCTACAGGACTCTCCCTGACTTCAGATGCTATAGGAGGAACTGCAACCCATATGCTCATTTCAGAGTTTACAATGTCTGTAGTATATGAAGTTACTTTAGCAGATTCTTCTAAACTTCTACTTCAAGATTGGAGTATGGTAGTAGAGAATAGAACTATTTCTTCTCAAGCTTCATAAGATAAACTTAAAGTAGTTTAAGGAAATAATAGATGGCCCTTCATTTTTACCTGGAAGAAACTTTAAATTCTGGATCAGAAATAGATCCAGTAGATACTTTTACCGGAAACGGCTCCAGCGGAACCTTCTCTCTTGTTTATAAGGGAGCTTCTAGATTAGGATCTACTATCACTGTAGAGTCTACTCAATACTACCAGTATAATGGCGGGTTTACTAAAAATACAAGTAATAATACTTTTACTTTATCTGCTATACCTGTTACTAATGCTCAAATAGTGGCCCCCGGAATCTCTGCCTTGACTGCAACTGCTTTTGACCAGGATGTAGTGGATGGAGTAACTAATCCAAGAATTACAGAAGTTCCATTTTATTTAGCGGATACTTCTGAAATTCATCTTCAATCTTATACAAACCTTCCTCAATATAATGGGGTAGAAGTATCCCTTGTAAATCTAGTTTCTAGTTTTGGGGCTGATCTTACATGGTGTCAATTAGCTTGTGCTAATGTAGATGGAACTGCTGGAACTTACGCTAGTGCCGGAACTGCCATATATACCGCTGCTATTCAATCTTTTGGAACTGTATCAGCATCTGCTGCCGACGGAGCCTCTTCTATTAACTGTTCAAACTCCACTACTTTTATATCTGGAGACTATGTAATAATTAATACTGGTCAGGCAACACAGGAATTAAGAAAAGTTCACTCTACTACAAGTACAACAATTAACTTTACAACTGCTTTTGATTTCCCCCACTACTCCGGGGAAACTATATATGCCTGTGGTAGGAAGTTCTGGTTAAAAGTTACAATTCCAACAAATGCCGCAAATAACCTCCCTACCAACTTCTATGATGTGGGCCTGCGAAGGCGGGGGAAAATAGTCAGTCGTGTTTAGATAGAATAATAGTGAACAAAGTTTTAGGAGATCTAAATGTTAAATTCATTTGTACCCTGCCATGTAATGTGGAGCATCATTGAAAGAGATGAATGGGGAAATGTAATAGAAGAAAGAGAAATGTCTAACCTAGTTGTAAACGACGGTAGGGACATGCTTCTTAAAGATCTTTTCATGCTTACTGGTTCCTCCGGGGTAGTTTGCCTGGGAGTAGGAGCTTCTACCACTACTGCTTCTGTTACTGACACCCGCCTAACACACGAACTTATTGGAAATCCAACAAGAAAATCCCTTGTAAATACTTCTAATGCTGCTTTATCTCCCTCAGATATAGTTTCTGAAACTGCTACTATTTCTGGAGTTGTATATTACAAGAAATTAGTATGTCAAGCTACGTGGGACGTTTCAGATGGAAATAATGGAAATCAATTTGGAGAGTACGGATTATTTACTACTAACGTGCTCCCGGGGACTCCAACGGGAACGTCAGGAACAATGTTTAATCATTTAATAGATTTCACCCCTCCAACTAAATCTGCTTCTAATAGCATTACTGCTGTAGTAACGGTAAGATTCTAAGGGAGGTTATATGTCCCTTAAATATTACAAGGACTTTACAGAACCTACTGGAAGTAATAATGTTTCTCTTTCTCTTGCGTACAATGGAAATGTTTACGCTATTACTGCTCAGCCTAGAATAAGATTATATGATCAAAATACTTTTGAAAACACTAAAGTTTCTCAATCTATAACTTCAGGTGCTCAGGGAATAACTTTAATTACTTCCGCGAGTGCTGTAATGTGTCATAACTCCGCCTCTGTTACTTATGTAGAGTTAAGTTCACTTCATACCACTTCTGTAACTTCTGGGGCCGCTGCTGCTCCCTCTTCTGGATTAAATCAATTGGCTGCTGGAAATCCTACTTCTGGAATAGCATTACTTTCTAGATCTACCTCCGGGGGAGTTATAAAAGCTACCTCATCTCAGGTACTGACAGCCTTAACTCCAGCCGCTCTTACAGGAACTACAGCTACAGCTATAGTAGTAAAAGATTCAAATTGGATATTAGGAACTGCAAATGGAAGAGTTATGGAAATGGACTCTTCAGGAACAGTAACTACCAATATTGCGCTTCCCACCACTCCTGCTATAGCTGTTCCATCTATTCAAGTAACAGGATTAACCTATTATAATGATAAGCTCTTAGTCTTAACAGATCTAGGATTAATGTTTCTGTATCAGTGGAGCACTTCTACTCTTCTAGATACTCAATTTACCTCTCCTACTGTTACTTCTTCTTTTTCATGCTTGGCTGATTTGGCCTCTGGAAGTGCTGTTGCTTCTTGGAACGGTTCTACCTCCGCCCCTCTTTCAGAGATATACTATGATTCTGGAAAAATAGTTTTTGAAGATACTATTTATATTCCTGGAACTGTTAAATCCCTTACATGTGATCCTACTACCAATTTTGTCGGTATGGGAGGAACTAGCTCTAGTTTTACTTCTTACTTTTCCGCTAAATCCTCTAAAACAAATAAAATTCAGGTTACTACCAGACTTCAAGATCCTGCCGGATTAGATATTCCTGGAAGAGTGATTAGATTGAGAAAATCTAAAATAGGATCTTCTGTAGTAGAGAGCGATACTGTAACAAGTACTGGTCCTCAGACTATAAATGCTACAGAGTCTAGGTCATATCTTGAAATTGCAGTTAGATCCTCCCCGGAGAAGTTTGATATTAGGGAGTTTGATGCGTAATGTCATTAGCATACGTTAATGGGGCTACTTTGTCCTCCGCCTCTATTCAAAATGGATGTACAGATGAATTAAACAATCAGGTTCTGATTGTTGAGAGTACTGGACCTTCTTTAAGAAAGTATAATCTAAATACAGTATCTCAAGTAGGAAGCAATATTACTTGCCTATCTTCTCCCTCTGCTGTTTGCCTTATAAATTCGGCTAGTGCAGTAATTACAACTTCAAGTGGAAGTTCTGTAGATTTTATAGAACTCTCTACGAACTACAGAGTAAACGTTACTGGGGCTGTAGCAGTATCGAACGCAGGTCCTAGAATGGTTCTGGCGGGAGATCCTACAAACTCTGTAGCTATGGCCTGTACTAGTACTGCAAAAAGGTTGATGAGAATAAATGGATCTACTTACAATACTACAAATTTAAATAACCTAGAAATTGTAGGTAGTTCTACGTTTACTAGCATTATTTTAAAGTCTGCTGGAAGGTGGTTAGCTGGAACCTCCATTGGAGAAATTGTAGAAATAGATTCTACAGGAAAAGTATATGATAGAATGAGGATTTCCATAGAGGGAAATGCTGGAAGAGAAGCAGATTCTGGATCTCTTCTGGTTACAGACATATTTGGAATGGCTTTTGATAATAATATTCTTACTGTTTCCACTGGACAGGGAGTATTACTTCAGTATGATTGGACTACTAAAACTTTGATAGGAACAAGAGCGGCATATGTTCCTGCTCAAGGACAGGCATTTACTTTATCTAATTCTGCTTCTGGAATAGTATGTGGGGGGTCAGTTTTTTCTGGTAATCCGGCCCCATTTGTGGCACTGGACACTACCTGTAGCGGATTTGATACAGATGGCTATATTTATACTGGAGGAACTGGTGCAGTATTAGGATGTGGAATAAATACCTTAAATTCTAGAGGATGGTATCTTTATACTACTACCCTATTAAGAGTATTTACTCTTACTCCTAATAGAGTAACTACTACAAGAACTTTTACAGTTACGGACTCTGGACAAAATGTAGAAAACGAACTAATTCTTTTAGACTATGGAGCAAGCAATATAGGGAAACCTATGCTTCATACATATATGAAGTCTCCCGCCACGTATAGAATAGAAACAGGAAAAACTGTATTAGAAATTATTAAATATGGAGATGGCGATAACGCCAAATTTGCATTTAATAAATATACTTCGTAGGTGAGAAGTGGCCACTAATATAAAACCAGTACACAATAATTTTCAAAATGCTGGATCTACTTCTACTACAACTACTTTTAGTGGATATCCTGGAGAATCCTCCCGGGGATTTACTAACTTTCAACTTCCAGGAAGTACTTCTACCACTTCCTCCTTTTCAGAATCTGGATTTCAGTACCTATTAGGAGTAACTGTTGCTACAGGATCTGAGCCAGTTCCTGTTACAGACGAACTATCAACTCAAATTAATGTATACTTTGATGAAACTGTTCCAGTATATGATGACCTTTTTATTGGCTCTAGATACCCAATAGAGCCTGTAGACTTAAACGATGAACTTAAAACAGAAATAAAAGTTTACTTTGATGAAGACGGAGTAGCTATTTATGATCAACTAGATAAAGTTACATCTTTAGACAGCTTTGGACAGGTTACAGATGATCTAGTTACAAATATTAAGGTATTCTTTACTGAGACTTTACCATCAGTGGGGCTTTTCGGGCAGTCCTTAATGGACGAATTGGATGCCTACGCTTGGTTTGATTTTACCGACACTACTAAGTTTTCTGTAACCCCAGAATTTATAAAAGACGATACAACTGTAATCTCTATTGCTGGAGTAGAGTATGGATTAGACACTACTAATATAGTTGTTACTCCAAATAATCTAGTAGCGGTTACAAGTGCAAGTAGTGTAAGTAATCCGTTTTCTCCTACTATTATTGTTAATGGTGTAACTACTGTAACTAATCCCTCTACAGCACCATCTCCCACTTATGTAGACAGTTCTACTAATTATGTAAATTTTGATAATCCGGGAATTTCTGGAACCTCTTACTGTGACTTAAATGGAGCTAATTTTAGCTTTGATTACTCCGGGGGATCTTTTGCAGTTACTTCTAATAATCCCTGGATAGGATCTACTTATCAAACTAATCTTGGCCAGCAAGTAAGTATATTAGGATTTACTGGAACTATTGTAGATTGGGGTAGAACTATAAGCTCTACAGAAAAGTTTTATACTACTTCTGGTATATTTGGAACTCCTACTTTAAATAAACAATTTAACATCATAACTTACCAATCTAGTCAATATTTTCAATTTTTAACTAATCAGGCTAATCTTTATAGTGTTCCCCCGCAGAATTCCTTTACTACTGTAGGAGGAATGGCAAGAGCTATTGCAGATCTTTGTGGAGTTTCTCTTAGCTTTATGGTTCCTGATGCTCCCTACCATGATAGCTTAAGTCAATCAGGACTTACAGGATTAGAAGCTCTTAATAGTCTAGCTTCCTTAGTAGGAGCTACTCTTAGATGGAATGGAAATAACCACTATAGTATTTGCTACCCTGACTACTTTGCTGGACTTTGGGAAGTTCCTTATGAGGACCTAATAAATGCTTCTGGAATTTCTTACGAATATCACCTAGATTTAGGATTAGGAGTATCAGGAGCAGGAGTTATGGACCTTCCTGTAAACTCTTTATTTGATCCTTCTGCTAAGGATATTTCTGGACAATCTGGAATATCTGCCCCCCAGGTTAGACAAGTAGGAAAAGTTTCTAAGCTTCTTACTTCTAGCGATCCGCCTGTAGTATTTGATCTTCCTCAGGACTATGATAAGGTTTATTTACAAATTCTAATTGCTCCCGGCCAAGGCACCGGAGGAGCAAACCAGTTAGGAATTCAAAACTTCGTTACTACAGATCCTGGACAGTGGTTTGAATTTAGCGACACTGCCTTTTCAAACTTTTATATCTTTCAAAGCAATGTTGGAGGATACTTTATTCCTCAATGTAAAGTAGACCATATGCTCATGCCTCAAAATGACGCTGTTCAAAATGATAACTTTACTCTTACTGTAGCTGTAACTACTAAATCATTGAGCAATTCTTATGATAGTGCTTTTAAGGATGCGGAGCTGGCCTATAGAGATATACAGGCTAGAATTCAGGCCAATGTTAGATTTATTCAAGTTTACACAGGAACTATAAATGCTACTTTCTTTGGATCTATTCCAGTTCCCGGAATGTGGGGAAAGGCCACATATTGTGGTGAAACTGTTCAAGGTATAATTGAATCGGTTACATTTACTGCCCCAGATAAGGTAAGTGTAAGAGTAGCTCAGTATCGAAGAATAAATATTATAGATAGAAAGCTTCAATACGATTTAACCTCAGGTAATTTTTAATGTCCCTTAGAAAACGTTTAGAAGATATAGCTAAAAATAAAAGTAAGGGAGTAGTTACTGATCTTGTATACCTTAGACAGCAACAAAATCAAAAGTATAATATAGGTAAGGTTAGAAGATTTGAATCTGATGAAGACACCGGGGAGACTTTAGTAATTGTTGTACTTCCAAACGGTCAAGAAAAATCTCTTAAAATAGGAAGTAATGGCGCTATTGGCCCAGGAACGGTAGTAAGGTTTATAGAGGATTTTATTATATAATGTCTTTTTTAAGAAGGTTTATTGAAAAGAAGTCAAGGGAGGAGGCTCAAAGAAGTGTTCTCCCTTTTCTCTCTCGTACTTTAAGCGGAGACACAAACTTTAAAATTGCTAAATATGATCAGCTTACAGGAACTGCTAGACTGCCCTCCGGGGAGACTATAGAAGTAGAGGCCATAGGATCTCCATCTAAATATACCGCATTACAAGTTACAGGAAAGGTAGGAGTGGTATTTTCAGATGCTCCTATTCAAACACATATTTCAAGTTCTACAAGAAAAGCATATGTAGCATTAAATGTAAATAATTCCATAAAGATAAGATATTTAGGAGGAACTACTCTATTTGATGTTCCAGTAACTATTCCAGAAAACGCCCGGGAGGTTCAGGCATATTTTTCATCCAACTGTAAACATTTTATGGTAGGATACTGGGAAAGATCCAACACCGCACCCTATCACAGCACAGCTACTTATGTAATTTTTAGTAATTTTTCATGTAATAAAGTATCTGGCCTGTTTTCTTATACCGGAATTCAACAACAAACATATCAACTAAATGACCTGGCCAATGGAGTTTTACAGTGCCCCGGATTTGGAGATACCTTTTCAGAGTATATATGGTTTAATCATCTTCCAGATAGTGGAGCAGTTGGAGACTTTGTAAGATTTTTTCCAATAATAAATAGCTATTATGATACAGTTACAAATCCGTATGAGTGGACATTTTATCCAGAATGTCCAAGAAGTTTTACTGTTACAGACATGGCTCAGAATGGAACGTATACTGCTAGTTGGTATCTGGATGAAAATACCTTAGCAGATTTTAAATCTGTAAGATTTTCTTTTAATAATAACGCTTCTGGAGATCCAGTAGTGGACATAGTTACAAGTTTTAGAGCTTGTACAGCCGGAATGATGCTAGAGCAGGAACATACAGACAACCAGGACTACAATTCTACTTCCAGTATAGTATACGGATTTGATTGTAGTAAAAAAGCTGGAGACCTTATATACGATACAACATGTACAAACTATAGAAAAAATACTTTTTCATATTCCTACTCATATGATTTTATAGGGCCAGATCCCTTAGATTGGGTAGGAACAGATTTAAGTGCAGATACGGACATATGGACGGAGGGATCTGGAACCGAAAACTATGTATGTATGGATGAGGTTTACGGGTGTGGCAGCAATCCAGGATATACCAGATCTGGATCTACTAGGTTGTATCCTAACATACTTTTAGGAAACGGGGGAACCGGTCTTCCCTATCTAGAAATTCATACAGGGGACGGTTTTCCTGCATCCAATATGTGGTATGGGCAGTTTTACGGAACTTCCTGGGCCATGCCAATACTCTACCCTCCAGATACTACAGAGTATTTTCTGACTACTTACGATGGGGCCCTTAAAAGTGCAAGATATGTAGGAAATCCTGAGGGACTGGTATCCGCCCCGGCAGCTTTTGCTTTTTTAAGAATGGAAAATATTTTAGCAGGTCTTTGGTGTAATGAGTATTACCATTACACTTTAACAATTTTAGGACCGTTTGCTAGAGACTACTATTTTGCTATGGGCTTAATGGCTATTAGAAATGCTAATGGAACTCCTACGCTTGTGTGGGATGGTCGCCCCCCGCTAATGGAAAGAGATTACAATACTAATATTAGTACATTTTTAGGAATAGACGGACAAACTGGACTGGTGTGGAGACAAGAAAACTATCCTACAGATTCTACATATGTAGATCCTGCTGATGATGTAAGTTTTCAAGCAATCTTAGATATTCTTAGAGAAACCGGAGATGAAATACTTATACTAGTTGCTGACTACTTAGAAGAAAATATTCAGATACCTGGAACTGTGTATCTAAATACTAAAAGCATTTATTGGGTATCTGGTTCATACAATGCAGATCCATTTTACGGATATGATGACCCCTATGATGTAGCTACTGATGTAGTTATTGCCCCCGGGGGAACCTTCCCATTTGAAAATTCTTATCTAAAAGGCCTGGACTCCTACATTATTCTAGGGTACAATGTGGAAGGAACCAGAGAGGTAGTTACAGTATATACTGTAGACGCTACTGGACTTACGGAGGTTTTGTTTAAAACAAGCAAAGCCCTAAGCTACTCCGGGGGAGGAACTATATTAGATGTCGGAACAAAATACGAAAGGACCAATTAATATAGTATATGCTATCAGAGAAAGAGCACGTACATACCCTGCGGAATACCGTTACTCCATGTCCCTGTCTACAAGGGAACACGAAAACAAGTTGTATAGCCCTGTAACAGGATTACTTATTTATCCACAATATGATTTAGAGACCATACAAAGTTTTCAAGATGTTTGTAAGGTTACAAACTGGGAGTTTTAAAGTGAAATATGGAATAAGACAGCTTTTTATGGGAGATGGGTACACATTTCCATACCATCAATCTATAAAAAGGAATGAGAAGTGCAAAACTACAAGATTATTTAGTAAGTGGCACGCTAACCTGGATAGCAACTACCAAATCCCTTACGTAGTTGTGTGGATAGAGGCTAAACCTACCCATTCTCGCATTTATGCGTCAAACAGTAGTTACGAGTCTCTAACTAAAGACTGCAAAATTACTTATTGGGAGTTTTAAGAATGTTATTGCCTAGAGAGTATATCGTAAGACGTAAAGGATTAGATTTCATAAGTTGTCAGTCCACACTATTTCCACAAGGAATACCAATTGGATGGGGATGTCGGATAAACTATGATGGATCTTTACAGCAACATAGTCTTCTAAAACCTCTTATCTTTTATCATAAAACTATTTGGACTTTTTAAGGAGAATCTAATATGATATTTTGTTCGGTATGTAAAACTCAAATAACAGATGAAGAGTATGTATTAAATGCTACTCTTAATATAGCATATAGAACTCCTAATGGAGGAACTGCTAGAAAAATGATTGCTAAGAAGAATGAGCCTGTGCCCCAGGAGCTTGGGCAGACCGGATCTGATCAAATGGCCTATCATACTTCTTGTTTTAAATCAGAAATAGAAAAACTTGGGTTTACAGAGCCAGATGGAATGATAATCAGACCCAGAGTTACTGGAAATTATTAAAGGTATTTAACTTACCATTTTACAGATTCTGTGGTAGTATTATAGCACTTGGGAGGAAGAACAGTGCTAATAGACCTTAAAGTTTTGACAACTAGAAGATTTCAAAGAAATAAAGTATTTGATTTCTCTCCCCCGGATACTGAGCCGTATTCAGTATCCAGCGGAATACATATAACTACTCCAGATCTGTCTACAATCTATACTTGTACTATTTCCCTACTTTTTTCCAATGGAAAAATTAAATATGCCTTAGGAAAAGCCCAGAAAAAATCATACTCTCATATTATTCAAGAGGTAACACAACAAAATGTTTGGAATTTCTGAGGACAAGTATGCTAGTAGAACTTTTTATATGAGTTTTGTAGTATCTTATGTTTTAGAAAATACTGATGAAGTAGCTATAATGTGGACCTCATTAGTTAGCTTTATTAATACCTGGGGAGCAGGAGATGCAAATTTATGGCTGAAGAATAATTGTAATATTCAGAAATGGGAGTTCTAGTAAAAATGAAATTATTATTTTGCACCCGGACTTTTTACAAGTATAGTGATCCTTTTCCTTACGGATCAAGAACCTCTACCAGAATTACTTCTGTATTTTTAAATTACAGATGCTGGCACTATATTTCTCATAAAAAAATTCCTCCTAGTCCAGGAGGAGTTCTATTAAGAGATTGGAAAAAACTTAAAAATACAGTATTTAAACAAGATAAGTGGGAATTTTAAATATGATTTATTATAAAAGGTATACCTATATAGCAGGTCTGTCCAGAGTCATAGATTCCTTTTCTCCGGGGACTCGTAAGGGTTATTATTATAATAGCTCTTTTTATATTAGTCAAATTGCTAAAACTGGTCAGGTTAGAAATTGTTGGGGTTCAATGGATGAATTGGGAATTCCTCATTTTTGTTTACAAACATATTGGGAGTTTTAGATATGACAGTTTATTACTATATTAGACTTAGAAAGTCAGGTAAAACTCAATTGGTACGAAAGTCTAAAGTACCTCATCAGTATAGGGGTGAAGTATACGTATGGGAAACTGGAATATGCGGGGCCTACCGCTGTTTAGTACGTAAGTCTCGTTTTGATACTTTTCAGAATAGAACTAAAAAAATTACAAAGAGAACTTTATGGGAGTTTTAAGGAAATGATAGATAAAAAAGAGTTAAGTCAACTATATGCAGATCTTACAAGGATTCACACCCGGCTTCTTGAAATAGAGCAGGATGAAGACCTTAAAAAGATTGTTTTTAAGGACCCGGAAGGATTTTCTGAAAGTGGATCTCTTATTATTAGTTCATGGACTACAAGATCTCACTTGTTTCTTAGAAGACTCTCTGCTATAATAAAAGAAATTCCGTCTAAGCGTAAGAGGATTAAAAAATGACAATTTCAGATACAATATTCTGTAAAGTGCAGGAAGGATTATATATAAATTATCTTGGTAAAAGATGGTATCCGCCAAGAAAATCTAAGCATAAAGTAGGGGAAAGCTTGAGAATTGTAAAGGCCCCAATGCAGGGCATCTCTATAAATGGAAAGGCTTTTATTATTGTAAAGGACCATGAAATTTGGACTGAGGAGTAATCTTGGAAGGATTTAAAGAAGTATTTTCTACGGCTCTTTTAGATACTATAATACTAGAGTATGTTCTCTATCCTATAGTAGTTGGCATAATTCTATGGGCTATTCTGTGTATATGCTATTGGAATATAGAAAAGCATGACGATGTATAATAATGGAGATTTCCCCCGGCTTCGCTTGGATGGAGACCCTATATTAAGAATTCCTTGTAAGGAAGTCACACAGTTTGATAAACATTTAAAATCCTTAGTAAAAGATATGAAAGAAATAATGATAGCCTCCGGGGGCATTGGTATAGCAGCCCCTCAGGTAGGATCATCATATAGAGTGATTTATATAGATATACCAGAAACATTTACTGGAGCTATAATCAATCCTAAAATTTTAGATACTTCTACCAATACAGATTGTGTTCCTGAGGGATGCTTAAGCTTTCCAGGATTAGTAAAGCATATAATTAGGCCTACTTATGTAGAAATTAAATATCAAACAGTAAAGGGCGGAAAACAGAAACTCTTAGCTACAGACCTTTTAGCTCAATGTATCCTCCATGAGATGGACCATTTAAACGGAGTGCTATTAGTAGATCATGAAGAGGTGGACCCTATTCAGTATAATTTAAATAGATTTGGCCCCTACTATAAGAGATAGTATATGCAAGATACCTGGCTTTCTCCCGAGACTCTTAAACTAATTAAACATTTCGAGGGCTGTAGACTTAAAAGTTATATAGTTCCTGGAGAAGAGAAACTACAAGCTACTATAGGATGGGGGCAGGCTATTCCTCTATCTCAGCACCCTAAAACAATTACTCAAAAAGAAGCAGATGATCTTCTTTTAAAGACTGTAACTGCTAAAATAGCTGCTGTAAAGCTCACAATTGTAGATTCTGTAGAAGCAAGGCTTACCCCAATGCAAAAGACTGCCATTGTAAGTTTCTATTATAATACTAAACCAGCTTCTTTTAAAAGCTCTACTTTCCTTAGACTACTAAATTCTGGAGACATCGCGGGAGCCTCTAAGCAACTCCCTAGATGGGTAAGGGGAGAGGGTAATAAGATTCTTCCTGGCCTAGTAAGGCGTAGAAAATGCGAAAAGTTCCTAATGGATGGAGGAAGCTTTCAGGACTTGGAAAAATTTAGATTCTTTATGTAATTTTAACCTAGTATCCTCTTGCAATTTCTACCAAGCTGTGTTTTAATAGCAGAGTAAAGCAACGGACACCTATTAAAGAGCCGCAGGAGGTTAGATGAAGTCCACACGAAGTACTAAAGTACAAAATACTATTGGAGAGCTACTTCGCTCCCGTAGGGAAAGTAAAAATTTGACTGTATCACAACTAGCTGAAATCACTAAGGTTAATCGTTCTATTATCAATAGAACTGAAAATGGGGAAACCACCCCATCAAACAACACAATCGCTAGATTGTTTTCCAGTCTTTCATAACCATAAGCAAAGGTAATAACTATGATTCCCGATTACGTATATAAGGACCTACTTAAAACAGCTAAAGATCCTTTAGTTATCTCAGAGCTAAAAAAGGCTCTTAAGATTTCTAAAAACTTTAGAAAGCAACGTGCTAAACTGGTAGGAAACAGTAATGGAGCATGTGAGAGGTTTACCTACACTATGGGAAATAAGACAGAGGGGCTCCCCGGAGTACTTGTCAGAAGTGAAGAGGAGCCCCCCGTCCCTGATCGTGAGATTAATGAATCTCATGATTGGTCTGGAGTAGTGCTAAACTTTTATGAGAAAGTTCTAGGGTTGAACTCTCTTGACAATAAAGGAGTAGACATAGTATCATCTTGTCATTACGATAAGGACTATGACAATGCTTTTTGGAATGGTGAGCAGATGGTTTATGGAGATGGGAGTATTTTCCTTCCTCTCACAAGAGATCTTAATGTTGCTGCCCATGAAATGGGACACGGAAGAATTCAAAACACTGCTAATTTAATTTATTGGTATGAGCCCGGTGCTCTTAATGAGCATTTTGCAGATGTATTTGGGGTAGTTACTAAGCAGTGGTATTTACAACAGAATATCAAAGATGCTGCTTGGTTAGTTGGAGAAGATATAGTTTCCCCCAAATTTCCTGGAAAAGCTATTAGGTCATTTAAAAATGAGAAGGCCTATAGTTCAGATCCTCAACCGAAACACCAGAAAGAAAGAAACTGGTTCATGTTTGAAGATAATTTTGGAGTACACGTATTAAGTGGATTACCTAACAGAGTATTTTACGAGTTCTGTACTGAACTGTATAATTCTGGGAAGTGTTTTCATTCCTGGGAAGCACCTATGAGTATTTGGTATAACACACTCCTAAAGTTAGGACAATTTTCAATGTTCTCAGATTTTAAAAAGATTGCTTTAAAAGAAGCTTCTGCTTATGGATTTGAGGCAGAATTGAAGAAGTCCTTCGATCTTGTAGGTCTTTAAATACCGGCTGACAACCAGATTTACTTTTCCCCCGCATCCATAATCCCCTATGCTAACTCCCAGGTGTAGGGGATTATGGTTTATAACCCCATGTCAAAAATACAAATAGATTCAGAAGAACTACTTAAATTATTAAAGTATGCTGAAATAGGTGCAAATGTTGTAGCTATATTATCAATGTATTCTGGAATAGAGATGCTTAAGAAAGATTTAGGAGATAAAACTACATATGTCTCCCGGGGGATCTATACAACTGGGCTAAAAGGTGATAAGATGGAAGAAGAGACAATAAAGGCCTCCATATCTAAACTTAGAAAGAAGAGTCACAAATTTAAAAAGTTTAAAAAGCATAAGGGGAGAAATATAGAATGGTAGATACATACTGTTACAGAGAGTTGGACTACCTATTAGTGTATATAAGTACTTCTATTTGTATACCTGTAAGTACATGTAATATTCCTATCCAATATGTAGGAGTTGTAGATATAACATCTGGAAAATGTTGGGATTATATGGGGTTGTTGCCTAACTCAGAAAAGTCAAACAAAACAACTATAAAAACTTGCTTCGATAGTGTAGCAAAACAGACATTATGGGTATTTTAAATGAAAAAGCACATGAAAAACCATATTTTCATAGATTATTTTCGTAGAACTAGGGGCTATTCTGGTTCCATAGTCTCAACTAAGCCAATAAAAAGATCCCTGTATTCTATCTCCCACGTATTGAAATCCAAGTGTGGGGCCAATATAAAAATAAATACTAATATAACATTCAAAGATGCAAAAATAGTACTATGTGAAGATGAAACAGGATATGATTTTCCAGTTTGGAAATTAAAAGGGGCTTATATGTCCAAAATGAAGTGGGAGTTTTAAAAAGTATGTTCTTTAAGAGGAATGGCTATATCACTGGAGACTCTGAGTCTAGAATTATAATTTGTAATGGAGAAATTTTTAAAGTGTATGGGAGTGTTTTATTCCCATCCGGGGAACCCCTATTAAAAACTAGTAAGGTTGAAAATGTTGAGAGTTTTATTTTATTTGATGAACACTCAAAACTACAAAAGAAGTATTTAAAAAGAAAAGTTTGGAATTTTTAGGAGAGATTAGAATGGCAAGAAGACGTACTACCAGGTGGTATTTACCAACCTATACTATTAGGAAATCTACTTACAACAGAGTAAGAAGAATTACAGGTGCTACCAGCATAACAAGACATAGAGCATTTTCATCTGTCAGATATAGAATAAGAGATTGGTACAAAACATTAGCTATTTGGGATGTTTACGGTAAGCATATTGAATCTTATACTGAAAAATGTAAGACTCTAAGAAAGACACCATGCCCTTCTGAACAGGACCTTCCAGCAATACTTAAACAAGAGAGAAACAAAAAAATTTGGGAGTTTTAAACATGATTAGACTTTTTAACAAAATATTCTTCTATAGGGGCCTCTTTAGAAAAAGTGCTGACTATATAGCTTGTTATGATAATAAGTATAGAACTACAGTCTCCCGGGGTGTCAGTGTAAATAGAACTACAGGTAGGGTAGATAACAAATACTTTAAATTAGAGTTTATATACCCGGCCTCTGTATGTCAAAGACAATATTGGAAATTTTAAAAATATGAAGTATTATTTCAGGCAAATAGCTAATGACTATAATGGAAGCCATCTATCTTTGTTAAATGAATTATGGGTAAACAGACGCTCAGATAATATTTCAAATTCTTTGTTCTTAGATTTACTGTATGGAAAGCTAAGTCCCCGCATTTATACGAAAGATGGAAGCCTAAGTGATAAGGATCTTTTCTGGAATGAAGTTGAGAAGTGCTGTACTAAGAAAATATGGAATTTTTAGGGAGAAACTATTTTATGAGTAAGTATAAATGGGTATTAGTTGGAGATACTGAGGACTCCCGGAGGCTTTTAGAAAAGGTAAATGGTGAAATAGTATCCTGGAAAGATATACATGTTAGAGATGATATATCTGGAGATATAGCATACGGCTCCTTAGTTGGAGTTAATGATCTTAAGCGTAGGTTTAATATTCCTGGAATTTGGTTGGACTACTCCCCCATGAGGTGTCAAGTCTATTATGCTTATTGGAAAGATCAACTATTTCAAAAAAGACAAGGTTATAAGTTTTTACCTCTTTCAGTAGTTCAGGACTATGTTCAGTGCTCCAGAATAGCTACATTTGTTAGACCAGATTCAAATAATAAGTGTTTCACCGGGGGAATCTATAATGAAGAAGAAGTAGCATATTTATTGAATGCTCTGCCCCCGGAGACTCTATGTGTAGTATCTACAGGTAGAACTATGGAAATATATGATGAATACAGATGTTTTATGTATAAAGGAAAATTCATTACAGGATCTTCTTATAAGTTAGAGGAAGACGGATCTATAAGCTGTAAGAATGTTGACGATTATACAGATTTAATATCCTATGCTGAGAAAAATTTTCCAATGTACCCCGGACTTCCAGACTTATATGCTCTTGACATAGCCATTCAGAAAATATATACTGGTGAAAAGTCCCTCATGGAGCTTACCTCATGGTCAAATGCTGGACTTTATGATATAGACCTAGATAAATACATATCTATTACTGAAGCAGCATTAGAAAGTAAACTTAAGGAAATTCTAGAATGATTTACTACACAAGGAATCTAGAGGAATTATATGATGATGACATATCTGAACCTAGAAAAAGATTGAATCGTAATCCTGCTATTACATGCTCATTTAATAGGAGCATTGAGTCCTGTGTCTTTGTATCTTTTCCCAGAGGCACAGAAGATTACAGTTTTTATAGGACTGTCAGGTTTGATACCTTTGAAGAACGTATTAAACGACTAAACTACTCAAACCATTCCAAGAAGCAAAAATGGGAATTTTAAATATGATTAAAACTAAATTTAATATTGGGGACTTAGTTACCTTTACTCATATAATCTCTACTAAGCTG
>Ga0268298_10000449_pt1 | contig 53070 bp, 49 predicted proteins | sample WWTPWeurt_MetaG_FD_194462 | JGI IMG/M metagenome (GOLD analysis project Ga0268298, IMG submission 194462) | Activated sludge microbial communities from WWTP in Nijmegen, Gelderland, Netherland - WWTP Weurt | ecosystem: Engineered > WWTP > Aerobic digester > Activated sludge | place... | reverse complement strand
CGAGGGCTGCCAGCCCGCCGAACTCGGCTGGGGCTCGCATGAGAAGAACTGGCAGCGCGACGCCAGGAAGCACGACTTCGGCCGCGGCAGCGCGATCTACCTGATGCAGCCCGGCGCCGCGACGCGCGTGCGCACATGGACACCCGCGGCCGGCCACTTCCACGGCTTCCTGATCACGCACGGCGAATCGATCTCGATCTCCGACTACCTGACGCTGAAGAAGGGAGAGCAGGTCGTCTATCGGCCGACTGTGCACTACGCCTATCACCCGAGCGACAGTGCCGTGTTGTCGGTGCACGAGCTCGCGGGGCGCAACTGGCAGATGCAGGAGCGCAAGCGGATCATGATGGAGGACATCACCGACGGCATCGACGAACTCGGCGTGCTGCTCGCCGGCCACAAGAAGAATGCCTACTGGTACGGTTCGCAGCTCTCCATCCACGAGGCGCGTCAGCTCGTGCCGCACAACAGTGCGACGTCGCTGCAGGTGACGATCGCGGCGATGGCGGGCCTGGTCTGGGCGATCGAGAACCCGAACAGCGGCATCGTCGAGCCCGACGAGATCGACTACAAGCGTGTACTCGAGATCTGTCGCCCGTACCTCGGTCTCGTCGTCGGCGAATACACCGACTGGCACCCGCTCGTGGAGCGCGGTCGGCTGTTCCCCGAGGACCTCGACGAAACCGATCCCTGGCAGTTCAAGAACGTGCGCGTGCTGTGAGTACTGCCGCCGGCGAAACCACGCCGGCCGCGTGCCGTGGTCGGCCGTCCACGACGGCCTGCCGAAGAAAGGGCTGATCAGGGCCTGCGGTCTTCGTAGCGCAGCTCGACGAGCACGAACCGCTTCGTCCCGCCGGGAACCTCGATGCTCAGCTCCTCGTCGAGCCGCTTGCCGAGCAGCGCGCGCGACAGCGGCGCGTCCATGCTGACGTAGCGGCGTGCCGGGTCGATCTCGTCCGGCCCGACGATGCGGAACTCCGACTCGACGCCGTCCTCGTCCTCCACGCGCACCCAGGCGCCGAAGAATACGCGGCTACGGTCGTCGGGTGGGCGGCCGACGACGACCATGCCCTCCAGCCGCTTGCGCAGGAAGCGCACGCGCCGGTCGATTTCACGGAGCTGGCGCTTGCCGTAGATGTACTCGGCGTTCTCGGAACGGTCGCCCTGCGCCGCGGCTTCCTGGACGGCCCGGGTCACGGCCGGTCGCTGCACGCGCCAGAGGTCGTCCAGCTCTTCGCGCAGCTTCCGTGCGCCCTCCGGCGTGGCGTACTTCGAGCCGTGCGACGGCGGTTTCCGGTAACGGGTCATGTTTCGGCGGTCCGGGCCTCGCGGGCCGGAATTGTGTGCGGGCGGTCACGGAAAACCCTGGGGGCCGGACAGTAGTTTGCGGGCCCATGAGCATCAAGTTCTATGCCCACTTCATCGTCGAGCAGCCACAGCCGCGGGGGATCGAGGAGTTCCGCGGCGTGGTGGAGCTCGACGGGCAGCCGCGGCCGGGTCGCGGCACGAAGGAGGCGGAGCGCATCATCGCGCGGAACTTCGGCCGGCCCGCGCAGGACGTCAAGGTCCTGCAGTGGGCGAGGTTGCACTGACAACGACATTCGACCCGTTCCCCTGGCGGACTTTTCCCTTCCCTTCGACCAGAGTCCGCTGCTTCGGCCCCGGGCCTCCAAAGCCCGGGGCCTTCTTTTGGTGCGGATGTTCACTGGGGTCTGATATTCACTGGGGTCTGACCCCAGTCAAGCGGAAGTTGACACTGGCCCGCCGGACGCACGGTTCGTCTCGACCGGCTGATCCATCTGCGGGTCGGGCGCCACCGCGCACCTCTATAATCGCGCCCTTTGCGGCGGGCAGTACCCGCTGCGCCCGCCTCACGGAGAGTGACGATGCTCATGCGCTGGTCCTTGCCGCTCGCCTTCTCGTTCACGCTCGCCGCCTGCGCGACGTCGCCGCCGGCGCCCGAACCCGCCGCGGCGCCGGCGCCGGTTGCCACGGCACCGGCGACGCCCGCGCTGTCCTCGGGCGTGCTGCTCGCGAACTTCGACCGCGGCGTGCGGCCGCAGGACGACTTCTACCGCTTCGTGAACGGCACCTGGCTCGCGAAGACCGAGATTCCGGCGGACAAGAACAACTACGGCGCCTTCGGCGTGCTGCAGGACGAGGCCGAGAAGAACCTGCACGCCATCGCCGAGGAGGCCGCGCGGGCGAACGCGCCGGCAGACAGCGACACGCAGCGCATCGGCGACTTCTACACGAGCTACATGGACGAGGCGAAGGCCGAGAACCTCGGCCTCGCGCCGCTCGCACCGGAACTCGAGCGCATCGCGGCGATCGGCAATCGCCGGCAATTGCAGGACTACCTTGCGCGCGCGCAACTGATCGCGGTCGACAATCCTGTGGGCGCGCAGGTTTTTGCCGATGCGAAGAATCCGGACGTCAACACGCTCTGGGTGTCCCAGGGCGGCTTCGGTCTGCCCGAGCGCGACTACTACTTCTCGAAGGACAAGCGCTTCGTGGAGATCCGCGCCGCCTACCTGAAGCACGTCGCGAACGTGTTCGCGCTGGCGGGCCGACAGAATGCCGCCGCGGCCGCGCAGCGGGTGATGGCGTTCGAGACGAAGCTGGCCGAGGCGTCGTGGCCGGCCGTGAAGATGCGCGAGATCGAGAAGCTCTACAACCCGGTCACCGTGGCGGCCGCCGTCAAGGCCACGCCGGGGCTCGACTGGCCGGCATGGCTCGACGCGATCGGCCTCGACGGCACGCCGCAGTTCGTGCTCACGCAGCCCGATTACTTCGCCGCCGTCGCCAGGGCGGTGCAGCAGGTGCCGCTCGCCACCTGGCGCGACTACCTCAGCCTGCGCGTGATCGACAGCTACTCGCCGTATCTGAGCCGGGCGTTCGTCGACGAGAACTTCGCCTTCTATTCGCGCACGCTGTCCGGCACGCCCGAGCTCAAGCCGCGCTGGAAGCGGGCGCTCGCCGAACTCGAGACCGCCACGGGCGACCTGCTCGGCAAGGAATACGTGCGGCGCCACTTCCCGCCGCAGGCGAAGCAGCGCATGGACGTGCTGGTCGCGAACCTGCTCCAGGCGTTCGACCAGTCGATCGACGAGCTCGAGTGGATGGGCCCTGAGACGCGGCGCGAGGCGCACGACAAGGTGCGCAACTTCACGGTCAAGATCGGCTACCCGGTCAGGTGGAAGGAGTACCCGGGCCTGGTGATCCGGGCGGACGATCTCGTCGGCAACGTGACGCGTGCGCGCGACGTCAACACGCGGCGTGAACTGCGCAAGGTCGGCCAGCCGGTCGACAGGACCGAGTGGGGCATGACGCCGCAGACGGTCAACGCCTATTACAACCCGCTCGCCAACGAGATCGTGTTTCCGGCCGCGATCCTGCAGCCGCCGTTCTTCGACATGAAGGCGGACGACGCCGTGAACTACGGCGGCATCGGCGCCGTGATCGGTCACGAGATCAGCCACGGCTTCGACGACCAGGGCCGCAAGTTCGACGGCAAGGGCGTGCTGCGCGACTGGTGGAAACCCGACGACAACGAGCGCTTCATGACGCGCGCCGACTCGCTCGTGAAGCAGTACGACGCGTTCAGCCCGATCGCGGGCATGCACGTGAACGGCCAGCTCACGCTCGGCGAGAACATCGGCGACCTGTCGGGTCTCGCGGTCGCTTACAAGGCCTGGCAGATCTCGCTGCACGGCCAGCCCGCACCGGTGCTCGACGGCTTCGACGGCGATCAGCGCTTCTTCGTCGGCTGGGGTCAGGTCTGGGCGCGCAAATACCGCGAGGACGAACTGCGCAAGCGCCTGAAGACCGATCCGCACAGCCCGGCCGAGTACCGCTGCAACGGCATCCTGCGCAACATGCCGGTCTTCGACCGGGCGTTCGGCGTCCGGCCCGGCGACGGCATGTACCTGCCGCCCGACCAGCAGGTGCGAATCTGGTAAGGTGCGTCATCCCCGGGGGAGCCGTTCGGGCCAGAACAGGAGACCGACCGATGCGTGCGCTGCAGGCCATGTTGCTGACGCTGGCGGCGATGCTGCTGTCCGGCTGCGGGTACAACACGATCCAGGTGCAGGACGAGCAGACCAAGTCCGCGTGGTCCGAGGTGCTGAACCAGTACCAGCGGCGCGCCGACCTGATCCCGAATCTCGTCAACACGGTCAAGGGCTTCGCGGCGCAGGAACAGGCCGTGCTGATCGGCGTGACCGAGGCACGCGCCAAGGCGACGCAGGTCAAGGTCGACCCGGGCGATGCCGCGTCGCTGCAGCAGTTCCAGGCCGCACAGGGCGAGCTGTCGAGCGCGCTCTCGCGGCTCATGGTCGTCGTCGAGCGCTACCCGGAGCTCAAGTCCGACCAGAACTTCCGCGACCTGCAGGCGCAGCTCGAAGGCACCGAGAACCGCATCACCGTGGCGCGCAACCGTTACATCCAGGCGGTGCAGGACTACAACGTCACGATCCGCAAGTTCCCCGTCAACCTGACGGCGATGGTGTTCGGCTACGAGGTCAAGCCGAATTTCGCCGTCCAGAACGAGGCCGAGATCTCGCGACCGCCGACGGTCGATTTCGGCCTGCCCGCGGCGCCTGCCACGACGCCGGCGCCGGATGCGCCGCCGAGCGCGCAGCCGGCACCCGCCACCCACTGAGGTCCGCCTCGCGTCGCGCGCAGGCGCGGCGCGAGGTCCACCGTTGCGGGCCGTGACGCTTCCCGTCGTTCCACTCGCCCTGCGAGGCCTGCTGCTCGGCGTCTGGCTGCTCGTGGTCGCGGCGTGGCAGCCGGCGCTCGGCCAGCCGCGCGTCGACGTGCCGCCGTTGCGGGCGCCCGTGACCGACCTCACGGGCACGCTCACGCCGGATCAGGTCGCTGCGCTCGACGCCAAGCTGCGTGCCTTCGCGACCAGCCGGGGCAGCCAGGTGGCCGTGCTGATCGTGCCCACCACCCGGCCTGAGGAGATCGAGCAGTATTCGATCCGCGTCGTCGAGCAATGGAAGCTCGGTCGCGGCAAAGTCGACGACGGCGTGCTGCTGCTCGTGGCCGTCGAGGACCGGCGCGTTCGCATCGAGGTGGGCTACGGCCTCGAGGGCGCGCTGCCCGACGCGACCGCCAACCGCATCATCCAGCAGGACATCACCCCCTCGTTCAGGCGCGGTGACTATTACGGCGGCATCACGGACGGCGTCGACCGCATCATGCGCGTGATCGAAGGTGAGGCGCTGCCCGCGCCGGAGATCAGCCCGCCGGCGGCCGCCATCCCGGGGCTGTTCCAGGTCCTGCCGCTGCTGATCGTCTTCGCGTTCATCGGCGGCTCGATCCTGCGGCGTCTGTTCGGACGTGTCGGCGGCGCGCTCGCGACCGGCGGCGTCGTCGGCCTGCTGACCTGGGCGCTGGTCGCGGTGCTCGGCCTGTCGATCCTCGCGGGCTTCGTCGCATTCGTCTTTTCGCTGCTCGGCGGTCTGGGCGGGGGCGGCGGTCCACGCGGCGGCTGGTACAGTCGCCGTCACGGCAGCGGCTGGAGCTACCCCGGCGGCCTCGGCGGCGGCAGCTGGGGCGGCGGCGGCTTCGGTGGGGGCGGCGGCGGGTTCGGTGGCGGCGGCGCCTCGGGCGGGTGGTGAGTCGCATGGACTGGAAGCGCGGGTTCCGTCACGTCTTCAACTTCCGGCGCAAACTCCGGAGGGCCTTTCCGGCCCAGGCGCTCGCGGCAATCGAGCGCGCGATCGACGAGTCCGAGCGCGGGCACAGCGGCGAGATACGGTTCGCGATCGAGGCGTCGCTCGAGCCGGTCGAGGCCTGGCGGGGCACGACGCCGCGACGACGGGCGCTCGAGGTCTTCTCGGCCCTGGGCGTCTGGGACACCGAGGCGAACAATGGGGTGCTGATTTACCTGCTGCTCGCCGACCGCGACGTCGAAATCGTTGCCGATCGCGGGTTCAACGGTAAAGTGAGCGCCTCGGAATGGGCCGCCGTCTGCCAGACGATGGAAGGGCAGTTGCGCGCGGGCCAGTTCGAGGCGGCGGCCGTCGACGGCGTACGAGCCGCCGGCCACCTGCTCGCGCGGCATTTTCCGCCGTTGCCGGGCGGGCGTGACGAGGATGAATTGCCGAACCGGCCCGCGGTGCTCTGAGCCCGCGGGCGGCGGCCACGGTCGGGCAGCGAAGAGGTGCGATTCGATGGGAATTCACGGGGCGACCGTCGCGACGATGCGGCGCATGGCCGTCGCGGCAGCGCTGGCGACGCTGGCGGGCTGTACCCTGTTCGAGGTGCAGAAGGAGCCGACCCCGCCGCCTGAGCCCCCGAAGCCGACCTACGCGCAGCCGCTCGCGACGCACACGTTCCCGTACGATCCGCAGGCCACCGGCGTGGTCGGCACGCTGCAGGCGACGATCGCGAACGAGGAAGACACGCTTTCCGACATTGCGCGGCGCTTCAACCTCGGCTACGACGAAGTCGTCAACGCCAACCCCGGCGTCGATCCGTGGCTGCCGAAGGGTGGCACGCGCGTCGTGTTGCCGACGCAGTTCATCCTGCCGGACGCCCCCCACGAAGGCGTCGTCGTCAATCTGGCCGCATTGCGGCTGTTCTATTTCCCGAAGCCGCCAAAGGGCGAGCCGCGCGTCGTCATGACCATGCCGATCGGCATCGGTATGGTCGGCTGGGCCACGCCGACCGGCACGACCAAGATCGTGTCCAAGCGCAAGGACCCCTACTGGACGCCGCCGGCGTCGGTCCGCAAGGAGCACGCGGCCGAGGGCGACATCCTGCCGGCGCGCGTGCCGCCGGGCCCCGACAACCCGCTCGGCGCCTTCGCCATGAACCTCGGCTGGCCGAGCTACCTCATGCACGGCACGAACAAGCCGGCCGGCGTCGGCATGCGCGCGAGCCATGGCTGCATCCGCCTGTATCCGGAAGACATCGCGACGATCTTTCCGATGCTGCCCGTCGGCACCAAGGTCACGGTCGTGAACCAGCCGACGCTCTACCGCGTGCAGGACGGTCGGCTCTACGTGCAGTCGTTCCCGCCGCACGAGGAACACGCCGAAGCCAAGGTGGCGGCCAAGGGCACGCGTTTCACCAAGCAGGTACAGGGCAGGCTGACGCAGCGCGCGGAGCAGGCCGGCCTCGCGGTCGACTGGACGCTGACGCAGGCGGTCGTCGACGCCGCGAGCGGCGTCGCGACGCCGGTTTCGCAGCCGGCATCCGGCGTCGATGCGTTCCTCGGGTCGGCGCGGCTGGTCGAGAACGTGATTCCGCAGGGCGCGAACTGGGACGGCAGCGACCGGCCGGTGCCCGTCCGGGACGCCGCGCCGCCGGCAAATGTGGCCGTGGCGCCGGTCGCCGCGTCGAACGGCGGGTCGTAAGGCCGCCGTGCGCGGCATTCCCGCCGGCCACTACCTCGATCCCGCGCGCGGGCCGCTCGAGTTCCCGGCCATTTTCGGCCGGGGCTGGCAGTTCGTCTGTCACGCCGCGGACCTGCCCGCACCCGGCACGGCGGCGCGATTCGACTGCGCCGGCCGCTCCGCGTTCGTCCTGCGCGGTCGCGACGGTGATCTGCGCGCGTTCCGCAATGCCTGCCGTCATCGCGGCTCGCGGCTCGTCGACGGCGACCCGAACACGGGGCTCGCCTTCTGCGTCGGCGGTCGCGTGCGCTGTCCCTATCATGGCTGGACCTACGACGATCGCGGCGCGCTCGAGTCGGTGCCGCCCGGGCAGCGGTTCGACGACCTCGGGCACTCCGACCTGGCGCTGGCCACGGTGGCCGTGGCGCAGTGGAGCGGGCTCGTCTTCGTCGCGCTGGATACCCCCGAGCGCAGTCTGGCCGAAGCCTTCGGCACCGCGCAGCTCGACTGGCCCGACGCGGCGTTGCTGCGACGTCTCGGCGAGCCGCGGGTCGTCCACGTCGCTGCAGACTGGAAGCTCGCGTGCGAACTGCTGCTCGACGAGGTGCACTGGAGCATCGCGCGTCCGGCCCTGAAACCGCGCGTCATCGCTCCGGCGGCGTTCGTCCCGAGTGGCGACGACGCGCTCGTGGCCGCCGCTTCGTTGCCGCAGGAGCAGCCGGAGATGCAGTGGCCCGAGCGCGCGTACGCGCGGCTGCTGCGCTGGTCCGTGCCGGTGACGCCGCCGCCGCGGATGCTGTTCGCGTGGCCGAACCTGCTGCTCGACACGGCGCCCGACGGCCTGACCGCGGTGCAGGTGCTGCCCCGGAGCACCGGCGCGTGCACGCTGCGCGTGTGCCGCTACGGGCGACCCGACGCGACGCGCGAGATGCGCCTGCTGCGCTACCTGCACGACCGCGTGCTGCGACGGGCGTTGCGCGAGGACCGGCGCATGCTCGAGCGCGTCCAGCAGGGTCTGGCCAACGTCGAGCCTTCGCACGCACCACCGCTCGCGGAGTCGGAACACGCGCTGCAGTGGTTCGCCGGGCGCTACCTGCGGGCCTGCAGCGGTGTCGACGGCGCCGTCAAGACCAGGGGGCGCGCGCCGCGCCGGCCGGCCACCGGCGTCGGCGTCTGACACGCCGGGCCCGCGCGTCCGTGCGGTTGCGAAAGGTGTGATAACTTAGGGCGCAATTCTCCACTGGAAGCGACGTTGCGCGACATCGTCGTCGGCGGCATCACGGTGACCGAGGCAGCGGGAGCCGATCAGCCGATCGTGCGCCTGCCCACCGCCACCACGGGTTTCGTCGGACGCACTCTGCGCGGGCCGGTCAACCAGCCCGTGCGCGTCCGCAGCTTCACGGAGTTCCAGCACGTGTTCGGCGGCCTGTGGCAGCCGAGCATGCTTGGCTACGCGGTCGAGCAGTTCTTCGAGAGCGGGGGGCGTGAAGCCGTCGTCGTGCGCGTCGTCAACGGCGGCGCCCCAGCCACGATCAGCCTGCCCTGCGGCGACGGGACGCTCACGCTCGAGGCGCTGAGTCCTGGCTCGCGCGAGGTGATCCGCGCCTCGGTCGACTACGACAACATTCCCGGTGCCGAGGAAGACCGTTTCAACCTCGTCGTGCAACGCCTGCGCACACCGGGCTCCGAGCACATCGAGGACCAGGAGATCTTCCGGCGTCTGTCGACGGTGCCGGACACCGCGCGTCACGTCACCAGCGCGCTGCAGGAATCGCAGCTCGTGCGCGTGCGCGGCGCAGTCCCCGCGACGCGGCCCGATCGCACCTTCCGTCCCGGCGCGCGCCACCCGATCGGCTACGTCGACGGCAATCCCGACGGTGACGACGGCGGGCCGCTCACCGACTACGACCTGATCGGCTCGGCGGACAAGGGCACGGGGCTGTTCGCGCTGCGCGCGGTCGAGGACCTGCACTTCGTCTGCATCCCGCCGCCGGCGCGCAACCGCGACGTCGGTGCGAGCGTGCTGCTCGTGGCGGCGCAGTTCTGTCGCGACCGGCGCGCGCTGCTCGTTGTCGATCCGCCCGCGGCCTGGCAGGCCTGCGACGAGGCGCTGCAGGGCTTGCGCGAGCTCGACCTGCAGAGCGAGCACGCGCTGATGTTCTTCCCGCGCGTGCAGGCGTTCGACCGGCTGCGCGGCCGCTACGAGGAGTTCGCCAACTGCGGCACCGTCGCCGGCTCGCTCGCGCGCCTCGATGCGCACCAGTCGCCGTGGGATGGCGGGCCCGACGAGCAACTGCTGCTGCGACCTGGCATCCGGCCGCTGCACCTGCTGACCGAGACCGAGTGTCACCGGCTGGGCGCACAGGGCATCAATCCGCTGCATGCGATGCGCCCGCCCGGGAGCGCCTCGATGCCGCTCAAGACGCTGGCGCGCGGCACGGGCATCGCGCCGGACAGTTGCCTGCTCACGGCGCGTCGGCGGCAGTTGCTGCTGCTGAACAGCATCGAGCAGGGCACGCGCTGGGCGCGTTTCGAGGCCCGCGACCGCGGCTCCTGGCCGCGGCTCGCGCGGCAGGTGCGCACGTTCCTGCTCGGCCTCGCGGCCGGCGGGGCATTCGGCAGGGGCGCGGACGCGCAGGCCGGTGAGGTCATCTGCGACGAGCGCATCAACGGCGAGCAGGACCTCGAAGCGGGACAGGTGCACTGTCTCGTCGCGCTGCCGGGTGTCCGCCATGGCGAGTGGCGCTCGTTCATGATCACGCACGGGCCCGGCGGTTCGGTCGTGCGCGCGATCAACTCGCGTACGCTGCCGACGGGCATCCGCTTTACGGTGCGCGAACTGTCACCGGCCGGTGTGTCCGCGGCGCACCCGCTGCCGTCGCTCGACGACACGGCGCCGCGCCGGCGTCTGGATGAGCCGACGCCGCGACGCACACTGGCGCAGGAACTGTTCGCGCCGCCGACGAACCCGTCGCCCGAGACGCCCTCAGCGATCCTCGACCCCGAAGCCGCCACCGCCCGGCGTTTCGATCTGGATCTCGTCACCCGGCTCTACGGCGACATCGACGGCCGCGGCGAGCAGCTCTGACGCCGCGCCGCCGCGACGTCGCACCGAGTTGCGGCCCGGTCGTCCGGCGTCGCCGCCGGCCATTCCGAACGGCGCCACGCGCCGGTGGTTCGACAGGATTGCCGCGGTCATCGGCTCGCGGAACTCGATGCGACGCACGAGCCCGTCGCCGCCGCGATGGCGGCCGGCGCCACCGGAGCCGGTGCGGATCGAGAATTCCCGCAGCAGCACCGGGAAGCGCGTCTCGAGCACCTCCGGGTCGGTCAGCCGCGAATTGGTCATGTGCGTCTGCACGCCGCTCGCGCCGTCGTAGTCCGGACCGGCGCCCGCGCCGCCGGCGATCGTCTCGTAATACTGGTAGCGGTCGTTGCCGAACGTGAAGTTGTTCATCGTGCCCTGCGCGGCGGCCTGCAACCCCAGTGCGCCATAGAGCGCGTCGACGATGCACTGCGAGGTCTCGACGTTGCCGGCGACGACAGCGGCCGGCGGCACCGGGTCCAGCATCGAGCCCTGCGGCACGACGATCGTGAGGGGTCGCAGGCAGCCGGCATTGAGCGGGATCGGTTCGGCCACGAGCGTGCGGAAGACGTACAGCACCGCGGCGACCGTCACGGCGCGCGGCGCGTTGAAGTTGTTCGTCTCCTGCGCCGAGGTGCCGGTGAAGTCGACGGTCGCGGTGCCGCGGGCCCCGTCAACCGTGATGCGCACGACGATGGCCTGCCCGCCATCGAGTTCGTAGCGGAAGCGCCCGTTGCGCAACTGGCGGATGGCGCGGCGCATGCATGCTTCGGCGTTGTCCTGCACGTGCCGCATGTACACCAGCAGTGTCTGCCGGCCGTGCAGGGCGGCCGCGCGCTCGAGTTCCCTGGCCCCACACGCGTTGGCCGCGAGCTGGGCGCGCAGGTCGGCGAGGTTCTGCGCGAAATTCCGTGCCGGGTACGGAATTTCGCAGAGCAGCCGGCGCAGCAGGGCCTCGTCCAGCCGCCCTTCGTGCAGCACGCGGTGCGGCCCGATCAGCGCGCCTTCCTCGGCGATGGTATGGCTGTGCGGCGGCATCGAGCCGGGGGTGATGCCGCCGACGTCGGCGTGATGGGCGCGCGATGCCGTGAAGAATTCGACGCTCCGGCCCACCGCATCGAACACGGGCGAGACCACCGTGATGTCCGGCAGGTGCGTGCCGCCTGCATACGGCGAGTTGACGACGTAGGCATCGCCCGGGCGCATGTCCTCGCCGAAGCGCGCGAGGATCGCGGCTACGCTCGCACCCATCGAGCCCAGGTGCACCGGCATGTGCGGCGCATTCGCGACGAGGTTCGCCTCCGCGTCGAACAACGCGCAGGAAAAGTCGAGCCGTTCCTTGATGTTGACCGAGCTGGCAGTCCGGCGCAGCACCGCGCCCATCTGTTCGGCCACGTGCATGAACAGCGCGTTGAACACCTCGAGCCGCATGGGGTCAGACCCCGGCAGGGGGTCAGGCCCCCGGACGTCGGCGTCAGACGCCACGCAGCCTGCACCGCTGGGGTCTGACCCCCTGCCGGGGTCTGACCCCACGCCGGATTCCGCTCGCGCGCCCGAGCGCAGCACGAGCATGCCGCTCGCGGCGACCTCGCCATGCCACCCTGGCGCGATCCAGGTCGTCGCGCCGTCCTCGCAGACCAGCATGGGCCCGCTGAGTCGGACCCCGGGGCGCAGCGCGGAGCGGTGCGTCAGCGACACTTCGCGCCAGCGTCCGTCGAACCAGACGGACGTCGCGTCGTCGCGGGCGATCGAGGCGGCGTCGGCCGCGACGGGCGGCTCGTGACGGGGTGGTGGCGCCGATTCCACGGCTTCGGCCATGACGGAGCCGACGACCAGTGCCGCGCGTTCGTCGGCGAAGCCGTAGAGCTGACGGTGCGCCGCGAAGAACGCGGCCTGCAGCTGGCGTGGATCGCCCCAGGCGAGTTCGATCGACGTGTCGGACCCGGCGAGCCGCACGTGTGCAGAGCACAGGATGTCATGGGCGGCATCGGGTACGGCCTGTCGCCGCAGGTCGTCGCGCGCCTCGTGCACCAGTTCGACCAGCATCGCCGCCCCGGCCGCATGGCCCGCCGTGTCGAGCGGCTGCTCCAGAGTGCGACGCCGGATGGCGCGTCGAGTCGTGAGCGCGATGCCGTACGCCGAGAGCACGCCCGCCAGCGGGTGCAGCAACACTTGCTCCACGCCGAGCTGCGCGGCCACGGCGCAGGCGTGCTGCCCCGCGGCGCCTCCGAAGCAGAGCAGCGCGAACCTCGCCGGATCGTGCCCGCGGTGCAGGGCCAGCTCGCGGATGGCGTTGGCCATGCGCGCGACGGCGACGTCGAGGAATGCCTCGGCCATGCGTTCGATGCCGAATTCCGTGCCAGTCGCGGAGCGCACTGCGTCGGCGAGCTCCGCCAGGCGCTGACGCGAGGCGCCGACGTCGATCGACTCCTTGCCCGACGGCCCGAACAGCGGCGGAAAGCGTGCGGCCGGAATGCGACCCAGCGCGACGTTGCAGTCGGTGACAGTGGCCGGTCCGTTGCGCCGGTAGCACGCGGGGCCCGGATCGGCACCCGCGGACGCCGGCCCGACCTGCAGGCGGCCATCCGTGCAGCGCAGGATCGAGCCGCCTCCCGCCGCGATGGTTGCGATGTCGACGAGTGGCGTCTGCAGCCGCACCCCGTCGATCTCCGTGGCAAAGCGTCGCGGGATGGCGCCGGTGGACAGGCTCACGTCGGTCGACGTGCCGCCCATGTCGAAGCCGATCAACGCGCGCGGCCCGTCGGCCGTCCCGGCGGCGATCATTCCGATCACGCCACCGGCCGGCCCGGACAGCACGCCATTCACGCCGCGAAAACCATCCGCATCGACCAGGCCGCCGTTGCTCTGCATGAACGTGACTTCGGCGCGGCCGAGATCGCGCGCGATGCTCGCGACGAACTGCCGCGTGGATTCGAGCAGCATGGGCGACAGGTACGCGTCGGCCACGGTCGTGTCGCCGCGTGCGACGAAGCCGAGCAGTGGCACGGCTTCATGCGAGGCCACGACTTCGGCAAAGCCCTCGGCGCGCGCGATGGCGGCGGCGCGCCGTTCGTGGGCCGGGTGCCGGAACCCGTGCAGGAAGGCGATCGCGACCGACGAGATGCCGTCGCGTTGCGCCTCGCGCAGCACGGTGCGCAGCGCGTCCTCGTCGAGCGGCGTGAGCACCTCGCCCGCGGCGTCGATGCGCTCGGGCACGGCGCGTGCAAGTGCATGGAGCGGCGGCGGACGGTGAATCCCGCGCGCGAAGATGTCCGGCCGCTCCTGGTAGCCGATCAGCAGCGCGTCAGCGAGCCCCTGCGTGGTGACGAGCAGCGTGGGCGCGCCGCAACGTTCGAGCAGCGCGTTGGTCGCCACGGTCGTGCCGAGACGCACGGACGCGACGTCGCGTCCGTGCCGCGCGTCGTTTGCGTCGAGCAGTTCGCGCAGGCCGCGCAGCGCCGGGTCGCCCGGATGGCCCGGGTCGCGCGAGAGCACCTTGACCACGTGCAGCGAGCCGTCGGGCGCCATGCCGACGACGTCGGTGAACGTGCCCCCGCGATCGATGGCGAAGCGCCAGCCGGAACGTGTCGGTGGTTGCTGCAAGCGAAGGACCGCCCGTCGTGAAGCCGGCGTCTCGTGAAACACCGTATTCTAGGGCCATGACCGGGTCCGAACGCAGGGCGGCGGAGATTCTTGAAGTCGTGCGCCGGATTCCACGTGGGCGTGTGACCACGTACGGCACCGTCGCGGCGCGTGCCGGCCTCGTGCGGCAGGCGCGGCTGGTCGGCAAGGTGCTCGGGGCCCTGCCGGTGACGAGCCGCGTGCCGTGGCAGCGCGTGGTCGCGGCCGGCGGGCGCATCGCGTTTCCCGCCGGCTCGGCTTCGCGCGAACTCCAGATCGCGAGGCTCGAGGCGGAAGGCGTCGTCGTCGTGCGTGGACGGGTGGATCTCGATCGTCATGGATGGGGTGCTTCCGGCGCCGGCGACCTCGACCGGTGGCTCTGGTCGCCGCAACAGGGGCGTCACCGAAGCAGGTGAATGTCCCCGGTTTCCGCGAAAGCCGTATGATGACCGCGCAAGGTCTTTCGAACGGTGGGGCATGGCGGAGCGATACGTAGTTTTTTCACACGGCAAGGACAGCGAGCCCTGGGGCAACAAGATCGCCGCCATGGCGGAGATCGCCCGCGAGGAGGGCTTCCAGGTCGAGTCCGTCGACTATCGCGGCATCGACGATCCGCAGGCGCGCGTGACGCGGCTGCTCGCCTTCTGCAAGGACCTGCGCGGCTCGCTCGTGCTGGTCGGCTCGAGCATGGGCGGCTACGTGTCCGTGGCCGGTTCGTCGCTGCTCCAGGCCCGCGGCATGTTCCTGCTGGCGCCGGCGCTCTACATGCCGGGTTACGAAAAGATCAGCCCGCGGCCGGCGCACTGCCCGACGACCATCGTGCACGGCTGGCGCGACGACGTGATCCCCGTCGACAACAGCATCCGCTTTGCGCGCGAGCAGAAGGCTGTGCTGCACGTGCTCGATTCAGACCACCGCCTGCTGGACCAGATCCGCGCGATCAACCACTTCTTCGCGTACTTCCTGTTCCAGATCGACGAGTTCCTGTAGCGTGCCGCTCACTTCCTGTCGGTGATCGCCCGGGCCGCCATCGCATCGGTGCGACCCGGCGCCAGCAGCTTGAACCAGCGTCCGAGCCTGCCGCGCCGCGAGGTGACCAGCAGCCGTTCGCGCCGCTCGATCGCGCCGAGCATCAGCGTGGCGCACTGCTCGGCGCTCATGATCTTCGACTGCGCCATCGGGTTGGCGCCGAGCGGCCGGCCGTCGGCGCCGAGGGCGCGCCTGTGGATTTCCGAGACCACGAAGTCCGGGCAGACGACAGTCACGGTCACGCCGTCGGCCGCGAGTTCGATGCGCAGCGAGTCGAAGAAGCCGATCACGGCATGCTTGGCGGCCGCGTAGCCGGTGCGCGTCGGCACGCCGATCAGCCCCGCCATGCTGGCGACCGCGACGATCCGGCCCCGCGAGCGCTTGAGGTGCGGCAGGGCGTGGAACGTCGGATACACGCTGCCGAGGTAGTTGAGCCGCATCAACCGCTCGAAGATCGACAGGTCCTGGATCTGGTCCAGACGCGTCCACATCGTGCCGCCGGCGTTGTTGACGAGCACGTCGAGACGGCCGAACCGTGCGACGGCGGCGTTGATCAGCGCGCGGCAGGCCGGTTCGTCCGTGACGTCGGTAGGCACCACCAGCGTCTGCGCGCCGAGGGCGCCGCATTGCGCCGCCAGGGACTCCAGACGCTCGCGGTTGCGCGCCGCCAGCACGAGCCGCGGCTGCTGCGGCGCGAGCGCCAGGCAGAAGGCGCGGCCGATGCCCTCGGAGGCGCCCGTGACGACAACGACCTGGCCCGTGAACCCGCCCATGAGCCCGACTCCCTTGCGTTAGAATCCCGCCCCGGGCAATGCAGACACCCGGGGGTTGCCATGCCTGCCGTCTCGGCCATCGCGAGAATATCGCTCGTTGCGCTCATCCTGCCAGGCGTGGTGTCCTGCGGCGCACCGTCGTCCGGGAGCGAAGACGCCGAGACGACCGCAACGGCGACGGGCCGCGACACCGAAGCGACCGTATTCGACGACACCCTGCAGACGCAGGACCGGGCGCGCGCCGTCGAGGGCCTCACGCTCGGGCGCAAGGACGAGCTCGACCGCGCGCTCGAAGCGGCCGAAGACGAGGCGTCGACCGCCGACGAGTAGCCGCTACCGGCCAGTCGTCCTTCATCGCAGGCAGCGCATGCGTCGAATCCCCGAACCCGAGCTGATGGACGAGGCCGAGCAGGCCCTGGCCTATGCCCGTGCCGACTTCGTCGAGCCGAACGAGCGCTTCGTCGGCCATTTCGACGCGCTCTTCCCGGAACTGCGGACCGGCACCGTGCTGGACCTCGGCTGCGGGCCGGGCGACATCGTGCTGCGGCTCGCATCGCGCCACCCGGGGCTCGTCGTCCACGGCGTCGACGGATCCGCGGCGATGCTGCACTTCGCCAGCGAGCGTCTGCACGAGCTGCCGGCGCTGGGCGGCCGCGTGCAGTTCGTCGAGGGGTTGCTGCCGGGAGCGACGCTGCCGTTGCCGGCGTACGACGCGGTGATCAGCAACAGCCTGCTGCACCACTTGCACGACCCGTCGGTCTTCTGGCGCGTCCTGCGGGAAACCGGCAGACCGGGCGCCGCGGTGCTGGTGATGGACCTCTTTCGCCCGGCGTCCGAGCACGCTGCCAGGGCCATCGTCGAGCAGTATGCGGCGCAGGAGCCGGAGGTGCTCAAGCAGGACTTCCTGGCGTCGCTCTGTGCGGCCTTCGAGCCCGACGAAATCCGCGCGCAGCTCGAGGCCACCGGCCTCGGCGCGCTCGACGTGCGCACCGTCTCCGACCGGCACCTGCTGGTGACGGGCCGCCTGCCCGCGGCATGAGCGATTACACCGCGTTCGAGCGGCTGGCCCTGCCGATCGTCCGCTGGCTCGTCGCGCTCTGGGTACGTCCCTCCGTCCTGCCCGACGATCCCGGCTCGCGCGTCGCGGTGGGCCGACGTGTCGTCTACGTGCTCGAGAAGCGCAGCGTCGTGGACCTGGCGGTGCTCGAGCATGTCTGTGAAGAGCGCAGGCTGCAGGATCCGCACGCCTCGCCCGGACGTGACGGACTGCCGTCCGACTCGCTGCTGTTCCTCGAGCGGCGTACCGGCTTCTTCGGCCAGCGCATCGATCGACGCCTGCCCGAGGCGCTGCGGGCGCTGACGGCGGCGGCCGCGCAGGACCTCGCGTTCGACGCGGATTTCGTGCCGGTCAGCCTGTTCTGGGGACGTGCGCCGGGTCGCGAGCGCTCGTGGTTCCGGCTGCTGCTCGCCGAAGACTGGGACATCGGCGGGCGCTTCCGCAAGCTGCTGTCGCTGCTGATCAACGGCCGCAACCTGCTGGTGCTGGTCGGCGAGCCGATGGCGTTGCAGCCGTCGCTCGCGGAGACCCGCGGCATGCCGCGCGGGCCGCGCCGCCTGTGGCGACAACTGCGCGTGCAGATGCGCAACCAGCGCGCCGCCTCGATCGGCCCCGACCTCTCGCATCGACGCACGATCGTGGCGGAGGTGTTGCGGACGAAGGCCGTGCGCGATGCCGTGCGACACGACGTGCGCGAGCAGGATCTCCAGCGTCGCGAGGCGCTCGCAATCGCGCGCGACCACGCATACGAAATCGCGGCGAACTACTCGCACTGGTTCGTCGTGCTGATGTCCGGCGTGCTCGGCCGGCTGTGGAACCGCCTCTACGACGGCGTCGAGCTGGCGAACTTTGCGAGCCTGAAGTCCGTCGACGAAGGCAGCGAGATCGTCTACGTGCCCTGCCACCGCAGCCACATGGACTACCTGCTGCTGTCCTACGTCGTCTACCACAAGGGCTACGCCGTGCCGCACATCGCGGCCGGCATCAACCTCAACATGCCGGTGATCGGCTCGCTGCTGCGGCGCGGCGGGGCGTTCTTCCTGCGTCGCAGCTTCGGCGGCAACGCCACCTATTCGGCGGTGTTCACACGCTACCTGGGCGCGATCCTGGCGCGCGGCCATTCGATCGAGTACTTCATCGAGGGCGGCCGCAGCCGCACCGGCCGGCTGCTCAAGCCGAGGACCGGCATGCTGTCGATGACCGTGCGCAGCTACGTGCGCAATCCCGCGCGTCCGGTCGTGTTCGTGCCGGTGTACTTCGGCTACGAGCGCGTGGTCGAGGCGCGGACCTACATCGGCGAGCTGTCGGGACGGCCCAAGGAAAAGGAGTCGATCCTCGGCATGCTGCGCACGCTGCCGGCGCTGCGCAGCCGGTTCGGCAAGGTCTACGTGAGCTTCGGCGAGCCGCTGCCTCTCGACGACGTGCTGCACCGGCACCTGCCGGGCTGGGACCGTCAGGCCGCCGTGGCGATGGAAGAGAAGCCACCGTGGCTGGCGCCGCTCTGCCGCGACCTCGCGCACGAGATCATGACGCGCATCAACGCCGCGGCCTGCGTGACGCCGGTCAATCTGCTCGGCATGGTGCTGCTCGCGACGCCGCGCCAGAGCATGGGCGAGGCCGACCTCGCACGGCAGCTCGAGCTCTACGCATCGCTGCTCAGGCAGGCGCCGTATTCACCGCGCGTCTGGGTCACGCCGCTCGACGGCCGGTCGATGATCCGTCACGGCGAGTCGTTGGGCATGATCCGCCGGCAGGCTCACGCGCTCGGCGACATCGTGCGCATGACCGAGACGGACGCGGTGCTGTCGACCTATTACCGCAACAACGTCATGCACCTGCTGCTGCTGCCGTCGCTGGTCGCGTGCGTGTTCCTGAACAACGCGAGCGTCGCGCGCGGCGATCTGCTGCGTCTCGCCGGTCGCGTCTACCCCTACGTGGCCCACGAGTACTTCCTGCGCTGGCGCGAGGACGAACTCGCCGCGGTCACCGACGAACTGCTCGAGGACCTGCTCAACCACGGCCTGCTCGAGGCGACCGACGACCGCACGGAGTGGCGCCGGCCGCCCGCAGAATCCAGCGAGGCTGTACAACTGTCGATCCTCGGCCGCATCACGGTGCCGATCCTCGAGCGCTATTACCTCGCCATATCGCTGCTGCTCCGGGCGGGCAGCGGACGTCTCACGCCGGAGACGCTGGAGCAGCAGTGCCAGCTCACCGCGCAGCGCATGGCGATGCTCTACGAGCTCGACTCGCCGGAGTTCTTCGACCGTGCGCTGTTCGGGCTGTTCATCGAACGGCTTGCGGCGCGCGAGGTGATCGCGATCGGCGCGGACGAGCGCATCGGCTTCGATCCGGTGACGCTGGAAGCCGTGGCGGCGGATGCGCAGATTGTGCTGCACGAGCAGATCCGCAACAGCATTCTGCAGGTCGTCCACCGCTGACAGCCCGGCGCGGGGGCGGCAGTACACTGCACGCCGACCAGTCGTTGTCTGAGGTCCTCCATGACGTACGAGAGCCACCGCAGGCGCAGAGTCGGCAATCGTGTGCTGCACCCCGAGACGCCGATGACGGGTTGCGGCTGCGACCCGAAGCTCTCGGAGGGATCGCGGAAGCCGCCGGTGTTCCAGCGGCCGCTCGAGTACGACGCGGACCTGGAGCGGGCCCCGGGCTGAACGCGGCAGATACCGGAATCCCAAAAAAAAAGAAGGCGCGTCCCCTGGGGGGCGCGCCTATTGGGGGAGCGGCATGGGTCGTACGCTACGCTGCGCGTTGCGCTGGCAATGCGGGACGGACGCGTCGTGTTGCGTAGGAGGTGTCCTACGTGGCGTCAGCGTTCCATGCGGGATGCGTCGGGGGTGCCAGTCGTCTGCAGGCTCTCCATGCCGCTCTGTCCACAGGACGGGATCGCGTCCTACAATGGCGGACCCGGCAGGCCGGCGTTGCGGTCATGCCGCTACGCCAATGCTGGACACACGGGCCGACGTGGCCCATTTCCCCCGAGGATGAGACACGCGATGAACAACATGCATGTCGCACAGGACGGTGCGCAGTGAACGCTCAGGCTGCGGCGTCTGCCGTCGCGACGACGGGACCGTATCAGGCCAGGGAATTCGACTTGCGCGGCGTCACGGGGTTGTCGCAGCGGGCACTGGAAATGCACCTTGATCTGTATCGCGGCTACGTGAAGGCGCTCAATGCGCTGCTCGCCGAGCAGTCGGCCGCGTTTCCGCCGGCCGGGGAAGCGGCCACGTCGGTCGACCTGGCGAGTCATGCGCGCCGTTTCGCCTTCGAGTACAACGGCGTCGTGCTGCACGAGCTGTTCTTCGACGCGCTCGGCGCCACCGGCGGCAGCAGTCCCGACCGTCACGGCGCACTCGCCGATGCGGCCGGGCGTTCCTTTGGCGGCCTCGACCAGTGGATGCAGCACGCAGCCGCTCTGGCCAGGCTGCGTGGCATCGGCTGGATCGTCACCGTGCGCGAACCGCGCAGCAATCGCCTGTACAACTGCTGGGTCGACCTGCATCACCTGATGGTGCCGGCAAACACGCAGGTCGTGCTCGCGCTCGACCTGTGGGAGCACGCCTACCTGCTCGACTTCGCGCCGGCGCAGCGTGGCAAGTACTTCGAGACGCTGTGGAGCAGCCTCGACTGGGGCAAGGTCGAACGTCGCTTCGCGGACGGAGATTCCGGCAAGGCCGCTTGAGCACGGCCAGGTGGATCGCGCGGGGCGCGTCATCCCTCGATGCCACCCTGTTTGCCCGTCGGTGCGGGGCGCTCGTCGGTCGCTGCCGTTGCGGCGGGCGGGCCTGCCTGTGCTGCCGTGGCTTCACCACGGTGCAACGGGCATGGCCCGACCTGTCTTGCGGCGTCGCGGTCCGCTGCGCACGCGCGATGGCGCGGCTGGATGTCAGCGGATCAGGTCGTTGCGGATTGCGTAGCTGGTGATCTCCGCGTTGCTCTTCATCGACATCTTGTCGAGGATGCGCCGCCGGTAGGTGCTGACGGTCTTCACGCTCAGGAACAGCCGCGCCGCGATCTGCGACACCGATTCGCCCTGTGCGAGCTTGCAGAAGATCTGGAACTCGCGCTCCGAGAGCTTGCCGTGCAGCGGTGCGTTGGAGTCGCCGCAGACACCCGCGACGAGCTGTTCGGCGAGCTCCGGCCCGACGTAGCGTCCGCCGCGTGCCACGGTGCGCAGCGCCCGCATCAGCTCGGGCGCCTCGGTGCCCTTGCCGATGAAGCCGCTCGCGCCGCCGCGCAGCACGTTCAGGCCGAATTGCGCCTCCGGATAACTGCTGAGCACCAGGATCCTGGTGTGCGGGTGATGCGACCGCACATAGCGCAGCACGTCCAGACCGGACATGTCGGGAAGGTACAGGTCGAGCAGCATGACGTCCGGCGACGTCTCCTTGACGCGGTCCAGCGCTTCCCTGCCGGAGGTGGCTTCGGCGACCACACCCAGGTCGGGTTGCGCATTGATCATCGATCGCAGGCCCGCGCACACGACCTGGTGATCGTCCACGACCACTACCGATGTTTTCCTCATGACTTGCGTCCTGCCGCGCCAGGCGGGGTACGATTGCAGTGTACGCACAAATCCGGCTGCTCAACTCCGCCGTCGGAGCAATCCTACACGGTGCAGTGCCGCCGCCGGGCGTCCGGCATGCTCGCACGGCGCGATGATTCCGGGAGGCAAGGAGCCATGCATTGGCACTGAAGGATGGGAAACGGACCGGGGCGCGGATCCCGGGCGCCGACGGCTCCACCCTCGTGGCACACGTCCAGCAACGACGGGAAGGGGAGCGGGCACGACTGGCACGCATGCTGCATCACGACGTGAGCGGGATGCTCGCTGCCGCGCGCATGGACCTGTCCCGCGTCATGGCCCATGTGGTCGATCCGGAACTCCAGGAGCCGCTGCGGCGCGTCGATCAGCTGCTCGACCAGGTCATCCACGCCGCGCGCCGCGAGATGCAGTGGCTGCACCCGGCGCTGCTCGACCACTTCGGTCTGCCGCTCGCGATCCGTCACCTCGTCGACGAAACCTGCCGCGGCAAGGGCGTTCGCTTTGCGATGAGTCTCGACGAAACGCTCGAGGACGTCGCGCCGGAAGTGCAGATCGCGGCGTTTCGCCTGGTCGAGGCGCTGCTCGGAGACTGTCGCGGTCTCGCCGAATTCGGCACCCGGCTCGTTGCCCGGCGCGACGGCTACGTACTCGAGATCACGCTCACGAGAGATGCCGCATCGAATGACGATGCACCAGCCCTCGCCGACCTGGAGGCGCTGCGGACCTGGCTGCGCGCGCGCGGTGTCGCGTGGGCCGATTCGGCGCAGGCGAACCGGTCCCGCGTCGAACTGCGCATTCCGCGACGGTCGCCTGCGCCCGTCAGGAGCGCAACGCCGGGTGGCTGACGCCAGGGCGGCGCTCGCCTGCCGCACCCGCGGAGCGCGGTGCTGACCGCTGGTCGATCCGCCACTCGCTGGCCGGCCGATTCTATTTTCCGGCGGCGCGGCGCACGGCCTGCAGCAGCGTCGCGACGTCGCCGGTCTTGGACACGAACTCGACCCCGCCGAGCCCCGGCAGGGCGCGCGCGAGGTCGCCGCGGTCGTAGCCGCTGTAGATGACGAAGGCAACGCAGGGCAACGCGCGCAACACTCCACGCAGCGCCGGGACGCTCGACTCGCCGGCGAGATTCAGATCGAGCACGACGACGTGCGCGCGGCTGCCGCGCACGGTTTCGAGCAGGCGATCGGCGCGTTCGATCGTCCCGACGACCTCCATGTCGGGTTCCGCCTGCAGCAGTGCGTGCACCGCGCTTGCGAGGTCGCGATTGTCCTCCGCAATCACGACGCGAATCGGTGCGGGCGCCTGCGTCATGTCGCCAGTGTAGCGCGCTCGTCGAGTCGGCAGATTCTCACAGACCGTTGAGGCGAGGTCGAACGCGAGATGCCCGTTGCTCGACGAGGCGCTCGCGCCCGAGGTCGACTGAGGTGTCGGCGTCCTCCTACGTCAGGAAGGCAGGCGGACCGACCTACCACGGCCCACCTCGCTGCGTAGAGTCGTCCTCACGGGTCACGGAGGACCCATGTACCCGCTACCGATCGTCGCCAGGGACAGCCGGCGATCGGCAGCGGGGACATGAAGATCCACAGGTTGTCGTCCTGATCGTCCAGGCCGGACGTCAATACCGGAATTCCGGCCCTCAATCGTCGAAGGACTTGCGCCGCAGCGCCTTGACCTTGCCGCGCTGGTTCTTGCCTTCGAGCCGCCGCTGCTTCGACGCGAGCGTCGGCCGGGTCCGGCGGCGAGGCTTTGGTTCCACGATCGCTGCGCGGATCATCGCGTACAGGCGTTCGAGCGCGTCGGCGCGGTTCTGCTCGAGGGAGCGCAGTCGCTGCGCGTCGATCACGATCGTGCCAGCTGCCGTCATGCGACGACCGGCGATGCGCCGCAACCGCACCTGCGCGCCCGGCGAGAGCGCGGCCCACGCCGCCGCTCCGAAGCGCAGTTCCACCGCGTTCGACACCTTGTTGACGTTCTGCCCGCCCGGGCCGGAAGCGCGCACCGAGCGAAACTCCAGCAACTCGTCGGGCAATTCCAGCGGCGTGCCGGTGACCGCGAACGGCATCGCGTCAGGCGTCCGGCGGCCCGGGCCGCAGCGCGACCTGCGACTCGCCCATTTCGACGCGGATTTCGCGCTGCGCGACGGGGATCGTCACGCCGTGCTCCTGGAACAGCCGCCAGATCCGCCGGTTCACGTCCGAGCGCACGTTGTTGACGCCTTCCTGCGGATCAGGGATCCAGAAGCGCAGCTCGAGCTCGATGCCGTGATCGCCGAAGCTCATGAGCCGCGCGACCGGCGCCGGCTCCCGGATGATGCGCGGGTGGTTCTCCGTGGCGCGCAGCAGCAGCGTCATGGCGAGCTCGGGATCGTCGCGGTAGCTCACGCGGATCGGCAGCTTCAGGCGCACGCGCGGGTCGGTGTAGCTCCAGTTGATCACGGGATTGGTGATCAGGTTCTGGTTCGGCACGAGCGTCTCGACGCCGTCGCGGTCGCGCACGACGACGTAGCGGCCGCGCAGCTCCTCCACCCAGCCGAAGCCTTCCGTCGTCGTCCCGGGCATGCCCGTGAAGCTGATGACGTCACCGGGCTTGATCGAGCGGTCCATCAGCAGCACGAAGCCGCTGACGAAATTGGCGGCGATGCTCTGCAGGCCGAACCCGAGGCCGATGCCGATCGCGCCGGTGAGCACGTTCAGGGTCGTCAGGTCGAGCCCGGCCGCGTTCAGGCCGACGAGCACCGAGAGACCGACCAGGAACGCCTGCAGGAACTTGGCGATGCCGATGCGCATGGTCGGCGCAAGCGCGTCGAGCCTGAGCACGTGACGCTCGAGCCAGCGCGATACCCACATCGCCACGATCACGAACAGGCTGACTGTCACGAGCAGCTTCATGACGGACCAGACCGAGATTCGGGTCTTGCCGGCGGTGATGCCGATGCCGTCGAGGAACGCGATGACCGCGTCGCCCCAGCCGAGCAGGTGCAGCGAGAGGAACACCCAGAGCACGGCGGAGACCGGCATGCCCCAGCCCTTGAGCCGCGCCCGCGCGCCAAGCGAAACGCGCACGACATAGACGGCGACGCGGATCAGCAGCAGCAGACCGACGAGCTGGACCGCGACGTCGACCATGGCGGCCGGAACCCGGAAGGCGTGCAGCAGACCGTCGACGGCGGCAAGGATCGCGAGCACCAGCGCCTGCGGCGCGCCGACGTAGAGCATCTCGCGCGCGCGGTCGGGGAGGTTGTCCGGATCCGGCGCGACGGTGATGCGCGAGCGCGCGAGCTTCGCCAACCACCAGCCCACGGCCACCGCCGCCGCGATCAGCACCGCCTGCAAGGCGCTCTGGGGTTCGCTGAGGAAAGCCAGGGAATCACTGACGCCGTGCGGCTGCTTCTGCATCGTCAGGCGTTGAGGTCCGGGATGAGCTGGCTTTCGAGCCGCGAGATCTGGTCCTTGAGCAACAGCTTGCGTTTCTTCAGGCGGCGAAGCTGCACCTGGTCGACGTAGAGGTCGAGCTGCAGCCGGTGGATGACGTCGTCGAGGTCGCGATGCTCGATGCGCAGGTTGCGCAGCCGTTGCAGGTGCTGGAACGTCTCGGTGTCGACGTTGTCCTTGGTCTCTGACATTGCCGCGGTCAGCGTGAGCCCTCGGGTGAGCCGCTACTTTAGCCCCCGGCCCGGCAAAAGGGGATAGGGCGCGTCAGAACAGCCGGTGCCAGTCGCGGCTCGCATCGCCGAAGGCCAGGAAATGCGGGTTCAGCAGCGTTTCGCGCGCGTTGTAGCTCAGTGACAGGCCGTCGAGCGTCGTGACCCGGCCACCGGCGGCTTCGACGACCGCCTGCGCCGCGGCGGTGTCCCATTCGCTGGTGGGGCCCAGACGCGGGTACAGGTCGGCCGTGCCCTCGGCGACCAGGCAGAACTTGAGCGAGCTGCCCATCGGGCGCATTTCATGCGGGCCGAGACGGGCCAGCACAGCGTCGAGCGAATCGCCGCGGTGCGAGCGGCTGCCGACCACGACCAGCGGGCTCGCGGCGGGCCGCCGGACGTGGATCGGCCGGTCGGCTTCGCCGGCGTGTGCCACGACGGCGCCGAGCCCTTCGGCGCCGCAATAGACGAGGTCGAGCACCGGCGCCGCGACGACACCGAGCACCGGCCGATGCTCGCGCACCAGCGCCACGTTGACGGTGAACTCGCCGTTGCGGCTGATGAACTCCTTGGTGCCGTCGAGCGGGTCGACCAGCCAGAACTCGCGCCAGTGCCGGCGCACTTCGAAGGCCTGCTCCTCGGCGGACTCCTCCGACAGCACGGGAATCCCGGGCGTGAGCCGCGCGAGCCCCGCGCTCAGGATCTCGTGCGCGGCGCGGTCAGCGCGCGTGATCGGCGAGTCGTCGGCCTTGTATTCGACGTCGTGACCGCTGGCGTAGACCTCGAGAATGGCGTTGCCGGCATCGCCGACGAGCCTGCGGACTTCGGCGAGCAGCGTGTCGAGGCGGCGTGGGGCGAGGGCGTTCAAGCGGTTCTCCCGGGTTGGCAGCCACGTATCATAACGGGTACCCGGTACCGGATTTCAGTCCACTGTCGATGACGGCCCACTCCGACTCCCGCGCCGCGTCCGTGCCCGACTGGGGCCGCATCGAGACCGTCTGCCTCGACATGGACGGGACGGTCCTCGACCACCGCTTCGACAACCGGTTGTGGCTCGACGAGCTGCCGCGACGCTGGGGCGAGCGTCACGGCATCGACCACGCGGCGGCCGCGGCCCTGCTCAGGCAGAGGTTCGACTCGCGGCGTGGCACTCTCGACTACTACTGCGTCGATCACTGGAGCGCCGAGCTCGGCTTCGACATCCCGGCACTCAAGCACGAACTGCGCTCCGAGATCCGCTACCTCGAGGGTGCCGCGGAATTCCTCGACCTGCTGCGCGCCCGCGGCAAGCGCGTGCTGCTCGCGACCAACGCGCACCCGATCAGTCTCGCGGTCAAGAACCAGTATTCCGCGATCGGACAGCGCTTCGATGCGCTGGTGTCTTCGCACGAACTCGGCGTGCCCAAGGAGGACCCGGGGTTCTGGACGAGGATGGCGCGGGCCCATGCCGTCGACGTGGGCCGGACGCTGTTTGCCGACGACAATGTGGCTGTGCTGCGGGCGGCGCTCGCGGCCGGCGTGGCGTGGATCTACCAGGTGCTGCTGCCCGACTCGACACGACCGGCGCACGCGCCGGTGGCGGGCATTCCCGGCCTGTTGCGGCTCGCCGACCTCGGCGCCTCGCTCGAGGATCAGTTGCCGCTGCTGGCGGGGCCGGTGTCGTCGCCTCGCGGCGGCGCGGCTTCGCCCTGAGCCCCGCTGCCGGATCGACCGCGCCCGCCACGACGCCGGCGACGGCGCTTTTTCTCGCCATCGCCCGCCGCTGCTGCAGCCGGAGGTGCCGTGCCCGCCGCGGGGGCTGCGGCATTGGCCGGCGCTGCCGGACGGGCGGCGCCCGCTTCGCTCGCGGCTGGCCGGGGGGCTTCACGACGTGGGCCACGCCCCTCGCGCCGGCTGGCGTCACGCCCGCCTTCGCGGCTGCCGTGTGACTCCCCGCGCCGGCCACGGCTTTCGCCACCGCGGCCGCCGTGCCGTGGACCCGAACCCGGGCCGCCGTGGCGGCGCCGCTCGTGCCGCGGCACGGTGATTTCGGCGAGCAGTTCCTGCGCGACGGGCGCCACCGGGATCTTGCGGCCGATGTAGTCCTCGATGTCCGGCAGCGAGACGACGTAGTCCTCGCAGCCGAGGCTGATCGCGTCGCCCTCGGCGCCAGCGCGCGCGGTGCGACCGATGCGGTGCACGTAGTCGGCGGGGTCCTGCGGCAGGTCGTAGTTGAAGACGTGGCTCACGTCGGGGATGTGCAGGCCGCGCGAGGCGACGTCGGTGCCGATCAGGATGGCGAGCTCGCCGCTCAGGAAGTCGCGGATCATGCGCAGGCGCTTGCTCTGCGGCACGTCACCCGAGATCGCCTCGGCGTCGAGGCCATTGGCGCGCAGCAGCGCCTCGAGCTCGTCGGCGCCGCGCCGCGTGTTGACGAAGATCATCGTGCGGTGCGGATCCATCTGCCGCAGCAGACCCACGAGCAGCCGCGGCTTCTCGTCCATCGACGGGTAGTAGATGAGCTGGCGCACGCGGTCGACGGTCATCTTGTCGGGCTCGATGCGCACGAGCTCCGGGTCGTTCATGTGCTCGAAGGCGAGCTCGAGCACGCGCTGCGCGAGCGTCGCGGAAAAGAGCAGGTTCAGCCGCTCGGCTGGTGGCGGCAGGCGCCGCATGATGTAGCGGATGTCGGCGATGAAGCCGAGGTCGAACATGCGGTCAGCTTCGTCGAGCACGACGACCTGGATGGACCGCAGGTCGAACACGCGCTGCTTGTAGAAGTCGATCAGCCGGCCGGGCGTGCCGATCAGCACGTCCACGCCCTGCTCGAGGATGCGCCGCTGCTTGTCGTAGTCGACGCCGCCGAAGGCCAGCCCGAGCGTGAGCCCGGTGTACTGGCCGAGAATCTCGGCGTCCTTGTGGATCTGCACCGCCAGTTCGCGCGTCGGCGCGATGATCAGCGCGCGCGGGTGGTTGACCTGACGGTCCGGCGGCGATTCGGTGCGCAGCAGCCTGGAGTACAGCGCGACGAGGAACGCCGCGGTCTTGCCGGTGCCGGTCTGCGCCTGGCCGGCGATGTCGAAGCCAGCGAGCGCGCGCGGCAGGGTCTGGGCCTGGATCGGGGTGCAGCGCTCGAAGCCGGCGTCGGCGATGCCGCGCGCGAGGGACTCGGGCAAGTGCAGTTGGGTGAAGGAAATGTCGCTGAGGTGTGTGTCTGACATCGGTCGCGGAATGGCCGGGCGGCCTTGCAAATTGCGAAAAGACGGGTTCAAATATCCGCAATCGCGGACCAATCCGCCCCCGCCAGATGAGTACGCCGGTCGACCGGGCCTGATTCCCGGTCCCACCTGCCAGGCGATCCGGCGCCAGCAACGGAATCCCTGCGAACCCCATTCACCGCCCAGCAATCCAGATAGTTTGCACTACGCGGAACCCGCCGTCATCCCGATCCCCGGGGGACGCCCACCCTTCCTTCGAGCGAAACACCCACCCGTGTCCAACCCCATCCATACGCCAGCGGAGGTAATCTCTGGTGAGCCAGCAGATCGTCCACGTCTCCGACTCGAGCTTCGAGCAGGACGTGCTGAAGTCGAACGTTCCCGTCCTTCTGGACTTCTGGGCTGAGTGGTGCGGACCATGCAAGATGATCGCACCGATGCTGGATCAGATAGCGGCGGAGTACGCGGGGAGGGTCCGCGTCGCGAAGATGAACGTCGACGAGAGCCCGAAGACGCCCGCCCAGTTCAACGTCCGCAGCATCCCGACACTGATCCTGTTCAAGAACGGCAAGGCCGAAGGCCAGAAGATCGGCGCGGTCCGCAAGGCCGACGTCGCGGCTTTCCTGGACAGCAGACTGTGAGGGGATACCTGGGCAACCAGGGCCGCAACCGCCCGGGCAAGCGCGGCCGGGGCGGCGGCGCCGACGGCAATCGCGGCCCGCGCCAGGACGAGCTGCCGCCGGACGACTTCCTCGACGGCGACGACCTCGACATCATCAGCCCGGCCGAGCTCGAAGCCAGCCGGCGCTCGATGAACCTGAGCGAGCTCAAGCACAAGCCGATCCCGGCACTGCTGCAGCTCGCGCAGCAGATGGGTCTCGAGAACCTGGCCCGCTCGCGCAAGCAGGACATCATCTTCTCGATCCTGAAGGCGCATGCGCGCAACGGCGAGGACATCTACGGCGACGGCGTGCTCGAGATCCTGCAGGACGGTTTCGGCTTCCTGCGCTCGCCCGAGGGCTCGTACCTCGCCGGCCCCGACGACATCTACATCAGTCCGTCGCAGATCCGCCGCTTCAACCTGCGCACCGGCGACACGATTTCGGGCCTGATCCGCCCGCCCAAGGATGGCGAGCGCTACTTCGCGCTGCTCAAGGTCGGCGAGATCAACTTCGACTCGCCCGACAACGCGCGCAGCAAGGTACTGTTCGAGAACCTCACGCCGCTGCACCCCACCAGGCGCTTCAAGCTCGAACGCGGCACGGGCAGCACCGAGGATCTCACCGCACGCATGATCGACCTGATCGCGCCGCTCGGCAAAGGCCAGCGCGGGCTCATCGTCTCGCCGCCCAAGGCCGGCAAGACGATGCTGCTGCAGAACATCGCCAACTCGATCACCGGCAACCACCCCGAGGTGTACCTGATCGTGCTGCTCATCGACGAGCGGCCCGAGGAGGTCACCGAGATGACGCGCACCGTGCGCGGCGAGGTCGTGTCGTCGACGTTCGACGAGCCGGCGAGCCGCCACGTGCAGGTCGCCGAGATGGTGATCGAGAAGGCCAAACGCCTGGTCGAGCACAAGAAGGACGTCGTGATTCTGCTCGACTCGATCACGCGCCTCGCTCGCGCCTACAACACCGTCGTGCCGAGCTCCGGCAAGGTGCTCACGGGTGGTGTCGATGCGAACGCGCTGCAGCGGCCGAAGCGATTCTTCGGCGCCGCGCGCAACATCGAGGAAGGCGGCTCGCTGACGATCCTCGCCACGGCGCTGATCGACACCGGCTCGCGCATGGACGACGTGATCTACGAGGAGTTCAAGGGCACCGGCAACAGCGAAATCCACCTCGATCGCCGCATCGCCGAAAAGCGCGTCTACCCTGCATTCAACATCAACCGCTCTGGCACGCGCCGCGAGGAGCTCATCACCTCGCCGGAGGAGCTGCAGAAGATCTGGATCCTGCGCAAGCTCCTGCACCCGATGGACGAACTCGCGGCCGCCGAGTTCCTGATCGACAAGATGCGCGACACCAAGACCAACGGCGAGTTCTTCGAGGCGATGAAACGCTGACGACCGGGACTGCGGACCACCGCCTGCGCGGCATCCTGGCGATGCTGGCCGCCGTGGCCAGCTTCGCGGCGATGGACGCGCTGATGAAGCTGCTCGCCGCCCGTTACCTGCCGCTGCAGGTCGCCTCGATGCGCGGTTTCGCGGCACTGCCGTTCGTGCTCGCGCCGATCGCGTTCCGGGGCCGCTGGTCGCGCGTTCGCCCCGTCAATGTCGGTCTGCACCTGTTGCGCGGCGTGCTCGCCGTGGCGATGCTGTTCTCGTTCGTCAGCGCGGTACGCGATTCCTCGCTCGCCGCGACCTATGCGATCTTCATGTGTGCACCGCTGCTGGTGGCTGCGATCTCGGCGCCGCTGCTCGGCGAAAGGGTCGCCGGTGCGCAGTGGGCCGCGATCGGCGCCGGACTCGCCGGCGTTCTGCTGATGCTGAAGCCCGGACCCGGTCAGCTCGGCTTCGCCGGCGCGCTCTGGGCCATCCTGGCGATGATCACGTACACGATCTCCGTGGCGACGCTGAGGCTTCTCGCGCGCACGGACAGCAACGCAAGCATGGTGCTCTGGTTCACGGCGATGCTCGCCGTGGGCGCTGGCGCGCTCGCCCTGCCCGAGTGGCGCGCGATCGAATGGCGCGATGCGCCGCTGATCGCGGGCGTGGGCGTGGCCGGCGCGACCGGTCAGTACCTGATCACGGTCGCGTTCCGGAATGCGCCGGCGGCCACCGTGGCGCCGTTCGAGTACACGGCGCTGCTGTGGGGCGTGTCGCTCGACATCGCGATCTGGAGCGTGTGGCCGAGCGCCGTCACCCTGCTCGGCGGCGCGGTCGTGATCGGCGCCGGGCTGGCGGTGATCGCGCGGGAACGGCGCGTGGCGGCAGGCTGATCAGCGGTCGCACGGTCTGGGTCCGGAGCCGCTCAGATCCGGTCGAGGTGACTGAAGCCCCACTTTTCGGCGTCTTCGCGCGCGACGATCTTGTCGTTGCCGCTGCGCCGGGACAGGTCGACGATCTGCACCGGCGTATAGGCATTGGTCCGTGTCGAATAGAAGACCTTGACCTTGGGCGTCAGCAGCGACCGCTCATTCTGCTCGACGACCACTGCCAGCCGCCCGCTTTCGAGACGCACCAGCGATCCGCCCGGATAGATGCCGACCGCCTTCACGAACGCCTGGAACACGCGCTCGTTGAAATGGCCCTGGCTCCACTCGGCCATCTTGCGGATCGACTCGGCGGGGTTCCAGCCACGCTTGTACGGCCGGTCGGACGTGATCGCGTCATAGACGTCGCAGACGGCGCCCATCGACGCGAACAGGCTGATCTGCGGGCCCGCCAGACCGTGCGGGTAGCCGCTGCCGTTGGCCTTTTCGTGGTGGTGCAGGCAGGTGTCGACGATCCGCTCGCTGGCCTGGCGCGTGTTGACGAGGTACCGCTCGCCCGCCTGCGGGTGGCCGCACATGATTTCCCACTCCTCGTCGGTCAGCCGGCCGGCCTTGTTCAGGATGGCGTCGGGGATGCCCGCCTTGCCGACGTCGTGCAGCAGTCCCGCGAGCCCGGCCTCGCGCAACGACGCCTCGTCGAGCCCGAGCTGGCGTCCGAGCGACAGCATCAGCGCACAGACGGCCACCGAGTGCATGTAGGTGTATTCGTCGACGTTCTTCAGCCGTACCAGGCTGATCAGCGCCTCCGGGTGCCGCGAGACCGACTGCCAGATCTCGTCGACGACGCCGTCCGCGTGCGTGGCGTCGATGGCGCGCCCCATGCGCACGTCCGAGAACATCTCGACCACGGCCTCGCGCGAGCGGGCACAGACCTGCTGCGCGCGCTGCAGCTCCTCGTCGAAGCTGACCGGCTCGACCCGCGTCACGGCTGCGGCGGCCCGCATCAGCACCGCTTCGGATTCCGCGCGCACCTCGGCCTCGTCGAGGCCGCCGGTGACGTCGAGACCCTTGTCCGTGTCGATCCAGATGTCGCTGACGACGCTGGTGCGCAGCCGCTCGAGGTCCCTGGTGGAGGTCAGCAGGAAGCGCGTGCGCCAGAACGGGTGTTCCATCCAGGAGCCACCGAGTTCCTGGATGAACATGCCGAGACAGGCCTGCGAGACGGGGATCTTCTTGAGCATGGGGGCCGCGCGTTCCTGGGTCCGCGACGATGTTGCCGCGCCCCGGGGCGCGCATTCCCCGCGCGAGTCGACATTTTCGGGAGGTTGGGCCCCCGACGGTGACTTCAGGCGCCGGTGGCGGCTTCGCGCTCGATGGCCCGATGCCCGATGTCCTTGCGGTACTGCTGGCCCTCCCAGCGGATCGCGCCGACGAGCCGGTAGGCCTGCTGCTGCGCGAGTCGCACCGAGCTGCCGAGCCCGACGGCGCAGAGCACTCGCCCCCCATTCGTGACGATGCGACCGTTCGCATCGAGCGCGGTGCCGGCGTGGAACACCTTGCCCGGCAATGTCGCGGCCGCCTCGAGGCCGTGGATCAGGTCGCCCTTGCGCACGGCATCCGGATAGCCGGCGGCGGCGAGCACGACGCCGACGGCGGCGCGCGGGTCCCAGTCGACATCGACGCCCGCGAGCCGGCCGTCGAGCGCGGCTTCGCAGAGCCCGGTGAGGTCGGAACGCATGCGGCTCAGGATCGGTTGCGTCTCGGGATCGCCGAAGCGGCAGTTGAACTCGAGCACGTTCGGCGTGCCGTCGGCGGTGATCATGACGCCGGCGTAGAGGAAGCCCACGTACGGCGTGCCCTCGCGCGCGAGCGCCGCCACCGTCGGCCGCATGACCTCGCGCATGATGCGCTCGTGGATCTCCGGCGTGACGACCGGGGCGGGCGAGTAGGCACCCATGCCACCCGTGTTCGGGCCCTCGTCGCCGTCGCGCAGGCGCTTGTGGTCCTGCGAGGTCGCGAGCGGCAGCACGTCGGTGCCGTCGACCAGCGCGATGAAGCTCGCTTCCTCGCCTTCAAGGAAGGCCTCGACGACGACGGTTTCGCCGGCCTCGCCGAAGCGGCCGGCGAACATGCCCTCGGCGGTTGTGACGGCCTCGTCCTGGGTCGCGCAGATCACGACGCCCTTGCCGGCGGCGAGCCCGTCCGCCTTGACGACCAGCGGTGCACGCTGCGCGCGGATCCATGCCGGATCGAAGCTGCGGCGCGTGAACGTGGCGTACGCTGCAGTCGGGATGCCGTGGCGCTGCAGGAAGTCCTTCGCGAACGCCTTCGAGCCTTCGAGCCGCGCGGCGAGCCGGCTCGGCCCGAAGCAGCGCTGCCCCGCGGCCGCGAACGCGTCGCAGACGCCGAGCACGAGCGGACCCTCCGGGCCGACGATCGTGAGGTCGACCTGCTCGCGCCGGGCGAAGGCCAGCAGCCCCGGTACGTCCTCCGCGGCCAGGTCGACGTTCGTGGTCCTGGGTTCGAGTTGCGTGCCGGCATTGCCCGGCGCGACGTACACCCGCGTGACGCGTGGCGACTGCGCGACCTTCCACGCCAGCGCGTGCTCGCGACCGCCGGAACCGATGATCAGGACCTTCATGAGACGGGCCGTGCCGACGCCGCGGTCAGTGCCGGAAGTGCCGCATGCCCGTGAACACCATCGCGATGCCGTGCTCGTCGGCCGCCGCGACGACCTCGGCGTCGCGCCGGGAGCCGCCGGGCTGGATCACGGCCCTGATGCCGTGCTCGGCGGCGGCGTCGAGGCCGTCGCGGAACGGGAGGAACGCGTCGGATGCCATCACGGAGCCTGACGGGTCGAGGCCCTCGTCGCGTGCCTTCATCGCGGCGATGCGCGTGCTGTAGACGCGGCTCATCTGCCCGGCGCCGATGCCGACCGTCATCGCGTCCCTGACGAAGATGATCGCGTTCGACTTGACGTATTTGCAGACCTTCCACGCGAACATCAGATCGTCGAGCTCCTGCGGCGTCGGCGCGCGCCGCGTGACGACTTCGACGTCCGCCGGCGCGACCATGCCGAGGTCGCGCGTCTGCAGCAGCAGCCCGCCGTTGACGCTGCGCAGCTCGACGCGGCTGTTGCTGGGCGCGAGCGGCCCAGTGACGAGCAGCCGCACGTTCTCCTTCCTGGCGCAGACCTCGCGCGCCTCCGCGTCGGCCGCGGGCGCGACGATCACCTCGACGAACTGCCGCTCCACGATCGTCGCGGTCGTGGCGGCGTCGAGCGGGCGGTTGAACGCAATGATGCCGCCGAAAGCCGACGTCGGGTCGGTGCGGTAGGCGCGGTCATAGGCTTCGCGGATGGTCGCGGCGACCGCGACGCCGCAGGGATTGGCGTGCTTGACGATCACGCAGGCCGGCGTCTCGAACTGGCGCACGCACTCGAGGGCGGTGTCGGCGTCCGCGATGTTGTTGAAGCTGAGCTCCTTGCCCTGCAACTGCGACGCCGAGCCGACGCTGGCACCCTGCGCGTCGCTCGCCACGTAGAACGCCGCCTGCTGATGCGGGTTCTCGCCGTAGCGCAGGTCCATGCGCTTGCGGAACTGCAGCGGCAGCAGGTCGGGGAAGTCGGTTGCGGCGCCCGGCCCGCCGTTGGAGCGCGATGCCTGTGCGAGATAAGAGGCGACCATCGCGTCGTACTGCGCCGTGTGCGCGAATGCCTTGGTGGCCAGACGCAGACGTGTCGAGGCGCCGACGCCGCCGCGGTCCATCTCGGCGAGCACGGCACCGTAGTCGAGCGGATCGACGACGATCGCCACCCGTTCGTGGTTCTTCGCCGAGGCGCGCACCATCGCCGGGCCACCGATGTCGATGTTCTCGACGGCGTCGTCGAACGTGCAGCCGGGCCGCGCGATCGTGGCGGCGAACGGGTAAAGGTTGACAACGACGAGGTCGATCGGCTCGATGCCGTGCTCCTTCATGACCGCTTCGTCGGTGCCGCGGCGGCCGAGCAGACCGCCGTGGATCTTCGGGTGCAGCGTCTTGACCCGCCCGTCCATGATCTCGGGAAAGCCGGTGACGCTCGAGACATCGACGGCCTCGACGCCCTCGGCCCGCAGCAGCCGCGCCGTGCCGCCCGTGGAGACGATAGCCACGCCGCGTCGGGCGAGCTCCTTGGCGAAATCGACGAGACCTTCCTTGTTCGAGACGCTGAGCAGCGCGCGACGAATGGGGTGATTCAAGGGTCAGCCTTCAATGCCGTAGACGCGCAGCTTCTTGCGCAGGGTGCCGCGGTTGATGCCGAGGATGTCAGCGGCGCGGCTCTGGTTGCCGGCCGAATAGTCGAGCACCGCGCGGAACAGCGGCTCCTCGACCTCACGCATGACCAGGTCGTAGAGGTGACCCGGCGCATGCCCGTTCAGGCTCGCGAAGTAGTCATCGAGCGCCTGTTCCGTGAGCGAGCGCAGCGGCACGCTGCGACTGCCGTTCGTGGCGGGCCGCGGCTCGCGCCGGACCCGTGTCGTTTTCCTGTTCCGCGACGCCATTGCGCTGGCCGCCTCTGGTCGTGTGTCGGTTTGCGCCCGGCATTGCCCCGGCCACTGCGGCCGGGACGCGCTCCAGCGCGTCGAAATAGTCCCGCACCAGCGCGAGTTGCTCCACCGGCGTGACGATCCGCATGACGGATTGCCGAAACGCCTGCGCGTGCGGGCGCCCCGAGCAATACCAGCCGACGTGCTTGCGCGCGATCCTGACGCCGGCTTCGGCGCCGTAAAATTCGTAAAGATCGCGCAGGTGCCCGAGCATGATATCACGCACTGCCGCAAGCGGAGGCGCGGCTGGCGCGATTCCCGCCAGCAGCGCTTCGATCTCGCGGAAGATCCACGGCCGGCCCTGCGCGGCGCGGCCGATCATCACGCCGTCCGCGCCGGTGCGACGCAGCACGTCGAGCGCCTTGACCGGTGTGTCGATGTCGCCGTTCGCGAACACCGGGATGCGCACCGCCTGCTTCACGGCCGCGATCGTCTCGTACTCGGCGTCGCCGGTGAACCGGCAGGCACGCGTGCGCCCGTGCACCGCGAGCGCGCGGATGCCCGCGTCCTCGGCGATCCGCGCGATGGCGACCGCGTTGCGCTGGTCGGGCGCCCAGCCGGTGCGGATCTTCAGCGTGACCGGCACGTCGACCGCATGCGTCGTCGCAGTGAGGATCGCCGCTACGTTGGATTCGTCGCGCAGCAGCGCCGAGCCGGCGGCCTTGTTGCACACCTTCCGCGCCGGGCAACCCATGTTGACGTCGACGATCTGCGCGCCGGCGTCGACGCTGCGGCGTGCGGCCGCCGCCATCGTCGTCGCGTCGCCGCCGGCGATCTGCACCACGCGCGGCTCGGGCTCGTCGGTGTGGTCGCGTCGCCGGCGCGATTCTCCGGTGTCCCACAGGTGCGGGTCGGCGGAGATCATCTCGCCCGCCGCGAGTGCTGCCCCGAGACGCCGGCACAGCCGCCGGAACGGCAGGTCCGTCACGCCCGCCATCGGTGCGAGCAGCACCCGGCCGTCGAGGCGGTATGGGCCGATGCGGACCGGGTCGCGGACGGGCACTGGCCCGTCGGCAGCGGCGAGCGGGCCGTTCACCGGGGCGTCGCGCCGGATGCCGGCGCCTGCGAGCAGCGCACGGTCTGGTTGTCGTCGCGCAGGCAGACGTCGAGCCGATAGCCGTCGGGCGTGGCGTCGACGACGACGACGAGCTCGGCCTCCGCCGTCGCGCCGGGCCCGAGCAGCCGTGTGGCCTGCGCGGAGTTCTCGAGGTACTCGCCAGGCTCGAAGTCGCGTCGCGCGACGGTACCACCGAAGCGGTCGTCGAGTTCGAGCCGCAACAGCGGCAACGGCTGCGCGAAATCGGCGCCGTTGCGCAGGCTCGCGCGAATCGTCAGCGAGCCCGGCTGCGCACGCGCGACTTCGTTCGTGCCCCACTGGCGCAGTTCGAACGCCGCGAGGTCCCAGTTCGGCGCGAGCGGACGGCCCAGTGACGAATAGATCGAGCGCACGACCGGGCCCAGCGTGCTGTCGCGCGCGAGCTCCTGCCGGAAGCGATGTGTGAGCTGCGCGACCAGTGCGAGCGCGAGCACGAGCGCACCGACACTCCACAGCAGCGCGGCGCGGCGCTCGCTGGTGACGTCAGGCGCTGCGTCGTCGTCGAGGCCTTCGATCGCAATGGCACGATCGCGCAGGCGGAACGGCGCGATCGAAGATGCCGGTGTCACGGCCGCGGCAACGGCGGGTGTCGGTGCCGCGGCTCGGCCGATCTGGACCGCGAGGGGTGCCGGTGTCGCGGTCTGGTTGTGCGGCACCTGTTCTGGTTCGACCACCAGCGACTGCGCCGGCTCCGGTCCGGTTGCCCCTTCCTCGAGCGCGGGCGGCTCGTCCGGGCGCGCTGCTTCGACTGCCGCGGCTTCAGGTGTCCCTGCGCCCGTCGCCTGCGACGCGGCGGCGGTCTGTGCCGCCCGCGCAAGCGCTTCGTCGTCGAGCACGTCCTCGTCGAGCAGGTCCGCGTCGAGCAGACGGGCGTCGAGCACCGGGTATTGTCCTGCGGCGTCGTCCCGTTCGGTGTCGTCGATGACCATGCGCAGCTCGTCGTCGATCTGCGGCAGGCGCTCGATGACGACGCGCTCGCCCTCGAGCGTGATGTCCTCGACGGCCTCGGGCTCGTGCACGAAGACCGAGGGCGTCGGCGGACCCGCCGGCGCGGCGGTGTTCATTTCGACCAGCGCCTCGGCGTCGGCGGCCAGCCCGGCCGAATCGGGATCGCCTTGCACCTCGGGCGCCGGGTTCGTGCCGAACTGCTGCTGCCAGTCGCGGACGTCGACGAAGACCTGCTCGAGGTCGTCCGCCGAGAAATGGAACTCGGTGACGGGCGGTCCCCCGTCGTCGTCGGGCACGGCTTCGCCCTGAGCGGCCGCGAGGGCCTGGACGTCGTGCATCTCGTTACGGGGCGGCTCCGGCAGCGCGGTCTTGCGCGCCTCGTCCGGCAGGACGTCGCTCAGGCTCTGGAGCGCGTCGAATGCGCTTCCGCAGCGGCCACAACGCACGGTGCCGTGCGCGACGCGCAGCGCAGCAGCCGTCACGCGAAAGCGCGTGAGGCATTCCGGACATTGGGAATACATCTGTGGCCCCGTGGTCGATGCCGGTCAGCCGCGGCGCCTGCCCGTCAGCAGCCCCCAGTCGTCGCGAGTGCCCGTCAAGGCCATATCAAACCACGGCGCGTAAGCCGCTGTCACTTGGTCGACCTGCTCGAGCAGCAGGCCACTCAGGGCGATGCGCCCGCCGGTGCGAACCAGACCGGCGAGGACCGGCGCCAGTTCCACGAGCGGGCCGGCGAGGATGTTCGCCATCAGCGCGTCGACGTGACGGCCGCCGCATTCGCGGTTGTCGGTGACGACGAGGCGATCGTCGACCGCGTTGCGCTCCGCGTTCTCGCGCGTCGCGAGCAGCGCCTGGAAGTCGATGTCCATCGCGATCGCATGGCGCGCGCCGAGCTTGATCGCGGCGATGGCCAGGATGCCGGAGCCGCAGCCGTAGTCGAGCACGTCCGCGCCGGCGAGCCAGCTCGCGGCGCCCGAGTCGAGCCACTCGAGGCACAGTGCCGTCGTCGGATGCGTGCCGGTGCCGAACGCGAGCCCGGGGTCGAGTTCGAGCAGGACCGGAGCGGGCGCTGCGCCGCTTTGACGGCGGGTCGCCGGAGTCGCCGTGCCCGCGTCTTCACCCGGGTCTCGGGACGGATCCAGCGCCGGTGGCCGTTGACCGCCCGGACATACCCACAGCCGCTCGCCGAAACGCATCGGCCGGAAGTCCTTCAGCCACTCGCGCTCCCAGTCGCGATCGGCGACCGGGTCGATGCGCGACTTCTCGGCGATCAGCAGCGAGTCGAGTCCTGGCATCGCGCCGAGTGCCGCGCGGACACCGGCGATGTCCGCGTCGGAGGGAAATACCGCGCTCACGACGATTGTGGGCCACAGCGGCATCGCGCCGGGCGCCGGTTCGAGCACCGGGTCGTCGGCCGCGTCGAACAGCGTGACGGACAGTGCCCCGAGCGCGAACAGCGCGTCCTCGTAGGGCTCCGGGCTGCGGGCACCGATATCGAGCGTGAACTGCAGGAACGGCATGACGGAGTTGGCAGAGGGCAGAGGTGTCGGTATTCCGGCGCCTTGCGTGGTGCCTTTGAATGACCCTTGACGTCGGCGCCCGGCTACCGGGTCCGTAACACCGGCACCCGCGATTTCCTGCTATTTCAGGCCGAGTCGGCGTTCGAGATAGTGGATGTCGGTGCCGCCCGCGCGGAACGCGGCGTGCTGGAAGATCTCCTGGTGCAGCGGCACGTTGGTCCTGATGCCCTCGACGACCACTTCGGTCAGGGCGTTGCGCATGCGCGCAATCGCCGTGTCGCGGTCCTCGCCGTGCGCGATGACCTTGGCGACCAGCGAGTCGTAGTGCGGCGGCACGGAGTACCCGGTGTAGAGGTGGCTGTCGACCCGGATGCCGGGACCGCCGGGGGCGTGCCAGAGCTTCACCGGCCCGGGTGACGGCGTGAACTTCTTGGGATCTTCTGCGTTGATGCGGCACTCGATCGCGTGGCCGCGGATCTGCACGTCGTCCTGCGTCCACGGCAGGCGCTCGCCCGCCGCGATCCGCAGCTGCGCCTTGACGAGGTCGATGCCCGTGACGAGTTCCGTCACCGGGTGCTCGACCTGGATCCGCGTATTCATCTCGATGAAGTAGAACTCGTCGTCCTGATAGAGGAATTCGAGCGTGCCGGCGCTGCGGTAGCCGATGTCGGCGCAGGCGGCCGCGACGCGCTCGCTCATCGCGCGGCGCTGCTTTGCCGCGAGGCCGGGCGCAGGCGCTTCCTCGATGATCTTCTGATGGCGGCGCTGCATCGAGCAGTCGCGCTCGCCGAGGCAGATGACGTTGCCGTAGTGGTCGGCGAGCACCTGGAACTCGATGTGGCGCGGCCTCTCGAGGAACTTCTCCATGTAGACCTGTTCGTTGCCGAACGCGGCCAGCGCCTCTGCGCGCGTCACGCTCACGGCGTGCAGCAGCGTGGCGTCGCTGTGCACGACGCGCATGCCGCGGCCGCCGCCGCCACCCGAGGCCTTGATGATCACGGGGTAGCCGATGTCGTTCGCGATCCGGAACAGCTCGTCGTGGTCCGTGCCGAGCGGGCCGCCGGAGCCGGGGACGCACGGCACGCCGGCGCTCTTCATGGCGCGGATCGCCGAGACCTTGTCGCCCATCAGGCGGATCGTCTCGGGTCGCGGACCGATGAACTTGAACCCGCTCTTCTCGACGCGCTCCGCGAAATCAGCGTTCTCCGAGAGGAAGCCGTAGCCCGGGTGGATCGCGACGGAGTCCGTCACCTCGGCTGCGCTGATGATCGCCGGCATGCTGAGGTAGCTGTCGCGCGAGGCGGGCGGGCCGATGCAGACAGTCTCGTCCGCGAGCAGCACGTGCTTCAGCGTACGGTCGGCCGTCGAGTGCACGGCGACGGTCTTGATGCCGAGTTCGCGACAGGCGCGCAGGATCCTGAGCGCGATTTCGCCGCGATTGGCGATGACGACCTTTTCCAGCATCGTGCGGGTGTCCGTCCGGCCGCGAGGCGCGAGCTACTCGATCACGAACAGCGGCTGGCCGAACTCGACCGGGTCGCCGTTCTTCACCAGCACGGAAACGATCCGGCCGGCCTTGTCGGACTCGATCTGGTTCATCATCTTCATGGCTTCGATGATGCAGAGCACGTCGCCCGATTTCACTTCCGTGCCGATGTCGACGAATGGCTTGGCGCCGGGTGCCGGAGCCGAATAGAACGTGCCGACCATCGGCGCGGTCACGACCTGGTCGGGATTCTGCGTGGCAGCAGGCGCGGCGGCCGGTGCCGGGGCACCGACTGCGGCCAGTGGCGCGGCGGCCACCGGGGCCATGCCCACGGGCGGTGCGTACGCCATCGGTGGTGACATCATGTGCATGGCCGGCGCAGCCGTCGGGTGCCGGCTGATGCGGACCGATTCCTCGCCTTCCTTGATCTCGATCTCGGCGACACCCGTCTCGTCGAGCAGTTCGATCAGCTTCTTGACCTTGCGTATGTCCATCGTGGCGGGACTCCGTCCGATTCAGTTGGGCAGCGGCGGGCCGGATCTGCCGGCGAGGTGCTGGTGGGCGGCGCGCAGCGCGAGTTCGTAGCCGATTGCGCCGAGACCCGTGATGGTCCCGAGCGCAATGTCGGAGAAATAGGAGTGGTGGCGGAAGGCTTCACGCGCGTGCACGTTGCTCAGGTGCACCTCGATGAACGGGACCTTCACTGCCAGCAGTGCGTCGCGGAGTGCGACGCTCGTGTGAGTGAAGCCGGCCGGGTTGAACACGATGAACGCCACGTGGCTCGTCGGCGCCTGGTGGATGCAGTCGATCAGCTCGGCTTCGGAGTTGCTCTGCAACGCGGTGAGCTTGTGGCCGAACTCGGCCGCGAGCTTGGCAGTGCGCTCGTGGACCTGCTCGAGCGTTACCTGGCCGTAGTGCCCCGGCTCGCGACGGCCGAGCAGGTTCAGGTTGGGCCCGTTCAGGAGCAGGAGGTGCGCCATTGCCGTCGGTCGAGTCGAGACGTGGGGGCGCAGTCTAACCAGAACTGTCGCCGATTGGCGACATGTTCTGCGCGGCGATTCGCGGCAGATCCCGTCTTTTCGCGCTTTTTTATGCGGCGACGCGGCGATGCCCCGATTCCGATCACTCGACTGCCGCCGCGATCTCGCTGCGTGCCTGCTGTGGGGTGCGCTTGCCGGCATTGACGGCCGCGACGGCGTCGAGGATCAGCCTGGCCTGCGTCTCGTGCAACTCGCCGAGGTGAGCCGCCACCACGCGGCCGCGGGCGTCGGTAAAGACCGTGAACGGGAGCCCGATCGCCTCGATGCCGAACGCCGAAGCCGCGTCGAGTGCCTCCTGCTCGCCGATGAGCAGCGGATAACCGATCCGCATCTGGTCGGCAAAACCGATCACTTTGTCGCGGAAATCAACCGCGATGCCAACAACTTGGAAGCCGTTCGGCCCATATTCGCGCTCGATTCGCTGCAATAACGGGATTTCCCTGCGGCAGGGTGCGCACCAGGTGGCCCAGAAGTTGATGACCAGCGACTTGCCCGGCCAGTCGTGCAGCGAGCGCGGCTGGCCGGCGCGGTCCGGGAGCTGCACCTGCGGGAGCGTCTCGACCAGGCCATTCAAGGTGCCGGGGTCACGGTTTTCGACAAGCTCGGTGCCGGCGTCAGGGTTTCGGTCGTTGCCGGCCATCCGCTCCTGGACGTAGTAGGCAGCCGCTCCCGCCAGACCCGCTCCGAAAACGATCGCCGCGAGCGTGCCGCGGTTCACTGCGCGCTCCCGCTCCCGAAGGCCGCGCGGACATGGGACGCGAACTCGTCGGCCCGCTTGAAGCCGACGACGCGGTAGGCCGGCCGCTCGCCGCCGTCGCCGCCGAAGAACAGGATCGACGGCGGGCCGAGGATCCCGAAACGCTGCATCAGCGCCTGGTCGGTCTGGTCGTTTGCGGTGACGTCGGCCTGCAGCAACAGGGCGCCCGCCAACGCCTGCTGCACGGCCGGGTCCGTGAAGGTGTACTTCTCCATTTCCTTGCAGGCGACACACCAGTCCGCGTAGAAGTCGAACATCACGGGCTGGCCCGCGGCGCGCGCTGCGCCCGTCGCGCGCTCGAAGTCGGCCAGGCTCTTGATGCGCTCGAAGGCGAGCCCTGCGTGGGATGCGCCGCCCCGGTCGTCGGTGGCGCGCGGGATGGTGACACCGGCGAGGGGCTGCAGCGGATCACTGCGACCGGCCAGCGCGCCGACCAGCATGACGATCCCGTAGACGATCGCGAGCGCACCGACGCCGCGACGCACGGCATCGGGCCCGCCCCTGATCGCGCGCCCGCCACGCACCAGCAGCACGAAGCCGCTGACGAACGCCAGCGCGGCCCACAAACCGAGCGTCACGGGGCCGGGCACGACGCGGCTCAGCATCCAGATCGCGATGCCGAGCAGCAGCACGCCGAAAATCTGCTTCACCGCGTCCATCCACGCGCCGGCGCGCGGCAGCAGTTCACCCGCCGAGGCACCGACGAGCAGCAGCGGCGCGCCCATCCCGAGACTCAATGAAAAGAGCGCCGCGCCGCCGCGGAACACGTCGCCGCTCTGGCCGATCACCGCGAGCGACGCGACCAACGGGGGCGCGACGCACGCCGTCACGATCAGCGACGACAGCGCGCCCATGATGGCCGTCCCGAGCAGCGTGCCCTGCTTCTGGCGGTTGCTCAGACCCGTGAGGCGTTCCTGCAGCCACGCCGGGACCTGCAGGTTGAAGAGGCCGAACATGCCGAGCGCGAGCCACACGAACAGGGCCGCGAACAGTGCGATGATCCACGGCTTCTGGAAGAACGCCTGCGCCTGCTGGCCCGCCGCGGCGAAGGCGGCGCCGGCGATCGTGTATGTCAGCGCCATGCCGAGCACGTAGGCGAGCGACAGCGAAAACGCGCGCGCGCGCGGCACTGGGCGGCCGTTGCCGGCGCCGACGATGATGCCGGACAGGATTGGCACCATGGGCAGCACGCAAGGCGTGAAAGCGAGCAGCAGGCCGAAGCCGAAGAACATACCGAGCACGGCGAACAGGTTGCCCTCGCGGATCGTCGTGGCGAGCGCGTCCTGCTCCGACTGCATGCGACCGCCGGCCGTCGCCGCCGCTGCGAGGCTTGAACGGGAGCTGTCGGTGGAGGCCAGCTGGACCGTCACGCTCTTCCGGATCGGCGGGTAGCAGAGGCCGTCGTCTGCGCAGCCCTGGTAGGTCACGTCGACCGTGACCGCGGCGACGTCCCTGGCCGCCGCGACCGGCAGGTCCGCGAGCATCTCGCCGTGGAAGACGACCTGCTCGCCAAAGTACTCGTCGACCTTGGTCTCGCCGCCGGGGACCGTGAGCTGGCCCAAGTGGACGTTCACCGTCGCGGTCGTTGCTCTGGTCTTGTCACGGTAGAGGTAATAGTCGTCGGCGATGTCCCAGCGCAGGCGGACCAGATCGCGCGACGGGCTGGTCGCGGAGAACACGAAAGCCTGGTCGGGACGGAGGAAGTCGGCATCGGACCTGGCGCCGCTGCCCAGCAGTTGCTGCAGAGGTGCCGACCGAGGTGCCGGTGTGACGGTTTCGGTCACGGCTCCGGTGACAGCAACCGACGTGGCCGCGGTCGCCGCGCCGGACCCGACGGCCAGGGCAGCCGCAACCGTCACACCGGCACTTAGAAGAAGATGCAGCGAGCGCATGGTGGGGTGGAATGATGCCCGTCCGCGTCGAGAACCGCGACCACCCTGGCTCGGGCCGCGACACAATTCGCAAAAAACCCTGAAAAAGCAATCAGTTGAGCCTTACTCGATCAACGAGGCAGAGGCTGCCCCTTGAAAAGCCGCCGCCGCCGCCTATTATTAGCAGCCATCTCGGGCGAGTGCTAACGGCTCCCGCCCGAGCCTCCCCCAACGGCTGAACAAACCTAGACGGAGTTTGCAGCAATGGCTGACAAGTTGAAGATTCGCCCGCTTCACGACCGCGTCATCATCCAGCGGTTGGATGCCGAGACCCGCTCGCCGGGCGGCATCGTGATCCCCGACAGCGCCGCCGAGAAGCCGATCCGCGGCAAGGTCGTCGCGGTGGGCAAGGGCAAGATCCTCGAGAACGGCAGCGTGCGCGCGCTCGACGTCAAGGTCGGCGACCACATCCTCTTCGGCAAGTACAGCGGCACCGAGGTCAAGGTGGACGGCGAGGAATACCTCGTCATGCGCGAAGAAGACGTGATGGCGGTCCTCGAGAAGTAACCGGATCCGGAGAACACAGACATGGCAGCAAAAGACGTTCGTTTCAGCGATGACGCCCGCGCGCGGATGCTCCGCGGCGTCAACATCCTCGCCAATGCGGTGAAGGTCACGCTGGGCCCGAAGGGCCGCAACGCAGTGCTCGAGAAGAGCTTCGGCGCCCCCACCGTCACCAAGGACGGTGTGTCGGTCGCGAAGGAGATCGAACTCAAGGACAAGTTCGAGAACATGGGCGCGCAGATGGTGAAGGAAGTCGCTTCCAACACCTCCGACGAGGCCGGTGACGGCACGACGACCGCCACGGTGCTCGCCCAGGCGATCGTGCGCGAGGGCCTCAAGGCCGTCGCGGCCGGCGCCAACCCGATGGACGTCAAGCGCGGCATCGACAAGGCCGTCACGGCGGCCAGCGACGAGCTGAAGCGGCTCTCGAAGCCCTGCAAGGACCAGAAGGCGATCGCCCAGGTCGGCACGATCTCCGCCAACAGCGACGAGTCGATCGGCAAGACCATCGCCGATGCGATGGAGAAGGTTGGCAAGGAAGGCGTGATCACGGTCGAGGAGGGCACCAGCCTCCAGAACGAGCTCGACGTCGTCGAGGGCATGCAGTTCGATCGCGGCTACCTCTCGCCGTACTTCATCAACAACCAGGCCAACCAGACGGCCGAGCTCGAGAACCCGTACGTGCTGCTGTACGACAAGAAGATCTCGAACGTCCGCGAGATGCTGCCGCTGCTCGAGAGCATCGCCAAGTCCGGCCGTCCGCTGCTGGTCGTCGCCGAGGACGTCGAGGGCGAGGCGCTCGCGACGCTGGTCGTCAACACGATTCGCGGCATCGTCAAGGTCGCGGGCGTCAAGGCCCCGGGCTTCGGCGACCGCCGCAAGGCGATGCTGCAGGACATCGCGGTCCTGACTGGCGGCGACGTGATCGCCGAGGAAGTCGGTCTGTCGCTCGAGAAGGCGACGCTCGGCAACCTGGGCCAGGCGAAGAAGATCGTCGTGGAGAAGGAAAACACCACGATCATCGACGGCGCCGGCAAGGCGGGCGACATCAAGGGCCGCATCGCCCAGATCAAGCAGCAGATCGAGGAAGCGACCTCCGACTACGACAAGGAGAAGCTGCAGGAGCGCATGGCGAAGCTCTCCGGCGGCGTCGCCGTGATCAAGGTCGGCGCCGCGACCGAGATCGAGATGAAGGAGAAGAAGGCCCGCGTCGAGGACGCGCTGCACGCGACGCGCGCTGCGGTCGAGGAAGGCGTCGTGCCGGGCGGCGGCGTGGCGCTGATCCGCGCCCAGAAGGCGCTCGAGAAGGTCGAAGGCTCCAACGAAGACCAGGCGATCGGCATCAAGCTGCTGGCCCGGGCCGTCGAGGAGCCGCTGCGCCAGATCGTCGCGAACGCGGGCGAGGACGCCGCGGTCGTGCTGGCCGACGTCAAGAAGGGCAAGGGCACGTACGGCTACAACGCCGCGACGGGCGAGTACGGCGACATGCTCGAGATGGGCATCCTCGACCCGACCAAGGTCACGCGTCTCGCGCTGCAGAACGCCGCCTCGGTGGCGGGTCTGCTGCTGACGACGGAAGTGATGGTCGCCGAGTCGCCGAAGGATGACGAGCACAAGCACGGTGGCGGCATGCCCGACATGAGCGGCATGGGCGACATGGGCATGTAATGACGCACTAGCGTCATCGACTGTCCGTCGCTCGGCTTCGAGCGATACGAAGGGCCCGGGAGGCGACTCCCGGGCCTTTTTTCAGTGCGCCCGGCAGGGCGCACCTTCTTGGAGGTGAAAGTCCTCTACGGACCCGACACGGGGAACCGTTAGCTGCACGGCAAGGGCGGCCCGGGCGACTGGGCGTCTGAAGGAAGCCGGAGGCAAAGCGCTGGCGCGACGAACAGGAAGCGGATAGAGGCGGCGTTGCGGGGTGAGCAGGCCGAAATCCGTAAAGCCCGATACGTGTACGGAACGCGGCGACGCAGATCCGACGCGCATAAGCGTGACAGAGGGTGCGCAATACCCGGGGAGATCTGGCGGGGTGCCGTTGGCTACGAGTGTTGAGAGATGCTCGGATGCCTCGCCAGAAGTCAGCCGAGGCCGTAGTAGCGACGAGGGATCGTGGCGAAGGGCCGAACGACGACACCGAGAGCAGGACGACGGAACTCGTGACCGACCCTGACGACAGAAGCACCGTGAGGAGCGGTGGCCTCGCTGCAGGAGCCGAGCCGGAAGCTCGGATACTGTCCCGAGGTGTCGAGGTCGATGCGGCGACCGGCGGGCGAACGAAATCGGAGGATCACGCGACGATGGAGCGCGTGGTCGAGCGAGCCAACATGCGGCTGGCGTACCAGCGAGTGCTCCGCAACAAGGGCGCGGCCGGGGTCGATGATCTCACCGTGGCCGAGTTGAAGGATTGGCTTGCGGCGCACTGGCCGAGCGTGAAGAAGGCACTGCTTGAAGGGCGATATCTGCCGCGGCCGGTGCGTCGAGTGGACATCCCCAAGCCTTCGGGCGGGGTGAGGACACTCGGTATCCCGACGGTGGTGGACCGACTCATCCAGCAGGCGCTGCTACAGGTGCTCTCACCGGTGTTCGAACCGACGTTCTCGGATCGGAGCTACGGCTTCCGTCCGGGACGATCGGCTGCTCAGGCGGTTGTGTATTCCATGTCGAGATGGCTTCGCCGCAGTAGTAGCAGACATTGCCCTGGCGCAGCAGTGCAACAATTGTCAACGCGGCCAGACTACGATCGCCGGCTGCCTCGCGGCGCTCTTTGCTCTTCTGATCAATGGCCCGCCGCGTGTCCGGGTGAATTCGAAAGCTCTCCGATACCCGCTTCGACCTGCACGGTCGACACCGGATTCCGAGCCGGCCGTTCTTTCTACCCTCGCCCGGGAAGTGCTCCGAGGTATGGGGCTTTTCGATCCCGCAAATGCTGCAAATCTGCGTCTGAGTCACGATCGAAGCTCCTCGCATGAGGAGTCACGACGCCAGCGGTCGATCGCGTCTGATGCCGCGACGCAGATCACAGGACGCACCCAACCGGACAGACTCGATGGCTCAAACCGCTCAGCTCGCCCTCTCCGCATACAGGTCCCTCACGGTCGCTGTATCGATAGCGCCTGCTTACGTCGTCGAGGGCTTGAAGCCCAGACTGCTGGACAAGCGCCTTGGTACTGCCGCCCCACCAGAGTAGCCAGCTGTACGTTCTCGTGGGTCAAGGTCAGGAACTGCAGCCCGCGAGTTCCCGGATCGCGCCGATGACGGCCCCCGGGCGATCGCGCTGGATGTAGTGTCCGCTCCCCGGCACGAAGTCGTGCCGTAGAGCCCCGTACTCCGCGGCGATCTCGTCCTGAAGCGTATGCATGAGTCCGCGAAAGGCTGGCGTCTCGCCCGGCGCCGCGCGCGTGCTCGACAGCACGATCGCCGGGATTCGCGAGGACTCCGGGGCTTCCTTGACCTGCGCGCCCGCGGCGACGCTGTCCACAAACTCCTTTCGCATCGTGCCGAACATCAGCAGCGACGCCACCTTCAGCGTCCCGTACATTGCCGGCGCCTCCGCCTGGATGCGCGCGAGCTGGTCCCAGTGCGTGGAGTCCACGAGCACGAGCCCGGCCACTTCATCGGGGAAGCTGCGAGCATAGAACTGCGCGTACAGGCCGCCGAGCGAGTGCGCGACGAGGACGTACGGCGGCGCAACGCCGCGAGCCGTGAGTTCCACGCGCAGTTCGGAGACGATCGTGACGGCGTCGCGATGACCGACGGCCTTTCCGCTGCCGGGGTAGCCCGCACGGCTGTATGTCACCGTTCGGGCGCAGCCGGATGCGACCTGGTCCTGAACGTTTCGCCAGACATCCAGCGTGTCGCCGAGACCCGCTTCGAAGACGACCGTCACGGGACCGTTGCCTGCAACGCGGAGCCGGAGTTCGCCTTCCCGCGTGCCGGAGCCCAAGGCCGGAGCGCAAGCCGTGAAGGCCGCGAGCAACGCCGCGACGCGCGCGATGCGCTTCATGGCTGCACCTTCGCCTGCATGAGGCGGATGGCAAGCGTCGTCGCTGCCTCCGCGACCTGCGGCGTATCCGCATTCGCGACCACGACCGCGGCGACGTCGTGCTGCGCGTCCACGATCATGAATGCGTAGAAGAGCCCCGAGTTGCCTTCGTGAAAGCTGATCTGCTGGCCGTTCTCGCCGATCACGGCCCAGCCGGACGTGTACGCGAATCCCGCCGGCGGCGTGTGCATCCGCAGGAACGTTCCAGTGTCGAGGAGCGTCGCCGTACCGCGCAAGCCGCGCAGGTGCAGTTGCACGAACCGGGCGAAATCGCGCGTGCCGAGGCTCAGGTTGCCGGCCGGGTTGATCCATCCAGGCATGCGATTCCCTTCGTCGGCCGGATGCACGGCAACCAGGCGTCCGTCGACCATCTCGTGCCCCCACGGCGCGTCCATGGGTCGCGCGGCGCCGGGCCAGCCGAAGCTCGCGTGCATGCCGAGGGGATCCAGCAGCCGGCGCTGAAGCAGCTGCTCGTAGCTGCGTCCCGTCACGCGCTCCAGCATCGCCGCCGCGACGACGTAGCCGGCGTTCGAATACACGGTGGCGGCGCCCGGCACCGCGACCGGCGGCTGCCTCAGTGCCCACCGCGCCGCTTGACGGCGCTGCGAAACCACGGAGCCGCGGAATCGTGGCACGCGCACGAGCTCGTCCCTGGTGACGAGCGGCACCAGGCCCGACCGGTGATCGAGCAGTTCAGCGATCGTCACCGCTCGGTACTCGGTGCGCGCCGTCGCGATGGCGTCCGGGAGCACCTCTTCGATCGTCGTGTCCCAGCGCAGGCGCCCGCGCTCGATCTCCTGCGCGATGAGCGTCGCCAGCATGGCCTTCGCATCCGACCCGATCGCGAACGCGTCGTCGTGCGTAATGCGATCGGGAGAACCCGCCCGCCGCCGCCCGCTGGCATAGACGTCGATCGAGTCCGACGTGATCACCGCGGCCGCAAGCGCGGGCGCGCCCGAGGCCTTGCGCGCCTCGGAGGCGAGCCGGCCTTCGCCAGCCGCCCCGGCCGCCATCGGCAGGAACAGCGTGGCCGCCAGCAGGGCGGCAAGTCCGGCTCGAGCCGGGACCGTTGCAGAAGACATGAATCAGCCCTCCATCGGTTGAATGAAACGACGGGAGCCAGGATGTCCACTGCGCGGCTGGGCATCGTCCGCGCCGATCGGATCGGACGCCCGGCCGGGCCGGCCGGACGCGGCCGGTCAGCCGGCCCGGCCTTTCAGGCGATAGGCGGACGGGGTCATGCCGGTGTGCTGGCGAAATGCGGCGTTGAAGGCGGCCTTCGAGTTGAAGCCTGCCGACAGGGCCACGTCGAGGATGGTCTGCGAACCGTACATCGGGTCCGCCAGGCAACGCTGGACTTCGCGGACGCGCTCGCGGTTGACGAAATCGAAGAATGTCGTCCCGATTTCCTCGTTCAGCAACTGCGACAGGTGGTGAGTCGAGACGCCGAGGCGTTCCGACAGCTCGTTCAGCGTCAGGTCGTTTTCGAGCCAGGGCTTTTCTGTCTGCATGAGCGCCTCCAGCTTCTTCCGCAATTCCGGAAGGCGCTCCTTGTTGAGGCCGGATCGCGCATAGCGCGCGCGCGCAGCTTCTGCCGTGGCGGGCGCCGGCCCGTCCGATTGCCCGGAGTCGGCCCTTTCGCTGCCGTCGGCCGGCAGCGGGGGCAGGGGCGCAAAGGCCGTGCGCCCGGCGAAAACCGCCGGCTGGCGCAATCCCAGGTACGCCAGCAGGTAGAACCCGCCCGGAATGGCCAACCGGTCGAGCCACAGGGCCCAGGACTCATCTAGCAGGAGACTCGCGATCAACGCGAGCCACATGCCCAGGTTTACCGCCAGCATCCACTTGAGCCACCCGAACGTCCTGCGCTCCAGCGACGAAAACCGGGCGCGCAGCTCCGATCCGAACCGGCGCAGCGACAGGAAGCACGCGCACCAGTACGCCAACAGCTGGCTGGCGGCCAGCAAAACCGCGGGGCCCGCTCCGGTCCCGCCGGCGGACATCTCCGCCGCGAGGACCGCCTGCTTCTCCGAACCGCTCATCAGGTGGAAAGGCAGCAGTATCAGCAAACAGAGCAGGGCCGGAATGAAGTGCAGCAGCCAGCGCGGGTATGCCGGATCCGCATGCATGGTCAGGCGCCGCACGTACATCCACAGGCACGGGCCAACCGCGAATATCAGCCAGTCCGGCAGGTGCGCGAGGTGCGGAAACGCGAATACCAGCCGCGAGTCCTCGAGGAAATCCCCGAGCGAGAGCAGCGCAAGTGCACTGGCATAGCCCGCGAGCCAGAGGTTCGCCGCACGATTGCCGCGCCGCGCCGTCGCGAGCAGCAGCGCCAGCAGGAAGCCGATCGCGACTCCGACAATCTCAAATGCAGGCTGGAGGCCGGGCATGATCGTTCTTCAGGCGCATCGGTTCGCCGCCGTCAAATATACTGCATGCATGCGCGCAACCCGTCCACGGCGCCTCGCGCTTGCGTTCCTCCTCGGACTTGCCGCGACGGCGCGTGCCGCCGCACCGGCGCCCGCAGTCGAGGTGCGGCCGGGCCCCGCGTACATCGAGCGCACCCGCAATTCGCAGGCCGTCAATTTCGACTTTCTCGTCTCGAATTCGACCGGCGAAGCCCTGCGGCTGCGCGGAATCGAGGTCTCCGTCTACGACGACTCCGGCCGGCTCCAGGTCAGGAGATCAGTCAACGACAACGGCAACAGCCCGGGCATCGCGACGGTGAACCGGCTCCGGATCGGCGCCGGCGAGAAAGTCCTTCTGTTCAATCCGTTCCACACGTTCGACGACGGCATCCGGCTGTCTTCCCTCGCGTTCAGGTTCGACTGGCGCGGCGAGAAGAGCGATCGCGCCGTTTCCAGCGAAGCCACCGTCGCGCCGGTCGAGTATGTCCCGAAGGCGGAGTTGCGCCTCCCGATGCGGCACCGCTGTCTCGTCTGGGACGGGCACGACTTCTATGCCCATCACCGGCGGTTCGACTACCTGAGCCCGTACTCGGTGGCGTCCGGCACGACTTCCAACGTTGACCGCTACGGTCACGATTTCGTCGCTGTCAACGAAGCGGGCGAGATGTATTCCGGCGACCCCGCGAACAACGAAAGCTGGTTCGGGTTCGGTGCGCCCATCCATGCGGCGGCGTCCGGAAAGGTCGTGGCGTCGTTCGACGGCGGACTGGACAATCGCGAAGTCGACGAGGTGCGGTACAAGTCCGACAAGCTGGCCGACTACGGAAACTACCTCGTCGTCGACCACGGCGGCGGCGAATTCGCGCTGTACGGTCACATCCGGCAAGGCAGCGCCCTCGCGCACCCGGGCGACACTGTCGAGCGCGGCCAGCACATTGCCGACGTCGGCGCCAGCGGCAGTTCCCTGATGCCGCACCTGCACTTCCAGCTGCAGTCGGGACCGGATACGAGTGCCGAAGGACTGCCTTCCTATTTCACCCGCTTCACCAGGGTACTCGGCAGTCGTAGCGTTCCGGTTTCAGCGGGTCCCGTCGACTCCGGTGACTTCATCGAGCCCTCCGCCGATCCTCGCTGACCTGCGGGCGGAACCGGGCGCGTCACGGCGTGACGGCCAAGTCCTTGGAATAGGTCACGTTCATCGCGTTGTCGTACCAGCCCTGCACGCGCGCCGCGACGAGATGCTTCGAGACGTAGATGTACAGCGGGATGATCGGTGCGTCGGTCAGCAGCTCGCGCTCGGCCGTTGCGAGGTACGTCGCGCGCCGCGGGGGGTGGACATCGCCGCGAAGGAGTGACTGCGCTCGGCGCAGTCGCGACGGGCACGGGTTTCGTGCAGGCCGGTGGGTGGCGCGGACCCCTGGCGGGACAATCAGAGGCTGGCTCGGCTCTGTGGCGGGGGCTCGCCGAAGCGGCCCGTGCCCGGACGGGCCG
>Ga0268298_10000448_pt1 | contig 53129 bp, 49 predicted proteins | sample WWTPWeurt_MetaG_FD_194462 | JGI IMG/M metagenome (GOLD analysis project Ga0268298, IMG submission 194462) | Activated sludge microbial communities from WWTP in Nijmegen, Gelderland, Netherland - WWTP Weurt | ecosystem: Engineered > WWTP > Aerobic digester > Activated sludge | place... | reverse complement strand
CCGCGACAGCGAATCCGAGTGCTGCGCAATCCGCAGCGGGACTCGCACCGGCTCTGCCCTCCGTCTTCGTGCCTCCACGTGCCCCCGCCGAGCGCAAGGTCGCGCTCGCCGACGTGCTCGCCAACCGCTTCGACGGGTACGTTCCGGTGTGGTCGACGCCCAGCGAGGGCGGGATGGGCGCAGTGAGCGGGACTCGCGACGAAGCGTGGCCAGAGACCGCGACCCTCGCGGGCGATTGCGTCGGAGCTCTGGAGACCGCAGTCACCTTCGAGGCCGACCTCGACGACAAGGGCGGCGTGAAGGCCGCCCGAGCCCTCGGTCCGCTGACGGCGCGCGCACGCTCGTGTCTCGAGCAACGAGTGCGAGAGACCGTGTTCACACCCGAGGGAGGCGAGCGCACCGAGCGCACGTTCGGCTACTTCGGCGAGCAGAGTGCGGAGGCGCTACGCGTCAGCCAATCGATGGTCCAGGCCCGACGCCGGTTCGTCCCCATCAGCACGGCGTCCTTCGAGATCGCCAAGCTCGTGGCGGGTCCAGGCCTGCCCGAGGCGGTCGTGCGCCGGGTGATCCGCGCGCGCGCCGGCCAATTCCTCGCCTGTCATTCCGAGTCCGGCGAACGGAAGCCCGGCGCCACGCTCTCCGCCCGTTTCCAAATCGACGCCGAAGGTCACGTGGCGGGTGAGAGCTCGACCGCCCAGAACAAGCGCCTCGGCGCCTGCGCAGCCCGGCTCCTCAGCGGAGTCCGCTTCCCGAAGCCGGAACGCCCCATCTCCGTCGAGGTCGTCGTCCGCTTCCCGGCCCCCAAGTGAAACTACGGAAATTTCGACTCTTTGTTCGGTGTCGGGCCTCGCCGTTCGGTCCGCGATCTTTTTTGGAATAGGTCCCGGCCGAGCGCTGTTCAGCCAAGTGAACCCTCAAGGAGGTACCGAAGAGACCAAGACACCGAGCCAAGCGTGAGGTCCCGAGTGACTGAGCCGTTGCGCGCCCTCCTCCCGAGCCCGCCCAACCGCAATGAAGGCGCGACCGCCACCTCGAGTGGTGTGGCTCGTCACTCGCTCACGAAGGCGCTCTCGAACCCCCGGTGCCAGTCACCGGGGGTTCTTTTTTTTTGCGGACTCGATCCTGGCGGGCGGCTCACTTCCACTCGATGCGCACCCAGCGTGTGCGACCGAAGCTCCCGGAGCGATCCGCGACGAGCGCGTCTCGACCAATCAGCGCAGGGGGTACGGGAGAATCAGCGGTCCCGCTCATACTCATGAGCCGCGAAGGAGCGGAGAGCTTTCCTTCGTTCCACTCGCTCACCCAGAGCTCCGACGCCCCTTGCCGGCTCACGCCGAGAAGTAGGCGGCAGCGCTGCTCCGAGCAGTCCACCGCCACTGCGTTCGCGCTCGCGTCTGGAACGGAGAGCGCCAGCGACGTCCCCTGCGGTTTCCCCTCGGGCGTGAGCTCGATCACCCGCGCCTCTCCGGCGCTGGTCTCGCCGCTCCCAGAGATGCTCTCCTCCACCCAGGCGAGGAGCGTGGTCTTGCCGAATCGGCCGAGCGCGGGCGAGCGCGAGTGCTTGGGAGTCTTGGCGACGATCTGCTCGCTTCCCGACACCGTAGCGTCGGTCGCCCGCAGCGCCGCGACGTAGATGTCGGCCACACCGGGGTGCTCGACGTCGCGAGCCTCCGACCAGGCGACCAGCACGTCGCTGTCTCGATCGAGGAGCGTGACCTCCGAGGCTGGACCCTTGGCGTTGGTGATGCGTTTCTCGGGGCCCGCTGACATCAGCTGGCGGTTCAGGCGAACGGCGTAGACCTCGGGGTCCTGGTTGCGTTCGTCGACCCACGCGACGACGAACCCGTCTCCATTGCCCGCGACGGCGACGTCCGACTTCTCGCCCGGAGCGCGCGTCAGCATGCGCTGGCGGAGCTTCTTGCCCTTTTCGTCCAGCACGGTCACGAACACTTGCGGGACCTTGAAATCGATGGCGGTCCAGCCGAGGAGCGACTCGGCGACCCCAGTCGTCGTGGTACCGAGCGCGACGCCGCCCAGGGACCGCGCGCGCAAGCTCACGGTCTCGACCGCGGCGGTTCCCGACTCGGGCAACGGGCGCACTTGAAGCAACGCACGCACCGGATCGAGCTTGCCGTCGGGCGCCGGTTTCGTCAGACGCTCCCAAGGCGCGCTGGGATCGGAGTAGGTCACCCAGGCGGCGAGCGCGCTCTTTCCCATGCGAGTGAGGGCGACGTCGGCGAGGGGGTCGCTCTTCGCGAGCACCTCCGAAGAGAGCACGCGGGGTGGCGATGCTCTTGCGTGCAACTTGGCTGCGGGCTCGTAGCTCGATGAGTGGGCGTCGAGCGTCACGGCAAAGAGGGGCGCGGGGCTCGTGGCCTGCGCTGCCAGCACGCGACAAGGCGACTCGCGACACGAGAGCCCCCAGGCCAGATCGGGGGACGCGCCGTCGAGGGCGAGCAGGCGCAGCGGCTCCGAAGCGGTCACGGCCAGGTTGGCGTCGAGCTCGACGAACGTGGGCAGCTTGGCAGCGCTCTTGCAGTCCGCACCCTTGGCGCAGGCAGGGGCCAAGGTGAGCGCGGCCAGCCCGCTTCGGGTGGCCGTGAGCTCGGGGATGGAGCCGTCCTTGGCATGGTGATCGAGCTCGACGCGAGGTTTGCCGAGCGTGCCGTCGCTCTCGATCGAGGCGAGCGAGATGCGGCGGAACGCCGCCGGGCGATCGAGCAAGCTCTCGTACGCGAGATGAGCTCGCCCGCCGCGCGGGTGCGGCGGGACGAGTCGCACCAGCGCTTGCTCGCCGATCTCGGGCAGCGCGTCCGCCGCGGGCTTCGCCAGCTTGCCGGTTGCATCGACGACCGCCAGCATCACGCGCGATTCGAGCGCTCTCTGGTCGGTCCAGGCCAGCACGAGGCTCCGCTCGACCGCGACCATGTCGAGATCCGACTCGGCCGTGGGCCAGGTGCTCACGTCGAGCTTCGACTTCGGGGCGCCGACGTCGTCGAGCAGGTCGAGCTCGACGCGCCCGCCGCTGGTCCCCTTGCCGCCCGCGCGCACGGTCGCCACCGCGGCACCGGAGTCGAACGGTTGAGCTTGCCACGCACGAGCACCTTGCACGAAGGGCTTCGGCTCTTCGCGTTCCATGCCGAGCATGGTGGCGAAGAGATCGGCGCCGTCGGGGCTCTTGACCGCCCACAACGCCAGCGTACCGCGCGCGGTCCTGACCCAATCGATCCACACCACGTCGCCGTTGACCTGGCTCAAGATCGTCGAGGCCGCCTTGGGCCTGCCGTTCTCGGCGAGCTCGAAGGCTTCGATGGTCGTGCGTCCTCCGCTCGCGTGGGTGGTGAGCAGCGCGAAGCCGCCGAGGACCGGTTCGAGGACCGCGAGGCCCACTTCCTCGGGAGCTGCGCCGAGCTTCTCCGCCGGAGCTCTCACCTTGCCTGATGGGTCGAAGCCCAGAGAGAACCACGCCTTGCTCTTCTCACCGGATTGCGCCCAGACTGCGACGCGACCCGAGTCGCCCTCCGCGAAGTAGGGGCCGAACGTGCCCGCAGGCACCAGCGCGAAGCGCACGGCCGAAAGGCCCTTGGCTTCGGCGCGTCGAGCCGTCGCGGCGGTCGGCGCTGGGCGCTTCGCGCGGGGAAGCTCGGCAGTGCCGCCGCACGCGACTGCGATGACGCTGAGTGCGAGAGCTCGTCGCATGCGGGGGCACGCTACGAGCGCTGCGCCGAGCGCGCAAGTTCGGGAACGTCGAGCCGCCCCGGGGAAGACGACTCGACCCGCGAGCGTTCCTCGAGCTAGCCGGCCGACGAGCGGCGATGCTCCACCGCGCGAGCCGCACTTCCCTGTTTGGTTCCGGTAGCGCCGGGTTAGGCTCTTCACGTGACGCTCGCGCAGCGCCTCCTCGTGGCGACTCTGCTCCTGACCTTGGTCACCACGGCCACGCTCGGGTTCGGCGTGCGCGAGGCCTGGCGTCGTGCCGAAGAAGAGCGCTTTCGCGAACAGGGCTCCCTCGCCTTCTCGCGTCTCGAGAAGCAGCTCGGCCGCGAGGTGCGCGACCTGCCCGAGCTCGTCGGGCCGCTGTGCAAGCACGATCCGATGGTCGACAGCGCTCTCGTGGGGCTCAAGGCCAAAGACCTCGACTCGCGTCGGCTCTCCCTCAGCTTGCGGGTCCCCGAGCTGATGAAGGCCCTCCGCCTCGACGAGCTCTCGCTGGTCACCAGCGAGGGAGAGATCTTGGGTGCGGGACACATCGATGGGCTCGTGGGCAAGCGCGACAAGAAGCTGGCCGAGCGCATGCAATCGGGCTCGGGAGCCGCTCGCCTGCGGACCACCGATCCGCCGCTCGCGGTCGAGGCGCAGTGCATCGTGCGCGACGACGGCAACAAGAAGCTCTGGGTCGGCCTCTACGCCGCCCGCCACTTGGATCCGGTGCTCGAGTCCATCGCCGAGTCCCATGGCGTTCGACTCACGCTGCAGAAGCCGATGTCGGGGAACGACATGGTCACGGCGGTGACCATCCAGGAGCTCGGCGGCATGGCGCTGTTCGCCAGTCGGTCGCGCGTGCCGCTGACGCGCGCGCTCCAAGCGCTCGACTCCACGATCATCGTGATCGGTGCAGGTTCGTTCGGCGCGGCGCTGCTCGTCGCTTTGCTCCTCTCCCGGGGCTTGGCCCGGCCCATCGTGAAGATGGCCGCCGAGGCCCGCGCGGTGGTGGGCGGCGAGCCGAAACCCGTGAAGGGCGAGGGTGGCAAAGAGCTCGTGGAGCTCGCCAACGCCTTCAACCAAGCCATCGTCGACTTGACCCAGCTCCGCAAGCGCCTCGCCGCCACCGAGCGCATCGCGGCTCGGCGCGAGATCGCGCGACAGGTGGCCCACGAGATCAAGAACCCGCTCGCGCCCATCCGCGCCGCGGTCGAGACGCTGCGCCGGCTTCGCGCGCGCGACGACCCGGCGTTCGACGAGTACTTCGACGAAGCGACGCGGACGGTGCTGGAGGAGGTCACGCGCATCAGCAACATCGTCTCGGAGTTCACGCGTTTCGCGCGGCTGCCTCCGCCGAACCCTGCGCCCATGGACATCGCGGAGGTGGTGAAGAAGGTGGTGGGGCTGCACGCGACGAGCGGCGCGACCATCCACCTCGAGCTCGCACCCGTGCCCGTGATCAACGCCGACAGCGATCAGATGATCCAGGTCCTGACCAACCTCATCCAGAACGCCATCGACGCCGCGAAGGGCCAAGCGGAGCCACGGGTGTCGGTCACGCTCGGGGCGTTCGGCGGCGACCGCGTGGTCATCGGCGTGACCGACAACGGTCCCGGGGTCTTGCCCGAGCACCGCGAGCGCTTGTTCGAGCCCTACTTCACGACGAAGGCCGAAGGCACCGGACTCGGTCTCGCCATCGTCCACCGCATCGTGACCGAGCACGGCGGTGAGATCGTCCACTTCGACGTGCCAGGTGGCGGCGCTGCATTCCGGATCACCCTTCCGGTTTCCGGGCCGGCGCTCCTCCCCGAAGCTCCCGTGCCGAGCTCCCGTTGAGGAAGGGTTCGGGCGCGGGCGCCGTCTAATGGATCAGAAGCCTCATGTGGAAGACCTCCGGTTTGGTGCTCTTGCTCGCATTCGCTAGTGGTTGCACGGTATCCGTGACGTCCGGCCCGGCGGCCCTCACCCCGGCGTCCCCCGACTTCCGTCATGGCTCCACTGCACAGGCGCACCCTGGCGAGCCGGCTCCGCCGCCCGCCCCCGTAGTCGCGGAAAACCCGCACACCCCGGCCGTGCCTGCACCTGCTCCGCGCACCGCCCCGCCCGCGCCACCCCCACCCGTGGCCTTGCCACCCTCGGTCGTTGCGCCGCCTCCGCCCGTCGCGGCTGCGCCGCCGCCGGCTCCGCCGCGCCCGCGCGACGTCTCGCAGGCGCCCATCGCACCGCCGCCGAGCAGCGCGGGTCGTGACACGCCACCGCGGGTGACCACGCCTCCGCCGGCCCAACCGGCAACGAATCCCCCGAAGGGCATTCGACAGAAGCAAAAGAAGCAAAAGCTCGGCTTGAAAGACATCTGGGTGCGGCCCGACGACCACCTCGACGGTGCCGAGCCCGCAAATCGCGCCCCGCCGAAGCGCGTCCAACGCTGACCAATGGTTCCCACTGACCGCAAGACGCTCTAACCTCGCCGCTCTCGGCGCGGTGTGAGCATGAACGGTCTGTCCCAGCGTCAACTGGTGGGTGTGGGGCTTCCGCTGGCGGCGGCCATCGCCGCTGCGGTGTTCCGGCAGGACATCGCGGCATTCGCCCTCGGCGTCGGCGTCATGGGCGCCGTCGGCGCTTGGCTCGCGGCATCGGGCGGTGCGCCGGCCACCTCCCTAGATGGACTCGTGGCCACACTGCGCCGCCTTCGGGACGGACGGCGGCCCGAGCTTCCGGCAGGGGCCGACCCGGCGTTGAAGGCCGTCTACGACGAGCTCACCGAGTTTCACGAGACCCTCGCCACGGTCCAGGGCCAAGACGACGGGCGGCGCCACGCGGTGGAGGACGCGAGCCGGAGCCTCTCCGAGTCCCTGCGTTCGCTCACCGACGGCGTGGCGAGTCAGCTCGACGCCAGCGAAGACACCGCCAAGACCATCAAAGAATCGAACTCGTCTCTGCGTGAGATCGCTCAACACGTCGAAGTCCTGGCGGCCAGCGCCGAAGAGTCGAGCTCGTCCATCCTGGAGATGACCGCCACCAACGAAGAGGTGGCCTCCAACATCGTCGAGCTCGCGTCCAGCGTTCGCGAGAGCGTGACCAGCATCGAGGAGATGGCGTTCTCCATCAAAGAGGTCGCCAAGAACGTCGACGCGCTGTCGCTGACCGCCGAAGAGACCAGCTCGAGCATGAACGAGATGGACGTGTCCATCGATCAGGTGCAGTCGAACGCCAACGAGACCGCGCGCCTGAGCGAAGAGGTGGCCCAAGACGCCGAGCGCGGCGCCGAAGCCATCTTGAAGACCATCGGCGAAATCTACCGCATCAAAGAGAGCAGCCAGGAAGCCGTCGCGGTGATCTCGAACCTCGGTTCGCGCATCGACGCCATCGGGCAGATCCTCAACGTGATCGACGACGTCGCGGAGCAGACCAACCTCTTGGCGCTGAACGCCGCCATCATCGCCGCCCAGGCTGGCGAGCACGGCAAGGGCTTTGCGGTGGTCGCCGACGAGATCAAAGATCTGGCGGAACGCGCCGGCGCCAGCACCAAAGAGATCGCCGATCTGATCAAGACCATCCAATCCGAGAGCCGCAACGCCATCCAGGCCGTCGAGCGCGGCGCGTTGAACGTCGATCGCGGCGTCGAGGTCTCCAATGAAGCCGAGCGTGCCCTGAAGAAGATCCTCGAGAGCTCTCAGAAGAGCACCAACATGGTGCGCGCCATCGCTCGCGCCACGGTGGAACAGGCCAAGGGCAGCAAGCAGGTGACCGACGCCATCGGGCGCATCGCCGAGACCGTGCAGCAGATCGCCGCGGCCACCGCCCAGCAAGCTCGCGGCTCCGAGCTCGTGATCAAGAGCAGTGACAAGATGCGCTCCATCGCCCAACAGGTCGAGCGCTCGAGCCAAGAGCAAGCCCGAGGGGGTCGTCAGATCACGCAGGCCATCGAGAGCATCAGTCACATGGTGAACCAGATCAACGCTTCGCACCGCTCGCAGACGCGCGGGACGGAGCACGCCATGGCCGCGGCCGCCAAGCTCGAAGACGCCGCGCGCCGCCAAGACGCCACGCTCCGCGAGCTCATCACCCAGACCGAGAAGCTCCGGAAAGCGCTCGGCTGAGCGAGGCGTGGCTTTTCCGGCCCACACCGCGCTGGTTGGGCTCGCGGCCGCCCTCGCGCTGACGTTCGCACGGGTCTGCTTGCGCCGCGGGCTTCCGCCCGGCGGGCTGATCGAGCGAAGACCGCTCCGCGCGAACGAGCTCTCGGTCGTGCTCGTCGCTGTCGGTGCAGCTCTGGTGTTTCGGCTCATCGGGCTCGAGTCGCGACCGGTGGACAACGACGAGCCGGTGGGACTCGGGCTCGACTCGTTGTCGGCGTGGGCCGGCGAAGCGGATGCACGCCTGCACCCGCCGCTGCCGTCGCTGCTCTTCACCTGGGCCGGCGGCGCGCGCGACCTGTTGCACGCGCGTTCGGTCTCGGCGTTGGCCGGGATCGCTTGCGTGCCCCTCGCGTACGCTGCGCTCCGGCGAAACAGCCGCTTTGCTGCGACGCTGGCAGCCGTGTGGCTCGCGGTGGCCCCGGCTCTACTGCATCCATCCCAGCTCGCCCGCGGCTACGCCCTGGCCGCGGCGGGCGTCTTGGCGCAGCACGTCTGCTTGTCCAAGGCCCTCGAGCGCGGACGCGAACGCTGGTTCATGCTCTATGCGCTGTGCGCGTCGCTCGCGCTCGCGACCGAGTGGATCGTCGTCGTCCCCGTGTTGCTCGACGCCGCGCTGGCCTTTCGCGCAGCGCGCGCGTCGACCTCGTTGCGTGTCGGCATCGTAGGGGCGTTGGGCTCCGCGCTGGCCGCGACGTCGGTGCTCGCGCCGTTCGCGTTTCCCACGCTCTGGCTCGGCGTCGGCGGCGGACCCCACGCGCCAACTGGGATCGTGCGTGCCGGCTCGGAGGCTCTCGCCGCGTTCTCCGGGCCTGCCGCACCCGCCAGCGCGCTCGTGTGCGCCGCCCTCGTGTTCGTGGCGTGGCGACGGGGAGTGCTCTCGCACATCGAAGCTCGACTCGCCTCGGGGCTCGTCGGCGCGCTCGCCGTCTACCTCGCCGCCGCGCTCTTCACTGCCGTGCGCGCGCGCTACTTGCTCCACGTGGTGCCGTCGTTCGTCTGTGTGTCGGCGCTGGCGGCCGCGCGCCTCGGTCCCACGGCTCGCGTCGTGGGCGCACTCGTGGTGGCCTCCCATGCGGCGCTCCTACCGGGCTATTACCGAGGTGCCGGGGCCGGGCGCGAGGTCTCGTTCGGCCGGCGCACACCCGGGATCCTCGAGCTCTTGCGGAGTGACCCGCGGGCAGCGCTCGCGATCGTGCCCTACTACTCTCTGGCCGAGCCGAGCTGGCGGCTGCTTCGCCGTTTCCCTGGCGCCGACGCAGGTCACGATTGCCCCGTGGAGCTCTGTCTGCGCGCCGAGCGCGAGCTCTACGGCGCGAGCGACGCGAGCTTGCCCGAGCTTCGCGCGCGGTCGCCGCGACTCTGGGTCTGGGTCCGCCGCGAAGACGAACCCGCCCTCCCGGGTTGCGAGCTCACTTTGCGCGAAGCCGGCACCTCGCTCTGGCGCTGCGCGGGGGCGCCACCTTGAGTCCGGGTGCGCGTCGTGCCACGCCGCGCCCGTGGCCCGACGGAGCTCCGGATCCTTCGCCGCGTTCGGCCTGCTCGCGGCCGTGGCGCTGATCGTCGTCGCGGTGGGACTCGCGCTTCGTGGCCCGAAGCCCCGCGCGGACGCGAGCCCTGCCCCGACGGCGAGCGACCGCTACCCCAACGCCTGGCCCGAGCCCCCACCCGCGGAAGTCTCGAGCTTGCTCGGCAACCTGGGGCCGGGCGCGAGCCTCGGGACGTGGCGCGTGCGGGGCGTGAGCCCGGTGCACGAGCAACGCATCGTCGTGGACGTCGCGCGCGGCGAGGTCGGGTTTCGCGTGGCCATCGAGCGGAAAGCCACGAGTGACAAGAAACCTCCGAAAGCCACGGAACGCTACGCGCTCTTCACCGTGCAACCCAGACCGAGCGCCGAGGCCCTCGACGACGCCGACTACGCCGAGGTGCTCGACGCGCTGGCAGCACGGCTCACGCAGACGGAGGTTCGCGTCCCGACGCCGGCGGGCCTTTGAGGCGACGGGTCGCCAGCATGGCGAGGAGCGTCAGCACGAAGACCCCGATTGGGACGAGTACGCCACGAAACGGGGAGTGCGGCGCCGCCGCGTCTCTCGCGGGGCGCTCGGCCTGCCGGAAGAAACCGCCGCGATCGTTGGCCTTCACGCGAGCGAACAGCAAATCTGCTGCGTGCTTCGCCGACCCCGAGCCCGCGCTGGCGTCGCGCTCGAGCCCGAAGCTCGCGCTCGCCTCACGTTCGCCGCCGCCCGCAGCTCGCTGGCGGAGTGTGAGGCGTGCGAGGCCCTGGCTCTCGTGGGATAGCTCGACCTCGATGCGATCGGCTTCGATGCGGACGTTCCACAGCTTGTAGCCTCCGTCCACCTCGCGACCGAGCTCGTAGGGAGCGAAGAGCGCCAGGACCTCGGCCTCTCTGCCGGCCGCGATCACCCGCTTCGGCTCGGCACGCGACGCGGCGGCCCCGAGGCTCGCCAAGAGGAACGCTCGCCGCCTCACCGCTTCACCTCGTAGAGCGCGACGCGCACTTCGCCGCCGAGGTACCCGTTCCAGCGCATGCTCGACCGCGCAGGCAGCGTGCGTTCCCAGCGTAGAACGAGGGGCGTGCGTCGCTCGATCTCGGCGCAAACCTCCGCGCCATCGGCGGTGGAGCACAAACTCGAGCGATAGTAATAGGTCGGCCCGGGCAGCGACTTCAGATCGAAGTGGCGGTCCCCTTCGCGCAATGGCGCCGGGCGCGCGCTCAGCCCGGAGTAGAGCGGGAGCACGGCCACTTGCGTGCCTGCGCGCTCCAAGAACGCCACGTGAGCCTCGCGTTCGATGCTGCGTCGCGCGCTCCGCACGAGCTCGCCTTCGAGCGCGTCGGTGGGGAGCACGAGGCAACGAGCGCGCTGCGGGAGCACGCTCAGAGCCGCGACCAGCGCGGCGCCCGGTGGAATCAGCTCGACCAGGCGACGACGCGACCAACGCGCCATCACCACCGAAGCGAGGACGACGGCGCCCGGCAGGAACAGAGCTTGGTGCGCCGCGACGATGGCGTCGTTGGGGGCGCTCGTCAGATCGGTCAGACGTGCGATGGCCACGAGCGCCGGCGCGAAGAACGCGACGCCGACGCCACGCCACGAGCGGAGTGCGAGCCCAGCGGCGATCGCCGAGCCCATCAGCAGCGGATAGGGAAATACAGCGAGGAACTCCCAGCGCGGTCCCGCGTGGGGCAACCACTTGGCGCCGAGACTCCCGCGCGCCACCGCCTGCATCTCGGATCCGGCCGCCAACAGAACGAACGCGAAGACCACGAAGCTGCCGAGCGCGAACGACCGTACGCGACGGCGAGCGGATCCTGGCGCGAACAGCAGGGGCAAGGGGATGCTCACCAGCGCCGGCCACGCCACCGGGTGGAGGCGCACGAGCGCAGCGCCGAACGCGCCCGCCGCCGCAAGGGCGAGCCAGAAGCGCGCGCTTCTCGGTCGATGCCCCGCAGCCAGCGTGGCGCCCGTCGCCAGCATCGACAGCGCGACGATCGCCCCGAAGTACGACTCGCTGGTCGCGAGCCGCGCGAGCAAAGGGTCGAGCGCCAGGATCAGAGCCACGACGGTCGCCGCGACCCGGCGCACGCCGAGCCCCCTCGCAATGGCGAACGCCGCGGGGGGCAACGCAGCCCCGAGGAGGCTCTGCGCGATCCAGACGCCACGTTCGGGGTCGTCGCCTGCGAGTCGCGCCGCGGCTCCGAACAGCTCCGGATAGCCGCTGCCGTAAGCCGAGAGGCCGACATCGGCCCGGAGCGCATAGCCGACCCAAGCCGGACCTTGCCCGTTCTGGTGGAAGAACGAGCCGCCGAGCCAGGCGAAGCGCAGAACACCCGTGAGCAGACCGAGCGCGGCCAAGAGCCAATGCTCACGCGTCGGGCGCAACTTCGCCCGCCACGCGACGAGGCCGAGCAGGAGCACGCCGAGCGCGAAGAACCAGGGAGGTCGGCTGGGGCGCAGCACCGCCTCGTCGCCGGCCGCTTGCGAGAACACGAGCGAAGCGTCTCCATTCGCGCAGCGCTCGAGAGCATCGAGGGCCGCACGACGCGGGGCCGGCTCGCTCGCCCAGTCCGCGAACTGGCCCACGGGCGCAAGACCGATGTCGCCCGCGCGCCGGAAGCTCCGCGCGCTCGCGCGGGAGATCTCGACGTCGAGCGACGCATCGGCCGCGCGCACGACGATGACCCCGCGATCACAGGTGACGAGCTCGAAGGCGCGCCCCTCGGACTTGGAGCAGGCCGCGAGCCAGGACCCAACGGACGGATCGCAGAGCTGCGCGGCCGTCGCCCGCTCCGCGAACGAACAGCCGACCAGAGCCAGCAGCAGAGCGAGCCAGCGCCGCATCGCGCCTCAGAGGTCCGTGCGGCCGGTGACGACGCCGTGTTTGTGTCCGCGGAGCAGCGCGAGGACGTCGCGTTCGATGCCTTCCGGCGAGCTCTCGACCACGCGTCCGACCTCGCTGCCGTCTCGCTTCACGATGAAGGTCGGAACGAAACGCACGCCCATGGCCTTGGCGTCGAACCCCGGAGCCTCCTTCTTGCGATCCACGCCGATGTACGAGACGCCAAACGGCACGTTGCCGGCCAACTCCAGGGCACGCACGAAACGACTCACCTCACGCCGGCTGTCGCCACACCACGTGCCGAGAACGACGGTGATCTCCGCACCCGGAGCGACGCTTGCGAGCTCGCGCGAAGCGGCGGGGTCGGGTTCGGCGGAGGCGAAGGCCGCCTGCCACTTCGCGTCCACGCTCCGCAGAGCTTCGGCCGAGAGCGGACCGCGCAGGGTGCCAGCGGTGGGGGCCGCGCAGGCGCAAATCGAGATCAGGGTACCCCAGAGGAGCCAGCGCCACATCGGTTCGCCGCTACTCTACGTCGAGAGCGTGCGGCGTGTCGCGCCTGCCTCGTGCCGCGGTATCCGTGACGTCGAAGAACGCGACTCGTGGCATGGTTCAGTCGTGAAGCGGCGACCGGATCCTCCGCGCGGCGTGCTGGCGCGACCCGATCGCCACGTGCGGGGGGCTACTTTCTCGTGGTGCGGCTGTGCGGAAGGTGTGAGTTCGGCGCCCGGAGCAGTGGCGACCGACTTCGCCCTGCTCCTCTACAAAGATACCTCTCACGAGTACGTGTATGGATCTCAGACGTGGGATGACAACAACGAGGAGTTCGACGTGACGATTCCATCGGCCGGTGACTATCAGCTGCTCGCGACCCGGTGGCTTTGGCTCGTCCTCGTCGGTGCTTGCGGGGGGCTAGTTGATGCTGACAGGAAGGACCCTTGCCGGGAGCGGTCAGAATCACAATGCGGGTCTGACCTGGAGTACTGTCTGTGGTTGGTCGCAGCGCAATCCTACGCGAAACAGGGCTACGCCCCAGGTTGCTTCAGCGGCGACTCGCCTGGCGCTTGTAGCAACGATGCAGAATGCGGCCATGGCGACCGCTGCGCCGAATACCTCTACTATACCGAGGTCGGGGATGTGGGCGTCTACAACGTGTGTTCATCGCCAACTGCGGACTGAGCGCTTGCCGGGCCGAGCCGCGCTTGCTCCTGGTGAACTTCGCGCTGAGTGCGTCGCCGGCGGAAGTTCCTGGCCGGTGCGGGCTCGGCCCCGTGGTCGCTCGAGTGCGCGAAGTCCGCGCTCAACGCCCACCGAACCGGGCCCGAATGTGTGCGAGCACCTCGAGCCGTTGGGCTTCGCTCAGGCGGCCTTCGAAGGCAGGCATGGCCGTGTTCGGAACCCCTTTCGCGATGGAACGGAGGAGCTCTTCGTCCGTCTTGGCGAGGCGACGCGGGTCGCCGACGAAGTCCGCGGCGACCTGCCCATTCATGCCGCGCCCGTCGACCTGATGGCAAGGAGCGCACGACTCGGCGTAGACCGCAGCGCCGCCACCACTCGCGGCCGACGCGACACTCGCTTTGGGTTGGCCCATCCCACGCGCCATTCCGGACGCCACGAACACCATGAGGGTGACGCACGCGACTTCCGGCACGTGGAGCGCCCGCAGGCGCGGCGCGACGCTCGTGTCGATGCTCTCGCCCTTCGCAAGCTGGCCGCGCCACCTGATGAACGTCAGCATGGGCACCATCTCGAAGCCCCAAACGACCAGGAGCAGGGCCATCTTGACCCAGAACAGCGAGTTACCCAGGTAGTAGGCGCTGCCCTTTTCGACGGCACCGAACGCCCTCCAGAGACCGCTTCCCATCCAGGTGATCGCAATCAGGCCCGAGGCGTTGTCGATGGCCAGCACCGCACGCACGTTCTCCTGGCCGAACGGCGCTTTCAGCGCACGATGCCGCAGGAAGAGACAGCTCACCCCGCCCGCCAAGCTGAGCAAGTGCACCGCCGAGAGTAGGGTCGCGAGCAGCACCCGGTGGTGCAGACTACCAAATCGTTGCGCGCCCGCGCGAGCCTGAGGAAAGCTCTGCCGCCTGGAACCTCTTTCGAAGCCGGCCCTGCTCACGCCACGCGCGATCGCTGCTGGCTTGGGGCTGGGCTCCGTGCTCGCCGTTTCCAATGTCTACGTCGTGCTCAAGACGGGCTGGAGCTTGGGTGTGGCGCTTTCGGCGTCCATCCTGGCGTTCTCGGTCTTCCGCCTGCTCGCGCTCCTCGGTCTCACGCGCCGCCCGCTCTCGCCCGGCGAGAACGCTCTCACGGGCTCGGTGGCGTCGGCCGCGGCGTTCATGACCGGCGGCGGAAACATGGCTGCGCTGCCCGCGCTCTTGCTCCTGACCGGGGCACGACCCGCGGGCTTCTGGATGTTCCTCTGGTTTCTCAGCCTGGCCGCCCTCGGTGTGTTGAGCGCCATCCCGCTGAAACGCAGCATCATCGACCGCGACGCGTTGCCGTTTCCGTCTTCGGTCGCCACCGCCGAGACCATCCGCGTGATGCATTCAGGTGCGACGGAGAAGGGCGAAGCGCGAGGCGGTCGCATCCTCGGCCTCACTTCGCTCGGCGCGGGCGCCGCGACCCTGTTCCGCGACCTGCCCGCGGCGCTCGGGCCCGCGCGCTTTCCTGGCAAACTGGGGCTGCCGTTCAGCTTCGCCGGCGTGCCGGCGGCGCGCTTGTCACTGGCCTTCGAGCTCAGCCCGGTTCTGCTCGGCGGGGGTGCCCTGATGGGCTTCCGCACCGGCTGCTCCATGCTGCTCGGTGCGCTGATCGGCTACGGCTGGCTCGCGCCGCGGTGGATCGCGAGCGGCGTCATCACGAAGGTCGATTTCAAGTCCATTTCGACGTGGACGCTGTGGCCCGGTGCGGCGTTGCTCGTGACCTCGGGGGTGCTGTCGTTCGCGCTCGGAGGGCACTCCTTCGGCCGGAGCCTCCTCGACCTCGGGACCGTGTTTCGTCGGGGCCGACAACCGACACCCGAGGCGGAGCGCACCGACGCGCCGCGGTCCTGGTTCGTCGCGGGGTTTCTCCTGCTCTCGCCCGTCGTGGTCGTCCTCATGCGGCAACTCTTCGGCGTTCCCGTCTGGGCCGGCGTCCTTTCGCTGCTGCTCGCGCTGCCCATGGCGGTGGTGGCGGCACGGGTGAACGGAGAGACGGACATCTCGCCGACCAAGGCGCTCGGACCACTGACGCAGCTCATCTTCGGCGCGCTGCTCCCCGGTCACCTCACCGCCAACCTGATGAGCGCCAACGTCACCGGCGGTGTGGGGCTGCACGCTGCCGACCTGCTCGCCGACGTGAAGATGGGCAACCGCTTGGGGGTCACGGCTCGCGCGCAGGTGGTGGCGCAGCTTTTCGGAGTCGTCGCCGGCGCGCTGGTGGTGGTGCCCGCGTTCGGGCTTCTGGTCGCTGACCCGGGAGTGCTCGGGAGCGAGCGCTTCCCGGCGCCGGCCGTAATGGTGTGGGCGGGCGTGTCCCAAGCCCTCGCCAAGGGCCTGTCCGCCCTGCCATCCGACGTGCGCACGATCACCGCGGCCTTCGGTCTGGCGGGCGCGCTCGTCGCCGTCGTGGAACGCTTCGCGCCAGAGTCGGTCCGCCGGGTCGTGCCGTCGGCAGCCGGCCTCGGCATCGCGCTGGTGATGCCGGCGTCGAGCTCAATCACGATGTTCGCCGGCGCGACGCTGGCTCTCTTGGCCCGTCGCTTCGCGCCGGAGCACGCGCGCCGCGGACTCGTACCGGCAGCGTCGGGGTTGATCGTGGGCGAGAGCTTGGTGGGCGTCGGCCTCGCCCTCTTGCGCTCACTCGGCTTCGGATGAGCTCACGTGAGGCCGCGCCGAGCGCTGGCCTTGGACAAGTGGGCCATGGCCTCGGTCAGACCCTCGAGCGTGAGGTGGTGCATCGAAAACACCTCGGAGATGGCCTTGGCCGTGCCACCGCTCCAATACTGCGGCGGGTCGGGGTTCAGCCACACCGTGCGTTCGAAACGCTCTTGGATGTAGAGCAGCCAGTCGAGACCCGACAGGGTTTCCCCTCCGGCGGGCGAACCCCACGGCCCCGTGCCGAGCAACTCGCCCGGCGCCATGGCGGCGTCCCCCACGAAGATGACCTTCCAGCGCGCGTTCAGTTGATCGACGAGACGCGGTACCTCGATGGGATCCATCAAGCCATCGGTCGAGTAGACGCGCCCGTAGATGGTGTTGTGGAAGTAGTACGTCTTGAGCTCGCGGAAGTTCGAGGCGCGCCGCGCCGCGCTGAAGAGTTGCGAGCAGGTGTGAGCGAACGGATCCATCGACCCGCCGACGTCCATCAACAAGAGCACACGCACGTTGCTACGCCGCGGCGGCCGCGTGACGATCTCGAGCTCGCCGCCATTTTTCGCGGTTTGGTCGATGGTCCCGTCGAGGTCGAGCTCGTCGACGCTGCCCTCACGGGTGAACGATCGGAGCTTGCGCAGCGCGACTTCGATCTGGCGCACGTCCAGCACCAAGTCGGAGCGATACGGGCGGTAGCGCCGCGCGTCGGCCATGCCCATGGCGCTCCGACCGCCACGCCCTCCCGAGCCCGAGCGCATACTGATGCCGCTCGGGTGGAAGCCGCCCGTTCCGAAAGGGCTGGTCCCGCCGGTGCCAATCCAGCGGTTGCCGCCCTCGTGGCGTTCTTTCTGTTCACGCAGGCGCTGTTCCAGGAGCTCTCGGAGCTCGTCGACGCTGAGCTCTTTCAGCGCCGCTTTCTGCTCGTCGGTGAGACCCTGCAAGATCTTGGGATCGCGCAACCACTCTTCCAGCTCCTTCAAGAAGCTCGTGCTCTCGAACACGACTCCTTTGAAGTGCGAGAGGAAGGCCTCGTCGAATTTGTCGAGCTCGCTCTCGCGATGGACCATGAGAGCGCGCGCGACGTAATAGAAGCCGTCGAGGGTATTTTCGTGCAGGCCGTAGGCCAACGCCCGCGCCAGCTGCACCGCCTCTTGGGCGCCGACCGCCATGCGGCGCGCGCGGAGCTCATACAAGAACGGAACAATCAGGTCGCTCATTCGGTCGTCCCCGTTCCGCAGCGCGCGTCGCCCGGCGTAGAAACCACGAGCTCGTACTCCCCCACCTCGAGGTTCGGCGGAATCACGATGGCGCCGTCGTACTTGCCGTCGTCACCCGCCGAAAGCGATTGGATGGGCACCAAGCGACCCGACTCGCCGCGGAGCGCGAAGTCCACTCGCACGCCGCGACAGCCTTCGCCCTCGGAGTCGACCTTGCCCGAGACCGCCAGGGGTTCGCCGCGCTTCACCTGCCCCGTCACCAGCGTCACCGCGAGTCGCGCCGCAGGCCGCTCGTCCGCCAAGCGAGCCGATCCGGCATCGGCGGTGCCTGGCGCGGCGTTGGGCGTCTGTGGCGTCAGAGTTCCTCCGTCGCTGGCGCCTGCGCCTGCGTCCCCTGACGGCGCCGAGCGGGTGGCCGAGCCACCGCTGTTCGTCAGCGTCCGCTGCACGAGGTCTTGGGCGCTCTCGGCTCCCTCGGGCCACTTGTACGGATCGGCCGGAGGCGAGTGCATCGGCTGGTTGGGATCGCGCTCGGTGTCGAGCCGCTCCGCCGCGCCGCCGAGGTCCACGCGATGCCAGAGTTTGCCGTCGAAGACCTCGACCCATGCGTGGGCTTCGTTTCGCACCATCCGGGTGGGGATGCCGAGACCGAGCGAGGTGATGGTGAAGGCATAGGCTCGGTGGCGGCACACGCCCTTTTTGCTCAGCGCGAGCTCCTCGTACAGAGCCGTGTCGCTCGAGAGCGGCTTGTCGTCGGACGGGGCGAAACTCCGGAAATGCGCGATCAGCGCGCTCACCGCGGCAGCGGGGCTCATGCTGCGCGACACTCCGATCTTCCCCGCGACGCGCTCGGCCGCGGCCTGGGCGGCTGCGGGCAAGTGCGACGCCAGGTTCTGCAGCTGCGCGAAGCTCGCGTCGCTTGCGAACTCGCTGCCGAAGGCCTCGCGGCCGATGGCGAGCGTCAGCACCAAACGGACGCGTTTGCTCTCGCTCGTCTTGATGAACCAGTTTTCGGCGCCGTCTTTCCACAATTGGAAATTGGTCTGCGGCGTCGTGTTGGCCGTGAGGACCCGCGCGCCGGGCCCCACGCTCGGGATGCGAACGGGCGTGTCGGGAACCAGGTCCACGTTCATGTCGGCGTAGAACTGGTCCTCGCCGCTTCGCACGGCACCACCCACCGACAAGCGCACCAAGCGCTGCTCGGCCACGCTGAGCTCGAGCGAAGAATCGACCTTGTCGTAGGCGAAGAGGCGTTTGAACGGCGTGATGGCCGGGATGAACGGATCGTCATAGCTCACCATGTCGGGGCGCGACGTGTTGCGGTCGATGCGATACGTGGCGTCGACGCTGCCCTGGGTCGAGCTTCCACCGTAGGTCTGCTCGTTCTTGCGGGGCGCACGCAAGGGGTCGGGCGCCTGCACGACTCCGCTCGGGGTCTCGAGCGCTGCCGGGAGCTTGCCGTCCGTGGTGGTGGCATGCAGCAGCAGGTCCTCGCTCGGATCGGGATCGAAGTAGGTGTGCACCACCGGGCCGGCCGCGTGGGCAGGGAGCACCACGGCCAAGACGGCCAGGAGCAGGAGCTTCGGGATGCGCCGGACGCGACCCACGCCCGAAGCCTAGCTCAAGGTGCGAAACCGAGGGCGTCCGGCGGCCGTATCAACCGGAATGCTCCGGCGCCTCGCCCTGACCAGTGGATTCGCGGCGCTCCTCTTGGCCTGCTCGAGCGCGAACCACCCGGACAGCGCCGGCTCGGCCGGCGGCGGGGCCGGAGGCGGCACTGCGACGGGCGGCAGCGGCGGAACCGTCGCGGACGCGGCGATGGGCGGCTCAGGCGGATCGACGGCGAACCTCGGCTATCCGGCGGGACCGTACGGGACCTCGGAGGGCGACGTGCTCGCGGACCTCGAGCTCGAAGGGTACCTGCGCGACGAGACCACGGGCTTTGCCTACGAGGCGAGCTTCGGCCCGATTCGTTTCAGTGACATTCGAAAGAGCACGCAGAAGAGCTACGCGGTATTCCACGTCTCCGGCTTCACCTGAAGTGCGTGCAAGGCAGCGGCCCGGGATCTGGCCCTGAAGTACCCCACGTATTTCGAAAAGGTGATGTTCGTCGAGCTCCTGGCCGAAGGTAGCTCCCACACCGTGCCCGCGGAGCTCGTGCACCTCGATGCTTGGATCTCCGATCGCGAGCTTCCCTTCACTACCGCCATCGATCCGGCTGGCGTCGGCATGCGCATCGTGGAGCAGCTGTCGCCGCGAGAGAATGCGTTCTTGGTGGAGCTCTCGACGATGAAGGTGTTGTTCCGTACGACCAGTCCGAGCGCGCTCTACCAGAAGCTCGACGCGCTCTGAAGCTACGAGCCGAGCTCGGCGACGCACACGATTTGAAAACCGAGGAGCTCGGGCCACACGCCGCAGAGCTTGGTCTCGGCGGGCTCCACCCAGCGACGATAGGCGCGGAATGCGGACGATTCACCGAGCGAGAGGTGATCCCCCCGCGCCACGTCTTCTTCGAAGATCTTGCGCAACAGCGGAGCGGTCGACTGCACGAGGGACGGCGTCGCGCGACGCTCCAGGACTTGGAAGCCGCAATACTCGAGCAGGTCACCCAGCGAGCGTCGGGTGAAGAAGCGCAGGTGCGTGCGATCGAAGAGCCCCGACCAGCTGTACTCGAAACGCCCGGCCAGCGTGCGGAGGCGATTGTACCAAACGGCGTAGTTCGGCACGGACACGACGAAGCGCGCGGGCCGAAGGCAGGGTGCCGCGGCCAGGGTGCGCAGAAAACCCACGGGGTCGGGGGTGTGCTCGAGCACGTCGGAGAGCACGACGGCGTCGAACGCCCGCACGGGCGCGCTCTTCAGCCACGCGTCCGCGAGCCCCACGTACACCTCGTCGGCCGCTTCCCGCGCGAGCTCGGCGGCGTGGGCGTTGGGCTCGATGCCCGCGATGAAGACCCGCGGGTGACGCGAACGGAGCTCGCGAGCGTTGGCGCCCGCGCCACAGCCGACGTCCAAGATGCGAGCGTCGGGCTTGCCCTCGAGCACGTGTCGCTCGACGAGCTCCACGAGCACGCTGTTCGGTCGCTCGACGTACGAGTACTCGGTCTTGGCGAGGTCGAGGGGGATGGGGCGGTCGTGGCGCATCTCGCGGCGGATCTGCGGGAAAAAAGCCTGGGCGAAGCTACCACGCTCTGGCGCGACACCGAAACCTCGCCTAACGTGCCCCTCCCCGACGAGCCATGGCGCGCCAAGATCCCAAAGAAGAAGTCAACGCTGCACTGGCTGCCCTGATCGGTCGTCCCGAAGCGGTCCTCGAAGTCGGCTGTGGCGCCGGCACCAACGGCATGATCGCTCGCACCACCGGCGCGCGCGTGACGGGCGTCGAGCACGACCCGGCGCTCGCCGCCAAGGCGCGTCTGTTGCTCGACGAAGTGATCGAGCTCGACCCGACCGACGCCGCCGCCATGGCGCGCGCGCTGGGCGATCGGCGCTTCGAGCTGGTGCTGGTGCCAGACCTGATCGAGCGCTGCGAGAAGCCCGCCGAGCTCGTGGCGAACCTCGCAAAATACGTGGCGCCCGAAGGCCGCCTCATCGTCTCGTCGCGAAACCGCGAGGTCTGGCCCATGCAGCTCGGCTTGGCCGACGAGCGCATCGGCTTCGAATCGGAGCGGCGCTTCTACGCCCGCCGCGAGATCGAGTCGTTCGTGCGCGGCGCGGGGCTCTCGCTGCTCCAAACCGACGTGAACCCGATGCTGCTCAAGGCAGCGCGCCGTTTCCTCGACGAGAGCACCTTCGTCAGCGCCAAGCACGGCGAGCAGGAAGCCACCGGGTTCCGCGATCTCAGCGCCTGGCACCTCTATCTCGAGCTCGTGCGCCCGGTGGAAGTGGCCCTGACGCGCCTCGCGCCGCGCCTGCTGGCGTACCAGAACGTGGTGGTTGCGCGCCGGCCACCGGAGCCGCGCAAGCTCTCGCTCACGGTGGGTATGCTCACCATGGACGAAGAAGAGAGCATCTCGCGCATGATCGACGAGATCCGCCGCTACGCTCCCGACGCCAAGATCCTCGTCATCGACAGCAGTTTGAAGGACCAGACCCCCGTCATCGCGGAACGCATGGGCGCGCGGGTGATCCGCCAACTGCCGCCCCGTGGCCACGGCCCTGCCATGGAGCTCTTGATGTACGAGGCGGCGAAGCAGACCGACGCCCTCATCTATCTCGACTGCGACTTCACCTATCCGCCCGAGGTGATCCCGGTGATCCGGCGCATCCTCGAGAGCGGCGTCGACGTGGTGAACGCGACTCGTATCCGTGAGAAGCCGGCGGCCATGCCGCTGCCGAATTTCATGGCGAACAAGTCGTTCGTGTATTTCTCGCGCATCCTGAACGGCGTGCCGCTCTCGGACCTGCACAGCGGCATGCGCGGCTACCGCTCGAGCGCCACCCGCTCCTTCAGCTTCTCGGGGGAGGGCGACGCCTTGCCCATCGACACGGTGGTCTGGCCCGCGCGCTCCGGCTATCACGTGGTCGAGGTGCCCATCGACTATCAAGATCGCGTCGGTACCTCCAAGCTGAGAAAGCTCGCCGGAACGGTCTGGACGTTCATCCGGCTCGCCAAGACCGTGAGCGTGGGCACGCGCCGCAAAGACACCTACGACGTCTGGTCGAGCCTCGATCATCCATGAGCGGTCGGCCCGGAGTCATCCTCGATCGAGATGCGACGCTCATCGACGTGGTGCGTGACGAAGAATCCGGCGCCATCAGCGTGGCGTTCCACCCGAGCCAGCTCGTGTTCTTGCCGGGAGTGATCGACGGGCTCGAGGTGCTCCGCGACGCCGGCTTCGTGCTCGCCATCGCCACGAACCAACCGGCGCCGGCCAAGGGCCAATTCTCCGAAGCGGCCGTTCAGGCCACGAACCGAGCGCTGGTCGCGCTGCTCCAGCACGAAGGTATCGAGATCGCGACGCTGGAGGTGTGCATGCACCACCCCGAAGGCGGGCCCGGCGGAGACGCCCGGCTCGTGGGGCCTTGCGAATGTCGCAAGCCGAAGCCCGGCCTGCTCTTGGCGGCCATCGAGCACGCCGGGCTCGATGCGAAACGCAGCTGGATGCTCGGCGATTCGACGGCCGACGTCCAGGCGGCCGAGGCCGCCGGCGTACGCTCGGCCCTGGTCTTCCCGCTGAACCGCTGCGAGCTCTGCCCGCTCAAGGGTGGGCCGCGTGTCGTGCCCGACGTCGTGGCCTCGCGCTTCGACGAGGTCGCTCGTGCCATCGTCGGAGCGCGCGACCCGTGACGGTTGCCTGCGCGAGCCCGCCGCGCGTAACGTGAGTGCGATGCGCGCGCTACTCCTCGCTTCCAGCTTTCTCTGTCTCGTCGCCTGTGGCTCGGGCACGAAGGAGCCCACTCCCCCCACCGCCAGCTCGACCCCTCCCGAAGCGCCCGTCGCGAACGATGGCAAGGGCAAACCGGAAGAAGGGGAGGTCTGCGGCAACACGCGCTGCAAGCCGCCCGAATCGTGCGTGACGGTCGTGGGCATGCGTCAAGACGTGCCGCCGAGCCACGAGTGCTACGTGAAGTGCGGTGAGAACGACTCCTGCCCTTCGGGCATGACGTGCACGATGGTGTACGACGGGCCGGGGAAGATCTGCAGCGCATCCCACTGAGCGCAGTCAGCTCTGCTCGGGCAGGAAGCGCCGCACCCAGAAGCCGAGCCACGGCATGACCCAGAGCCGGCCTTTGTAGGCCGCGTAGCAGGCGTAGGCGTGGGCGCCGAAGTTCCAGAGCCAGAAGGCCGTGAGCCCGAGGGCGAGCAGCACGATGAACACCGTTTGGAGCGGAGCCCCATCGAGCGCGGCCACCGGAACTCCGAGCGCAACCAGCAGCACGACGAGCGCGCCGAACGAGAACACGAACTGGCTGAGGCTTTGGATCGCGCAGAAGCGCACGAACGGTCGCTTCTTGCCTGCGAACAGGAAGTAGAGCGACGCGATGAGGAAGATGCCTTGGACGGGCAGGTAGCAGAGGAGCCCCGCCATGTGATCGCCCGAGCTCGAGGCTCCGGGTCTCGGTTCGACCGTCGACGCGTCCACGGCAACGTTCAAGCTCGTGCCGAGCCACGACGCAAGCAGGTAGAGATCGCCGCTCTGTTTGGGCACCAAGGGGCCGAGGATGCGGATCGGTCCTCCGGACCTGCGGAGCGCTCGAAGCTCGAGGAACGCCGTCCACGGGCTCGGCCGCACGACCGCGAGCGAAGCGATCTCGTGCAGCGGAAGCTCGGGGAAGCGAGTGCTCGTGATGGCGCCCCGGGAAAAGTCGATGCGGGTCTTCGAACGAGCGGAGAGCAGCGGCGAGGCGAGCACGACCAGTAACCCCGACAGGAAAGCCACTGCCGCGAGCCCGCCGATCACCACGCTCGGCAGCGTTGCTTCCGCGTCTTCCATCAAGAGCAAGGCGGCGAGCAAGGCGAAGAGAGGCGGCAGGGCGAGGGCGAGCACGATGCCGCGCCAGGCCCAGTGCCAGGCCGGAACCTGGACGACCAGACAGACTCCGTCGAAGGCGACGTGGCGCCGGAGCGCCGAAAGCGCGGGCAGGGGTGCCAAACGAGTCGAGAGTACGATTTCCTCTGCCGGCGATCTCCCGTATATGGGCCGAGGCCCAAGCCGGCCGGAGCCTTTCGCATGGCGCTTTTCCTCGACAGCTCGGACCCCAAAGAGACCCAAGAGATCTTCTCTTGGGGCGTCGTCTCGGGGGTCACCACGAACCCGCTCATCATCAGCCGCGAGGCCCCCGACGCCGACTTGAAGCAGCGCATCCTCGACGTGGTCGCCGCGTCGAAGGGTCACGTCTCCGTCGAGCTCACCACCGAGACCGAGCGCGAGATGCTCGACGAAGCCCTCGCCTACTGGAACTGGAACCCGAGTCGCATCTGCGTGAAGGTCCCGTTCAGCGAGACGGGTCTCAAGGTATTGAAGCAGCTCGTCGACAAGGGCGTTCCGACCAACGTCACCTGCATGATGAGCTTCAACCAGGCCTACCTCGCGGCGCTGGTCGGGGCGACGTACATCAGCATCTTCAGCGGGCGTGTGAAGGACATGGGCTACGACGTGCGGCCCATCGTGCGCGAAACCCGCGCCATCCTCGATCGAGAGAAGCTCGGAAGCCAGATCATCGTCGGCAGCGTGCGCCACATGATCGACGTGAACGAAGCGTTGATGGACGGCGCACACATCGTGACCGTTCCACCGCCCATCCTGCGCAAGATGCTGTGGAACCCGCGGACCGAGAGCACGATCCGCGAGTTCAACGACGCCTGGGCGAACCGCGGCAAAAAGTGAGCGACGGCTCGAGGCGGCGAGATGGGTGACACCCGACAGCCTCTGGGGCAGGGCGCGCTGATCGTCACGCCCACCTACAACGAGCGCTACAACCTGCCGCTCTTCGTGCGCGCCACGCTGGAAGTGGCGCCCGAGGCCCACATCCTCATCGTGGACGACTCGTCCCCGGACGGCACGGGCGAGGTCGCCGACGAGCTCGCGCGCGAAGACCCGCGCATCCGCGTGATGCACCGCGCCGGCAAGCAAGGGCTCGGCACGGCCTACGTACAGGCCTTCGAACGCGGCCTCGAAGAGGGCTACCGCTGGTTCTTCGAAATGGACACGGATCTGTCCCACGATCCGAACTACCTGCCGGCGTTCTTCGCGGCGCTCGAGGCAGGTGCCGACGTCGTGATCGGTTCCCGCAACGTCCCGGGCGGCGGAGTCCAAGGTTGGGGCCTCGGCCGTCACGTCCTGTCGAAAGGTGGCTCGCTCTACTCGCGCCTGATCCTCGGCGTCGGCGTGAAGGACCTCACGACAGGCTACAAAGCCTTCAGCGCCCGCGCCCTCCGCACCATCGATCTGTCGAGCGTGCGCTCGAACGGGTATAGCTTCCAGATCGAGACCACCTACCGCGCGCTCTTGCGCGGACTGCGCGTGGAGGAGGTGCCCATCGTGTTCGTCGATCGGCGCGCTGGGGAGAGCAAGATGAGCCGTAGGATCTTCGCCGAAGCCGTGATGATGGTGTGGAAGCTCCGATGGGCGGCTTTGCGCGGAGAAATCTGAGTCCGTGGGAGGAACGTGAGAGCGTCCCCCCCGGCAAGGCCACCTGGTTTGGCTCGCTCCGGAGGATGGGCGCAGAGCTCTTTCTCTGGCTCCTTCCTCTGCTCGTCGTCGCGGAGTACGTCGGCACCACGTTCGGCAACCCGCTGCGTGCCACCGCGGGGATGCTCGCGCTCTTCGCCGGTGTCCTTTTTCTCACGCCCGGCGACGCGCCGCGCTCCGCGCTTCCACGGCTCTTGTCGTGGCTCGGCCGGCTCGTCGGGCTCGCCGCGGTCTCGTTCGGTGTCTTCGCCGTAGGCAAGAGCCTCGCGCCGCTGTTCGCACCAGCGCGCTTCCCGCTGCCCGCCCTGGGCATCCAGTCGGAGCGCGAGTGGTTCCTGTTCTCCGGCGTGCTCGCGGTCTACCCCATCGCGTTCGGGTGGCGTCTGCTCCGCGGTCGCTCGAGCGGTCGCGACATCGAGCGACTCGGTTTGCTGATCGCGCTCGTGCTCCTGGCTCACCAAGTGGGCCAGCTCCGCGTGCAGTTCCTGCCCGTCTTACCCTACGGGCGACCGGGCCTCGACGCGGTGACCACCACCGCGGCCGGTGTGCTCGCGCTGCTCTGCTTCGTGCCGAAAGTTCCCGCGTTCGTGCGCTTCGCCGCGCTCCTCGGTGTGGGGCTCGGGCTCCGCTACGTCGGACTCGAGACCTGGGCGCTCGAGCCATCGACGCGCGACATGCTCCCGCTGATGAAGAACGCCCAAGACGCGTTCTTCAGCGGTCACGATCCCTACGGGCTGCACCAGATGCAGGTCGGCAGCGTGGTTCCGCTCACCTACTTGCCGGGCATGTGGCTCCTCTGGAGCGTGCCGCGCTGGTTCGGCGCGACCGACTTCCGCCTCATGGGCCTCATCGCCGACGCCGCGGTCGCAACCAGTCTGTTCTGGGCGGCGAGCGGCGCGAAGGGCGCGCAGCGAGCCTACGCCCAAGGCGCGGCCAGCGCGTTCGCCGCGGTGTGGCTCCTGAGCCCGAGCGTGGCCTGGAACGGGATCTACGCCGAGCCTCACGCTTGGTGGTTCGTGCTGTCACTCACGCTGGCGGCCACGGTCCGCCGCAAGTGGTGGCTCGCGGCCACGGCGCTCGGCGTCGCGCTCGCCACACGCCACTTCGCCGCCGTACTCGCGCCCTTCGTGCTCCTCGCCATGGCGAAGCACGTCGGGCTCCGCGCCGCGCTGCCCAAGGTCGCGTGGACGGGCGTCGTCGCCGCTGCGCTCCTCGTGCCGTTCGTCGCCATGAACCCCGACGCATTCTGGTTCGGCACGTTCCACTGGCTCGTGGAGTACGGTCCGGTCCACCAGAACTGGTTCTGGGAACGCTACGGCTTCGCCGGCACGCTCTACCGCGAAAACGCCACGCAGTGGATCCCGCGAGCGCAGGTCGCGATCCCGAGCGTGTGCTTCTTGATCGCCATCGTCTTGCGCGGCAGGCGTTCGTTCATCGCGCCCGCCGGCACGGCGTACGTGCTGTTCGTGATGTTCAACGGCATCATCTGGGACAGCTTCTTCCTCGGCTGCGCCCTGTTCGCCGCGTTCGCAGCCGCTGGCGCCCATGATCTGCCCCAACCGATGGCGCCCGGGAAACGCCCGCGCTTCGCTCGCATCGCGACGGCGCTCGGGCTCGCCGCTGCCCTCGGCTCGGGCGCGTACCTCCTGAAAACCCTGGCCGACTCTCGGAGCAGCGCAGGCCTCGGCAAAGTCCGCGAAGCCCTCGCGAGCAACGTGCGCCCAGACGACGGGGTGGTCGATCGCGCCGAGTGGAACGTCGCTTTCGTGCGCGCCAAAGGTGTGTTCGCCGGTGCGTTGCCGCCCGCGCCCACGGCCCGCCACCCGCTGGATCCCGCGCTCGGACCCTTCGGCGCCTTCGGCCACCCGCGCGCGTGGTTCGTGCTCCGCCACGGTCGCGAAGGGCGTCTGTTGCGCCAGCTCCGCACGCTGGGCGGCGTGTTCGAAGATCGACGCCTCGGTCACTACCGCCTGCTCGGTCTGGAGGGCGTCCGCGTCGACTTCCCGCTCTCGAGCCGCGCCGGGAGCGCGCCGGTGCGTCCGTGTCGCCTCGCGGGCAACGTGCGAGCCATGGCCCAAGCCTCGCCCGAGCGCAAGCGACCTGCCACGTCGAGCTTCCGCACCACGCTCAGCCCGCGCCTCCTCGTGTTCGCGGGCTTCGACGACTCCAGCATGGTCTGGGGGCGCAAAGCCGCGGTGCTCGAGGTTCGCGTCGACGGCTCGAGCCTCGGCCACTTCCGCATCGGAAACCTGCCCGGACCCGAGCTCGGCGTGTTCGACACTTCGCGCTACGTGGGCGGTGAGCACGACGTCGAGCTCACGCTCACGACGCGAGACCCTCGCCCGCGCACCGTGTGCCTCGAAGGTTGGGCGCTGACAGTCGGCAAGTGAACGGCTGGCTCAGGGCGCGTCGCTCTTCGGACCGCCGCGCCGTTCGTAGATGTCGAAGTCTTCGATGGTCTGCACGAGCTCGTAGCTCTGATCCACCATGTGCTGGAGCTCGGGGAAGTGGACGAGCGCCTCGGCGGAGTCGTATTCGTCGCCCGTGACCCAGCTGAAGCGATCGCCTCGTTGGGTGATGAAGAGCACCGGCGGGCTCTTCTCGAGCTCGGTCAAGAGCTCGGCCCGCGCACGTTCGCGTCCCCACGACACGCGCTGCGCCACGTCGTAGACGTAGCGCGTCGAAGCCGGGCGGTTGGCCATCCAGTAGACCCCCGGCTCGAACCCCCAGATGAAGATCTTCGATCCGGGCGGCGTGCGCCGCTCGATCTCCGCCGAAAGCTGGCGGTTCGCGTCCAGGTTGTAGTCGGCTACGCGGTAGAGCTCGCGGTCGAGGAGCTCGCGCGAGTAGATGGGGCCGAAGCGGAGCAGGTAGCCGGTGCGCAAGATGGCGCGGTCCCAGAAGCTCCCGAGATCGCGCACGGCGATGCGCATGCTGGTCGCAACCACCACGAACGCGAGGAACGCGACGACTCCGCTCGGGCCCGCGGCCAACGTACGCCGCCAGAGCTTGTAGAGCCCGAGGCCCCCCAGGAGCGCCACCAGCGGCAACGACGCCGCGTAATGATACTGGAAGAACTTGCCCTGCATGGCGATGCCCGCGAGGTGGATCGCCAGCACGCCGAGCACCAGGAACATGCCGCGCCGCTCGTTCTCGTGCATGGGCCGGATCACGATGGCGGCGATGACGCCCATGGCGGCGAGAGCAGAGAAGCGGAAGAAGAGCTCCTCCATCCCCCAATAGAACATTTCCGGCGCACTGCGATTCGCCCAACCCAGCTTGGTGTAGCCAGGCGTGAACTCGAACAGCGTCCACGAGAGGGCATCCCACGCGCCTCGCGCCTTGAACCAGAGCCCGCAGCCCAAGATGGGCACCAGGCTCCCGACGCCGACCACGACGAACGGCAAGACCAACGAGCGAACGCGGCGATCTTCGCTCCAGGTGTCGCGCGCGAGAAACGCCGCGCACGCCAAGGCCCCGCCGCCGAGCGGTGGCTTGAGCAGGAACGCCGCCCCGAACAGCCCGCCGATGAGCGCCCAGCGCCAGAGGCGGCGACTGCGCTTGCCGTCGCGGGCCGTGAGCACGAGCGCCCACACCGTCAGGAACCCGCCGAACGTCTCGGGTTGACCCGTGTGCCAGAACTCGAGCTGGGCGTGGATCAGCGCCGCCACGGCTCCGCCCACGAGCCCCACGCGGCGCACGCCGAAGAACGTCTCCGACAGGCGCGTGAAGCCGACCACCATGCCGATGAGCCCCGCGACCTCGACGAGCCGCGGCGCGAGCATGGTCTTGCCGAACAGCACCTGCGCCAGCGCGTAGACCAGGAAGATGCCGGGCGGCTTGAAGTCCCACACATCGCGGTAGGGCATCTGTCCGTGGATGATGCCGTCGGCGACGGCGGCGTAGATGCCCTGGTCCCGGCCGAACGAGAACAGGAGGATCTGGGCGGCCGACAGAGCGATGACCACCCACGAAATGACCACCGCCCAGCCATCCGGGTCGACCACTCGCTCGGGCTGGATCACCTCCGCGGGCGGCGGCACCGAGGTGCTGGGCATGCGCCGGAGACCGTAGAACAACGCGCTCGGCTTGACGAGAGCCCGAGGGCGCGGGATGAGAAGGGCCGAAAGCGCCCCTAGCTCAGCTGGATAGAGCTTCGGACTTCGGATCCGATGGTCGGGGGTTCGAATCCCTCGGGGCGCGCCAAACTCATCGCGACATCGCGGCGCGCTCCGGGTTGCGCGCCGAGCCACCGTCGCGGAGTGTCAACCCACCGGCGCGGAGTCGCATCGCACGCGAGGTTTCGCCGGCTTGGCGAGGGCACACGCCTTGCACCGTTCTCCTTCGGTGCTGTCCTCTTTCCGCAGTCTGGTTCTGTTCGCCGCCTGCACCGCGCCTCTCGCCTGCAGCTCGGTGACCGAGAACGTCGTCGCGGACTCGGGCGGAAGCTCGAGCTCCGGCGGCAACGCGGGCGCAGGTGTCGGCGGCGCACCCAACGGCGGCGCACCCAACGGCGGCGCACCCGACGGCGGCGCACCCGACGGCGGCGCACCCAACGGCGGCGCACCCAACGGCGGCGCACCCAACGACGCGGCCACGGATCCATGCGCGAGCACGCAGGGGCCGAAGATGGTGGCGGTCGACGGCTACTGCGTCGACGGGACCGAGGTCTCCCGCGCGGACTACGCCGCCTTCCTCGCCGCGAAGCCCAAGCCGCCCGTCACCGTCGAGTGCAGCTTCAAGACGAGCTACACGCCGAGCTGCGAGTCCCCCGGCACCGACCCCGCTCTCCCCGTCGTGTGCGTGGACGTCTGCGACGCCGAAGCCTACTGCGCGTTCGCCGGCAAACGCTTGTGCGGGCGCATCGGCGGCGGCAACGTGGCGTCGGGCTTCGGCGATCCCGCCGTGAGCCAGTGGTTCAACGCCTGCTCTCAGGGCGGAACGCGCGTCTACCCCTACGGCAAGAGCTACGCGGCCAAGGCCTGCAACGGCTACGACTTCGGCGCCGGCGCGCCCGTCTCGGTCGGCGTGATGAGCGGCTGCGTCGGTGGCTTCGACGGCATCTTCGACATGAGCGGCAACGTCCGCGAGTGGGAGGAGGCCTGCGACGCGAGCCAAGGCCCCGACGACGTCTGCCGCAATCGCGGAGGGTCGTTCACCCTGATCGACAAAGACTACCTGGGCTGCGCCAGCGCCTTCAGCGCGAAACGCTCGACTCGCGACCCGACCATCGGCTTCCGCTGCTGTCGCGATTGAGCAACGCCGCGAGGCAGGGCCGGACCAGCTCACGGAGCACGAGCGCACGGCACACGTCATCCGGATCTTCGAGCTCGAGCTCGAGCTCTTCGAGCTCATCGCGGAGCCGCGCACGCACCCCGCGCCCACCGCGATCGATGAGCCACGCCAGGGTCCGCCACGCGAGCTCCGCGTGTCGCTCTTCGTCGCGGGAGATCTCGTCGAGCACGGCACGCACCACGGCGTCGGACTCCGATGACTTCATGTCGCGAGCCACGACGGCGCCCACCGTCTCTTCCAGGCAACCATCTCGAAACGTCGCGACGGCCACCTCGACCCAGTCCGGCTCCACGAAGTCCGGCAGCGGCAACGGCCCCGGGCCGATCTCGTCGGCGAGGTAGGCCGAAGCAAGCCCATACGCGAGCTCCGCATGCCGGATCTCGTCGAGAGCGGCGCGCTGCACGTCCATCAGGAGCTCCGACGGGGCCCCGAGCGCCAGGAGCTCGAGCGCCACGCGAGCGAACGACGCGATGGAGGCGTGCTCGAGCGCGGCTATCTCGCGCCACTTCTCACCGAGCGTCGCTCGCTCTTCGGCGGAGAGCTGACCCAAACGCTCGGGCTCGGCCCGGCGACCTCGCCAATCTGCGCGATGCGCGGCCCTCGCTCGCACCAGGATCGGCCCCGAATGATAGGGCCGCCCCACGTAGGGTGGCACGCACTGCCGCGGCAGCTCGTAGCAGCACGCGTCCTTGTGAGCCGAGCGCTCGCGCAAGGTCACCTGCGTGAGGAGGCCCGCGCGACAAGCCCCGCCCGGGTCGTTGCAACCTGCCGGCGTGCAGGGGCACGGCACCTCGATGGAGGTCGGGCACTTCAGCGCCGACGCTCGCGCGCCCCGCGCAGGTACGGTGTCCGCGAGGGGTTGGCACTGCGCCGTGCCGTGCGTGCACCAAGGCTTTCCGCCGGGCGGCAACTTGAACGTCGCGTTCCAAGCGCTCGCAGGTCGCGGCGGGATGGGCTTCGGCACGGGCGGCTTCGCTTCATTCGCGCTCGCATCGGTAGCCAGCTCGAACGCGGTCGCGTCGCTCGCGAGGCTCGCGTCACTCGCGAGGCTCGCGTCACTCGCGAGCTCGAGCGCGCTCGCGTCATCCGAAGCCGCGACGATCACGGGAGCTGGCTCTGCGGTCGCCGCCACCGTCGGTTCGGGCGGGGGAGGCGGGACCGTCTCGGGAGCAGGCGCTCCCGCGCAGGCCTCCACCGCCATTCCGCCGGCGAGACCGGGGAGCCCGACCGCGATCAGGATCCGCGCACGGAGCGCAAACACGCTCACCCGACGACCCTTACGCGCAATTCGGGCGGACCGCCATCCGGTGCTTGACGTACGAGGCCACCATGGTAATAGCGGGCCTCCCTGCGCCGGAAAACCGCGCTGGGACCGGGTCATTAGCTCAATTGGTAGAGCAGCGGACTCTTAATCCGTTGGCTGAAGGTTCAAGTCCTTCATGACCCACAAAGTCGAGTAGTTGGCGCGCGCTGGTGGGACAGTGGGACAGCGCCGACGATGCGGTTGTCCTGCTGTCAGCGTGCTCGACTGCGATGCGGTCGAACGGCGGTCTACAGCAACCCTCCGCCATCCGGCGGCACGATGATGCGCGGGCTCGTCTCGATGCGGAACCGCTCGAAGTCGCCGACATCGAGCGTCACGATCGCGGTCGCGCCGGCCAGCTCGGCAGCGATCACGTGCAGGGCATCGTACACCCCGCCGGCAGTGACCCCGACCAGCGCGCAGCGTGCGACGGCGGCCCGATACACTTCGTCTGACCCCGGGATGACCTCGAGGCCCTGGAGCAGCTCCTCGATCACTTGGAGCGCAGCCTTCGGGGTGATGCGAATACCAGGGATCGCGGTCGCGGTCGCGAACAGCTCTGCACGCGCATGCGCCAGAACCAAGCCGGCGATGCGGCCGGCTCGCACCGCTTCATCCCACGGCTTCACCCACTGGTAACGCGGGTGCGCGGGCAGGACGAGCGGCAGTAGGCTCGACGTATCGAACGCGACCCGAACGTTCACCCCATCCCCAGGAACTTCTTGGTGCGTTCATCCCGGGAACGCTTCACGCTGACCTGCTCCCAATCGATGTCTGCGCCCTCCGGAAGCACGAGTCGCAGTCGCCCATCGATCGACTGGACCGTGGCCTCGGGTAGCTCGCGCCCTTCGGCCTGCTCCTCCACCATCACCAGCAGCTTCGCCTTCCCTGCCGGCACCTCCGGCGGCAGCTCGAGCTCGAGCTTCCGGTTCTCGGGCACGGTGACGTCGATGGTGGCCGCGGTCTTCATGGCCCTCCAAGTGTCGCACGCCCGGTGGGACAATTCGATGTCCATCCCTGTCCACCTGTGTCCACCGCAGTCCCAGGCACCCTCGTCCAGAACCGCACCAAACCCGCTGAAATCACGCTCGATTCGCCCCTTCGCCACCGAGCTCTCTTAATCCGTTGGCTGAAGGTTCAAGTCCTTCATGACCCACAAGGCGCAGCTACTTGTGCACCGACGCGATCGTGCCGCTCTTGGTGTTGCCCCAGAATACGCGATCGTCGCTCAGCGCGAGGTCGTAAGGGACCTCCTGATCGATCGCCAGCCACTCGGGCTTGCTGCCATCCTTGCGGACGCGCCCGACGCGCCCGAGCGCCGCTGACGTGAAGTAGACGTGAGTGGCGTCCAAGGCGACGTCTCGCGGGTGGTCGAGGTTCGCGCGCAGGACCGCCGGCTCGCCGCCGCTCTTCGGCACGCTGCGGACCGAGCTCGGGTGAATGGTGGCCCAGTAGACGCTCTCCTCGTCGACTGCCAGCGCTTCGGCCGTGCTGGTCGCGAGCTGTAGCTCCGCGCCGTCCTGCTTCTTCTCGACACGCAGGATTAGGCCGGCGGCCTCGAAGTACGCAGATGCGTCGTCGAGCACCAGGTGCGTCGGGTCGGTGTGCACGCTCGTGACCCAGATCGGCGCCGAGCTCCCTTGCATCAGGGCCTCGACGCGTCCGTAGAATTCGCTGTCGTGGCTCGTCCAGTACACGCCGCTGGCGTCCACAGCGACGCTGGTGACGGTGTCGACGCTGTCGGCGAAGACCGGGCTCGCCGCGCCGCCCGTCACCGGCAGCTTCAAGAGCGCAGTGTCGCCGTCGTAGAAGTAGAGGGTCTGCTCGCGGAGCGCGAAGGGGCCGGCGTTCGGGGCCAACGTCTCGACGGCGCCGCCTTCCGCGGAGACCACAGAGAGCGCGTGACCCATGGGGATTTCGGTCAGGAAGTAGAGCTTGCCGGCGTCGTACACGAGAGCCGTCGGGCGGTTCTGTCCGCTCACGATCAGCGTCGGGTCCTCGTAGGGGCCGGTGGGACCGCCGGCGTCCGAGCGCGACGGGCCGCACGCCGAAGCGATCAGCGCCACGAGCGGAAGCCACGCAAGGTTCGATTTCACTGGCAGCCCGCTTCTCCCGCGGGACCCACGCCTTCTTCGCACTTGGTCCCTGGTGCCAAGCTGCTGCACGCCACGGCCCACCACTTGCCCGCGACGCACATCTCGAGTGAGCTGCCCTTGCAGCGCGCGAGGTCTTTCCCGGTCGCGCACTCGGTGGCCTTGGGTACGCAAGTGGCGTGCTCACCCGCCATCGCGCAGCCGAGGCCCCAGCTCGCGCAGTCCACCGGCGCTTCGCGGCCGGCGCCGTTCGCGCCCTTCTCGCAGAGTACCGCCACGTCGCCGTCGCAGCGATCTTTGCCCGAGCACGCGGGGCCGCTGCCGATGCAATCGATCATCCGGGTGCCTTCCTGCTCGCCGCAGGTCATGCCCTGGCCGCAAGGCGCGGAGGTCCTGAGCCCGAGCACGCAGGCGGTGACCGCGCCGCCTTGACAGCCGTAGGTCTCGCCCTCGGCGCACGGCTGAAGTGCGCATAGCCCACCGACCGGCGTGGTGAAGCAGCTCTGGCCGAACGCCGCGCACGCCACGCTGGCTACGCCCTGGTCGCGCGGGGACGGTGCGATCAGCGTCTGTCCATCGCACTGCGCCTGCTCGGGTCGGGGCGAGGCGAGCCCGGCGCACGCGCGCACTTCGTCACAGGTCGCGCCCTTGGGGGCGTCGAGAGCGCAGGCGAGCCGGGTCGCCAGCGCCTCCGCGAGTGTGTGGCTGTTGGCCGCGATCGCGATGCTGCCGGTCACGCCGACCCCGATGCCGCGCTTTGCCTCGGCCCGGCACAAGGTGGCGAGCCGAGCTGCGGCCAGGCGCACCTCGCCCAGCCTTGCGGCCCTGAGGTCGGTCTTCACCCAGCGTGTGAGGCCGGTCGGTGATCCCCCGCTCTTGGAAGCCGAGTCGCCCTCGCACGCGACTGCGAGCAGCGAGAGCACGAGGAGCGCCACGCGGCGGCGCGCGAAGCGATCGATCATGGCCCAGCCTCCATCACGATGCCGCCGTCGCCGTCGCCGGCCCAGGTCGCGCCGCGGTCTTTCTGCTCGCAGCCGGCGCAAGCCACCTTCGCGCAGTCCTGCAGGTTCGCGAGCTGTTGCGCCGCGTGCGGGCGCCCGATCTCGCACGCCGCGAGCGCGTTGTAGAACTCGACGGGGCCGGCCCCCGGCGCGTACCCGCCGAAGCGCGCGACGCAGCGCCGCAGCCCTTCGCAGCAGTCGTCGCCAGGACACTTCTGCTGATCGCCCGAGGCGCTGAAGCACAGGTACGCCGTGCTCGCGCAGCGCTCGATGGCGCAGCGCGCACAGCTCGGCGAGTCGACCCCGGGAACCAAGTACACGCCGGCTTTGCCACCGGCGTCGACCCAAGGTGGATCGGCCCAGAGCGGGTCGGGCCCCGCGCCCGACCACTCGCTCGCCCAGGACGGCTCTTGGATCGGGGGTGACTCAGCGTCGGGAACGCCGGCGTCGACGTGCGGCACCCGCGCCGCGATGGTCTTGCCCCGGAGGCAGTCGAGTCGCTCCTGGCACGTCGTGGCCCGACGGGTGCAGCGTGCCGCTTCCAGCGCCGCGACGGCGCGCGCACGGAGCTCGGCGCGCTCGGGCGGCAGTTGCTCGCCTTTCTTTGCCCGCTCCTCCTCCTGCTCGTCCTTCTCACCGACCAAGCTCTCGCGCGCCTCGCCGAGCTGCTGGTGCGAGACGAGCGTGCAACCGAGCAGCAAATCGGCAAACTCCGGCGTCCCTGGCTCGGGCTTCACGGGCCCATCACCCGCGAAGGGCTTGGCGCACCCGCTGCGGATCAGATCGTCGCAGGCGCGCGCGATGTCCGCGCAGGACGGCTCGGTGCAGGTTCCGTAACCACCGACCTGCTCGGGCGAGGGCTTGGACCCCTGGTTGGATGGCACGCTCTGCGCGACCGGCTCGTCACCCGTGCACGCGGGCGCGGCGAGCAGGGAGAGCGCAAGCGCGAGCTTGGTCAGGCTCATGGCTCGATCACCAGCGCGGTGAAGCTGAAGGGAAAGCCGTTCGGACAGGTGTCGGGAACGCCGAGCGTGACCGGGCCGGGGGCGAGGACGGTGAGCGTGGCGCGAAAGCCCGAGGCCGTGACGGTGGGAAACTCGGGCGACGACTCTGGATCGATCAAATCCACCTTCTGGAGCTCGACTGCCGGTTGGGGGTCGAGGACGGCGATGCATTCGAGGCCGGCGATGGATCCGCCGAAGACCCGATGCTGTTCGAATTCCGAGCACCAGAACTCGTCGGAAGTCGGCAGCGGCTTCCCGACGCTGGAGCGGTTGACGGCTTGCAGCCGAGGTCGTCCTCGTAGATGAGCGGGTCGTTGGCAACGAACCCCACCTTGACCGCCGGATAGGTGTCGTTCGGCACTGCCGGAGACGGAAATGAGGGAAAGTCGGGCCACACCCTGCAGCCTTCGGCCAGCTTTCCTTTCTGGGCGCGCGTGAGGCTCCAGCGCCTCAGCGCTTTCTCCCCGGAGTACTTCTCATCCTCGACGAGCGTCGGGCCGCACGACAGCGTGACGAGCGAGACAATGCCCAGCCACGCCCGAACGCTGCGGCCGCGTGCGAGGCGGTTCTTCGTCACTGCCACGCGACCTCCACGATTCCGCCCGCCACGTCGGTGGCACAGGCCGGGCGCATCCGGGGGTTCTCGGAGCAGCCCGACGTAGCGTTGGTGGTGGGTCCTGCGGCGAGCTCGGGCGCGGCGAGCAGCGAAAGCGCAAGCGCGAGCTTCGTCAGGTTCATGGCTCGATCACCAGCGCGGTGAAGCTGAAGGGGAAACCGTTCGGACAGGTGTCGGGAACGCCGAGCGTGACCTTCCCAGGGCCGAGGACGGTGAGAGTGGCGCGGAAGCCGGAGGCAAGCACGACGTTGGGGGAGTCGGGGTAGCTGTAGGGGTAGAGAAGCTCAACCTTCTGAACGCTCACCGCGGGCTGAGCGTCAACTGTGGCAATGCAGTCGAGACCGGGAAGGCCACTGCCGCCTTGCTCCGGGAACCCGCACCAGAATTCGTCGGTGTCTGGCAATGGTTCTCCGACGCTGCTGGTTTCGACGTAGTCGAGGCCGAGATTGTCGCGGTAGACGATCGTCGCGCCGGGCTTGGCAGCAAGCGTCGCCAGGGACGTCGGGTCAGTAGGAACGCTAGGGGAGGGGAAACGTGGGGGCTCACCTCGCACCACCGCGCAGGTCTCGGTCACCACCGCCGCCGAAGGGTCGGAAACGCTGCGACGGCGGACGTAGTGAGCACCCAGGTACTTCTCGTCCTCTACGAGCTTCGGACCACACGACGCCGTCGCGACAGCGGCGATGCCGGCGAGCCAGCTCCAGCGCGTTGTCCAATGCTCATGAGCGGCGGGGCTTCGCGTCATTGCCACGCGAGCTCCACGATCCCGCCCGCGACATCCGTGGCGCACGCCGGACGCATGCGGGGGTTCTCGGAGCAGCCCGACGTAGCGTTGGCGGTTGGTCCAGCGACGAGCTCGCAACGCACACGACTAGGCTGATCGACCGGGGAGGGCGTGCAACTCCACGTTCCGGCGCCAGAGCCGAATCCAGCGTCGAAGACGACCTTGGTCGTCAGCTTGGCGGTATTCGACGGCCGGGGCGCGCCAGGCCAGAGATCGATCACCACTGGGTCGCGATCCAGCGTCTTGCGGTGCCAGCCGAACAGGCTGTAGCGGGTGACTTTGGTGCCCGCGAGGTGGAGCGCCGCCGCCACCGGCGGGTGGATCTCGGAGCGGAACGGGACGTGCCCGCAGTCGACGATGAGATCGCCGAGCATTTCGAGGCGGAATGCGTAGTCAGCTGAATCCGTCGGAAGCGATGTTTGCCCGATCTTGGTGAGTTCTGGTGTGAGGACGCTGACGCTGTCGAGCGCACCACTGCTCGTCCCAGCTTTTCGAGCAACCTTGCCCCAGACTGCCCGCGCTTCGTGAAACAGTCCTGGGGCAACCGTGAAGGGCTCCGTCCAAAACAAGGGATTGTCGGGCTGGGCTACCGCCTTCGCGCTCACCCCTACCAGTCTCGCGTCGTCATCCAGCCCAACGAGCAGGCCCTTCGAGCCGTAGAGGAAGTTGCCGGGCCGGTACTTGCCCGCCTTCGTGTAGATCGGGCTCGCGAACGCTTGCTGGACGGGTGTCCCCCAGGTGCACTCACACGGAAGGTCGGACGGCGTGCAGTCCTCCAGATACTCGAAGCCGGGCCCCCACCCCGTCTTGTTCACGCGGGCTCCGTAGGCGATGTTGTACTCGAGCTCGTTCTCGATCTCTCCGGCGTTCGACACGTTCGCGCTGCAGGTCGAGAACCCCGCGTCCGAGCAGCTCGCCTTTCCCGTGAGCAGCACGCACGCAGTCGAGGCGTACGCGACGACGGTCTTGGCGAGGAACTTGATGCCGCCGACGACGATCGTCGGCGCGCAGACCAGGAGCTCGTTGACCGCGCAGCTAAAGATCGAACCAACCGCCTCCGTATGACAGATCACGTCGTACCATGAGCAGCTTGGCGGTGAGGCGCAGCTGCAGGCGTCTTCGATCTCGCTCTTGTACTCCTCCCAGTAGCGCTCGAGCGGATTGCAGCAGGTGTTGTCCGCCAGGCTGCCGCACACCGAGTAGGCCGAGTCCGAACATGACAGCGCCGTCTGGACCTTCGCACCAAGAGCGTCGAGCTGCGAGAAGCACACCTTCGACGGGATGTTCCCCATCACGTCGGTGCGTTCCAGGTACTTCTTCTCGAAGACCCAGTTGATGTCGAGCCCTTCGTGGAGGATGTTCGTCCGCGCGACGCCGGCGCGCAGCAGATCTCCCGATGGGAACTTCGCCTTTGGCTTGTCGCCGCCAGCCTGCAGGTGCCCCCACAGCGCCGCGAACGGCGCCCGGCTGCGCAGCGGAAGCCAGTGTTTCTCGCCCTCGCCGGGGTCGTAGTGATCGACGTCGCACGACCCGACGCGCTTCTCGAAGTCCTTCAACTCGGGGATGTCCAGCAGGGTCGGATCCCGACACCATGACTCCTCGATCGCGTAGCCGGGATTGAGCGGGAACGACCCCAGCTTGTGCGAAAGGTTCTCGCAGCGCTTGGTGGCGGCGTTGGTGAGCCAGCGGTCGCCCGCCGGGTTCCACTTGTCGGGCGCGAGGTGCACGGTCACCCGCGCGTTCGACAGGTCTTTTCCGTCACCGGAGAACCAAGTCAACGGCGCGGTGACTTCGGCGTAGTCCGGCTGTCCGGCGCTCTGTTCGGTCGTGGTCGTCCACTTGCCGGCGGCGTAGTCGAAGGACTGCTGGTCGAGCTTCTTCCCGAGGTTGTAGATGCCGAGCGTGCGCTGTCCGCCCGCGTCGTGGGTCCACGGAGCCGCAAAGGGATGGACATCCTGCCAATTGAGCGCGCCGAGGATCCCCCACAGCGCGCTCCCCGCCTCGACGACGGCGTAAGGCGGAAGGGGAGCGTCCTGTGAGACGAGTAGGGCGGCGTCGCTGCGCGCCGAGCGGAACGGCGGAAGCCGGTCCGGGCGGGGCACGAGCATGCTCCACGACAGCTGGCCGTCGTAGGCGAAGGTCTTGGTATGGACGTGGGTCGCGAGGAATTCGCCGACCCCAGTGACCATCGCGCGCGGGTCGTGCATGCCCGCTGGGGCGACGAACTCGGAGTAGCCGCCGAGCTTCTTCTTCAGCGGCTGCTTGGAGACCCCCAGGGGCGTGGGGTCCAAATTGGGATAACCCGGGATCTTGGGCAGGCCGAATGCGAAGTTGGGGACGTCGGTGGGCACTCCGCAGTCCGCCCCGACGTTGATGACCAGCGACTGGTGATCGACGAAGGCGATGGCGCCGCTTCCCTGGTACTCGTCGCCCCCGGCGGCGAGCGGTTTCGCACCCGACGCCGCGCCGTAGGCCGGCCCTTGAAACTGAACTGGAGTGGGGCCGAACGGCGTCGCGAGCTCCTTCCACCAGGTCGGGTCGGGACCTGGCCCGGGATTCACGGGGATGGTCTTCATCGCCGCCTTCAGCGACAGCTCCACGATCTTCTGGAGCTTCTCGGCGAGACACTGTGCGTCGTAGATCTTGGTCAGGCCATAGGGCAGCGCGTCGTCGTCCGGTGTCGAGAGCAGCGCGAGGTCGTTGCCGTAGTCCGCGCGGTCGTCCAGCCACGCGCCGTTCGTGCCGAACAGCCCGCGCGCGTAGCACGTGCCGGTGGCGGTCGACGTCGTGCATACGTCGGTGAGAAGGCCCAGCCCGTCCGAAAAGCGCTTGGGATCGCTCTTGGGATAGCCGAGCGCATCGGCGGAGTGCGCGGCATCGACCACAGCGCGCACGTAGGCGGTGGTCAAGCGATAGCCAAGCACGCCCGCCAGCAGCTTGAACGGGCCGAGGCCGCCAGGGTTTGGCACGCTTGCCGGTAGCAGCTCGACGGAGCCCATGCACGCGAAGAGGGCGTTCGGCGCGGGCTCGGCGTCCGGAGCGGGATCCCGAAACGAAGCCGTCACTGCGCTCGGGCTCGCCATCTGGCTCATCAGCTGTTGCAAGCGTGGGCTCGACGTTTGGACGGAGGACCGGAGCACGCCCACCCAAGTGAGCCCGCGACGGTGAATGGCTGTTCCACCGCTCAGGCCCGGCGGCACGTCCTCGTCGTAGGGACGGACCGCGACGATGTCGCACGGCAAGAGCTGCGAAACGGAATTGAACACCCGCTGGTAGCAGGCTGGGTCGCGGAAGCCGTGGCGGATGGAGCCGTCAGGACTCACACCCGGCATCGGCGCGGGGCAGTCGTCACTCTCGTTAGGAACGCCGTCGGCGTCGCAATCGGCTTGCGAATCGCAGACCGACTGCGCGCGCGCGCCAGAGCTGACGAAGACAGCGCCGAGAAGCACGACCAAGGTCAGCCATACTCGAGCCATCCGTCAATCATCCTATCCGCAGCACTACGCACGGTCAAAAGCGCGTGCGGGACGAAAGATGCGCGGCCCTGTGGGACAATTCGATGTCCATCCCTGTCCACCCGTGTCCATTCCTGTCCTCACGACGTCGACGGGGACCGCGTCGAACCGTTCCATGCGCGCCTCGCGATCGGCGCCGGACACGCCGAGGCAACCATCGAGGTTGACCGCCTAGGGTTCTCTGCGCGTCTTCGTGCGCCGCCTCGCGATCCGCTTCTTCACGGCGAGCGGCGGATGGAAGGCAGCGATCTCCGCGGCGCGTGTCTTGGGCACGCCCGCATCGGAGGCGAACTTCAGCCAGTTCTTTCGCACGTCGAGCAAGCGGTCGAGCAGCTCGTCGGGGCGGTGGACGCCGAATTTTTCGGCGAGCGCGATCAGATCGTCGCGCGTGATGTCCCACGCCTTGCCGTTCACCAGCATCTGATGCTGGCGGGTCCAGCGGTCGACTCCGGGGTTGTGCGCGAAGCAAGCGTCGAAGGCGGGTGCGAGTCGCCACTTGCCGGTGCGGTCCAGCAGGAAAGCGAGGTTCTTGGTGTGGTCGTCGCAGTTGGTGAACGCCACGTTGTACGCACAGCGGAGCCAGGCCTGGGTGACGGCGTCGGCGCCCAGCTTGAGCTGCAGGATGGCGCGCAAGTACTGCTCGTAGCCGTGCACGAACGGCGTATTGAAATCGAGGTGCGCGAGGGCGCAGAGCGACTGCACGTGGAGCTTCTCGTTTCCGAGGCGGTCGAAGCGCTTCGTCATGAAATGGGCGCGCCCGTTCTCTTCGAGCAGACGGCACGGAGACATCTCGATGCCCGCTTCGAGCGCCATCACGTGATGGGCGTATTCGATGCGCCCGAAGCCGCGGCTGGTCCCGAGGCGCTTGTCTTCCCCGACGTCGAACTTGAGCAGCCAGTGCTCGAAGCCGTCCGGCAGCTCGAATTGGCCGGAGACGAGCTCTCGCCGCCGCGGATTCCAGCCGATCACCGCCTTGGCGCGCGCGCCGCCCGCGGAGCTGCCGACGTCGATGATTTCCTGCGTGACGCGCTTCGCCTCCCCTCGGAGCGCGCGGCGAGCGTCCTCCACGAGCCGTGACATCTCGAGGGGAGCCACGCCGTCGGGCAGGTCTTTCGCGCGCAGCGCGGGCTCGAACTCGAGCGCGCCCATGCCGCGCCGCCCCATGTACAGAAGCCGCTGGAGCGTGGTCACTTGCTCTCTGCGCATCCCGCGGCGCGCCATGTACTCGTCGATCAACGAGTTGCCGAACTTGTCGGGGAGCGCGTCGGCGAGCGCGCCCGGGAGACCGTGGTACGTGTTCGGATCGAGGGACGGAAACGAGTAGCGACGCCGCGGATGGAGCGGCATGGTGAGGGGAGCGAGCTCGACGCCCGAACCGGCGAACTCCGGGTCGTATTGGAACTCGAAGAAGCCGGGCCGGCCGGCGAGAGGCGCGATGGCGCCGGCGGTGCGGTCCCAGAGGCGCACCTCGATGGCGAGGGGCTCAGCCATTGGATTTGCCGCGCGGAGCTCCAGCGCTCGGCTTTCGGCGTGGCGCGCGGCGACGCGCGGCCTTCTTCTGCGACGCACGCAATAGCTCCATCGGGCTCGGAGACGCGGGCTCGGGCACGAGCCCTTCGAGGCGCTCGAGGAGGTCCATCGCCCGCAAGATGCCGACGAGGCTGTTCAACGTGATGCCTCCGGTGCGCTCGAAGCGCTTGAGCGGCGTGAGACCGACGCCGCTGCGGCGCGCGAGCTCCTGCTGGCTGATGCCGGCGCCGCCGGGATCCACGCGAAAGGCCCGCAGCCGGCGCGCGAGCTCCAGGGCAACTTCCCGATCGCTGAGGTGGCTCCAGGGCATGACTAAAAATAGAACGTTGTTGCCCGAAATTACAGATAACAGCTCAAAATTAGTCCGATTTCACTGCAGCGCCGTTGAAGACGGTTCAGGAATGGTCCAAAATTGGCTCTTTATTTCTCGATGAGAGATGGAACAGTCTAATTTTGGACTCATGCTGGCGCGCTGCTGCCGCCGCTCCGTCGATTTGACCCGCCAGTAATGTTTTGTAAGAGTGCTCGGGTGCCCCGAGACGCGTCCCACTGCTCCCGCGCCGAGGCCGAGGTCTTGGCGCTCCTCCGACAGGGCGAGAAGTTCGGCCTCGAGCTGGTGGAGGGCTCGGGTGGCCGCATCAAGCGCGGTTCGGTGTACGTGCTGCTCGGTCGCTTGGAAGAGCGCGGCTTGGTCGCTTCGCGGAGCGAAGAGCGCGCTGCCCACGAAGGTGGCCTGCCGCGTCGTCGCTATCGACTGACTGCCCTCGGACGACGCGCCGTCGCTGCCTGGGAAGAGAACGTCCTTCGGCTGCTCGGCGTGCGAGGCACGACATGAGGTCCGCGGGAGCCCGAGCGCTGCGCGCGGCGGCCTGGCTCTTCGGAGACGAGCCCGTGGAGCGCTTCCTCGTCCCGCTCGTGGCCGACGCCGAAGCCGAGGCCTCGGCACTGGCCGCCCAAGGTGACGCTGCCCGAGCGGCTCAGGCCCGACGCCGGGCTTGCGTCGCGTTCCTCTTCACGCTGCCCCACGTGGTCGTTCGAACGCAACCGAGAGGTGCAGCGCGGTGGGGAGTGCCGGCGCTGATCGCCGGGGCGTGCTCCCTCTTCGTGCTCGGCTCCATCGAGCCAGTGGTGGCACGTGCGCAAGCGACGTGGCTCGTCATCGGCGCCCTGGTCTTCGCGGGAACGCGTGCGCTGGGAAGACGGTGGCTCGAGGTACCGCCCGAAGGCGCCTTCGTCCTGGCAGTCCTCGCAGTGCTGCCCGCCTGGATCGCCGGCGAACGCTGGCTCCGCTTGGGCCACACCTGGGTCGTTTGGAGCGAGCTCGCGCGACCCGTTTTCTTGCTTTGCGTCGGGCTCTTGCTCGAAGCACCGCAACGAGGTCGCGTACTCGAGCGGGCGTTGGGTGTGCCCCTGATCGCCTCGCTCTGGTACGCCGCAGGCGTTCGCACGTCGGATCCTTCGGTGCCGCTCGTCTACGGAGCTGCCGCGTGTGCCGCGCTCGCCGGTCGTCGCGCACCGGGAACACGGGCGGCCTCCGTCGCGTGCGCTGCGCTCGGGCTCGCGGCGATGCTCTTCGCGGTTCCCGAGTGGGGGCTCGTGTACCTCGGCTCTTCTCCGCCCGCGCACACCGACGGGCTGCTCTCGATGCTGGCTGCGAGGAGCGGACCGAGCGCCCTCGTGCTCCCGGTCGGCGCGCTCGTCGGCGTCGCGCTCGCTCCCGTGCGGGCGAGCTCTCGACCCATGGCGCGAGCGTTTTCAGCCGCGCTGTTCGTGCAGATGTTCGCCTACTTCGGCGCGGCGCTCCACGCGCTCCCGTCGTTCGGCCTCGCGCTACCACTCCTGAGCTACAGCGGCTCGGCCGTAGTGGGACTGTCGGCGAGCCTCGGGCTCGTGGCGGGGATCTCACGCGGCGAAACGACCTCCGCGCCACGCGCCGATTCGCGAGCGTGAACTGCTCTCGGGGCATGAGCCAAGGCTGCGGCGAAGCTTGAGGACCTGCGTGGGACGAACCCGGCCTGCGCACGACCGAACGTTCCTCCGATTTTGGCTCGTCCGAACTTGCGCATGGGCCAGAGCTCGCAAGCGAGCCCACCATCGCCACCTGCCGCGGGGCTGGGATTCCGCTTCGGCGCGCTCCCCTCGTTCGCGCCCACTGCGAAGGCTTGACGCACCCGGACGAGCCTGTTAAACGACTGTTTAGAACGGTCGTTCAATGGTTGATTCAGCTGCTTTTGCCGGGAATGAGCGGGGAGCCGGGCCCGGAGATTCGGTTGGGGTCCGCGATCGCATCTTGGGCGCGGCTCGCTCCGAGTTCGCGGCTCGCGGCTTCGGCGCCGCCTCGGTCCGGACCATCGCCGAGCGGGCCGGCGCCACCGCCGCGATGATCAACTACTACTTCGGCGGCAAGCAGGCGCTCCACGACAGCGTCGTCGCCGAAGCGCAAGGCCGCCTCTTCGCGCGACTGAATGCGGCTGCCGCAGGCGGAGAGAGAGACGGGCTCCCGGTGCGGCTCGCCCTCGCCTACTTCGACTTCCTGGTCGAAGAGCGAGAGCTCCAGCGCCTGCTCCTCCGGCAGATGCTCGATCGCAGCGATCACCTGCGCGAACGCGCCAGCGAGATCGTGGGGCCGCTCCGCGTCCTGCTCGAGCGCTACTTCGGAGACCGCGAGGTCGCGCACCAATACGCCACCAGCGTGTTCGGGGCGATCTCGGGCTACTTCGTCTACGAGCCCGTGTTGGGCGCGCTGCTCGGGGACGATCCCCTCGCGCCCGAGATGTTGCAGGCCAGGCGCCGGCACATCGAGGAACTCACTCGCTGGATCGAGAGGAGAGAGTCATGAATGGGAAAGCCAGCGTCATCGAAGTCGCGCGTCGGGTCGCGCGGGCCCGCTTCGGGCACGGACACCCGGTCTACCTCGTGCACGCGTTGACGGCACGCTGCAACGCGCGCTGCGGGTTCTGCGCGTGGAACCCGGAGTTCTACGATCCGCGCGAGCAGCTCTCGACACCGGCCATCCTGAAGCTCCACGCCGACGCGCGGCGTGCGGGCTTCGTCGGGCTCTCGCTCTGGGGCGGTGAACCGCTGCTCCACCCGGATTTCGAGGAAATCGTGCGCCACGCCCACGAGCTCGGCTTGCACACGAACCTGGTGACCAACGGGTTTCTCTTGGAAAAGAAGCTCGCCCCGGTCGCGCGCTACATCGATCGTGTGAGCATCTCACTGGACCTGCCCTCTCCGAAACACGACGAGCTCCGGAAGATCCCGGGGCTCTTCGCCGCCATCGTTTCCGGCACGCGGGCACTCACGCGGGCCGCGCCCGACAAGCGCGTCGTGTTCGTGTGTACGCTCCAGAAAGCCAACGTCGCGACGGAAACGCTGCGCCAGCTCGTGGAGCTCACGCGCGAGCTCGGCGTGGTCGGCGTCTACAACGGGCTCCGCGAAGAGGCGGCGACACCCGGCGGCGATGCCGGGCTCTCGGAGTACGCGCCCTCGGAGGCGGAGCTCGCCGGCGCCATGGCCCTACTCGCGAAGCTGAAGCGCGAGGGCTACCCGATCTTGAACTCGTTCACTCACCTCGACATGCTCGCCGCGGGCCCACCCGTGTATCGCTGCCACTGGCCCAAGTTCATGCTGCCCGTCGAGGCCAATGGCGACGTGGTCGATTGCATGCACTGGGGCACGCGACCCATCGCCAACCTGAAGCACGCGAAGTTCGAAGACGTACTCCGGCACCCGCGCCTCCGCGAGCTCTCGGGGGCGACGGGCGAAGCTTGTCACAAGTGCGTCTCGATCCATCGCATCGAGATCTCGGAAGTGGGCTCGGGAAACCTCGAGCCATTGCGTTCCTGGCGCATGTTGCGGAGCGCGCGGCGACTGCCTCTCGCGCCGCGAGCTGCATGGAGCTGAGTCATGGGCTTCTATCGTGATCGCGCCGAGCTCGAACGCGTGATGGCTCGCCTGTTCGAGCGTTTGATGCGAACCGCCGACATCGCCGGGCCCCTCACTCGCACCGGTCTCGTGGTGCGCTTCCGCTACCCCGACCTGGATTCGGTGCTCACTTTCGATCTGAAGCACCAGCCGCCCGAGTTTCGCACCGACCCGAGCGGGAACGCCGACGTCGAGATGGTGCAGTCTTCCGACACCGCCCACGAGTTCTGGCGCGGAAAACTGAACCCGGTGCGCGCCATCGCGACGGGCCGCGTGCGAGCGCGCGGTGACGTGGCCGGCGCCCTCAAGCTCTTGCCGGCGATTCGCCCCGCGTTCGGCATTTACCCCGAGGTGCTCACCGAGCTCGGCCTCGCGCGCAGCGCGGAGAGCGGAGAGAAACGCCGGAGGTTCAGCTTCGATTTCCGGCGCTGGCTCCGCAAACGTCACACGCTCGATCTCCGGCGCGTGGCGGACGATGCGCGCCCACCCCGCGCGCCCGAGCCGAGCGTACCGCGGACGGAAGCCCGAGCGCTCCCGGTGGAAGAGAAGGAGCTTCGCCTCGAGATGCTCCGCCGCATGTGGCTCATCCGCGAGTTCGAAGAGCAGCTCGGCGCCGAATGGCAGAGCGGTGGGCTGCCGACCGCGGCCATTCACTTGAGTTCGGGCCAAGAGGCTGTCGCGGTCGGCGTTTGCTTCGCGCTCGAGAACGACGACGTCATCGCGACTACGCATCGCGGGCACGGCCACATGCTCGCCAAAGGCGCGCCCGCCGATCGCATGATGGCGGAGATCTTCGGCAAGGAACCCGGACTCTGCGCCGGCAAGGGCGGCAGCATGCACGTCACCGACGCCAGCATCGGTGCCATCGGCGCCAACGGCATCGTCGGAGCCTCGCCGCTCCTCGCGCTCGGCGCGGCGCTGGCTTTCCAGCAGCGCAAGGAGCCGCGCGTGGCCGTGGCCTTCATGGGGGACGGCGCCACGAATCAGGGCATGTTCCACGAAGCTCTGAACCTGGCATCGGTGTGGCAGCTCCCGGTGTTGTTCGTCGTCGAAAACAACGGCTACGGTGAATTCACGCCCCAGAGCGGGTCGACGCGCATCGAGCAACTCGCGACGCGTGCGGCCGCCTACGGCATCCCGGGTGTGCGCGTGGACGGCAACGACGTCGGCGCGGTGCATCGCACTGCGCTGGAGCTCGTGAGGAAGGCTCGGTCGGGCGGAGGGCCCGCGCTCCTGGAGTGCGTGACCTACCGCTGGCACGGTCACATGGAAGGAGATCCGGGTAGCTATCGCAGCCAAGCCGAAGTGGAGGCTTGGAAGGCGAAGGACCCCTGTCGCGCCCTCGCAGAGGCGCTCGGCAAAGACGCCGACGGCCTCGAAGAAGGCGCGCGCGGCGAGGTATCGGCTGCGCTCGACTTCGCCAGGAGCGCCAGCGAGCCCGCGGTCTCGAGCCGCATCACCCACGTCTTCTCGCCCGAGCCCGAGCGCCCCGAACCCACGACGGCGAGACGCACGGAGATGCTCACGGCGTCGGCCGCCATCAACCGCGCTCTCCGTGAAGAGCTCACGCGAGACACGAACGTGATGCTCCTCGGCGAGGACATCGCCCTCGGTGGATACCTCGCGGTCACCCAGGGACTCGTCGACGAGTTCGGCCGGGAGCGCATTCGCGACACGCCCATCAGCGAAAACGCCATCCTGGGCGGCGCCGTGGGAGCGGCCATGAACGGCCTGCGACCGGTGGCGGAAATCTTGTTCTCCGACTTTCTCACGGTGTGCGCCGATCCCATCGTGAATCAGGCAGCCAAGCTCCGTTACATGTCGGGCGGGCAATACTCCGTGCCGATGGTGGTGCGCACGCCGGGTGGTGCCGGTCTCGGCATGGCGGCGCAGCACTCGCAGTGCCTGGAAACCCTCTTCATGAACATCCCCGGTCTCATCATCGCCGCGCCGGGGACGCCGCGGGATTGCCGCGCGCTCCTCAAGACCGCGATCCGATCCGACAACCCGGTGCTGTTCTTCGAGCACAAGCTGCTCTACCTGACCGAAGGCCCGGTGCCCGTCGACGAAGAGCTCGCGCCCCTGGGTGTCGCGCGCGTCGTTCGGCCGGGCAAAGACGTGACGATCGTGGCGCTCTCGTACATGGTGCAGGTCGCGCTCGAAGCGGCGCAGGAGCTCGCGCCGCGCGGCATCGACGTCGAAGTGATCGATCCGCGCACCGTGGTGCCGCTCGATCATCGCACCATTCTCGAATCGGTCGCCAAGACGCGGCGCCTGGTCACCGTCGAAGAGAGCCCCGTGCGCGGCGGCTTCGGCGCCGAGGTCGTGGCGCGCGTTGCCGCTGCGGCTCACGGCATGCTCGCCGCGCCGCCCGTGCGCGTGGGTGCCGGCGACCACCCGGTCCCGTACAACAAGGCGCTCGAGTGCGCGAGTGTCCCCGACGTCGCTCGAGTGGTGTCCGCGGTGGAGGCGTGCCTCCGAATCGAAAAGATGTAACGCTCCGTTCATGCGTTGGTTTCCCGCCGTGCTCGTCGCGGTCGTCTCGTGTTTGGCTTTCGCAACCCTCGGCTGCGGAGGGAGCTCGACGAGCGATGCGAGCGGTGGCAGTGGAGGCAGCGGCGGCAGCGGCGCTTCGGGTGGCAACGGGGCCACCGGTGGCAGCGGGGGCACGACCCCGACCGAGGTGCTCTGCGACGGCAGTGACGCGATCCGGTTTCTCTATCGGAGCGCAGGCGGATACGTGGAGCAGTCGTACGGCTTCACCAATCCGCACGGCCACTCGTTCTTGGCGGTCACCGGGAAGTGCGAGGCGTTCGCGGGCAACGACTACATGTCCGGGATCTTCACGCTGACGCTGTCCGAGACCCAGGCAGCGCAGCTTTCCAAAGACGTCGGGCGTGATCAGATCACCGGCTGGAGCAAGTACCCCGATCAGCAGAGCTGCCCCGACGCCGGGTCCGTGTCGATCTCGGATGGGAAGAATCAGGCCTGGTGCTCGTGCGGCTGTGACCCGGGCGTCCCGCCCGGGATCGAGGTCGCGCTGAAGAAGGCTTCGACGTGGCTCGACACCGTGTTCGATCAAGGCGCCGCTCTCACCGGCCCCGTGGCCGTCGCTGCCATGCCGGACGGGAACCCAATCCCTGGGCAGACACCGTTGGCTTGGCCACTGGCTTGGCCCGTGTCGTCGCTCCCTTCTGCCTACGACACGACGACCGGCAAACAGGTGACGGACGCAGGCGAAGCATCGCAGCTCAGGAAGCTGCGGAGCGACACGCTCGCCGCGCTGAGCTACGCGAGCTACATACTGGTCGTGGACGCGGCCGCGGCTCCGTTCGAGGTCTACGTGCGCGACGAGCTGCCCCCGACCGTGGAGGCCGCGCTCGACGCCATGGAGTGAGGGCTACGGGTTTCCAATGCCTCACGATCGCGTCTCCGAGCTCCTGGCTTCGCTCTACCGAGCGCTCGCCGGCGTGGCTCCGACCCCTGAGGTCACACGAGCCATCGAGCAGTGTCGCGAGGACAACGGTCTCGACGCCGGTCGCGAATTCCCAGAGTGGCTCCTCGGCGTGCTCGGCGCCGTGCTCGAGCGTCACGAAGTCGAACGAGCTCTGTTCCCCAAAATCGGCTCCGATGTAGCGACCTTTCTCGCCGAGGTCTCGCAGCTCTTTCCAGGGTGGCAGCACGACGACCAGGGCGAATACGTCGCGATGACGTTTCCGCTGCTGGGTGTGCGCGCGCACTTGAGCCGCGAGGCCCTCACGCCTCGGGGCGAACACTCCTGTTCGTATTCCGTGCGGCGCTTGGCTGCGTGAGGTGCTGGGGCCTGGACGCTCGGGAGTGCGCGGCCTCACGCCTCGCCCTCGCGCATTCCAAGCCGCGACCTGACGAGCGCCGTCAACAGGCCAGGAAGCTCGGACGACTCCAATGTGTCGCCATGGGACATGACGAGGCGCGTTGGCGGTGCTCGTTCGAGGCGCTCGAGGACGAAGTCGCGATAGCGCGCGCGATCGGCGAGCTGGAAGTACTTCCAGGTCTGGCCCAACCTGAGCCCGAAGGTGGTCCCGGTCATTCGACAACCGAGGCCGAAGAACCCACTCGGATGCGCCGGTTCGTTGAAGAAGGCGTCGCACACGATCCAGGTACGCCGAGCGCCTTCGGAGAGCTCGAGCCACACCTCGCCGCTACCCACTCCCGGTGGCTCGAGCAGCGCGACCTCGCCTGGGAGGGACGCCGACAGCTCGGCGAGCCCCGAGATCTCCCGGCGGAGCTTCGCGCCGAGCCGCCGCGCCGCTCGCTCCGTCGCCACCGGACGGGCATCGGGATACGCGCTCGACCACTCGGGGATCCCGAGCCAGTGGAAGTGATTCGGAGCCAAAAAGAAGCGCGGCTCGCCAGCAGCGCCCACGAGCCCGCTCGGCTCGAGGGTCCGCGTCGGCGAAACGACGACCGATCCGCCACCCCGGAGGGCGACGGCGATGGTGCGAAACGACCAGCCGTTCGCGAGGCGGTGAACCTCGGCGTACACGTCGCTGCCGAGTTGGACCACCCGAGCTTCGTTCATGCGCGCACTCCTTCGATGGCCGCTCGCGCGGCATCGTCTCGAGTGATCGGGTAGACGGAACCGAAGACCACCGCGAGGCGGGGTGAGCGCGGTCGCTCGACGGCGTCGAGGCTCGCGAACCGCGGCTCAATCGGGTCGGGCGCCACCCGCACCCCATACCACGAAACCTAGAGTATCACTCTAGACTTGGGTCGTCCCAGCGAATCATCCGATCGCCCTGGCGCCAGGACCGCCTTCCCCTGGGCCCCGCCTAGAGTAATACTCTAGTGGGAGGTCCCCCATGTTCCTACGATTCCAGGAGCGCATCGCGCTCCCCGTGAGCACGCTGTACGGCTACTTCCGCACCCCCGAAGACTGGGTTCGCCTCTACGGCAGCTTCGGACGAGTCGAAGTGCTCGATGACGGATGGCGCGCAGTGAAGCTCGCGGGCTTTCCGTTTCCGTTGGTCGCCAAGATCACCGAGGACCGCCCTTCGCAGCTCGTGCGCTGGCGCTTCCGCGGGTTCTGGCAGGGCGAAGGCGAAGTCCGCTTCGATCCCCAAGGCGACACGGTGCTGGTGGAGGGCTTCGAGCACATTCGTCCGAGCGGACTCTCGTTCCTCGCGCCCGTCGTCGAGCGGCTGTTCCTCGAGCGCCGCTTTCGGGCCATCTGGCGCGCCGGCTTCCGGCGGCTCGCCCGCGAGGCCGCGCGGGCCCACGCAGCGGCGGCAGCCCAAATGGCGCTACCGGTGGCTGTCCCGCCTGCCTGACCGAACGAGTCCCATTTGCTAGCCTGGGGCATGCCGCTGCCTCGGGTACACGCCTTCGAGTTCAACGATCTGACTTGGGTGGGCTCCGACGTGCGCGACACCATCGTCGAATCGCTGAGCCGAGGCTTGCGTTGGGGACGCACGTTGCACGGCATGGTCGAGCCCTTCGCGGAGTTCCTGTCGGCGGCCGGCACGCGACAAGTGCTGGACTTGTGCGCCGGTGCGGGCGGCCCAGCCGAGATCCTGGTGAGCGAGTTCCGGCGCTCGGGCGCGGCGCCACCCGAGCTGTTGCTCACGGACCTCTTCCCGCGCGAGCAAGCGTGGCTGCGCATCGCCGCTCGGGAGCGCGCAATCCAAGCGGAGCTGTCGTCCGTCAACGCGGCGTCCATTCCGCCCGCTCTGGGAGAAGGGCGAGCGCGCGCCATCATCAACGCCTTCCATCACTTCCCGCCCGAGCTCGCGCGCAGCATTCTCGACGACGCGGTGCGTGCACGAGCACCTGTCTGGATCTCGGAACCTTTCGAACGCAACCCGCTCCAGTTTCTGTCGTTCGCGCCCTTTGGACTCGCCGCCCTGCTGGCAAACCCCGTGCTCACGCCGGAGCCCACTTTGGGCAAGGCGTTCCTGGCGTGGGGAGCGACGCCGTTCACGCTCACGCTGAGCGCTTGGGATGGTTTCGTGAGCACGCTGCGCGTGTACGACGAGGCCGAGCTCAGGAGCATGGTTCGCCCGAGCGAAGGCGACTACCGCTGGGTTTTCGGCATCTACCGCTACACGCTCGGCGGGAAGGGCTACTACTTCTGGGGCGTACCATCGGAGAGGACCACTGCCCCGAATGGAAGAACGCCGCGAAATCCGCTGGCACGCTGAGGCGAGCGACGAACTGCGCGACGAACTCACGCGCGCCGTCCGCGGTCAGCGCACGCTGGAAGACGTGGTCCGCTGGGGCCTCGAGGCTCATCCCGCTCGCATCGTCGCGAACGTCGTGGTGCAAGACGAGTTCACGCACGACGTCGTCCTGCCCTACGCCGACGACGTCTGGCTCGTCTACGACGCGACCTGACTCGGCGGCATCACGGCGGTCGCCGTGTGGAACCACTCACCCAGCGCCGACGAGCTTCTCGAAGAGCGACTCGCCCGCGGCTGGCGACCGACACCGAGCGCTCTCCGTGACGGACCCAAGGTGCTCGGCCACGCCTGTCGAGTCACGCCTGCCAGCTGACCCAACGACCTCACCCGTCCACGTTTCCGGTCTGCTCGACGCCGTCGCCACGCGAAGCCGCTGGGTAACGCTGCGCTTCTGGTCACCCGATGCCTCTCGGATTTCCCAGCGCCCTCACCTGACAC
>Ga0268298_10000447_pt1 | contig 53139 bp, 43 predicted proteins | sample WWTPWeurt_MetaG_FD_194462 | JGI IMG/M metagenome (GOLD analysis project Ga0268298, IMG submission 194462) | Activated sludge microbial communities from WWTP in Nijmegen, Gelderland, Netherland - WWTP Weurt | ecosystem: Engineered > WWTP > Aerobic digester > Activated sludge | place... | reverse complement strand
CCCTCTCTTTGGCCCCATCCCATTTGTCGCCGGCCCACTCTTTTCCGGCGTTCCACTTTTCACCGGCCCACTCTTTAGCCCCATCCCATTTGTCGCCGGCCCACTCTTTTCCAGCGTTCCACTTTTCACCGGCCCACTCTTTAGCCCCATCCCATTTGTCGCCGACCCAGTTTTTTGCGTTGACGAGCTTGCGCTTCAGGAATGGACCGAGAATGCCGAGGTTCTCTTTCTCTTCTTTGACCACGTCCACCACGGTCAACTTCGAGGCCATCTCCTCGGCCTTTTTCTGGTTCGCCTCGCTAAATTGTGGAACCGTCTGGCCCGCTTTGAAACCGTCGTTCTTTACGTCCTCAGGCGAACGTTTGCGCGCAAGCACATCTTCCAACTCCGAATAGGACGAGTAGACCGACTTCGCCGTTTGGAAGCGGTTTGTGGCGTTGTCTTTGTCGGCCCAGTGCTTGTCTCCTTTGGCCAGCCACGGGTCATCCCCGGCGGCATTCTTCACGTTGACGCCGCTTTCGTTGAAGTGGTCATGCACGATGTGGGTCGCAGCCTGAGACATGGTGTCGCCGTTCCGCACCGCGTCGTAGGTCTCAAGGGCCGGAGACACCGCCGTCAAAAGCGGATGGATTGCTCCCCCGTCTTTGTACGCTTGCTGTACGCCCGCCTTGTCAAACTGGTGGCCGCCTGCATGGCGATCGGTCAGAAAGTGCATGGCCGACGCTTCGTACGCACGCGCCAGGTTTTCATTCCCGCTCTTGGCCGCTTCCAGCGCCATCATGTGGAACGACTCATACGCTCCCATGTTGTTGTCCGTGCCCGAGGAGTCTTTTTTGTTGAAGTGGCTGTTGTTGCGTTCCGCAAGTTCCAACATCGACAGCCCGGACAGGGTTCCGTCCTTGTCCGGTTTCTTCTTCCGGTTCAGCGTCAGTTCTTCCAGGTCCTTGGCAGAGGCAGCCTGGAACGTTCCATCCCCGGCTTTGGCTTTCTTCACGCTCTCTTCTTCTGCGTGTATGCGACCCAGAATCGCCTTCATCTCTTTGGCGTTGTTTGGATCGTTCAAGGCTTCAAAACTCTTTTCCGGGTTGAACGTGCCGTCCTCGTTGAAGGCACCATAGAAGTCGCCCATCATCGCCGTGATGTCGCCAGGCGAGACTGTCAGACGGTTGGCCAACGTGATCTCACTCTTCATCTCATTTGCGACTTTTGGATCGACGTTGACCGCGTTTGCCTTGCCTGTGTCTTTCGCCTCGGCCAGCAGTTCCAGCGCGCCATCCACAGCGTTTTTGTGCTCACCACCCTCGAACCGATGAATGGCTGCCCGTCCCCCATGTGCCGGCTTGAGCTTCGGCGGACCAGCTTTTGCGCCGCCGCCTAGGAAACTCTTGAACTGGCGACCCGCATCGTAGGCCGCGTGCTCGCCTGGGTCGTCTGCTCGGTTGATGATGTGTTGGCCCGAACCGCCGTTTGCGAGCGCGTGCGAAACCTCGTGTGCGATGACCTCCATCGAATGCAGGTCTGAGGGATCGTCTTTGATGTGATCGCCCAAGGAAATGTGCTTGCCGATCGTGTGTGCGTCCGCCGAGATTTTGCGGTTTTTCGCGCCTTCGCCGCGCGCAACCGAGAGATCAGAAAGCGACTGTCCGAAAGCCTGGCTGAGCATCGCATTGACGCCTGGTCCAAACGGGCCCGAGGCGTCAGCTTCCCCCGCATCACTCATTCCACCACCGTGCAAAGCGGACGTTCCTGACTGCGCACTGGCAAACGGGTTTGTGGACCCGCTGGCTTGGCCTTCCTGCATTTCGAGCGACATGAAGATCCCCCCTGAAGGAAACAATTTCGGCGGTTTGTTGAACCGTCGCGCGGATGTCTGTAGGGGGGATTTTCGGTGAGTGTGGGAAAGTGGTGCGTTGAACCGAGCCGAAATTCCGCCCATTTCAAACATCCGTGATTCAACCAAGCCGGAATTCCGCCCATTTCAAACATCCATGATTGAACCGAGCCGAAATTCCGCCCATTTCAAACATCCGTGATTCAACCAAGCCGGAATTCCGCCCATTTCAAACATCCGTGATTGAACCGAGCCGAAATTCCGCCCATTTCAAACATCGGTGATTGAACCAAGCCGGAATTGCGCCCATTTCAAACATCGATGATTGAACCGAGCCGGAATTGCGCCCATTTCAAACATCCATGATTGAACCAAGCCGGAATTGCGCCCATTTCAAACATCCGTGATTGAACCAAGCCGGAATTCCGCCCATTTGAAGGTCGGCGACCTTGGTTGGAGCGTGCTGGGTGGGTGTGCGAGGGGCGGGCGGGCAAAAAGTTGCCCGGAAACACGGGCCTCTCGTTAAAATGAGACTAAAAAATGTATTCAAAATCACATTTCTTGGTGCTTTCTCTCTCGCTGGGGCTGTCCGGCTGCGTGCTGCGCCCCGAAACCATCAAAGACCGGTTCGTCGGCGAGTTCAAGTGCAGCCGCGACCGCATCACCGTCGAACAACCGGACAAAAACCGCCCCGACTTCTATCGCGCAACCGGGTGCAACCGTCGCGCCAGCTACCAATGCAGCGGCGACTACGGCGAGTTCTGCGACCGCATTGGATCGCCCGAGACGATCAACCCCGAGGGCGGCGCGCTCCCGAGCATTCCGTCCCCCGAGGCCCGTCCCGCCCCGTCCACCCCCGCGCCAGCCCCCGCCCCGGCCCCCGAACCACCGAAAGACAAGCCCGTCGCCGCCCCTCCCGCGCCCTAGAAAGCCATCAGCAAGCCTCGGCTTCCGTCGCGAGCGATCGTTTTTTCCACAAAAAATAAATCGGCGGATACACCAACAGTTCCAGCACAAACGAGGTCGCCAGCCCCCCAATCATCGGGGCCGCAATCCGTTTCATCACGTCCGCCCCCGTCCCGTGCGAAAACAGGATCGGCAAAAGACCGCAAAACGCCGCCAGCACCGTCATCGCCTTGGGCCTTGCGCGCTTCACCGCCCCATGCAGGATCGCGTCGCGCAGCTCGGTCGTGTCGCGCAGCTTTCCCGCTGCCGCCGCTTCGCCCAGCGACAGGTCCAGATACAGCAACATGAACACGCCCGTCTCTGCATCCAAACCCAGCAGCGCAATGAGCCCCACCCACACGGCCACCGACAGGTGATACCCCAGCGCCCACAGCAGCGCGAACGCCCCCACCGCTGAAAACGGCACCGCCAGAAGCACCAGCGCCGCCTTTTTCGCACTCTTTGTATTCAGGTACAGCAGCACAAACACCCCCAGAATCGTCAGGGGAACCATCCACAGAAGCCGCTTTCGCACCCGCAGCATGTTCTCGAACTGCCCGCTCCATTCCAGCCGATAGCCCGCGTCCACCCGGACCTTGTCCCGGACTGTCTTCTGCGCCTTGTTCACAAACCCCTCGATGTCGTGCCGTTCCGTGTCGAAATCCACGTACACATACGCCGCAAGCAGGCCGTTTTCATCGCGCAACATCGACGGCCCTGTCGTCATTCGCAGCGTCGCCACCTGACCAAGGGGCACAGAAGCCCCGTTTTGCAGCGGCACGAGCGTCCGCAACAGATCCGCCTGCGTCTGCCGCACCTCGCGCCCGTACCGCAAAGACACGTTGTAGCGTTCGCGCCCCTCTATCGTCGTCGTGACCGTTTCCCCCCCCAGCGCCTGCGCAATCACCGCGTTTGCGTCTTCCACCGAAAGCCCGTACCGCGCCAGCGATTCCCTTTGCAGCTCAAAGTCCAGGTAGTAGCCCTCTGCGATGCGCTCTGCAAACACCGATCGCGCTTCGGGAAGGGGTCGAAGAGCCCCCGCAATTTGTTGTCCCAACCGGTCGAGCTGCGCAGGGTCTTTTCCCAGGATCTTGATCCCAATCGGCGTCCGAATTCCCGTGGAAAGCATGTCGATCCGCGCCTTGATCGGCATCGTCCACGCATTGGCTATCCCCGGAAACTGCATCGCTTGGTCCAGCAGAGCCACCAGTTCCTCATGCGTGATTCGCTCGGGCCACAGCGGGCGAAATATGCCATCCCGGACAAACCCCGGAAGCGGCCAGTCGGAATAGAAACGGTCTTTCCTCCTCCACTCGTTCGGCGGTTTCAGAAGCACCGTCGTTTCCATCATCGACAACGGGGCCGGATCGGTCGAGGTTTCGGCTCGCCCCGCTTTCCCAAACACAGAAACCACTTCGGGAAAGGAATGCAGAACCCCGTCCTGCAAAGACAGAAGCCGCACCGCCTCCTGCGCCGAGATTCCGGGCACCGTCGTCGGCATATACAGGATGCTCCCTTCATGCAGAGGCGGCATAAACTCAGCGCCCAACTTCCGGTACATCGGAAACACGCTCAGCGTCGCCAGCAGCGCCAGCGCGATGGTTTTTTTCGGATGACGCAACACCAGCCGACAGACCGGTTCATACAGCGCAAACAGAATCCGACTGATCGGGTGCTTTTCCTCTGCGTAGTACGTCCCGACAAACAACCGGTTGCACAGCCCCGAAAGCAACCGGGGCCGAAACGCATACCGTTTTACGCGCGACAGCATGATCCGCAACGCCGGATCGAGCGTGATCGCCAACAGCGCCGCAATCGCCATCGCCAGGTTTTTCGACAGTGCCAGGGGTCGAAACAGACGACCTTCCTCTTCGACCAGCGTAAAAATCGGCAGAAACGCCACCGCAATCACGAGCAGAGAGAAAAACACAGAGGGCCCTACCTCTTGCAGCGCCGAAAGCCGGACGTGCAGAAAGTCCTCCTTCTGTCCCCCTTGCTGCCAAGCGTGAATCTTCCGATAGGCGTTTTCGACCTCGACAATCGCGCCGTCCACCAGCACCCCGATCGAAATCGCGATGCCACTTAGCGACATCAAATTCGCCGGGATTTTCAGCAAAGAAAGCGGGATGAACGACAGCAGAACCGCCACCGGAATCGTCACAACCGGAACGATCGCCGACGGAATGTGCCACAGGAACAGCAGGATCACCAGCGACACCACCACAAGTTCTGTCAGAAGTTCGTGCGTCAGTGTGTCGATCGCCCGAAGGATCAGCTCTGACCGATCATAGGTCGTCACGATGCGGACCCCTTTGGGCAAAGACGGTTCAAGCTCTGCGAGCTTGGTTTTCACCCGCTCAATCACAGAGAGCGCGTTTTCCCCCATCCGCATGATGACAATTCCGCCCACCACATCCCCTTTTCCGTTCCAATCAGCGACCCCTCGCCGCAAATCGGGGCCGAGCTTCACCTGCCCCACATCCGCAATGCGCAGCGGGGTCCCCCACTCGTTCGTTCGCAGCGCAATCTGCTCCAGATCCGACACCGAACGCACGTACCCCCGACCCCGCACCATAAATTCCTTCCCGGACATCTCGACCAACCGCCCGCCTACCTCTGCATTGCCCTTCCGCAGCGCGCCCGCCAAATCTCCCAGGCTTAACCCGTACGCGCTCAGCCGATTCGGATCGACCGTGACCTGATACTGTTTGATGGCACCCCCTACCGTTGCCACTTCCGCCACGCCCTTGACCGATTGCAGCGCAAAACGCAGGAAATAATCTTGCAGCGATCGCAGCTCGTGCCGCTCTGTTTGCCCGCTTTCATCCACCAGAACGTACTGAAACACCCAACCGACGCCCGTCGCATCCGGTCCCAATTCCGTTTTTACGTCTTTGGGAAGCTTCGCACGTATGTTCGACAGATATTCCTGGACTCGCGAGCGGGCCCAATAGATGTCCGTCCCGTCTTCAAACAGAACGTACACATACGAGTATCCATAATCGGAAAAGCCCCGAATCGTTTTGACCTTCGGGGTTCCCAGCAGGCTCGTGATGATGGGATACGTGACCTGATCTTCGATTCGTTCGGGACTCTGTTCCCAGCGCGAATAGACGATCACCTGCGTATCGGACAGGTCCGGTATCGCATCCAGGGGAATGTCTCGCATACAAAACGCAGCCACAAGACAGAGCGCCGCCGTCAACAGCAACACAAGCCGCCGATGACGCACACACAAACCAATCAAAGCCGCAATCACGGGGCACCTTGCAAGCGGGCTTCCGAATCCAGCAGGAAACTCGCCCCCACCGCGACGTGTTCGCCCTCTGTGAGGCCCAAAAGGACTTCATCGAAGCCCCCGGAATGTTCCCCCGTGACAATGCTCCGCTGCGCGAACTTGCCTTCCTCTTGTTTCACAAAGACGATTTTCCGTTTTCCGGTTTCGATCACGGCGTCCGAAGGAATCGCGAGCACTCGACGCTGTTCTTGCGCGATTTCCACATCGGCAAACATGTCTGCGCGCAGGTCTTGGTTCTGGTTTTCGACCTCGATGCGCACCCGCACGGTACGGGTTTTGGGATCGACCGATGGGAAAATGTAATTCACTTGCCCCAGCCAGGTCCTCCCAGGCCAATACGACAATGAAACCTTTGCGCGCTGTCCATTCCGTAGCCGTGGAAGCTCACTTTCATACACCTCTGCAAGCACCCACATCCGAGACAGGTCTGCCAGATCAAACAGCGCATCCTCCGGCCTGACCCGCATGCCGTGGACGGCGGTTTTTCCAATCACATACCCCGAAATGGGAGCATACAAGTCGTAGGTGCGGCTGGCCTGACCCGTCCTTTCGAGCTGCGCGAGGTCTTTTTCCGAAACCCCCCACAAAAGCAGTTTCTCTTTTGCGGCGTTCGCCAGGGACACCCCCATCGTGGCAGCCGCAGAACCCTTGGTGGCCTCCAGCGCGATGACGTATTCCTTCTGCGCCGCATACAAATCAGGACTGTACAGCGATGCCAAGCGTTCCCCCTTTTTCACCTGCTTTCCAACGAAGTTTGCGTGCAAATGCTCGACAAACGCCTCGGTCTTGACATGGATGTGATGCACGCGCGTTTCGTCATACGCAATCCGTCCCGTCGTTCGGAATGCGCCCCCCAACATCACCCGACTCACCACCACGGTCTTCATGCCGAGCAGAGTCTGTTGACCCGGATGGATCACCAATTCTTTGTCGGCGGCGTCTGCTTTTTTCGCGTCTTCTGGCTTGTGAGGTTCCTCCGCAGCGTGTTTGCGATGCGATTTCACCAGATCCATTCCGCAAATCGGGCAAGAACCAGGCTGCGGACTCTGGATTTGCAAGTGCATCGGGCACACATACATGTCCGCTGCTTTGTTTTCCGCAAGAGGGGACGGCGTTTGGGAACGCAACGTGCGAAGTTCACGGTAAAAATGAAGCGCGAGCCCACCGACGAACAAACTCATCGCGACAACAACCACCACCACAAGGAAAGCGAGCCCGGTTTTTTTCTGTTGCGGGTTCATCAAAACGCCCCCTGTCCCGCTGCATACAGCAGCTCTGCGCGGCGAAGGCCCAGCTCGGCCAGGTACTTTTCCGCCTCGAGTCGATGTTGAAGATGTTTTTGCGTCACTTCCAAAAACAGAGAAAGCGGAACCCGACCGGTTTGGTATCCAGCCCGCGCCGCTTTCACCGCTTGCTCGGAAAGGGGTGAAAGCTCCTTCCGGTGCAGATCCAGGTGTTTTTGCGTGGTCACATAACGCAAGTAGGCCACATGAACCTCTTTGGACAGCTCGGCGCGAAGCTGCGTCTGTTCCCCATCGACCTGTCTGAGTAACGCAAGCGCCTCTTCCGTTTGGGCACTCGATCGGAAGAGCGAGAAAGACGGAAGGCTGCTTTGGATTCCGACGGTGAACGTCTGCTCCATGTCGCCGCGAAGGCTTTTCATGTAGCTTCCCCAAACGGCCAGATCGGGCCCCTTTTCTGCCGCAGCCAAGCGCAAAAAGGCCTGCGCTTGTTTTCTTTTTTGATCGAGCAGTTTGCTTTCGACTCGCAATTCCCAAGCCTGCGCGGACAGAACGTCAGCAGGAGGCAGCGCTGTTTCCTCTGGGAGGGTGATCGGGGTTCCCAATTCGCGGCTTTCCGTCTCACCAAGCAGAGACAGAAGTTCCTTTTGGGAAATCCCCCGTTGTTGTTCCAGCTCGAACAGCAGCGTGTTCTGTTCGGAAAGGGTGCTTTGCGCGAACAGACGTTCGGAAAACTCGGCTTTCCCGATGCGATACCGCGTGTCCACGGCACCCAGCAGCGTTTCGACCGTCGCCCGATTCTCGCGCTGCACCGCAAGCGAGCGGTGGGCCAGAAAATACTGAAAATAGGCACGGGTCGCAAAAAGCCACAGATTTTGCAAAAGGAACGCAGTGTCCAGACGGGCTGCGTCGCGATCCAGCTCGGCACGGGCCTGTCTCGCGGTCAGCTTTCCGGGCCACGCAAACGCTTGTTTCAACGTGATCATCAGGGGCAACCGGTCTGCGGTCGTCGGAACTTGCCAAAGTTCGACCATGACCATGGGATCGTCGGGCAACTTGGCTTGCGTCCCGTGCGTCGCTGCGGCTCGTTCGGCTGCGCGTCGGGACAGAAGCTGCGGACTGCGGGTTTTCACCGCTTCCAGAAAAGCGGGAAGGACAAAGGGTTGCGACTCACTGCGCGCAGGCAGAGCGCCGCAGAACATGAACATGGACGAAAGAACGACGCATGCTGTTCGTCTGTGCATAGACCGACCTTTCTTTGTTGTTTTGCCAGGAACAAAACCGACAAAGCGGGCGGCTAGATTTGCAGGATGACTTGGCCTTTGAGGGGCGGGGCTTGTGACGGAGGTTTCAGGTACGTGCGCGGCCTGGGCATCACCCAAAACGACGCACGGAAAGGCTTGTCGTGGGCGACCGCAAAAAACGTCTGCGGCAGAAGGTTTCGACTGTCGGGAGGATCAAACCGACCAGGAGTCAGCGCGGCCAGGGGGGCGAGCCGCTCACAACACGCATCGGTCAGCGCGGTCTGGTCCGACGGCCCGTGCTCTTTTTCGGGACAACAAGGTGCTGCAAGTCGCTCACCGTCCATCGCCCAGCAACGAACGGCCCCCTGCGCGGGCAAGACGGCGCAGACCAAGAAGGCCCAGCACAGAACGGACGCCACCATCCGCAGACGCGAACCAAACGCAAAAGACAAGAACGTCCCCATCTGTCGCATGGGGGTGATTAGAGTGGCGGAGATGCCTTTGTGTAAAAAAGCGTAATGGTGATGCAGTGAAACTCGCGGTCCGAGCTTTGCGTCACCGTCTTGTCCACCACGCGCACCGATGGGTTGTTTCGCAACCATCGAGTGACGTTTTCTCCCAATTCGTCCCGTTCGCGAGCCTTGGTTGCTGAAAAAACCTTCACGCCCGTGTACGCCATCTTCCACTCCTTCGACCGACGGCACACCGCAGCATTTCTCTGTGCCGACTCGGAATAGGCTCAAAAAGCCGCTTACCTAGATATCACAATTCGTTTCTTTCACGGCTGGAAAATTGTGCGGGGCCGGTATCGGTACGCAGCGTTGACCGCAAGCGAACGGGATCGTTATGATGACGCCGGTTTTTAGACCGTAGGTGACGGTGCGCAGCGCCGAAATCACGGACGGGAACGCAGGTTTCATTTTGGAGAAGAACACGATGTACATGACGACCAAGGACTTGTGGTTTGTTGCGGCGAAACGAACGCCGTTTGGAACATACGGTGGGGCATTGAAGGATCTGTCGGCGACGGATCTGGGCGTCCACGCGGCAAAGGCCGCTTTGTCAATTGGGATTTCGCCGACGGACATTGATCAGGTGATGTTTGGAAACGTGCTGCAAACTTCGGGGGACGCGCTGTATTTGGCTCGCCATGTCGGTTTGCGTTCCGGCACGCCAGTTCAAGCACCCGCGCTGACGGTGAATCGGCTGTGTGGGTCGGGTTTTCAAGCGATCATTTCGGGCGCTGAGCAGATCATTCTCGGGGCCGCAACCACGGTTCTTTGCGGCGGGACGGAATCCATGTCGCAAGCACCTCATGTGCTGCGCGGTGCGCGGTTCGGAATCCCGCTGGGAAAACCACCGGCACTGTCCGATTCATTGTGGGAATCGCTGACGGACACGTTCACCGGAATGCCGATGGCGCTCACCGCTGAAAAACTGGCGGAGCAGTACCAAATCAGTCGCAGCGCGTGCGATGAATTTGCGATCACATCCCAAAAGCGGTGGGCCGATGCACAAGCGCAGGGTTTGTTCGAGGCAGAGCTTGCGCCGATCGATCTTCCAAGCAAAAAAGGCAGCGTGCGTTTTGCGCAAGACGAGCACGCGCGACCGCAAACGACGATGGAAAATTTGGCGAAATTGCCGACGGTGTTCAAAAAGGATGGCGTGATCACGGCGGGCAATGCTTCGGGGATTTGCGATGGGGCGGCGGCGCTTGTGCTGACGACGCGCGAACATGCGGAAGCCAAAGGATACAAACCGCTCGGAAGGCTGGTCGGTTGGGGCATCGCAGGTTGCGACCCGACGATCATGGGAATTGGTCCGGTGCCCGCGATTCGATCGCTACTCGAAACCACGCGGTTGCCGCTTGGCGCTTTCGATTTGTTCGATGTAAACGAGGCGTTTGCGCCGCAGTGTTTGGCCGTGATCAAGGAATTGGGTTTGCCGGTTGCGCAGACGAATGTGTGCGGAGGCGCGATTGCGCTGGGCCATCCGCTCGGTGCGTCGGGGGCGCGCATCACCACAAATTTGCTCCATCTTTTGCGGCATCGTGGGGCCAAACGAGCAATCGGCGCGGCCTGCATCGGCGGTGGTCAAGGAATCGCCGTCGCCATCGAAACGGTGTGATACTGCTGCCCAAAAAACACTGCCGCGCTGCGGCCCAGCGAGGGAACCATGCCAGAGCCAGCCTCGGACATCATCTACGATTGGAATGTTCACGACGCACACCCGGTGCTGTGGCCGAAGAACTTTTCGCTGTTTGACGAAACGCTACGCGACGGCCTGCAATCGCCCTCGGTTCACGATCCCAGCATCGAAGACAAAATCGAGATGGTGGTGCTGCTCGACAAGCTCGGCGTCGAACATGTCGATATCGCACTGCCTGGGGCGGGGCCGCGAGCGGTCGAAGATGGATACCGGCTCGCGTGCGAAATTCGGGATCGGAAGCTGCGCATTCGTCCGGCTTGCGCGGCACGCACGCACCTCAATGACGTGCGGCCCGTCGTCGAGATTTCGCAGCGCGCGGGCATCGCAATCGAGGTCATGACGTTCATCGGCAGCTCGCCGATTCGACAGTTTGCGGAAAATTGGGACCGGGAACGCATTCTGCACATGTCGCGTGAGGCGGTGTCGTTTGCTACCGCACACAACCTCCCCTGTACCTACGTGACAGAGGACACGATCCGATCGCGTCCCGAGATGCTGGCGGCTTTGTTCAAGAATGCGATCGACGCGGGCGCACATCGTCTGTGCTTGTGCGACACGGTGGGACACGCGACTCCGCACGGTGTGGCGGGTCTTTTGAAGTTTGTGCGCGCCGTGATTTGCAGTTTGGGAATGGAGGGGAAAATCGGCATCGATTGGCACGGGCACAACGATCGAGGGCTGGCCGTGGTCAACTCGCTGTCGGCGCTGGCCGCAGGTGCGGATCGCATCCACGGAACGGTGCTCGGCGTCGGTGAACGGGTCGGAAACGCTGCGCTTGACCAGCTTTTGGTGAATCTATTTCTTCTGGGTGCGCTTTCAGAAGATCGCGATTTGTCGTCGCTGCACTCGCTGTGTTCTTTGCTTTCGCGAGCCTGCAATGTTCCGATTCCCTACAACTATCCGGTGTTTGGGGCCGATGCCTTTCGTACGGCAACAGGAGTTCATGCTGCGGCCATCATCAAAGCAGAGCGAAAAGGGGATGCTTTTTTGGCGGATCGCATTTACTCGGGCGTTCCGGCGGCGATGTTTGGCCGACGACAACAAATCGAAGTGGGACCGATGTCCGGTGAGTCGAACGTGGCGTATTGGTTTTCTCACCGAGGCATCGAGGTGACACCGGACACCATCAAACAGGTGTTTGCCGCCGCCAAGGCCGCGAATCGTTTGTTGTCCAGCGAGGAAATTTTGGCGATTGTGCCCACGCCGCCCGAACGCCAAACGTCTTGACGGTCAGCGGCTTGGCGCGATGTAGTAGGAAAAGGGGGCGGGGTTTGCAAAAGCACCGCCACATGCGTGTGTCCTAACGGGAGTTTGAGGGAGTCTGAGGGAGCAAAGCGATGAGCGACAAGAACAAATTCAATGGGGTCAAAGTGTTTTCAGCGACGATGGCGCAAGAACGAGACCAGCTTGGCGAGAAAGTCACGTCTTGGCTGGCAGAGCGACCGGATGTCCAGGTGGTGGACACCATCGTGACGCAATCGAGCGACGAGGCGTTTCACTGCTTGGCCATCACGCTCTTTTACCAAGACAATCGCGTGTGACGGGTGCGCGTGGAGTCCGTTCGATGAAGAAGGTTGAGCTTCTGCGGTTGCTTTCAAACAAGCACAAACTGCCGCTCGGAAAAACGCAGGATTTGCTCGAGGATTTTTTCGGTTTCCTGACGGCGGCGCTCGCGCGGGGCGAGATGGTGGACTTTCGCGGTTTTGGGACGTTTTTGGTGCGCGAAGCCCGTGCGAGAAAAGGCCGAAACATCAAAAAAGGCGAAGAAGTGTCGATTCCTGCAAGGCGCGTCCCTACGCTCCGTCCCGGAAAGACGTTGGTTTCGCGGTGTAACGGCAAGGCGGACAAAATGCCCGCCCAGGCAGCCTCTACCACTCCCACCGCCGCGCGCCCACCCGTTTTTCAACGCTCGCGAGGCATGTAACGCTCCCCCGAAAACGGGCAGTGCTGTGATAAAGTCGTCAGGTGGCCAAGTTAGGTCCTGGCGCTCAAGTCGGGGATCAGTTTCATCTTATCCGCAAAATCGGCGAGGGTGGTTGCGGCGAGGTCTTCTTGGCCGAGCAAACCACGCTCGGTCGGCACACCGTGGTCAAGCTGATGCACCCGGAACTGTCTCGCGACGCATCGTACGTCGAGCGTTTCCGGCGCGAAGCACGCCTTGCGGCTCGTCTGATTCACCACCACACCGCAGCGATTTACGCCTTTGGCGAAACGCCAGACAAGGTGTTGTGGATCGCGATGGAATACATCGAAGGCGAGAGCCTGCACAACATCCTGGCCCGTGAATCTGCTCGGCAGATTGCCGATTTGCTGAATCCTGTGGCGGATGTGTTGGACCGCGCAGCGTCGATGGGCATCATTCATCGCGACGTGAAGCCGGACAACATCATGGTTGCGCCCGATGGTGAAGGCCGCCGAGCGGTGTTGCTCGATTTTGGTCTGGCGCGCCCGATGGAGGACAACGACAAACTGACGGCGGTCGGTGTCGCGGTTGGGTCTCCGACGTACATGAGCCCGGAGCAGGTTTTTGGTCCGACGGTGGACGCAGCCACGGACCGATATGCGTTGGGCGTCATCCTTTATATTGCGGTGGCCAAGCGACCGCCGTTCAAACACGAAGACCGCGTGCAGCTTGTGCTGATGCACAAACGCAATCCAGTGCCGGCGCTCAACAGTTTTGTGTCGGGCATTCCGGCGGGCCATCCGCTGGATCAGTTTTTTCAAAAAGCGATGGCCAAACAGCCGGGCGACCGGTTTCCATCGGCACGCGCCTACATTGAGGAATTTGTCAAAGCGATGGATGCGCAACCGCTGCCGATTTTTGGCGAAACCAGGCGTCCGTCTTCGTCGGGATTGCACAAATTCGAGCAGCGGCCTGCGTCACCTGCGCCCGCAGCGCAGCCAAACCCTGCGCCGCCACAACAACCACCTCCGCCTCCCCGTCGAGGGGCCGCGCCACCACCACCCGTTCCGACGGCCGCCCGACCCACGCAACAACCGCCCGCCGCAGTCCAGCTCGCAAAAGCGGCCCCGATCCAACCGGTGGCACCTGCTTTGCGAAGTACATTGCCGGCCATGTCGCCTTCCGATGCTGTTCGCCCCGAACCACAGGCAAAAGTGGAACCGGCAAAGGTCCGCAGCGTGGAAGCCTGGGGCGCAAAAAAAGCGGCTCCGCCACCCACCAGCACCGCTCACACTCCGCTTGTCGCGCCGCAGAATCCGCAAACCGAGGCGATCAGTTCGGCCCAAGGTCTGAAACGGCTGCTCGCGTTTGTGGGCAACACGGGTGAGGCGCTGGATGTCCTGTCGGCGCAACTTGTGCTTCTTGGCAAACACCGCGATTGCGATGTGGTGTGCCGGGCATTTCCGTCGCCAGACAACGATTCGATCACGCACGGCGTCAGTCGCCAGCACGCGCGCCTGTTGGTGGTCAACGGCAAGTTACTCGTCGAGGATTTGCGGAGCCTAAACGGCACGTTTGTCGATGACCGGCGCTTGGCACTGGGTACTCAGGTTGCGCTGTCCGACGGACAACTTGTGAGGCTTGGACCGGTGCTGACGTTGGAAGTGCGGTTGCTCAAAGGGGGTGCCGCGCTGCTTCGGCGCGTGGACGACTACCACGGCAATTTCCCGTCGACAGTCGTGGTTTGGAAAGAATTTGCGCTCGGCGATTCCGTGCTCGGTTTTTTGCCGGCGGGTGCGGATTCGGCAGTCCGTTGGGGAACGATTCGTGTGCATGGAGACGCACAAGATTTGTGGTGGTACGGACCCCAAGCCGTTTTGTGGCAACGAGCGGGGCGAAGTCTCAGCGGCGCGCAGGCCGTTTTGCCTGGCGATCGAATCACGCTGGGTTCCACGACGATCGAGTGGGATGAAGGCCACAAGCCCGGTTTGACGTAACAAAGACGCCTCCTTTTTCGGCATCTCTGTTACACCCCCTTTTGTGCGTTCAGACGAGGGTTTGTGCGCGAGAGGATCTAGAAGGGAATGTCGTCTTCTGCGCCAAAGTCGCCCCCGGAACTCGGTTCATTGGCAGAAAGGGGTGGTTCTGCCGACGACGACGGTGCCGAGCGTGCATATCGACCGCTTCCGCTGCTTCCTCCACCATAAGGAGGCGAATGACTGCTTTCACGCGCCCCCTCTTCGCGTCCTGCGCCGCCTCCGCCTCCCAAAAACACGACTGACTGCGCGACGATCTCTGTCGTGTATTGTTTCTTGCCCTCTTTGTCATCCCACGAGCGCGTTTGCAAACGCCCCTCAACGTAGACTTGTCTTCCTTTTTGAAGGTATTTCCCGCAGTTTTCCGCAGTTTTGCCCCACGTCACAATGCGATGCCATTCCGTTCGTTCCACCGGTTGCTCGTTCCGGTCCCGATACGTTTCGCTTGTGGCCACACGCAGTTCACAAACGGGCTGCCCCGACGGCAAATACTTCACTTCGGGATTTGCGCCAAGATGCCCGATGACAATCACTTTGTTTACGCTACCAGCCATAACAAAACCCCTTTACTTGCCAAAATCCACGCCCAACACCTTCCCCAGGAAGGCCAGGCGGTCTGTTGCTTCGTCGATTCGTTTCGAGGTCGGTTTCCCTGCCCCGTGTCCCGCACGTACATCAATCCGAATCATCACAGGTGCATTCCCTTTTTGAGCGGCCTGCAACCTTGCGGCGAATTTGTAACTGTGTCCCGGAACCACGCGATCATCGTGATCCGCAGTGGTCACCATCGTCGCTGGATACGCAACTCCTGGCTTGATGTTGTGATAGGGAGAGTACGCGCGCAGAGCCTTGTACTCCTGTGGATTGTCGGAACTCCCATAGTCATCAATCCACTCCCAACCGATCGTGAATTTGTGGAAGCGCAACATGTCCATCACACCCACCGCAGGAATCGCTGCACCAAACAATTCTGGCCGCTGCGTGATCGCCGCACCGACGAGAAGCCCGCCATTTGATCCACCCGCAATCGACAGTTTGGGAGTCGATGTGTACTTGTTTTTGATCAGCCATTCCGCCGCGCCGATGAAATCGTCAAACACATTCTGTTTTTGCTGTTTGGTTCCAGCGCGATGCCATTCCTCTCCGTACTCCCCGCCGCCGCGCAGATTCACATACGCGACCATTCCCCCGTGCTCCATCCACACCATGTCTGTCACGCTGAATGCGGGCACAAGGGGAACCTTGAAACCACCGTATCCATACAAATAGGTGGGATTCTGTCCATTCTGTTGCATGCCTTTTTTCGCAGTCAGAAACATCGGTATTTTTGTCCCGTCCTTGCTTGGAAAGAACACCTGTTTTGTTTCGTAGTCCTGCGGGTTGAACTGAAGCTGCGGCTGTTTCCACAATTTCGTTTCAAACGTCACAAGATCCAGCCGATAAATCGTCGCTGGCGTGTTGTAACTCGTGTACGCAAAAAACGTCTCTTTTTGCCCCCGTTTCCCTTGAAAACCAGCCGCAGTTCCCATTCCGGGAAGCGGCACTTCGCGCACCAATTTTCCCCCCAGATCAAACACCTTCACCTGCGTCTTTGCATCGTGCAGATACGTGGCCACAAACAGCTTGTTGATGACCGAAACGTGCTGCAAAGCATCTTGTCCCTGCGCAATGATCTCCTTTTTCTCTGTTGGCTTTCGGAGATCGATGGCGATCACCCTTGCTTTGGGGGCCGCAAGGTCTGTTTTGAAAAAGAACACCGGCCCCTCATTGTCGATGAAGGAGTACTCTGCTTCAAAGTTGTCGATCAGTTCGACAAACTTGGCACCGGGCTTTGCCGGCTTTGCCAGCGTTGCCAGCGTTGATAGGTCCCGATACAGAATCCGGTACTTGTCATCGGTTCCTTTTGCGACCGTGACGACCAGATACTTCCCATCGTCCGTCACTTTCGGGACAAACTGCCATTCCTTGTGCTGTTTGTCCTCGTACACCAACTCATCTTTCGCCTGCTCTGTTCCGAGTCTGTGATAGTAGAGTTTGTGAAAGAAATTCACGTCGGAAAGCTGATTCCCTGCCGCCTTTGGCTCATCGAAACGACCGTAGAAAAAGCCCTTTTTGTCGAGCGTCCACGCGACCCCTGAAAACTTGATCCACTTCACCACATCGGGAAGGTCTTTCCCCGTTTTCACATCGCGCACGCGCCACTCTTGCCAATCGGAACCGGCAGAGGAAAGACCATACGCAAACAGACTCCCATCTTGCGTAACCGATGCCCCCGCAAGCGCCACCGTGCCGTCTTTCGCCAGCGTATTCGGATCGAGCAAAAGCTGCGGCTGAGCGTCGAGCGATGGCAAGGAAAACACGACACTTTGGTTTTGAAGACCCGTGTTGTGCGAGTAAAAGTATCGACCCCCTTCTTGCACGGGAGGAGAAAACTTTTCATAGTTCCACAATTCCGTCAGCCGTTGTTTCACTCGATCGCGGCCCGGAATCTGGTTCAGATAGCCAAAGGTGACTTTGTTCTGCGCTTGGACCCATTGGCGCGTTTCCTCGGAATCCAGTGTTTCGAGCCAACGGTAGGGGTCCTTCACCTTTTCGCCGTGGTATTCATCCACATGATCGACGGTCTTCGTAGCGGGATACGGAAGTTTGTTTTCCGCCATTTTGGGAGAAGGCGGTTTTTCTGCTGCGGTCGCAGACGGATTCCAGCCATGCACGAATGCACCGACGGAAAAAAGGCCACAAACAGTGGCGAACAGGAACGGCGATTTGAAGTTTTTGGACAACATGGCGGCGGACTATAGCGTGAAAAAAATCGCCGTTGTCAGCAAAGTTGTGTTTGTGTAGCGACTCTTGCGCGTTGGTCTGTTGAGTCTTCTGTTGAGTCTTCTGTTGAGTCTTGTGTCGTGCCTTTTTTCGTCTATGGGTTCTCGTTGCTTTTGTGTGGTTTTGGTTGCGTAACATGGTCTCTCTTTCTGCGCTGAATCCTCCGCAATATCGGGCGGTTACAACAACAGAGGGTCCGCTTCTGGTCTTGGCTGGCGCGGGCTCTGGAAAGACGCGCGTCATCACGTACCGCGTCGCGCACCTGTTAGACAAGGGACACAAACCGGATTCGATTTTGGCTGTGAGTTTTACAAACAAGGCCGCCGATGAAATGCGCGAACGGGTCGATCGTTTGTGTACGGGAGGCACCGCTCGGCGCGTCATGTTGTGTACGTTTCACGCGCTGGGTTTGTCGATTTTGAAACAGGAACAGACTGCGTTGGGAATGCCAAACGGGTTCTCTGTATATGACACATCCGATCAATTGGGGGTTCTGCGGGAGATCCTCCGTTTCGCTCACATGGAAGGTCGGAAGTTGGATGTGAAAGCGATCCAAAGCCGAATCAGCCGAGCGAAAAACGCGGGTCTGTCAGCACAGGATTTTTTGCGCAAAGTTCGTGCAGCGCGGTTTGTCAGCGAATACGACGGATACACTGCCGAAATTTTCCCTCGGTACGTGGAAAAAATGCGGGCGCTTCATGCGTTTGATTTTGACGATTTGCTGGTCGAATCGCTTCGCCTTTTGCGGCAAGAAGAGCGCGTTCGGAAACGATGGCAAACGCGATTCCGTTTCTTGATGATCGATGAGTATCAAGACACCAATGCGTGTCAGCTTGAACTTTTGCGGATTCTGTGTGAAACGCACCGGAATCTGGCAGTGGTCGGAGATGATGATCAATCCATCTATGCGTGGCGTGGCGCAGACAGTCGGAACATTCTGGATTTTGAAAAACAGTTCCCCGGTGCGCAGGTCATCAAACTAGAGGAGAACTATCGCTCGACGGGAAAAATCCTCCGCACGGCCAATGCTGTGATCGGAAAAAACCAGGCGCGACACACAAAAACATTGTGGACAAAACGAGGAGAGGGGAACTCCCTTCAGCATGTGGTTGCGCCAGATGAACATGCAGAGGCGGACTTTGTTGCGTCTGAAATTGATGCGCTGGTGGTGTCGGGAAAGTTTGAATTGCGAGACATCGCGGTGTTGTTTCGGACCTCGCGACAACTGGAACCTCTCGAGCAGTCTTTGCGCCAAGCCAGAATTGACTATCGCGTGATCGGGGGACAGGCATTTTTCGATCGCAAAGAAGTCAAAGACGCGATGTCGTACATGAAAATGCTGGCGTATCCGCACGATGAACTGTCGCTGCGGCGCGTGATCAACTACCCACCGCGCGGAATCGGGATTCAGTCGATGGATGCGCTTTCCACGCTTCACAAAGACGCGCAAAAACACAAACACGAGGTGAGTCTGTGGGAAGTGCTTCGGAATCTCTGTTCGTCAAAAAGGGGGTCTCTGGATCTATTTGAGGAGGATTCCCAAACGCCCCTTCACGACAGTCTTTCGCCGCGCGTGATGAAAGCCCTTTCGTCCTTTGTCGGAACGCTGGTGAAACACCAACGAAAAATGCAGGAAACACCGTCGGACGGTTTGCTTGCGCTTGGAGAGGAACTTTTGCGGGAGATGGGGATGCAAGACGACCTGATTCGCTCGTGTCTGAACATGAGACAAGCCGAACGGCGTTTGCGGAACCTGCGGGATTTTTTGAGTGGAATGCAAAGGTACGCAGAAAAAGCGGGGCCGGATTTTGATCTGCTCGCGTACCTGAACAAATTGTCTCTGTCCTCGCAAGAAGAGGACATGGATGATGCGTTGCGTGATGAAGTGACGCTTTCGACGCTGCACGGTGCAAAGGGGTTGGAATGGAAAGTGGTTTTCCTGGTGGGAATGGAAGAGGAAATCCTGCCGCACAAACGGGCTCTGTATCCCAGGGAAGGGGACCAAACGCTTGCGGGACAACGGGCAGAGCGGACTTTCGGGGCAGGGAATGCGTCGGGTGAAGAGACGAACGAGGAGACTGCTGCGTCGGATATTTCCGAGGAACGACGGCTGTGTTACGTCGGAATCACGCGCGCACGGCAAAAGTTGTATGTGTGTCGAGCAGAGTCGCGGAACGGATGGCCAAGGATTGCGAGTCGTTTTCTGGACGATATGCCGGATGACTGTGTGGTGTTGCGAAACCCTGAGGAAGCACCGCCAGACCAAAAACCCGACGATGAGGTTGCGCTGGTTCGGTTGTGCATCGAGCAGTCGCTCAAGGTTTCTGGTGAACCGTCAGACCGGGTTTCGTCGGGTTCCGGCTTGACAGGAAAACGGGCGACGCGATAGGTATTTGACTTCTCAAAAGGGCCCCGCTTGCCGGGTGCCGCTCAGCCTCCTGCGTGCGTCTCGCTGCGCTGGGTTCATTTCACGACTGCATGTGCTGGCTGCATTTGCTGGTTTCTGCGACGCAAAAAGGAAAATCATGTCTTCACAACGTACTGGTCTTTTGGGCAAAAAACTCGCGATGAGCCAACTGTTTACTCCGCAAGGCGATCGCGTCGGCGTGACAGTGGTTCACGTCGGGAATTGCGTGGTTTTGGGGAAGCGCACGACGGAAAAAGACGGCTATTCCGCCGTGCGTTTGGGATACGGAGAAAAACCGCTGCGGCTGTGCAACAAGGCGGAAATGGGTCTGTTTTCCAAGCTGAACGTGAAGCCGGTGCGGTTCATCAAAGAATTGCGCTTGGACGCGAAAGCCGCCGAGGCGTTTGAAGTCGGAAAGACGGTTGCTCCGTCGGCTGTGTTCAAGGCGCTGACGTTTGTGGATGTGGTGGGGCAAAGCAAAGGAAAAGGCTATCAGGGCGTGATGAAGCGCCACCACATGGCCGGTTCGGTGGACAGCCACGGAAGTCACGAGTTTTTCCGTCACGGCGGTTCGATCGGTTGTCGTTTGACACCGGGTCGCGTTCACAAGGGCAAGCGGATGAGCGGCCACATGGGCGATGACCGCGTGACCGTCGAGAACGTTGCTCTTTTGGAAGTGCGGGACGAGGAAGGGCTGCTGGTTTTGCGCGGTTCGGTTCCGGGCGGGAAAAATGGGTATGTGCAGGTGCGGAACTCGATCAAGCGACCGAACGCAATCGTTCGCCTGACCGAGGCCGAGCAAGACCAGAAGAAACGTGCTGGCGTCAAGAAAGCCGCCGCCGCGAAGAAGAAGTAACCTTCGCGCCTTTCGCAACCCATGGGTTCCACCGCCGTCTTAAAAGACCGTCGAGGGCGTCACGACGCCTTCTTTCACAAAGCGCAGCAACAACGCTTTGCGGCGCGGGCGGTGTACAAACTGCAAGAAATCGACGAACGCCATGGGGTGCTTTCTGCGGGTGCGCGGGTGCTGGATTTGGGATGTCGGCCTGGGTCGTGGCTGCAATATGCGGAAAAGAAGGTCGGGGCGCGGGGGGCGCTGGTCGGGCTCGATCGGCAGCCGGTTGTGGTTTCGCTCAAAAATGCTCGGCTGCTGGTGGGTGACGTGTTTCAAATCACGCCGCAAGAGCTGCGGGGAGACCTGGCGGGTTTTGATGTGATTCTGTCGGACATGGCCCCGGACACGACCGGAATCCGTCATGTGGACCAAGCGCGTTCAGAAGGTCTTTTTGAGCGGGCGCTGGACTTGGCGGACGAGCTTCTTGTGCCTGGCGGACATTTCTTGGGCAAGTTGTTTCAGGGGCCGGATTTTTTGCGGCTGCGGGAACGGCTGCGCAACGGTTTTTCGGACGTGCGCGTCTGCAAACCGGAAGGCTCGCGCAAGGAATCCTACGAGCTCTATTTGTTGGGCTTGCGCAAAAAGTAGGGCCAGCCCGGCGGTCTTTTTCCTCTTTCCCTGTTGGTTCGGAGTGTTGTTCAAGATGCGCACCGTGTTCATGGGTTCGCCCGAATTTGCTGTGCCGTCGCTTGTTGCCGTCGCAGAACACAGCGAGGTGGTGGCGGTGGTGTGCCAACCGGACAAGCCAGCAGGCCGAGGTCAGCATCTTCTTTTGCCTGCGGTCAAAGTGGCCGCGCTCGAGCGTTCGTTGCCGGTGCTTCAGCCGCTTTTTTTGAAGCCGCAGAAATCGAACTTTGTGGCGGAGCTGACGGCGCTGGCACCGGACTTGGTGGTGGTGGTCGCGTATGGCCGGATTTTGCCTCCCGAGGTGCTGGCGATCCCGCGTTTGGGTTGTTGGAACGTGCACGGGTCGGTGCTGCCGAACTATCGCGGGGCGGCCCCGATTCAGTGGGCGCTCATTCGGGGCGAGACAAAAACGGGTGTGACGCTGATGCAAATGGAGGCGGGCCTGGACACAGGACCTGCGCTTCGGTGCCGCGAGATCCCGATTTCGGAGGACGACACAGCAGGCACGTTGCACGCAAAACTTGCGGCGCTGGGCGCAGACCTGCTCGCCGAGGCGTTGCCGCTGTTTCGCGAGGGGAAGATTCCAGAAGTCGTGCCGCAAGATCACACCCAGGCGACGCTGGCCCCGATGTTGGACAAAGAACATGGGCGCGTGGATTTCAATCGGCCCGCGCATCTTGTGTGCGGACAGCTTCGCGGGGTCGATCCATGGCCGGGCGGCTTTACGTTTCTGCCGCCGCGCGTGGCGGGAGAAGAAAAGGTCCTGCTGAAGCTGTTTTCGCCTCGTGTGTCGCAAGGCCAAGGCCGTCCGGGCACGGTGCTGGGCGTCGATCGGCTGGGTTTGCATGTGGCCTGCCAAAGCGGCGCGGTCGTGATCGGCGAGGGCCAACTTCCGGGCCGCAAACGGATGCCGATCCAAGCGTTGTGCGCAGGACATCCGATTCCGCACGGAACACTGTTGGATGAGGGACGACCGAATCCGCTTCTTGGCTGACGTGCCCGTGCCGACGACTCTGCGATCTCTGTTTGTGCTGGCTTGTTTTTCGATCGTGGGTTTGCGGCTGGTGGGGCAGCGTTTTCGGATCGACGTGGTGCGCTGCACGTCCTGGCCGCCAGTCGCCGAGCGGTTGTTGCTGTGCGGGTTGTTTTTGGTGTGCGTGGGGCTTTTGTGGTTTGCGTGGCAGCGGCTTTTGCGCCTGTCGGAAGCGGGCCAGGTTTCGTTTCGGGCGGCGCTTGGCGTGGTGCTTGCGTGCCACGGGGCGGCGCTGCTCGTTCCGCCGTTTCTGTCGGATGATCCGCTGTTTTATGTGGCCATCGGACGCGCGCTGCACACGCCACACGCGACGGCGCAGACGCCACTTTTGGAGGCGCTCGGACCACAGGACGAGGTGCTGAAGCTTTTGCCCGCGCATTGGCAAATCGGGACGAGCGCGTATCAAACGGGTTTCCACGCGCTGGCGTGGGCGATCGAGGCGATTCCAAACCTGTCTGTGTCCGGGCGGCTGTCTGTCTATCAAGGGCTGTCGTGCGCTGCGGTGGTCGGGGCGAGCGTGCTTGCGGCGCAGTGTTCCCCGCAAGCGAACCGACCGAGGTCGTTTGGGCTGCTGTTTGTGGGCCTGTCGCCGCTGGCGCTTGTGGAAGGCACGGTGTCTGCGCACAACGACGTGTGGCTGCTTTTGCTGTGGGCGCTGGTTGCGTTTTTGTGGACGACCCAGCCGAGCCGGGCGAAACGAGCGTGGGCGCTGGGTCTTGTGCCGCTCGGTTTGGCGGTGAAGCTGTCGGCTGCGCTGCCTGCGGGCCTTTGGGCCGTGTCTTTGGTGCGGAAGCGGTTTCCCAAGCAGTACCGGCTTTTGCATTGGGGCGCAGGCGTCTTGTGTGTCGCGGGAGCGTTGTTGTTGTGGGCGGCACACACGGGCCGTCTGGGCGGACAGGTGTCCTCGGTGCTGCTCGGGAGCCGGACGCTGCCGTGGGACCTGTGCACGCGGTCTTTGGAATGCTTGCCTCGAGCGGTGTTGCGCTATGTCTTTCTGCGCGCGGATGCGTCGTATGCGGTGGGGCTGCTGGTGCGGCTTTTGGCGGGGCTGTGGCTTGTGAAAGTGGCGTGGACCGAAGCAAACGCGCTGTCGGCGGTGGGCGTGGGTGTGTTTGGGTATTTCCTGTACTTCCACGGCTGGGCGCAGACTTGGTACTTTCTGCCGGTCTTGCCGCTCTGGCTGTTTCTGTCCCCGCGCAGGCGGCGCGCATTCGAGGTGTTGTGCCTGTCGGGTTGTGGCTACTATGCGCTCGCTTTGTTTCGCAACTGTGTGGTGGAACCGTGGCAAGTGGCGGTCTGCGAGCTTGTCGAAGGCGTCGCGACCGTTCTGCCGCCGACCGTCGCGTGGGTTGCAAAGGAAAAACCGTGTTGATGTCGAATCCTCCCGCTTGTGCGTTGTCGCCAAAACCGCTGTTGGATGGCCCGGACGAGGGCACCGCTCTCTCCGTATCCGGGTTTGGTCTTGCGTCTGCAAAGGCCGCGCCCCCAAAACCGCTGATTGTTCGCTTCGACGACGTGGGAAAGAGCTTTCGGCGCTTTGATTACCAGCCGTTCTTGTTGCGCAATCTGGCGCTGCGCGTGTCGGGCCGCGCGCCCAAGGTGCGCGAGTTTTGGCCGCTTCGGCACGTCGGCTTCGACATTCGGCAGGGGGAAACGGTCGGCGTGATCGGGCAAAACGGCTCGGGGAAAAGCACGTTGCTGCGTTTGGTCGCGGGGGCCTGCTATCCAACCGAAGGCAAGGTGTCGGTGCGGGGCCGCATCGCGCCGCTTCTGGCGCTGGGCGCGGGCTTTCACCCGGACATGACAGGACGCGAATGCGTCGAGGTGAACGGGACGGCGCTCGGGTTGACGCGGCAGGAAATTCGCGACCGCATGGACGACATCCTGCACTTCGCGGAGCTTTGCGACTTTTTGGACACGCCGGTGCGGTATTACTCATCGGGGATGCTGGCGCGGTTGGGTTTTTCGGTGGCGGTTCACACCGATCCTGACCTGCTGCTGGTGGATGAGGTCTTGTCGGTCGGCGATCACGCTTTCCAGCACAAATGCCTGCAAAAAATCCAAGCGATTCGCGACGCGGGCACGACCATCCTGTTTGTGTCGCACGACACGCAGACGGTCAAAGACCTGTGCGACCGGGTGCTGTGGTTGCGGGAAGGCCGGCTGCTGCGCGACGGAGAACCAAGCGCGATCTTGGCCGAGTATCTCGCACTCGACGGCTAACTCGTTCCACAGCCGATTGAGTCCGACTCATAGGCGATTGAGTCCGGTCCAATCGGGAATGAGTCCGACTCATAGGCGAATGAGTCCGGTCCAATCGGGAATGAGTCCGACTCATAGGCGAATGAGCCCGGTCCAATCGGGATCGAGTCCGACTCATAGGCGAATGAGTCCGGTCCAATCGGGATTGAGTCGGGGTGGCGGGTGGTGCCAGCCGAGCCAAGGACCTTCGGGGCAAAAGGGGAGCGTTGACCGGGCCAAGGCGGAATCGGTACTATGAAGGCGAGGCGCTCTGGCCCGAGAGCGTCCGTTGGGGGGAGTGCCCCCGTGTTCACAAGCGACAGACTGGCAAGAAGGGGCGGCGAGTCGTGTTCGGACGGGCTACGAACCGAGGGGCCACCATCCAAAAGACATGTCAGACACTTCGGAAAAGGAACAGGCTGGAACAGCAGGGCAGCCGGGCGCTGAACCGGCAGCGCAACCATCGAACGCGCCCGTCATTCCGGGGATTCGCGGGCCCGAAGGCGTGGGGGCGTCTGCTCTGCCGGGGCTTCGGGGCCTCGATTCAGGGCCGGTCGCGCCGCCCAAAGGCAGCGGGTCGATTTCCTCGATGAAGGCGATGCCGGGCTTGCCAGCGCCCAAAGATCCCAACGCGTTTGACGAAGAGCAAGAACGCTGGCTGATCACCAAAGACGATCGGATGGACTATGGTCCGTTTTCGTTTCGCGAGGTGAAGACGCAGATCGAGCGCGGTTCGATTTCTGCCCAGCACACGATGACGGACACGGACACGAACCAAAAATGCCGCGTCGTGGACCATCCGCTGCTGACCAAACTGGCGACCGAGTGGACCGCCAAGCACATGGAACTCGAGCGCCAAATGCGCGCCGAGGCAGAGCAGGCGAAATACAACAGCAGCGTCGTGAAGATCTTGGCGGGCATTTTCGCCGTGATCGTGGTCGCCGGGGCGGGCGTAGGCGTCTTTTTGATGACGCGTCCGAAAGTCGAGCCGCAGAAAGCCGTCGGGCCGCAATTTACAGACGATCCGCTCAAAGGCATGCAGATCGCGATGCAGCCGATGCCGCCGCCGCCACCGAAGAAAAAGAAGAAAGTGGGGCCGAAGAATGGCGCGTTCGATGACTCGCAGAGTGTGAACTTTGAAGAGGGCGGGGACACGCTGTCGCCCGAGGACATCCAGCGGACGATGACGGCGAAGTTCTCGGTGCTGTCGGGTTGTTTGCGCGAGGAAGCGGCGCGCAACTCGGCGACCAAGAAAATCGACCTGGAGTTCATCGTCAAGGGCAACGGATCGGTGTCGTCCGTGCGCGTGAACGGCTCGACCAGCTCGCCGCTGGCGTCCTGCACGTTCGCGAAGATGCAGTCGATTCAGTTCCCCGAATGCAAGACGTGCAGCAAGACGGTCGCGGCGTTCTCGCTGACGTTGAAGTAGCCACGGCCTTTCACCACGCCCATGAAACACGCGCCAACGTCACGTTCCGTGGAAAACCGTCTGTAAGGTTTTCATTCCCTCTGCGTTTGTACGGAGTACCCAAGTTCGTGCAGCACCCCGACCGCACCGACCCGCAAAAGGGAGACGAGAAACAAGCTCTCTTGCAGCGGGAAAAGCGCGCCATTTCCAAAGCACAGGCGGGCGAGCTGGCGGCGCTCGAACCGGTCTTGGCGTTTCATGCCGAGGCCTTGTTCATGGGCATTCTGGGTCGAGTCGGAGAAAGAGCACAGGCAGAGGACATCTTGAAGGACACGTTCGTGACTGCATTGGAGAAAATCTCGACCTACACGCAGCGGGACCAGAGCTTGTATCCCTGGTTGCGCCAAATCGCGTTCCGCAAAGTGATCGACTACCACCGGGCGCAAGGCCGACGAAAGCGACTGTGCCAGGCGCTGCGGGCCGAGCTGCAAGAGGGGATCGAGCCAAGCGCGCCGGCTCTTTTGTCGGCAGAGGAAGAACGAACGATTGCGCGGGAACGCATTGCAGAAACGCTGCGCCACCTGCACCCGCGTTACGCAACAGTCATCCGCTTGCGCCTGGGCGAGGAAAAACCCCGCGCCGTGTGCGCAGCCGAATTGCAAGTGTCGGTAGAGACCTTTGACGTGTTGCTGCTTCGAGCCGTGCGTGCCTTTCGCAAGGCGTATGGAGAACCCGATGCAGGATGAACGCGACGAAAACAAGCCGGGGGGCTCACGAGAAAGTGCCAAAGACTTCGAGGACGACCCCGATGCGCCGGCTCGATCGGATGATGTGCGCGCGGCGCTTTCGTTGCGGGAAGCAATCCAGGAAACAGAAGATGCGCTCGCCAAGGAACGACCCGCCGCGTTTCGAGCGCAAGAGGCTCGTTGGCTGGCTGCGCACCTGCGGTTTCCCACGGAACTGGATTCGATCGGCGAAGTGCGGGCGCGTGGTTTGGCAAGGGCCGCTCGCGAGGCGGTTCAAACCCGGCGATCGCAAGCCGAAATGCGGGCGTTTTCGGTGCGGCGTTTCCGGCGGTTTGCCAGCGGAACAGGCGGTTTGATTGCAGGTGCCGTGGCCGTGCTCGTGTTTGTGTGGTTTGTGGTCGGAAAAGGAAACGACAGCCTCCCGAGTCCATCCAGGCCAGCGCCGATGCAAACGGCGTGGCTTGTGCGCGATTCGATCAAGCGCAAAGAAAGTCCATCGGTGCGACTCGACCTTTTGATACAAGCGCGTTTGCGAAAACGACAAACCGGCGTGTCGCCCAAACCATCGACCTTGATGAATCGTCACCACCGTGTGTCTTCGCACGGTGCTTCGGCCAAAGGTGCCAAACCTTCGGAGAACTGGCTATGAGCGCGTACAAACCCTGCGCACTTGTGGTGGTCCTTTTTGGGCTTCTTGTCGGTTGCGGTCGCGATGGAGCGGTTGCCCGGAACGAAGAGGCGATGTTGGTCATGCTCGGAGAAGCGCGTGTACTGCACAAACGGGCGGATTTGCACGTCATGGATGGAAACACCGAGGCGGCGATCGCAGACGTGCGGGAAGTGCTCGCGATTCGTTTTCCGGCGGGAAGCGGCGATGGGGAAGACACGCTGCTCGATGCGCATGCGCGGCTGGCTCGTTTGCTCTTGCAACCACGCGGCGAAGAAGCCGAACGAAAGGCGCTCGCTCAACTGGAACTTGGCCGAAAAGCGGCAACGCGAGACAGTTTCTTTTCGGCTCAACTCGAATCGGTCGCAGCAGAAGTGTACGAGGCCCGGGCGTTGCGACTGGTCGATCCTTGGGCCCAAAAAGAAGCGCGCAAAGAGGCCGTGGCCGCGCTCGGGCGGGCGATTCAGATCGATAGACAGGTGTTGCGCACGTTGTTGTCGGCCCAAGATGTCGGAGAGGAGCACTAGCGCCATGTTCGGTTTGTTTCCCAAACGCCAAACCGCAACAAAAAGCGGTTTGTCCGTTTCGAGCAAAACTGGTTTTTGGGTTGGGTGTGTCGCCATCGCGAGCACGGTCGTCGGTTGCGCGACCAGGCCCATGGTTTCGCCCGAGGTCAACGCCGCCCGCAGCGAGCTTGCGCGGCTGGAAAGCAACTTGGTGTCGCGCCGCAGTCAGCTTCCCAACGTCGCCCAAGCGCCGTCCAGCGTCGATGCGGTGCCCGCGATTTCACAAAGCGCCACGCAAACCACGCCGGCTGCGCGCTGTGATGGCATTTGCGTCACGGCGCAGGCGATCTGTGGCTATTCGAGAAGGATTTGCACCCTTGCACAGCAAATCGCCGATGAGCCCAGCCAACGGAGCTGCAAAAACGCCGAACGAGAATGCCAAGACGCCAGCAACCAATGCGCAAGTTGCCGCTAGGTGTCTGGTGTCAAACGGACTGCGTAGCGAGCAAGCCGATCGCTTCTTTTCCGACCAACCAATGCGAACGATCGCGCGCATTGAAGTACACCCGGAGCCCACCTTGCACGACACGCGCGTCCAACGCATAGACGTGGCTTTGCATGAAACCGCCGGGCTTGGGTGCCAAAATCGGTTGGTCGCGCAAGGGTCGAAAATCGGAAAGTCCGTCTGACGAACCCAGCATGTAGATTGCCGAACCCGACACCGCTCGGTCTGGAACCCAGTAAATCGCGTTTTGAAAACCGACAAAACCATCGTCCGCGCGCAGCACTTTTATCGCACCTGCACCCACTTGGTGGGGTGCCGTGCCCTGTTCGCCCAACAGCGGTGCCGACGCAGGCACAAAAGGCCCGAGCGGGCTCTGTGCCTCGGCGACGCCGATGAAACGAGGTTCGCAAAAACCGCAATCCGGCAAAAAAACAAGCCCCGCGCTGTAGTACATCCGCAGGGTGTCACCAACGGGAACTACGCACGGATTGCCGACGGCCTGGCCTCGGCCCGGTTCGTGGTGCCACGGCAGACAAGGCGCGAGCACTTTCATGGGTTCGCTGAAACGCCACAAATCGGAAGACACCCGCACCTCGATGTGCGACGACCACGCGAGCCCCGGCACGATTGGCAGCATCAGGTTGCATTTTTCGTAATACAGAAAAAACGTGCCGTCGTGTTTGAGCAAAAAACACCTCAACGCATTTCCGCACAGCCGCTCGTGTCGTTGCCACACAAGTCCATCGAGACCGCTGTAGTGCTCGATGCCAAACAGCGTGTGTGCGAACAAATGCCATCGACCATCCGGTGTTTCTGACGGAGGCAAAAACGTCGGGTCAGCCAGAATTGGCGACGGCCACGGCGGCAGAAGAATCGGATTTTGGGGGTGCTCGACAAGAGGCAGGTTTGCAAAATCGTTGATGCGCATGGGTCGTGCGAAAAAGTGTATCGCAGCTATCGGCGGAATCCTTCGCTCACAAGCACATTCAGCCTTCCGCGTTTGCTTGGGGAAACGCGCTTTCGAGAGCGGAAATTTTTGATAGCCTGTCTCGCCTGATGCGTGTCTTGTTTGTCCGTCCTGACCCCGGAAATGAACGGTTTGGTTTGGGTCCATTTTTTCGCGCGGAACCCCTTGGTCTGCTTTACATCGGCGCGGTGCTCCGAAAACAGGGACACGAAGTTACCGTCGTGGACCTGCGTTTTTCGCAGAAGTTGCCGTCGGTGTTGCGCCGTGTTCGGCCCCAGATCGTCGGGATTGCGGGCATGCACGCGCTCGAATTTGACCAAGTACTCGATGCGGCGCGCAAGGTTCGTCGTTGGAATCCCGAGGCGTTCGTTCTGGTGGGTGGACATGCCATCGCCGCTTATCCTGACGCGATGCGCGATCCTGCCGTCGATGCTGTGTGTGTAGACGACGGTGAGGAAATTCTCCCCGCGCTGGCCGACGCACTGTGTGGAAAACGACCTCTGCACGAAGTTCCCGGCCTGCTTTTTCCCGATGGGGATGGATTTCGACGGTCGCCGCCTCTCGAACATCGCACGTCGCTCGATGTGGCCCCCTTGCCAGATCGGACGCTGGTCGAGGCCTATCGCACGGGCTACCAATGCCTGATGTATCGTCCGGCCTGGCTCATCGAGACGGCACGAGGCTGTCCGTTTCGCTGCAATTTTTGCTCGGTTTGGCAGCTTTATGGCCGGTCGTTCCGAGAGCGTTCCATCGACAACGTCGTGCGCGACTTCCAAAACACCGGGCCGCATATTTTCGTCGTTGATGATTTGTTTTGGCACCACAAAAGCCGCAGCCTCGAATTGGCCCGCGCGCTGATTCGGGCCAACGTGCGAAAAAAATGGGTGCTCGTTCAGACCCGCACCGACGTGGTTTTGCGAAATGCCGAGCTTTTGGAAGCTTGGCGCGAGGTCGCCGAGCGATTCGACATTTTCTTTGGTCTCGAGGCCGCGACGGACCAAACGCTCGATCGAGTCAACAAGGACCTTTCGATACAAGAAACCGTTGCGGCGGTCGAACTGGCGCGGTCGCTTCGATATGGCGTCACGGGCAACTTCCTTATCGATCCCAATTGGGCCGAAGAGGATTTTCACAACCTGTGGTCATTTGTAGAGAAGCACCAGCTGCAACGCGCCGGCTTTACGCTGCTGACGCCGCTGCCTGGCACGACGCTGTTTGCCGAACTCTCCGAAATTCTGAAAGGACAGCCGTGGTTCAAATACGACATGCACCACGTGTTGTGGGAACCCAAACTCGGGGCTGAGCGGTTTTTTGAGATGTATGCAGAAACGTGGCGACGGTCGGTGTTGAACATGCAGGGGAACAAGAAGGTGTGGCAGTGGCTGTCGCAAGTTTCGCTGTCGAATGTGCCAAACCTGATTCGCATCCTGCTGCGGACGCAACGGATGATGCGGCCCAAAGAATACTTGGCGGAACACTTCGCGGGCGTGCGCAAAAAAGCCATCCGCCGTCTGCCGATCGTGAAAACTGAGGAATCCTTCGATTCGGTGCTCAAACCAAGTTCTTCGCTCCCGACCAGTTCCCCAAACATTCCCTGAATGTGGGAGTCGCACCCGTGCCCACCTGAACCTGTTGACACTTTCTGCCCGAGCAAATTAAGTTCCGGTCGCTTTTGAAGTGTTGTGTGCCCGTCGGTGGCCGGACCTACGGTTTTCGACGTTGACCCAAGGAGTTTGGCTCGGATGACAAAGTTTCAAAACGAACGGGTGTTTCGCCGCATGGGGGCGTTTGTGTGGTGTTGTGTCCTTCTGTGGTTTTCGGCTTGCCAAACCGGAGGAGGCGGCAGCCCGCAAGACAAAGCAGACTTGGCGGTGTCTGGGGCTTGTGCGAGTACCAAATGCGACAACCCGTCAGCCATTTGCTGCGGCGGCGAGCCGTGCATCGACGTGATGACGAACACGGAACACTGCGGCGGTTGCGGAAAAAACTGCCGATCCCGCGAGGCATGCAACGCCGGATCTTGCGTGTGTACAGGCGGTGGTCGGATCGCGTCGTGCTCGACCACTGAAGCCTGTTGCGGGACCGGCTGCCGCGACATTACGAGCGACGTGGAACATTGCGGCGGCTGCGGTTTGGCGTGCCGACCTGGCGAAGTGTGCGAAAGCGGCCAGTGCAAATGCGGTCCGGCGGGAATCGCGTGCAAAACCAATCAGGTTTGCTGCGGCGCGGTGTGCTCGGACCCGAAGAATGACGCGAAAAACTGCGGCACCTGCGGCAAAGAATGCAAACCGGGCAAAGCCTGCAAAAACGGCCTTTGCGAAGGTGAATGCGTCAGTTGCCCCGCTGGCCAAACGTGTTGTGACGGAACGTGCGCGAACCTTCTGAACGACAACAAGAACTGCGGCAAATGCGGTGTCGCGTGCAAAGACGTGTTTGGCATTCCACTTCCGTGCCTGTTCGGGATTTGCGCGTTCACTCAACCCGACATGCCTTCCAAGGACCTCTAACGTGAGCGCGTGTATGCCTGTTGCACTGCTCGTCAACGTCGATCACGTCGCAACGCTTCGGCAAGCGCGCGGCGCAACCAACCCAGACCCGGTTTGGGCTGCCAGCCTCTGTGAAATGGCCGGCGCTGCGGGCATTACGGTGCATTTGCGAGAAGATCGGCGGCACATTCAAGACCGTGACTTGGAGATCCTGCGCAAAACGGTGCGAGGTGTGCTCAACCTCGAAATGGCAGCGACACCGGAAATGATTGACAAGGCGCTGGCGATTCGCCCCGACATTGTGACGCTGGTGCCGGAACGTCGCGAGGAGCGAACCACCGAGGGCGGGCTGGATTTGCTGGGTAGAGCGCGGCCTGCGGTTCAGGAGGCGGTGGCGACGTTTCATGAAGCGCGCATCCCGGTGAGTTTGTTTATCGGGCCCGAGAGTGCTCAGGTGAAGGCGGCTGCGGCGCTGCGCGTGCCTCGCATTGAAATCAACACCGGACGGTACTGTGAGGTGGCGCTCCAGTCGAGCTTGTCTGATCAGATCCCCGCTGAGATGGAGCGAATCGCTCGTGCTGCGGATGAGGCAAACCGTTTGGGGCTGCACGTGGCCGCAGGGCACGGTCTGGACTATCCAAACGCTGGGCCCATCGTGCGCGTTCCGAGCATCGAGGAAGTCAGCATTGGTCACGCAATCATCGCACGCAGTGTATCCGTTGGCTTGGTCCAGGCCGTGCGCGATATGCTGACGCTCATCCGCGACAACCAGTGAATCGGGCTGGGTGCCCTGAAACTCGTCAATCGGGCAGGCCGATTCGTTTTAGATAAGCGGCGCGGATGGCGAAAGAAGCGCGGGCTTCTTCGTGTAGGTTTTGTGCCGACAAGGCATCACCCAACGCTTGGTGCAGAAGCGATTCCAACCGGACATCTCTCGGCGAGACCAGCATGGCGAGCGCGTGGCGCAGTCCTTCGACCGCTCGGTCTGCGTGCCCCAGGCGAAGCTGGGCGCGCGAAAACACCCAAAGGGCCCAGCTTTCCCCGTCCGGGCGTGCCTCGCTGCGCGCCAAATCAAGCGCGAGTTGCGCAAAGAACGTGGCGGCCTGGATTTTTTCGCAAACAAGACACGCCAGGGATTGAATGACCAGCGTCGTCAAAGTGGCCGGGCCAAGTGCGTTCGACAGCTTTTCGCAATCACGAAAACACGCCTCGGCATCGACTTTTTGGCCGCGTTGTTTGTATGCAATCGCCAAAAGCGACAGCAGACGCACCCGATCGTCGTTGTGGTGCCTCAGCAAGCGTCGGTGGTGCAAAAAGGATTCGATGGCCGCATCAAACTTCCGCAGTTCGAGCTGCGCGGCTCCATACACGGTCAGCACCCGAGCACTGTCGAACAGCTCACTCCATGTGAGCACACGTTCTACCTTTCCAGACAGCAGCGCCAGCACCCGCTGCGGTTCACCTCTCACCAGGGCCACACGCGCTTTTTGTGCAAGCACTCGATTTTCCGCGAGATCTTGCCTTGCCCGCACCGCCGCATCGTGCGCTTTGTCCAAACAATCGTCGCAGGCGTCAAATCGTCGTGCCGACAACAGCAACTCGGACAGACGCAACCAAGCGGGAACGGAGTCTCCCGAATCGGCCAACCGCAGTTTCGCTGCGGCAATCGCTTTTTCCGGTTGGTTTGCCAACGTCCAAACATCGCCCAACCGATCGAGGGCTTGGTGTTTGAGCGACGGATTTTGCGTTTTGTCCGCGAAGGATGCGGCTTTCTGACAGGCCTTTTCCGCTGCATCGAATTTTTTGGCTCGAAGGTGGATGCGCGCTTCCACAAGATGGACATGGCCACAAAAACTCTCGTCGGTGTGCTGAGGGGCCAGCGCGAGGCAAGACGCCAAATTGTCAAGTGCGCACGGATAGTCACCAGCGTCGGAATACGTCAGCGCAAGTTCCAGCAGAAGATCGCTTTCCTCACTCGGATCTTTGCGAGCACGCGCATCTTCGACGGCGAGCAGCAACTGCGGCAGTTTTTCGGTGGGTTGCGGCAGCCGCAAAGTCGGGACCAAGTTTTGTGCGGACAAATCGGCTTGACTCGTGCCCGCCGCCGGTCCGCCGGCCCCGGTGATGCCCGTTAAGGAGGTGCGATTGCGTCGCCTGGTGACCCAGATTCCCACCAGGATGACGGTCAGAAAGACGACTGCCGCAGAAAGCGCGGTGCGCCCCGCCTGGCAGCCTGAAACGGACACGACAGAAAGAATCAACAGAAGTTCTTTCTGCAACGACCGTTCCCTTCAGCGAGGCGTGGCCCCGTTTGGTTCAAGACGTTCCAGCAGTTTGGAGGAGGCTTCGCTCAGTCGGCGAAACACCACTCCCATGCCTTTGGGTGACGCCTGTACGCGGACCACTTCGGCCACGCCCTCGACGATTTCGATTTCGTCGAGCAACAGCGAAAACCGCAGGTTCACGCGCGTTCCGACCGGCAGCGGGTCATTCGAGCGAATGAATGCGCCCGTTCGCGACACATTCATCACGTACTCGCTGACGTATTTGTCAATCGATGCATATTCGGCGTTCACCTGTGTTCGTTGGGCCCTTGGAATCATGGCGTCCTTACCCATCAAAACCCTCTTTGCCCTCTTTGGCGCTACCTGCTTGACCCGCAAAGAACTCGCGAGAAACCCATTTTATCAGCTTTTCTCGTGCGGTTGTGGGTCGTTCGAGGCTTGCATTTCTGCGTGACTTTTGCCAAAGCCCGCGCGAGGCTCGCGGCATGCCCACATATACCTCGTTTCAAAAGGCCGACCTCGCAGGCCTTACGCCCTTTGAAATGCCGAGCCGACTTGGCACCGTCTGCGGCCTGTCGAGCCGTCACGGGTTTTGCTTTTTGACGTTTGGATCGTGGGAACAGGTGCTTTCGTCGGTGTCGAACGCTGAACGAAGACGGCTCGAACCGCTGCTCGCGTCGCTTGTGGGCATCGACGGGTTTGGGCGATGTGAACAAGAACCACTGGCCTCGTGGATGTCCGCGTTGCAACGGTACCTTGCCCGTCAAACCGTCGATTTGCCGATCCCGGTCGATTTTCGGCTGTGCAGCTCGCCGTTTCAAAAGCGCGTGCTGGCCGAGATGGCCAAGGTCGGACCAGGGCAGACCACAACGTATGGCGATCTCGCACACGCGGTTGGACGGCCCACGGCAGCGCGGGCCGTTGGGCGCGCCGTCGGAAGCAATCCGGTCGCACTCGTTTTGCCGTGCCATCGCGTGCTTGGAAAAAACGGCCATTTGCACGGTTTTGCATTTGGGCTGGACCTGAAAGCGACGTTGTTGGGCATGGAAGGCTTGAGCATCGGAGAAAACGGGAAGCTGGCTGCCGTCGCCCTGAAAAACATCACCGAGGCTTGCCAGGGAACCGCCCTGTAGCCGTTGCACTTGGGTCTATGTCCAGGCGGCCCGAATGGCTCGACGGTGGGGAAACGGGCGAGCCGACCAGGTGAACTGTTCGCGTTGGAAACGCAATCTGCGCGCCGTGCTGCTCGACGATGCGCATCAATTCCAACAGCACTTCATGCCGCAGTTCCAGGTACCGATCCCAGTCGTCCTCTTGCCACCACGCCATGATTTCCACGTTCAGCGAGGAATCGCCAAAACCCGCAAAATGCACGCGCAGCGGCATGCCCGCCCACAGTTTTGGGTGTCGGCAAAGGTAGTCGCGCAGCGCACCTCGCAGCGTATCAAGCTGGCTTGCGGTCGCGCTGTAGGTCACACCCAGAACCACATGGAGCCGCATGTTGTCGCGCGCCTGCAAACACTCGATTTTCAAATCCGCCAATTTCCCGTTCGGAAACGTCACGAGCGATCGGTCGAGCGTGCGAATCGCCGTCGAGCGCAGCCCAATGTGTTCCACGTAGCCCGTGACATCTTCGACGCGCACCAAGTCGCCGACTCGCATCGGCTGGTCCACACTCAACATCACGCCGCCAAACAAATGTTCGACCGTTTTTTGCGCCGCCAGCGCGACCGCCAGACCGCCGATTCCCAAACCAGCAACCAAACTTGTGACCGGATAACCCAGTTCTTGCAGCGTCGTCACGATCGCGATCGCCACGACCGTGACTTCCGCCAGCCGATACCCGAGCGGAATCACTCCGAGCGCCGACGGATGCGATTTCAGCCACTCAGATTCCCGGACGATTTGCACCGCCACATCGACGCAGCGCCACACGCAAAAAAACAAACCCAGCAGAAAACCGAACCGCGCCGTGTGATGAACGATCCGCTCCGCTTGCCCCGTGATCAGCAAATACGGCATCGTTCCGCCCCAAATACCCAGCGCGAGCACCAACCGAATTGGGCGGCGCAACCGGTTGAGCAAAAGTTCATACCAACGGGTTCCCGCTCGTCGCAACAGCGATCGCAACGAGAACACGAGCAACCACGTCACAAACCACGCCAGCACTCCGCTCGCGGCCAAGATCACGGGCAGCGCCAGCCATTCCCACAACACAAAACCCTTGGGGCCTTTGCGAAGCAGTCCTTCAGGCAAATGTTCGCGCAACCACATGTCGTCCAGACGCCGATACCAGCCCGGCACGCGCAGCACGGTTTTTCGAGAAAACCGCCACCTGTGGTCCGTGCCTCGTCGCATCCGCACCGGTTCTGCCATCGGCGTGCCCGGAATGCGCCCCACTTCCTCCTGATCAGGCGCAAAACCGTCTTTGGAATCTCCGCCGGGCGCGTCCGAAACGTGGCTGAGCCATTCCGGGTCCGCCGACAGCCGCCGATCGATGACCGCGCCGAGCTGTTTTGTGAGCTGCTCTTTGCCCGCGAGTTCGTTTTGCGGCAGTTCCAAGTCCTCCGCAGCCTCGGAATACCGACCTGCGGCCACCAGCCCCAAAAAGCGTTCAACTGCGCGCCGAGGCGTGTCTGCCTCGGTGCCTTCTCCGGTTTCCGAATCCGCAAACGCCACGACGGGCAGAAGCAAAACGAAACAAAACGAAAAGCGACACAGCACTCGCACAAACCCGACAGACTGACGCATGGTTTCTTACGATTTTGAAGGCGAGGAAGGCAGCATCAAGCGCAGCTCACTCCGCACCGCGATTTTGTCAAAACCGGCCAAAGCCAAAGCCTCGCAAGCCGGATCGGACGGCAGCAGCGAATCCGCAAATGCGGCCTTCAGACGCGCCGCCGCAAACACTGCGATTTGCCGCAACGGATCGAGTTCTCCGCACAGCGAAACGACCAATTTCCGATCCGTTTCCACCACGACTGTTGCCCGAGGTTGCGCGCCCTGCACAATCGCCGCTGCGACAAGCCGTTTTTTGAATTTGATCAGCACATCGGGGTGTTGACCCAAAGGCGGCGCTAGACACTCGTGCGCAGTTTGGAACGTAAGCGCCTCTTCAACCGGCACAGAGATCGCACGAACCGCCGCCGGATCGTCATCCGCCGTTTCCGACGGAAGCACACTGCGATCTGGCGACCGCAAAAGCGCCATGCGCAATCGCGTCGCCACCGGCACAAAACCCACCGTTTGAAACACACCTTGCGGTCCTGCGTCCGCCTCGTTGGTTTCGATCGACAAACTGCCAAGGTTTGCCGCCGTCGCCTCTGCAATCACCGCGTCCAAGAGGATGCGCATCGCACCCTGCTGTGCCGCCAGCGGGGCCACGCCCAGCCCCGACACGAAACCTCCGAGCGGCGTCCGCAACACCAAACAGCAACCCGCCACATGACCGCCCGCCACCGCAACTTTGGACAGTGTCGCGTCGAGCACGCCCGCTTGCAGAAGCTCGCGCAAATACGCAGGCGTTCGCAGTGCAGGCAAAAAATTCGACGGTGCCGACCGACTGAGCGGAAACGTCGCTTCCTTCAGATCGACTTCTTGCAGCGATTTAAGCTCCATCACTTGACCCTCACAGCCGACAAGCGAACCCGATGATCCGGCTCGTGCGGGCCTTGCATTACTTTGAGCCGCGCCCCGTCCCCGCCCGGCCAGAAACCTGTGAACACCTGATAATACCCGGCGCTGTGGTTTAGGCGCGAGGTACTCATTCGATATTCGTCGGTGATGTATTGCCCGGTCGTCCAATGTTGGGTCGGATATTTGCCCCCAAGTGGGATATGGTCGCCGTTTATCCGACCACTGGCCCCGTCGAAGTGCAAAAAGACACGGTAGTTTCCGCCGACCGGCTTGAGCACGCGGTAATACAGCCGAACCACAAACTCGCTGCCGCGAGCCGCTTCTGGCGGAAGGTCAAAGCCGATCAGCTCGATGCGATCTTCAAAAACGACGTGCATCTCCGTTTTGGGCTGCGGCGGCGTCGTCGAGACCAGCCTCCGCAACGGATTCAAATCTTTCTCATTAGGCCCCAGCACGTTCGACAGCAATACAAATTGGCTGTTTGAGTCGTCCACGACGTAATACGGCACGTTGTTTTGAAACGAATGCACGTCCAGAGACGCCATCTCCGAAGCCCCGACGATTGCAAACGCACGTTTTCCCGGCGTATTGTGCAAAAAGGCAAAAAGGTCTGGCAGCGACGAAATCTCGACGGATTTTTGCCCGTACACGCGCGCCGACGACTTTTGCACCCCAAAAAGCCCAAGCTCGCCGCCGCCGAGTTTTTCGTACTTCGTGTAAATCCCGCGATAAGACACATGCCGCGTCACCGCTGGAACGATTCCGTGCATCGTAAACAGCGCAAACGCCGTCGCTGCTGACGGCACAAGCAGGAAAACCCACCGTTTGTGCGCCGCGAGCAAACCGAGTCCGAATAGCACGCCCACCGCCATCCCCAGCGAGCTCAGCAGTTGGCCGCCCTGACTGATCAGCCGGTCTTGGCCTGTTTGCACCGCCGGCCACTTGAACACTTCGGTGAGCTGTGCCGAAAGCGCATATTCCGGGCCAAAAAAGAAATCCCGTGCGACAAAAACCGTGAAAAGGCCCGAGACGGCGACGGCCACCATCGAGGGTCGTTTTCCGTCGAGCACGCGATCCAAAAATCCGCCGATGAGCAGTGCCACTGCTGGCACCGCACAAAACGCGGTTTCCTGTACGAGCCCTGCGTTCAATGTGTGGAAAAAATACGCGAGGCACAGCCACGCAAACAGGAACAGAAAAACCGGCCCGTCAGCGTTTGTGTTTTCGGGCGTGGGTTCGTTTGTTTCGCGTGCAGGCTGGGTCGGCTCTGCGAAAGCTTCGACGAACGCAACCGGCACAAGCCCAATCCACGGAAACAGCGAAAAACCCAAGGTTTTCAGCAACGTGCCGGCCTGGATGTCTCGATGCGCAGGCCAATGCGGAACACCCGAAAGCCAAGCCGAATATCCGCCCGTGCTCGACGGCAAAGCGCGCAGCAACGCGACTCCGACCAACGTACCCACCACAAAAAGAGGCCGCCTGAAAAACGCCGCGCAACCCAGCGAAACCACCATCAGCGCGACGCCCACAGGCAACGACCACGACGGAGGAACTTGCGCGGACACCATCATCAACCGAACCGGCATGGCCAACGCGAGCCCCGAAAACACCGCCGCCAAAAATTCCCCCTTTCGCGGTCCAGAAGAAAACGCTATCCCAAAACCCACCGCCAGCCCCGGAACCGCCACGCCCATCACGCTTCCCGCCGTGAGCTGGGACACCGCGAGTCCCGGAACCAAAAACAAAAAACCGAACAACGAGTCTTTGAAAACGCGCTCTCGCCGAGGCCACGCCATCGTCCAAAGACCCATCGCCACCCACAACGAACCTAGCATGGGCAAAAGCTGTGCATTGGCTTGCCGAGCCCCCAAATACAGCGACGGCATCGTCAGCAGCACCACGCCCGACAGAAAGCCCGCGCGAGTTTTGCCTTGCCGGTCCCAAAAGAAAAACAAACTTAGAACCATTCCAAACGCGACAAGCAGCGTCGGAAGCCGCGCCCCAAGTTCACCCACGCCGAACGCGGACAAACTTCCTTTCAGCAACAGCAGCGGCAAGCGCGGCCTGATCGCATTTGCGGGTTTCCAACATTCCGACCACGAAATGGGCTCGCTGGCACCTTCGATGAGACGCACCTCGTGTGGGTCCCACAGACCAAAACTCGTCAGCCCTGGCAACAGCAGAACGGCAGAAAACGCCAACAGAAGTCCAAACGCTCGCAGTCGCCCAAACGGCGCAGATCCAAACGTCAACACCGACGACAAGCGAGAAAACAGGCTGTCCGATGGGTGCTCGGCTTTCGATGGGTCGGGTGAAGTGGTTTCAGGGCTCGACATGGGTCGGCAAACATCCACCAAAGACACCTCGTTTCGCAAGCCTTTGGGTTTTCAAACGGTATAAAAACCGGCCCGCCCAATCGTTGGCCCGCTTGGCCGTCGATTCGTCTGGCAAATGCCTGTTTACTAAGCGAGAAAAGACGGTGTATTGAACACGAAAAATCGAGCAAGATAGTGACGAGCGCAGGCCGAAACAGATAGACTGCGCGCCTGCGTTTTTGGCCTGGCAGGCAAGGCGGGGGCGAAAGTCCGTGCCGATTGCGCCGCAATAAAGTCCATTTTCTGCCCTTGTTGGCTTCCAGAGGGAACATGTCGAAGAACACGTTGACCATCACAGACAATCGAACCGGCAAAACCTACGAACTTCCCATCACAGACGGCACGATCCGAACTGTGGACCTCCGTCAAATCAAAACCGACACCACGGACTTCGGGCTCATGGGCTACGACCCGGCCTACCTCAACACGGCGTCGTGTCGCTCGTCCATCACCCTCATCGACGGCGACAATGGCATTCTTCGCTATCGCGGCTATCCCATCGAGCAGCTTGCCGAGACCTCCAGCTATTTGGAAGTGGCCTATCTTTTGTTCCACGGCGAGCTGCCGAATGACCAACAGCTTTCCAAGTGGATCGACCAAATCACGACGCACACTTTCGTTCACGAAAACGTCAAAACCGTCATCGAAGGTTTCCGCTACGACGCGCACCCGATGGGCATGTTTCTTGCTACCATCGGCGCACTCTCGACGTTTTATCCCGAGGCCAAACAGGTCTACAACAAAGAAATTCGCATGCTCAATGTCGTGCGACTGTTGGCCAAGGTGCCGACGATTGCCGCGTGGTCTTTCCGTCACAGCCAGGGTTTCCCGTTCGTCTATCCCGACAATCAGCTCACGTTCGCTGGCAACTTCCTCGCGATGATGAAGCGGATGAGCGAAACCCGGTACAAACCAAACCCCATTTTGGAGCGTGCCCTCGACGTGCTGTTCATTCTGCACGCCGATCACGAGCAAAATTGCTCGACCTCGGTCATGCGTGCGACGGGCAGCTCGCAGGTTGATCCGTATTCCGCCGTTGCCGCAGCCTCGGCGGCACTCTACGGGCCGCTTCACGGTGGGGCCAACGAAGCCGTTTTGCGCATGCTCTCGGAAATCGGCAGCCTCGCGAACGTGCCCGCGTTCATCAAAGAAGTGAAAGAAGGCAAAGGCGAAAAGAAACTGATGGGTTTTGGCCACCGCGTCTACAAAAACTACGACCCGCGCGCCAAGGTCATCAAACGCCTCGCCGAGCAAGTGTTCGATGTGACGGGCCGCAATCCGCTCCTCGACATTGCACTCGAACTCGAGCGCATCGCGCTGCAAGACGATTACTTCGTCAAGCGCAAGCTGTATCCCAACGTCGATTTCTACTCCGGTCTCATTTACCAGGCGATGGGCTTCCCGGTTGATATGTTCCCCGTGCTCTTTGCCATTCCGCGCACGTCCGGTTGGCTCGCGCAGTGGTGCGAGATGCTCGACGACAGCGAGCAAAAAATCGCCAGGCCGCGCCAGATCTACACCGGCAAAGACCGTCGCGACTACCCCGCCGATCGCGCCAATCCCTTCGAGACCGAACGCAAGCGCAGCTAGTTTTCACACATGCGGTGGGGCTGGCTATGTCGGTCGCACTCGCCGCGTTCCCAAACCCGCCTTGTTTTTTGCCGCTACCTCGTGTTTTTCTCGACGAGGACAAAACTCGGAAAACTGTTTTGCTCGAAGCTGCGTGGCATAATGAAAATCGCCGAACCAGCAAGTGGCGGGTTGGGCGCGGGCCACGATGAGCAAAGATCCTGATCCTGTTTCTCCTGAAGCACTGGCGAATTTGCGCAGAACGCTGCCTGGTCTGGGCACGGTTGCGCAAAAAACCGGGCCGATGCAAGAACTTTCCCCCGACGATGTGGAACGCGCGCTGCGTCAGGCCCAAGAGCCCGCGCAGACTTCCTCGTCCTCCCTGGAGGTTCTCACCCAAACCCAACCGCCCGCCGTCGCGCGCAGCGTGAGCAATCCCGCCCTTCTGCCGATGCGCAGCGTGAGCAATCCCGCCCTTCTGCCGATGCGCAGCGCCAGCAATTCCGCCCTTCTGCCCCTGCGCGGCGTCAGCCAATCTGCGATGCCGCTTTTGCGGACGACCGGAAACCCCGCAGCCTCTGGTTCCCACGCCCTGCCGCCAAGGAAAAACCTGCTTCCCCTCGCGATCGGCGGCCTTTCCGTCGTCGCTATCGCCATTTTCACTGCCGCGTGGCTCTATCCCACCAAGCCGACATCCACACACGATGTGGGAAAACCACCTGCCCCCAAAGAGCTCGCTATCTCCGTTCGCCCAGCCAACCCCGCGCCTGTCCCTGTCATCGTCGAGGCGTCCTCGCCAACTGCGCCCGTCGTTCCCATCGTTCCCGCTGTTCCCGCTGTTCCCGCCCGGCCTGCCAACCCCGCACCTGTCTTGGCGGTCCCAACCACAACGTCAAAGCCCAGCGTTTTGCGCAACAACGGACAACCCACCGTCAAGCCTGCGCTTCCCTCCCCCGTTGCCGCCAAAGCACCCAAGCTTGCGCCGCTCGATCTTTCGCCCGTCTCGCAGCTTTCCCGCGAAATTCTCCGCAAACACATGCTCCACGCCGAGCCCAAGTGGGTGTCCTGTCCCAAAGATGGGAGCGGCAAAAACCTCACCCTTTCGATCGTCGTTGCGCCCTCTGGTTCCGTCGTCCGCACCCAAGTGATGGGCCCCGTCGAAAGCACCCAGACCGCGCAGTGCGTCAAGAATCACATCCAATCCATGCGATTCCCTCCCTATTCCGAAGGCGAGACCAAGACCTTTGTATGGAGCTACCAAGCGCCCTAACGGTGGGGACCCGTTGCCCAACGTGGGAACCTGATTCACCTTGTGTTTTCCGTCCGCGTTTTTGATACGTTCGCGCAACTTCACGGGAGACACAAAAACATGTTGGATTGCAAAAGGGGTTTCCTCTTCGCGTTCGGATGGCTTGCAAGCTGCACAGGCTTGGACGATTGGAAGACGGAGGAAATGCCTCCTCTTCCACCTGACAAGCCGCCCCTCGCGTATCCGCTCAAAGTGCTTTCCAGCTCTCCGCAGTATGTGTCAGGTGGCGATGTTCGCATTTCCCTTGCAGTCAAACGAGCAGAGCAGACCGCCTTGTCTTTTTGGCTCAATGGAACCGAAGCAAAGCTTGCCAGGACCGAGCAAACAGACACACACATTGAAGGTGTATTGACCGGCCTTGTCGTCGGTCAGAACGAACTGGAAGTCCATCATCGCGATTTGGGTGTCATCGCCAAACAACCTCTTGTCAATCATCCCATCACGGGTCCCATGTTCGCGGGTCCGAAACAAGAACCCTTTGTCTGTTCGGTCGTCACAGAGCTTGGAAAGGAGCCCATCCCAGACACCACTGACACCAAGTACTTTGCGGTCAAAGACAAGAGTGGGAATGCCGTAGGATACAGCCGGAATTGCTCGTTCGAGAGCTATGTCCAGTATTACTACATGCCCGTTGGCAAGTTCAGCCACAAGGACTACAAGCCACTTCCCACCGACGGAAGCAGACCCTCAGATATCGCCAAAACCAGACTCCTAGATGGGCCGGAAGTAGACTTCATCGTGCGTTTTGAACGCGGGACCATCAACCGGTTCATCTATCAGTACGTGATGCTCGCTCCGTTTGGTGAAAATCCACAGAAACCGGACCTGAGTCTGTGGAACAAACGCCTGATTTATCACTTTCAGGGAGGTGTTGGTTTCGGACATACCCAAGGCACACCTGACATGCGAGCAGGACTCCCCCATGCGATCGGGAAAGGATATGCGATCGCATACTCGACGGGAAATCGCACCGGAGAACACTATGATCTGATTTTGGGAGGAGAAACCGCACTCATGACAAAGGAGGGATTTGTCAAGCGTTACGGGGTTCCCCTCTACACGGTTGGTTTGGGTGCATCAGGTGGTGCGATTCAGCAGTATGTCTATCCCCAAAATCACCCTGGTTTGATCGATGCGGCCATCGCGCAACAACCTTATCCAGACATGGTTTCACAGATTCCGCATATTGGGGACTGTGAACTCCTCGAATACTATATGGATGTCACTGATCGGAAGAATCCGAAGTGGACGACAAGCATCAAAAACCGAACCTGGCTCGTCGGTCTCAATGCAGAGGAGTCTGTTCCAAACCCCTTCCTTCCCCTTCAACCCTTGCTGCCCAATGTGAACATGGCCAAAGGTTCGACGGAATGCCGCAAGGCGTGGATGGGTCTTACTGCAGGTGCCATGAATCCCAAATTTGACGCTGACGGAATCACACAAAAAGCCGCCGGCAGAATGAACTTGGCTGCATTCGGGCCCGTTCATTTTGGACATTTCGACGACGTACGAAATGTTTATGGCGTCGGTGCGGATGGCTATCCCCGATCAACCTGGGACAACGTGGGCGTACAGTATGGTTTGGGTGCGCTGAAAAAGGGAAACATCACCCCTGCTGAATTTCTGGATCTCAACTTCAAGATCGGGGGTTGGAAGGAACTCAGCGAGATGGTCGAGGAAGGCTTCCCCTACAATGGAACGGGGGCTTCCGAAGTGGCAAAAGTGGTGGCCGATCCGAACTACTTTGATCCGTGGGGAAGTCGCAACATGAATCGCTGGGATGCTGTGACACCTAATGTCCCTGCTCGTCGGACACATGGCAATTTGGATGCGATGGCCGCGCTTGCAAAATCGGGTCTCGTGTTCTCTGGAAAGACAGACATTCCGACCATTGATTGGCATCCGTATCTGGAACACCGGTTGGACATGCACAATGTTCATCAGTCGTTTGCAGTGCGCAAACGGATTCGCGCCAAAATGGGTCATTCTGATCACCAAGTGATCTGGTTCACAGAGACCCCCATCGCATCTGGGAATGACTTTGATCAGGTTCCCTTTGCGCTCGAAGTCATCGATGAATGGATGGCCAATCTGCGAAAAAATCCTACACGGCCCGTCGCTGATGTGCGTCCAGAGCGCGCGGTAGACAGTTGTTTTGACGCAAGCGGAGTCCCAATTGCAAAAGGAGACACGGTGTGGGATGGCGTGCTGGATGAAAAACCGCAAGGCGTTTGTACAAAACGATTTCCCATGTACACCACGTCTCGCATGGTGGCCGGTGCTCCCATCGAAGGAGGCGTCGTCAAGTGTGTTCTAAAAAGTGTGGATGCGGCTCTGCAAGACGGAACTTACGGAAGTTGGAAGCCGACGCTGGCAGAAATCCAAAAATTGCGCGCGATCTTTCCCGAAGGAGTTTGTGACTACGGCAAATCCGACGCGAAAAAGTAGGAAGGTGATAGATTGGGGGCTCAAAACTCACGAAGGGATTTGTGTCCATGCGCTTCACCAAAGAACACCGCATCGAACTTCCGGCCAGTCGTTTTCTCGAACTCTCCTTTGATCGAGATTTTCTGAAACGGATGAATACCGAGGCGTTGAAAGTCCAACAATTTGAAACCCTTTCCGTCGATACATCCGGCGATCTGTGGACCATGAAAAATCGCCTGGCCCCGGCGGACAACATGCCAGGTTTCATCAAAAAACTCGTCGGTGGCGGATTTAGTTATGAAGAGAGTCTTTCGCACAAAAAGGGCTCGGACACGCTGACCGCAACGATGGTTCCCAACGTCCTTCGCGACAAATTCAAGATGTCCTATTCGTTGCGTGCGGTTCCCCTTTCGGATTCCGCGTGCCGCCGCGTGATGGATTGGGAAATCGAGATCAAGATTTTCGGAATCGGCGGGCAGGTCGAAAAGTTCGCCGCAGGGGAAGTTGAGCGCGGCCTGGATGCGTCCGCCGCGTATTTCAATCGGAAGCCGTAACCGCTTTTCTCCGTCGAAAACCGTTCTCCCTCATCCTGCTGTTTGGCTCTGTCCCGGATCGGTCGCAGTTTTGCGGGGCGGAACGGCCACACACTGCAAATCCTCAGCAGCGATCACGTCGGGGAAAAAAGCCTTCGCTTCCTCGATGTGAACATCGGTCGAGACATACCGCTGGGAAAAGTGCGTCAGCACCAATCGGCGAGCCCCCGCCTGAGCCGCAACCTGTCCAGCCTGTCCTGCGGTCATGTGAGCGTGCGATTGCGCCTCGGCGGCGTGTTTGCTCGTGAATGTCGCCTCGCTCACCAAAAGATCCGCGTCTTTTGCCAGCAAGACCGCGTTTTGACAGAACCGTGTGTCCTGCACCATCGCGAACTTCTGCCCCGGACGGGGCACGCTCACGTCCTCGAGTCGCACGATTTTTCCGTCGAGAACAAGTTGTCCTTCCCGCTGAAGTCGCTTGATGTTCGGCCCTTTCACCTGCCGATCCGCAAGTTCCTTGGGCAGCATGCGGACGCCATCCGCCTCGACCAGTCGATAGCCCACGCAATCCACCCGGTGATGAAGCGGACGCGCAAACAACCGAGCGTGCGCCTCGGGAAGTTCGCAACACAAAAGCTCGTCCGTCGTCGTCTCGCCGCCCGCATACGGTGCAACCGGCAGTGGCCTTGGCACAAGCTGGGCTTGCGGCTTGTAAATCGACGAACCAATGAGCCGCTCGAAAAACACCTGTCCGCTTTCGGGAAAAAACACCTCGACGGGATGTTGCACGTTGTCGAGCGAAATACGCTGCGCGATCGCCGCCAGCCCCAAACAGTGATCACCGTGGAAATGTGTGATCAAAATGTGGGTGATCTGCGTCGCTGCGATACCGGCGTGCAGCAGTTGTCGTTGCGTGCCCTCGCCCGGATCGATGAGCAGTCCGAGCGCATCCCATCGCAGAAACAGACCATTGTGGTTGCGATGGCGCGTCGGGACCTGACTGCCGGTGCCTAGAAAAACGACCTCTCGAGCGGACATACGCGGCATTGTGCCAGACGCCGCTTTTTGTCCGAAAAGCATCTTGAGACGCACAGTCGTTCGGGAGGAAAATGTCACAGTATGCGCAGTCTTTGCGGAGGTGCCATGCTGTCCCGGAACCGAGTCCTTCTGTCGGTCTTTGTCTCCTCGTTCTTCCTTGTTTCTGCTTGTGGGAAAAACCCCGAACAGAAAGCCGCTGAGATTTCCAAGGAGGTCGAGGCCGCACTCGCCTCACAACTCTGGGACCAGGCCGAGAAAAAAGCGCAGGAAATTCTGGCCATTCCGAAACTCAGCGACGGGACGCGCGATCAGGCTCGGCTCAAGCTCGAGCAGGCCAAAAGTGAACAACAAGCCAAGCAGCACTACCAAAAGTTCGTCGGTGCTGCGAGCAACGATCACGACAGCGCCATGGCCGCTTATCGCGATATGCCTCAAAATTCCTATTATCGCGGTTTGGCAAAGACAGAATACGATCGAATCCTGCCCAGCTTTGTTGAAGATCATTTGGAAAAAGCAACAAGCGCCCATTTCAACGGACGCTGTCCAGATGCCAAACAACAAATCCAAATGGTCTTGGACGTAGACGCCCAAAACCAAAAAGCCCTAGAACTAACCAAAAAACCCTGCGGTAAAAAACCGGAATAGGGGAGAAATGGTTAGATAGTTTTGGGTGTGCCAGATTCTGGCTTTGGACAGTTTATCGCTGTTTTGTAAACACAGCTCCTGGGAGTGCATTTCCTCTGGCTGAGTCTCTTTTTACGCCATAGTAATCAAACGAGTTATCCGCTTTCCATTGAAGCATATCAAAGATGGTTTTGTCGGTGTCCGCATTCAATGTGATAAACGCAGGACTAGGGCCAGAAAACGGGTTTGCGATGGCTGTGGCGAGTGTGGCTTTGGCAGGGTTTGGTCCAATTGTGTAGCTTGGATTGCAACTACCTCCATGAGGCCCATTCCATATCTTATCCAAGACAGTAGACGTTGCTGTTTGACTATATGCCCAAGTTATTTGTCTGCCATTTGAGCAATTCAGTGTTGCAGATATATTTGATGGAAGTAGTGATATTTGATAATTAATTAGAAGGCTATTTGTGATCGAAACAGCGACTTGCGCTGTGCTTTGATTTGTTGCAATAATATCTATGATTCCTCGTTTTGTGGATGTTTCGCCAAGATTGTCATTTCTGACAATACTCGAATAGGAAATATCGAGACCGCTGTTTACAGACTTGATAGCAGCACCAGAGAGGTGACAACTGTTGTATCCTGTGAAAGTTTGAGTCAGCCGAGTTTTGTTTTGATACAAGATAGTATTTATGAGTGTCAATTTCGCCCCAGAAATGAAAATGGCACCACCACAGGCACCTTCTGCACCTTCTGCCTTGCTATCTCGTATTCCAACACGTTCGAGTTTGACCTCGCCTGATGCCAAAATAGCGCCACCCAATCCAAACTTGTCTCGCGTCGGTGGATTCGTCGCCGGATCGAACCCATGTGGGAACTTCTCCGGGTAATCCTTCGCAACACCATACTGGAGAACAAGGTCTTGTAGATAAAGTGAACCATTGCTCGCTGGATTCGTCGTATCGCCTAGCACGCGAAAGAAACGGAAAGAGCCGCCGCCTATGAATACGTTTCTACCTCCTTCAACGGTCGTATTCTTCGTGATAGGGGCAATGGCAGTATTTTCTGAATGAGCTCTGGAGAAATAGATGTCTTTGTTTGTACACGAAAATTTGATGGTTGGCGATGCAGGTCCATTTGGGCCAAGTGCTTCCGAAAATGTCGCTTGAATATGGCTTGCATCGGTACCATCGTTCTGCGAGCTTTCACAACATGCAGTATAAACAGAGCCTTCTCTGAGAAATGCCTTGCCGGGAGTTTTGCATGTTTCGACAGATGCCATGTCTTCCGCAGGAGGGACGTTCTCTTCTATTTGATATGTAGTCCATAGGTCAGAGCATCCGGTGGACAGAGCGAAAAGAGCCAATGATGAGAAACGGAGTGATTGTGACATAATAGACCCCCAACAAGTTAGGTTTATACAACAGCCACTCGGCTGCTATGGTTTGAACAAGAGAAGATACTTGTCGTGTTGCTGTTTTTGTTCTGGAAGCGCAATGACAGCAGCACCGCCCAGGACAACACCTACACCAATACTTAGCAGTATCGCACCAGGCCCTTTGCTATCTTTATATGTTTTTATGTTGTCACCTGTTGAACACGGGCTGTCGATCGTGCAACCTCCGGTATTCAAACCACTTCCGCCCACGCCGACCAGCACGAGACCCGAGGCGACCGCTGCTCCGCCTACCAGCCAACGCCAAAACGGACGGGGTGGGCGAAACGTGTGCGGCGTAAATTCCAACGCAAATCTCGACGGCGGCGGCGGTGGTGGCATCGTGACACCGGGTTTGAGCGTGACCATGATATCCGTCGATTTTCCGTCGAACACCTCGGCTTGTGCGACTTCCTTGGCAAAACCCGGTTTGCGAAAAGAGAGTTCATATCGGCCTACCCAAGTCGCGCGTTGCAGCGGGGTTATGCCCAGAAGGCGTTCACCTGCGTACACCTCCGAACCCTCGGGACTCGAATGCAGATCAAGCGTGCCGCGTCGCCGCTGGGACGCATCCCCGATGATTTGCGAGAGCATCTCAATCATTGCCGTCGGCGCACGCTCGGGCGGCAGCTCGCGGCTCGCTTGACTCGCAATCGCACCGACGGTCGGGTCCAGAAGCTCGAGTGTCAATTTGAACGACGGCGCACCACCGGTCCGCGCGGACGTATTCTCGACGGAAAGACGGATCAATCCATCCACTTCGTTTTTTTCGGCGAGCGTCGCTTGACAATCAACGCGATCTAGGCATTGGGCAACCTCGGGCGCTTGAAGCAGCGCCATTTCTCGACGCAGAACGGATTTTTTCTCTCCTTGAACGCCGGCTTCAATGGCCTCGTCGAGTTTTTTCATTTGCGCTTGTGGCACATCCCGAAAATCACTCAGAACCACAAACGCAGGGAGCACGGTCAGAAGCACGGTTCTCGTCGCCCGATTGATTCGGACTTCAGCAAAGCGACCGGCGGACACTTTGACTTGCGCGGGAATTTGCTGCTCGGGAAAATCCAGCGCGATCGTGTGGGAATCGCCCGGCGAAACGAGCAAGGGCTGCACCAGCGGGAGCGAACCCACGACGCGGCCATCGACACGCACAATCGCGCCGTCGTCGCCCAGCACGAGCACTTTTCCGCTTGGAGGTCTCTGTCTGGCCAGAAGTTTGGCGATGTCCGCCTTCGTCGCCGCGTCGAGGACACTCGCCGGGTCGGACTCGTATCGGCGAATCAAGTCATGCGCGTCCAGAAGACGACCTTCCTTTGCCGCGACAATCCCAAGCTGAAACAGGATTTGCGGCGTCGGAAAACTGACATACGCCTCGGTCAGAATCCGCTGCGCTTCGACGAGGTTTTGCTCGGCAATCGCTTTTTCAGCCTCCTTCTGGAGCCGCGCAGCCGTCTCCTGATCCTGCCTTGTCCGTTTGGGCACCCCTGTCGAACTTTTGGACCGACAAGACGCGGGTCGCGGAACCACAAAACCCGCGCACAGCAAGAGAACGGCAAACCAGTTTCCCCAGCGCGGACCTTTCATGGCTATTTGTCACCGTCGCAACTACCGACCTCTCGTTGATCACCCCCCCGCAGATCGACCCACACACTCTTCCCGAGTCCGTCGCGGACCTGGTGTTTTCCTGGAACCATCCAGAACACTTGGTTCTTGCAGCGTCCATTGACCAGCGATTTGACGATCACTTGTCCGACTCGCCCCCTGTACCTTCCCATGGTCTCTGTGAGTTGGTTCTTGAGATCCGATCGACCTTTCACTTTCTCCCCTTGGTCGAGGGCCTTTTGATAGGCCTCCATCGCCAAATGCAAGTCCTTTGCATTTTCGTGCATGCGGCCTTGGGAGTACAAAGCATCAAATGCAATGGAATGACAGGGGGATTCGTGGCTGTGCTTCTTGTCCTTTTGACAAAGTGCTCGCGCCCGATCCAAGTTGCTGATCGCCTTCTTTCCGTCGCCGTTTTTGGCCGCAGCCAGACCCACGCGAAGGAACTTTTCCGCAGGGGAAAGGGCCAATTCGAGTTTCAGGGGTTCCCCGTCCGACGAGATCGCGACCTCTTTCTCATCGGAAAGCGTGAACACCGTGTGTTTGCCAACTGGCAAATCGATCGTTGCCGGAGTCTGTTGCCAGGTTCGTTTGCCCACTTGGAAGTACACGGACTCCGGTGCGCTCAGTACAAGCCTTCCCATCGGAGTATTGGTGTGCGTTTCTGCCTCACCTGGGCCGGTTTTCTGCGCGTCCTGTGTAAACGCCAACCGCCGAGGGGGCAACGTGGGCTCCACGATCGGCGCATCAGGAGGTGTCCTAAGCCGGGCCAACATCGATCGCGCGAGCGTCCACACCGTCGGGTCAGGATCAACGGAAAGTTGTCGCAGAAGGGGAATGCCGGCCAAACCATGTGGACCTTTGGGAAGTTTCGAGGCGACCTCAGCGACGGCGCGACGGACTGCGGGTGCGGAGTCCTGAGCCGCTATATGCAGAAGCGGAAGTGCGAAAGGTAGGTCCGCATCCTTCAGTACCTGCACTGCTGCGATACGTTCCTCGATGGAATGGGAGTGGAGCAACCGCGCAACATCCGCCGGCAGCGCCTCTTTCACACCCAACTTGCGGAGCACTCCCGCAGCCCACAGACCATCGACTCCGCCCGCCGCCAGAAACGCTTGCAAGACCGGAATCGCGCGCTTGTCCATCGCCGTTCCCAAAATCTGCGCCGCATGTTGCCGAACGGAATCCACCGGATCGGCCAAAAACAGAACCACAAAATCCGAATCGTTCGACAGCGCATCAAGCAAAAGGTGTCGAACGTCCGGGTTCCGCTCTGTCCGCAACGCCTTCAAGATTGCGATCTGCTTCTTGTCCCCGAGTCGCAACAACACCGCTGCTGCCAACGCCTTTTCCAGCGGCGTACCCCGTTCGGTGAGTTCCTTCAACACGCCTTCCCCGGCCTGCAAAAGGCCTGCGGAGTCGCGTTTCGACAAACGCTCGGCCAATTCCATCAGCGCACGCAGCGACGCGGCACGGACCTTTTCATCGCGATCCGACGCACTTTCCAAAAGGAGTGTCATCGCCGTGCGTTCGTTTCGGTGCCCGAGCGAAGTCGCTGCGGCTTGTCGAATTTCCGTCGAAGAATCTATCAGGGCTATCGCCAACATCGGGACGGCTTCACTCGACGGCAAATCACCAAGGATTTGCAGCGCAAGCAGACGTTGTTTCGTCGAACTCGAATGAACCCCGGCGCGTGCCCAACTCAGGCTCGCCGTCGTGAGCAGTCCCGGATCGCCGCTCGCCAAACGAAGAATTGCCGTCGCTGCCTCTTGCCGCACCTCGGCCACCGTTTTCTCGTCGAGCAACGGGCCCAACTCTCGCACATGCGGCACGTCTCCGCTTTTTCCAAATCCTTCCGCCGCAAGTTGTCGAGCGACGGGAATGCCAAACTCATTGACCAACACCGGTCGAAACACCGAGACAAGCTGCGGCTCGTCGGGCCCCGCCAGTCGATGCGCCGTCAAAAGTTGTTCAGGGTTGCGTTTTTCCGCCAGTTTTCGCAGTTCCGTTCTGGTTGGTTCGTCCCCCAGCGTGGACAACCAAAACATCGCCTCGAGTTTCTGTCGTCGGTCTGGTGAGGCCTCTTTTTTCGCCTGCAATTCGACTCTCGCCGCCTCGTCGCCCAAGCGAACCAAACAACCGAGCGCAGCAAAGTCCTCTTCATGTTTGATCGCGCCCCGATTGTGCAAAGCCGACAGCGTCTCACGCGCCGTCTCATCGCCCAAATCGCACAAATACAGCGCCGCTTGTTTCGCGAGCAGCGGCTCCTTTGATTTCAGCGCCCCGACCAAA
>Ga0268298_10000444_pt1 | contig 53247 bp, 49 predicted proteins | sample WWTPWeurt_MetaG_FD_194462 | JGI IMG/M metagenome (GOLD analysis project Ga0268298, IMG submission 194462) | Activated sludge microbial communities from WWTP in Nijmegen, Gelderland, Netherland - WWTP Weurt | ecosystem: Engineered > WWTP > Aerobic digester > Activated sludge | place... | reverse complement strand
CGCCAGCCGAAATCATGGCTGCAAGATTCGCAGCAGAGCGAGCGTAAACCGAAGGGGAATAGGGGTCGACGTCGGCCGGCAGGTCGATTTCCGCCTTGGAGATGTGGAGGAAACTCCAGGGGCGACCGGCGGCCCTTTCCCGGGCCTCGTCGCTGGAGAGTACGTCGTAGGGTGGGGCGGCAACGTCCCCGGCGCGACCGGGTGCCGGGCGCAGGCCGGCGAAGGGGCGGATCAGAGGCATCGGCGGCGAAGCGGAATGGTCAGGCGTCCAGGCGGCCCGGAAGGACATCGCGCAACAGGATGGCAGCGTCGCGCAGCATTTTTTCCGTCGTGGACCAGTCCACGCAGGCGTCGGTGACCGAACAACCGTAGCGCAATTGGCTGAGGTCGGCGGGAATCGGCTGGTTTCCGGCCTCGATGTTCGACTCGATCATCACGCCGACCAGGGATTTGTTGCCGAGCCGGATCTGGTTCACCACGTCCGCCATCACCAGGGGTTGCAACTCGGGTTTCTTGCTGCTGTTGGCGTGGGAACAATCGACGACGATGTTGTGGGGGAGCTTGGCCTTGGTCAGCGCCTGCTCGGCCATCGAGACGGAAACCGTATCGTAGTTGGGTCGCGAATCCCCCCCGCGCAGGACGACGTGTCCGTGGCGATTTCCGCTGGTGCGGACGATGGCGACGCGGCCTTGGCCATTGATGCCGAGAAAGGAGTGGGGCTTGGACGCCGAAAGGATGGCATTGACGGCCACAGCCAGATCGCCGCTGGTGCCGTTCTTGAAGCCAACGGGAGTGGAGAGCCCGGAAGACATTTCGCGATGGGTCTGGGACTCGGTAGTGCGGGCTCCGATGGCGGTCCAGGCGATCAGGTCGCCGTAGTACTGGGGAGAAATCGGGTCTAGGGCTTCCGTACCGGTGGGCAGTCCGAGCTCATTGATCTTCAACAGGAAATCGCGGGCCTTTTCCATGCCGACGTCGACGCGGAACGAATCGTCCATGTAGGGGTCGTTGATGTAGCCCTTCCAGCCCACTGTCGTGCGTGGCTTTTCGAAGTAGACGCGCATCACCAGGCAGATGGTGTCACCGATTTCGCGGGACAACTCATGGAGCCGGCGCGCGTAATCCAGGCCTGCGTTGGGGTCGTGGATCGAGCAGGGGCCGACGACCGCGAACAGGCGATGATCCTTGCGATCGAGAATGCGGCGCAAGGTGCTGCGACCCTGATTCACGGTGTGGGCGGCCTTGACGGAAAGCGGAAGGCGAGCGTGGAGTTCCTCCGGCGTGGGCATCGCGTCGAAGGCGCTGACATTGACGTTTTCTAGGTTCTGAGTGCTCATGGGAATCTCTATCGGATTGGCGGCTGGACAGCCTTCGCGAAAAGGACAGCAGTTTACCCTGTCTTGGACTCCCGGTGGGGATCGCGCCCCAGCCATGCCTCGAGCAGCTTTTCCAGATCTTCCTGATTGAAGGGTTTTGCCAGGGTGTCGTTCATGCCTGCGGCAAGGCATTCTGATCTATCTTCGGCGGAAGCCAGGGCGGTGAGCGCAACGATGGCAGTCGGCATGCGTCGCGCCTCCAATTCCTTCTGGCGCCACAGGCGTGCCGTTTCCTGGCCCGATAGCCCTGGCATCCGGCAATCGAGCAGAACCAGATCGAAATCGTCACTGCCGAATAGCGCGAGGGCTTCGCCACCGTCGATCGCCGTGGTCACCTGGCATCCCAAGTGTTCGAGGAGCCCACGGCAAGCGGTACGAATCGATTCGTCATCCTCGGCAAGCAGGATATGGCCTCGATAAGGAGCAGCGCGGGGCGATGCCTCGGTCTCGCCCAAGACGGATTCCGGTGAAACATACGCAAGCTGAAGTGCAACACAGGCCGCGAGCACTTCTTGGGCGACGGGTTTGGACACGTAATCGTCCATGCCGGCGGCAAGGCATTTTTCGCGATCGCCCGCCATGGCGTGGGCTGTGAGCGCGATAATCGGCACCCGCTTGCCCAGGGTCTCCGCCGCCCGAATCAAGCGGGTGGCCTCGTATCCGTCCAAGCCGGGCATCTGGATATCCATCAAGATGACGTCGGGACGCTCGTTGGCGGCGAGACGCACGGCTTCCTCACCGTTTTCTGCCAGGATCACGACAGCCCCAAAGCCCTCGAGCAAGCCGGCAAGGACTTCGCGATTCGTATCGCTGTCGTCTGCCACAAGAACACGCACGCCGGCGGGGAGGCGGATTGGATCTGCGTTTAAAGGCATAGGTTCGCGCAAACCCGGTGAAGGGACGACCTGGAGGTCGAATTCCACCCAGAACCGACTTCCCCGTCCCTCGAAACTGCTGACGCCCATCTCTCCACCCATACGATCGACCAACTGCCGACAGATCGCCAGTCCAAGCCCGCTGCCGCCGAATACGCGGGCCGTGGAGCCATCGGCTTGGATGAATTTTTCGAAAATTCGGGCCTGCTGCGTTGCCGGAATGCCTATTCCCGTGTCGGAGACCGTAAAACGCAGCCGGCACCGGTCAGGTTCGGACGCGGTGATTTCCGCAGCCAGGTTCACGCGTCCGCGCGGGGTGAATTTCAAAGCGTTGCCCATCAGGTTGTCGAGAATCTGACGCAGGCGCAGGCCATCTACAACAACGAAGTCTGGAATGGCCGGATCGATTTGAGGTTGGACTTCCAAGCCCTTTTTTTCGCCCTGGACACGATGAAACTGGACGATTCCTTCAAGCAGCGGGCGCAATTCGGTGGGGGCCGGATGGAGTTCGAATTTGCCATTCTCGATGCGAGAGAGGTCGAGAATGTCGTCAACAATGGCAAGGAGATTTCGGGTACTGCGGTGGGCTAATTCGGCATGGCGCCGCTGCTCGGGCAAGAGGCGGGACTGGAGCAGCAATTCCAGCATGCCGAGGACTCCGGTGAACGGAGTTCGGATCTCGTGGCTCATATTCGCGAGAAATTCGCTCTTGGCTCGGTTGGCGCTTTCGGCGTCGCGCTTGGCCGATTCGAGTTCTTCTTCGGCGCGCTTCTGCTCGCTGACGTCCTCGAGCAAGCACACTATCCCCCGGGAGGCATCGGTCGCGTCGATGGCTTTGGCCGAAAAGGCACACCAGAAGAGACTCCCGTCGTGTCGGCGTAGCAGTTTCTCGCCGCGCAGTACTTCTCCGCTTGCCAAGACCTTGCGTAATTCGGCGATAGAGGCCTGAAAGCTGCTTAAATCGGCGTAAAACCGAGTGAGCGATGTGCCGACCAATTGATCCAGGGAAATGCCGAGAATGGTGGCCATCTGGCGGTTTGCCGCGATGACTCTGGGATGCTCCGGGTCGTCCATGTTGAGGTAGACAATCCCGATCGTCGCGGCGTCAAGGGTCGTTTGCTGGATTGCTTCGGTGTCTCGCTTGGCGTTGCGTAGCGCGCTCTCGGCTTGGCGGGTTCGTTGGAGAGAACGGGCCAGAATAAGCATGATGGCCACGAAGATGAAGATGGTTGCCGCAATGAACAGCCGAAGCTGTTCCATGCGAAGGGCAAGCTCGCTATTGAGGGACGATAGGGTTCCCCAGTGTTCCAATTCAGCGGTGCCGAACTCCTCCGCCAATCCCCGAACTTGGGCAACAATGGTCGGCAGGCTGGCTGTTACCGCGGGCTCGGAAGCAGAAACCAGCAATTGCTCGACCTGCTTGTGCAGAATTCGAGTTCGGCTGGTGAGCTCCGATCGGCGATGCCGCGCATCGTCGGAACCTTCCGCCCCGTAGCTTGCGGCCTGGAACAAGGCGTCAACAGCCTGACGGAGCAGGGGCTGCAGATTGGATTGGGGGAGCGCAGCGCGCTCCAGGCGATCCTGGGCCTGCTTAAGAAAAGCCTGTGCCTTGAGCAAGGTTCTTGCGCCATGGACACTATCGAAATTCGCGGCAAGAAATTCCCTGTGGATCCCGTTGTAATAAGAGAAAGCTCCAAGGAGCGCGAGGCCGATGGCCACTACTGCCGCGAGTACGAGAGCGGGAAATCGATTGCCTAGGGGCATGACCAAAGCTTGCGATCACCTGGACGATAGGAGTTCGCACATAATAGTGAAAAAAAAGAACTTCTCCATTGTTGGGGCCAATGATCAAGCAATATATTTCAGCCATATGCCGCTTATGGGTGGGGATCGCCATCCTGGGCAGGATCGGCTTGGTTTTCGCGACCCCGGCGGGAGATCCCGAAACGATCACCATCGGTCTGTTGCTCGACATGAAGGGCAGCTACGCGCATATCGCTGGCCAAGGATCGGTCACTGCGGCGCGTTTGGCGATTGAAGACGCAGGAGGGACGCTCTTGGGGAAACCCGTACGCGTCATCTTTGCAGATCACGAGAACGAACCCGCGGTTGCCGCACGCATCGCCCGCGAATGGACCGATCGATCCACTGTACAGGTTATCGCCGATGTCGTCGGGTCACCCACCGCCCTGGCGGTTCAGGAAGTCATCCGGAATCGGGACGTCGTGGCGTTCTACAACGGAGTGATGACTCCGGCGCTTACGGGTAAGGCCTGCGCAGCCAACGGTATCCACTGGATGTACGATGGCTACGCGTTCAATCAGGTGATCGGTGGGGAATTGACTCGTCTCGGCGCGCGTCGCTGGTTTCTAGTGGTCGTGGATAACCAGTTCGGGCGAGACGTCCAGCAGTCTCTCACCACGGTCATTCAGAAGAACGGGGGAACCGTCGTCGGAAGCATTACGCACGCCAGGGGCGAAGAGCATCTTTTCGGCAAGCTTCGCGTGGCGGCTCAGTCCGGCGCTGAGGTCATTGGGCTGGTCAATGCGGGAACCGACCTGATCGCGTCTGTCCGCCAGGCCTACGATCTTCTGGGAGTCAGCCGTGGGAAGATCATGCTGGCTGCCGTCGCGACTACGCTGAGCGACGTTCATGTCATGCAGCCGCAGCTTGCGCAGGGGCTGAAGCTTACCCATGCTTTTTACTGGAACCGAGACGAGGAATCGCGCATCTGGTCGCGGCGCTTCTACGAGAGGAGCGGCTCGATGCCGACCGACCTCCAGGCAGGGGTATATTCGGCGCTTACCCATTATTTCAAGGCCGTGAGCGCCGCCGGAACGGTCGAGAGCCGCGCGGTGGTGAGCAAGATGCGGGAGATTCCAATACGGGATCCGATTGTCGGCAAAGGGATTCTGCGGCCGGATGGGCGCATGGTCCACGATGTCCTTCTCCTGCAGGTCAGAAAGCCGGGAGAAATTGCCGTGGCTTGGGATTACCTGAGGATTCTTGAGACCATCCCGGGAGAAACCGCCTTTCGCCCGCTAGCGGAAGGTGGATGCCCGCTGGTCGCACGCTGATGGCCCAACTCCTGCTGGACGCGAAATTCCGGCGGCGTGGCGAAAGGGGCGGGCAGTATAATGCCGCCACTTTGCCTTTGCCGACCATACCGTGAATTCCCTGGATACCGAAATCTCCCGTCGCCGAACCTTTGCCATTATTTCCCACCCCGACGCGGGCAAGACGACCCTGACCGAGAAGCTGCTCTGGTTTGGAGGAGCTATTCAGGTCGCCGGAGAGGTTCGCGCGCGTAAAGCAAGCCGCCATGCCACTTCCGACTGGATGGAACTGGAAAAGCAGCGAGGTATTTCGGTAACCTCATCGGTGATGCAGTTTCCTTATCGGGAATGTATGGTCAATCTCCTGGATACTCCAGGACACGAGGATTTCTCCGAGGATACGTACCGTACCCTGACGGCAGTGGACTCGGGTGTCATGGTGATCGACTCGGTCAATGGCGTCGAGGCTCAGACCATCAAACTGCTCAACGTCTGTCGAATGCGCGATACGCCCATCCTGACTTTCATCAACAAACTGGACCGGGAAGGCAAATCGCCGATCGATCTGCTGGACGAAATTGAGGACGTGCTGAAGATCCAGTGTGCTCCCATGACCTGGCCCATAGGTATGGGAAAGCGGTTTCGGGGCGTTTACCATCTTTACGACGACACCATCGCGTTTTTCGATCCCCAGGCCGAGAAGGGGACCGGCGAGTTCATCCAGGGTTTGGACAACCCTCGGTTGGATGAGCTGATCGGGGCACAGGCGGACGAATTGCGTCTGGATGTGGAACTCGTGCGCGGTGCGTCCCATGCCTTCGACGCGCATGCTTACTTGTCCGGGAAGCAGACTCCGGTATTTTTCGGCTCTGCGGTGAATAATTTCGGTGTTCAGTCCCTGCTAGATGCGATTGTCGACCTGTCGCCGGGACCCCAAGCGCGGCCGGCCGCGACGCGGACCGTGGCGCCAGGTGAGCCGCGGTTTTCCGCCTTCGTATTCAAGATTCAGGCCAACATGGACCCCAAGCACCGCGATCGGATTGCCTTCCTGAGAGTGTGTTCGGGTCGCTTCGAGCGCGGCATGAAGGTCAAGCAGGTGGCTGGGGGCAAGCTGTTAGCGGTCAATAACGCCATCACCTTCATGGCGCGGGACCGCAGTACCACGGACGAAGCCTATCCAGGGGACATCATCGGAATTCCCAATCATGGTTCGATTCGCCTTGGGGAAACCTTCACCGAAGGCGAGGAGCTGCGTTTCGTCGGCATTCCGTCATTTGCGCCGGAGCACTTTCGCTTGGCACGAATCGCAAATCCATTAAGAATTAAACAATTACATAAGGGTCTTCAGCAATTAGCTGAAGAAGGGGCGACCCAACTTTTCCGGCCGCTTGCGGGCAATGAACTCATCCTGGGCGCCGTTGGCGTGCTGCAGTTTGACGTCGTCGCCCATCGCCTGGAAAACGAATACGGCGTCCAAGTGATCTTCGAGTCGTACAACTGCGCAACGGTCCGCTGGATCAAGGGAGACGAGGGCGAAATGCGCCAGCTTTCGGAACGCTACGGGGCGAATGTCGCGCTCGATGGCGCTGACGACCCCGTCTATCTGGCGCCAAGCAACGTTTACTTGAACATGATGGCCGAGAAGTACCCTAAGCTGAAGTTTCTCGACGCCCGCGAAGTCGCTTGAGCCAATTCTGGCGTTGCTGCGCTACAGAGCCGAGCGGCGAGGCTCCGCAGAGGCAAGACGATGCTGGAGGCTTTGACAGCTTGCAAATCTGCTGCCCCGACAGGATCGTTGTCGTTCAGCGGGTTACCTTAGGGGAATGACGATGGGTGGTAAGCCCACTCCTATGGTGATCACAGGCTCCGTCCGGTAACCGTAGTAGGCGGGTTGATAGACCACTGCAGGGGGCGGTGCGTAGTAAGGACGATAGATCACCATAGGCTGATCGTAGCGATATCCCGGGCCGCGGTGCTTCCAGTGGCCTTGGTGATCGTGGGAATGGCGTTCCCAGTGGTGCCCATTCTCGTGGGCCACTGCCGGAACAGCCAGCAGGGCAAGGGTAACGAAAAACGCGAGGGCGCTTGATTTCATGATCCGACTCCGGAATGCCGCCAGAGGGCGGCTCATGGGAGCTATCTTGCCCGGGCAGGTCCGTGCGAACCGTGAGCAAATGCAAACAGCTGTTTCCGGCCTAGACGGGGCTCAAGCAAAGATCCTGCAGGCGAGTTCGTCGGGATGGTTCACGATAAAGTCCGCGTTCCATAGTTCGAGGGGTCCGCTGTCGCCAAGATAACCATAGGCGGCAGCAGCGGTCTTGGTCCCCGCGGCCCGACCGGCAATGATGTCGCGGCGGTCGTCGCCCACATAGAGCGTTGCCCCGGGGTGGCGCCCCAGTACATGGCAGGCGTGGAGAATCGGTAGCGGTGAGGGCTTGGTCTCTGGGGTCGTGTCGCCACTGACCACGCAAGCGGCACGCTGGGAAAGGTAGAGGGCGGCGACCAGAGGATCGGTAAATCGCGCGCGCTTATTGGTCACGATTCCCCACGGAATTGCCGCGCCATCAAGTTTGTCGAGGAGGGCGGCCATGCCATCGAACAGCTTGGTTTTGACGCACAGGGCTAAAGCGTAATGGTCGAGAAGCGTTCTGGCGAGCGCATCATAATCCGGATGACCGGGTTCGATTCCCATTCCGATCCGGAGTAGTCCACGAACGCCTTGCGACGTAAAACGGCGTAGAACTGGCGCAGCTATCGGGTCAAGGCCGCGATCGCTGCGTACGCGGTTTAATGCCGCAGCCAGGTCCGGGGCGGTATCGGCGAGAGTCCCGTCCAGGTCGAACAGGACTGCATCAAACATGCTTCCGACAGCGTATCAGGTAATTGACATCGGGGTCGCTGCCCAAGGAATAGGTCCGGTCTAAGGGGTTATAGGCCATCCCGGTCAGTTCTTCGGGTTCAAGGCCGGAAGCCTTGGCCCATCGCGCGAGTTCCGACGGTTTGATGAATTTTCCGTAGTCGTGGGTGCCCTTGGGAAGCATGCCCAGGATGTACTCGGCTCCGACAATGGCAAGGAGATATGCCTTGGGGTTTCGATTGAGAGTGGAGAAAAAGACCATCCCCCCTGGCTTTACGAGTTGTGCGCAGGCGGCCACGGTACTCGCCGGGTCGGGGACGTGTTCCAGCATTTCCAGGCAAGTCACCACATCGAAACTGGCCGGGATCTCGCGAGCCAACTGCTCCGCGGCGATCAGCCGGTAGTCGACACGATGCCCGCTTTCGAGAAGGTGAAGCCGGGCTACCGAAAGTGGTTTCTCCGACAGGTCGATTCCTGTCACCCGGGCGCCGCGGGCCGCCATACCTTCGGCTAATAGACCCCCGCCGCATCCGACATCGAGTACTGCTTTTCCAGAAAGGCCGACGGCCCGGTCAATCCAGTCCAGGCGCAGAGGGTTGATATCGTGGAGCGGTTTGAATTCGCTTGCCGGATCCCACCAGCGATGGGCCAAATCGCCAAATTTGGCGAGTTCAGCCGGGTCTGCATTGACCATGGAGTTTTCCTCGATCCCGTTGCCTAAGGTATTAAACCCAAGAAAAGAAAAAGCCCTGCCGGAGCAGGGCTTTGCGCGACCGGCCCGAGAATTACTTCTTGGTGCCGATAATTTCGATGTCGACGCGGCGGTCCGGTTGCAGGCACTCAACCAGCTTCTTGTTCTTACCGGATTCAGCACCCATCTTCATGCACTTGTCACCGGTGACAGGCTGCTTTTCACCCTTGCCTTCGGTGTAGATGCGGTTGGCCTCGATTCCCTTGGCGACCAGGTATTCCTTGACGGCGGCGGCGCGCTTCTCGGAAAGCTTCTGGTTGTAGGCATCCTTGCCGACACGGTCGGTATGGCCGACGGCGAGAATCACTTCCAGGTTCAGGGCGCCAGACTTGGCAGCCAGCTCGTCGAGCTTGGCCTTGCCTTCAGGACGCAGCACAGCCTTGTCGAAGTCGAAGAGCGCATCCGCCGCCAGGGTGATCTTCTCGCCGGAGGGCTTGAGACCGGCAGCAGCAGGCGCTGCGGGAGCGGCAGGGGTGGCGGCAGCCTTAGGTTCGCACACTTCCTTCGGGATCAGATCCTTGTCGCACTCGCAACCATGGGCGCTGGCAGCCGCGGCGGCCGGGGTCCAAAAGCCGGTACGCCAGCACAGGCCGAACCCGCTGCGGGCAACGACGTCACGCTGGTCGATGACATAAACGGTGTCGTTGTGGGCTTGCGCCACGGACGCTCCCAGGCTCAGACCGGCCATCAGGCCCAGCAGTACCGATTTCTTGGCGAATTTAGTGATCATCGTTTTCCCTCGTTAAAGAATTCAAAAAACATTCCGTCCAGAGCATAGCAAATTCTGGATCGACTCCTAAGACTCACAAAATCGCGATGCCAGGACGGATTTGTACCCTATTTTGCCATAGCCGGACGGAATTTTCCAATTCGTCAAGATTCAATCCGCTGATGACTTTGCCTGTAACACAACAATTTCCGCCCACCCAGACGTGCGAAACCTGCTCGCGACCGGCGACATAGACCAGATGGGAAATGGGGTCGTAGCAGGGATGAGTTGTCGGATCGGAGAAATCTACTGCGCAAAGATCGGCGGCTTTTCCTACCGCAAGGGAGCCGATTTCCGCCTCCATGCCCAAGGCGCGAGCCCCACCCAGAGTGGCCATGCGGAGAGCCTGCCGGGCGGGCAGGGCGGCGGCGTCACCGCTGGTTCCCTTGGCAAGCAATGCAGCCAGACGCATTTCGGAGAACAGGTCGAGGCGATTGTTGCTGGCAGCGCCGTCGGTTCCCAATCCGACGTTGATTCCTGCGGCGACCATTGCCGCGATAGGAGCGATGCCGCTCGCTAGTTTCAGGTTCGAGGCCGGGCAATGGGCCACCGATGCGCCGTAGCGGGCGAGGAGGTCGATTTCGCCGGTCTCCAGATGCACGGCGTGGACGGCGAGCAAACCGGGACCCACGAGACCGAGCCGATCCAGGCGTTCCAGGGGGCGGCAGCCGAAACGTTCCAGGCTGCCGCTAATTTCCGCTTGGGTCTCATGGATGTGGCAGTGAATCGGCAATTGCAGTTGGGCTGCCAGGGTGGCTATGCGCTCAAAGGTCTTGTCCGAAACCGTATAGGGGGCATGCGGGGCAAGACAAAAGCGGATCAGGGGGTGATTGCGCCAGCGATCCTGTGCCGCGAGGCCCTTGGCGAGATAGTCGTCGGCGTCGCTCGCGTAGGCGGTGGGGAATTCAATCGCCGTGATGCCCAGGACCGCGCGCATTCCCAAGGTAGTGGCGGCATGGGCGGCAGCCTCGGGGAAAAAATACATATCGTTGAAGCAGGTAATTCCACCGAGGAGCATTTCTGCGCAGGCAAGGCGGGTTCCGGCCGCGACGAAGTCGGCCGAAACGTGGGCAGCCTCCGCTGGCCAGATGTGCTTTTCCAGCCAGTCCATGAGGGGCAGGTCGTCGGCGAGTCCGCGCATGAGGCTCATGGCCGCGTGAGTGTGCAAATTGACCAGGCCCGGAATAAGCAGGTGGTTGGCAAGTTCGACCCGTTCCCGGGCACTAAAGCGGTCCCGCGTCTCGCAGGTGGGCAAGAGGGCGACAATACGGCCATCGTCTACGGCAACGGAATGGCCTTCGAGCAGGCAGTCCGGCTCCACGGGGGCGATCCAGCGGGCGTCGATCAGCAGATCGATGTTTTGGGCCATGGCTTGCATCTGTCTTGAAGGGTGGGCGTGGTAAACTAGCAAATTACGCCCAGTTCAACCAAATAACGCGACGCCGGGCTACGGCGCGTCGAGAGACTCATGGACCAATTCGCCAAAGAAACACTGCCAATCAGCCTCGAAGAGGAAATGCGCCGTTCCTACCTCGACTACGCCATGAGCGTCATTGTCGGTCGGGCGCTGCCGGACGTGCGGGACGGCCTCAAGCCGGTCCATCGCCGCGTGCTCTTCGCCATGCATGAGCTCTCCAACGACTGGAACAAGGCCTACAAGAAGTCGGCGCGCATCGTCGGCGACGTGATCGGTAAGTATCACCCCCATGGCGATACTGCGGTCTATGACACGATCGTCCGCATGGCCCAGGATTTCTCGTTGCGCTACATGCTGGTAGACGGTCAGGGCAATTTCGGTTCGGTGGACGGCGACAATGCCGCCGCCATGCGGTACACGGAAGTGCGCATGGCCAAGATCGGCCACCAGCTCCTAGAGGATATCGACAAGGAAACCGTCGATTTCGGGCCCAATTATGACGGTTCCGAAAACGAGCCCCTGATTCTGCCGGCCCGCATCCCCAACCTGCTGATCAATGGTTCAGCGGGCATCGCAGTGGGTATGGCTACCAATATTCCGCCCCACAACCTGAACGAGGTGATTTCCGGTTGCCTTGCGCTGCTGGGCAATCCGGCCATGGCCATCGAGGAACTCATAGAACATATCCCGGCTCCCGATTTCCCGACTGCCGGCATCATCTACGGCGTGATGGGCGTGCGCGAGGGTTACTTTACCGGCCGCGGTCGCGTCATCATGCGGGCTCGCACCCATTTCGAGGATATGGGCAAGGGCGAGCGCCAGGCCCTGATCGTGGACGAGATTCCCTATCAGGTGAACAAGAAGACCCTGATCGAGAAGATCGCCGAGCTGGTCAATGACAAGAAGATCGAGGGTATATCCGATATCCGCGACGAGTCGGACAAGTCCGGCATGCGCATCGTGATCGAACTGAAGCGCGGCGAAGTCGGCGAGGTGGTACTCAATAACCTCTACAAGCAGACCCAGCTGCAGGACACCTTCGGCATGAACATGGTGGCCCTGGTGGATGGCCAGCCGCGGCTCTTGAACCTGAAGCAGATGCTGGAATGCTTCCTCGCCCACCGGCGCGAGGTGGTGACCCGGCGGACCGTTTATGAACTGCGCAAAGCCCGGGATCGGGGCCACATCCTGGAAGGCCTCGCCGTGGCGCTTTCCAATGTGGACGAGATCATCGCCCTGATCAAGGCGGCACCGACTCCGGCTGATGCCAAGCGCGGCCTCATGGAGCGTACCTGGCGCAGTCCCCTGGTGGAGCAGATGCTGCAACGTGCCGCCGCCGATGCGTCACGCCCCGAGGGGCTGGCCCCGGAATTCGGCATGTCCGGCCAAGGCTATCGCCTTTCCGACGCCCAGGCCCAGGCGATCCTGGAACTGCGCCTGCAGCGCCTGACCGGCCTGGAGCAGGACAAGATCGTCGCCGAATACAAGGAGGTCATGGAGAAGATTGCCGACCTCCTCGATATCCTGGCCCGCCCGGAGCGCATCACCGCCATCATCGCCGGCGAGTTGACGGCCATTCGCGACCAGTTCGGCGACGAGCGTCGCTCCGAGATCGTGCTGCACACGCAGGAACTGGGCATCGAGGACCTGATCACCCCGCAGGACATGGTGGTGACCCTCTCCCATGGCGGTTACATCAAGACCCAGCCGCTTTCCGACTACCGCGCCCAGCGCCGCGGCGGTCGCGGCAAGCAGGCGGCGGCGATCAAGGATGAGGATTTCATCGATCACCTCTTCGTGGCCAATACCCACGACTACATCCTGTGCTTCTCCAACCGCGGCCGCTGCTACTGGCTGAAGGTCTACGAAGCGCCCGAGGGCAGCCGCACCAGCCGCGGCAAGCCGATCGTCAATCTCTTCCCGCTGGAAGAGGGCGAGAAGATCAATGCCATCCTGCCGGTGAAGGAATTCGTCGAGGATAAGTACATCTTCATGGCCACCGTCATGGGAACGGTCAAGAAGACACCGCTTTCCGACTTCTCCAATCCGCGCAAGGCCGGCATCATTGCCGTGGCATTGGATGAGGGCGACTACCTGATCGGTGCCGAGCTGACCAATGGCCAGAACGACATCGTCCTCGTCTCCAATGGTGGCAAGGCCGTCTGGTTTGACGAGGAGGACGTCCGCCCCATGGGCCGTCAGGCTCGCGGAGTGCGGGGCATGAGGCTGCAGCCCAAGCAGGCGGTGATTTCCCTGTTGGTGGCCGATAACGAGCAGCAGACCGTGCTGGTCGCCACCGAGAACGGTTTTGGCAAGCGTACCCAATTGGGTGATTTCCGCCACTCCGGGCGCGGTACCCAGGGCGTCATCGCCATTGCCGCCAGTGCGCGCAATGGCATCATCGTCGCCGCCAAGCTGGTGAGCGACGAGGATGAGATCATGCTGATCACCACCGGTGGCGTGCTCATCCGTACCCGAGTGTCGGAAATTCGCGAGTTGGGCCGGGCGACCCAAGGCGTCACGCTGATCGCCCTGGACCAGGGCGAGAAACTGGCTGGTCTGGAAAAGGTCGTCGAAACGGAAGGCGATCTGGAGGGCGATTGATGGCCCGCATCTGGAACTTCAGCGCCGGTCCGGCCGTCCTGCCGGAGGCCGTCTTGCGGCAGGCCCAGGAGGAAATGCTCGACTGGCATGGCGCTGGCTGCAGCGTCATGGAGATGAGCCACCGGGGCAAGGAGTTCATGTCCATCCTGGAGTGTGCGGAGGCTGATCTGCGAGAGCTGATGGGCATTCCTGCCAATTACAAAGTGCTCTTCCTCCAGGGCGGCGCCACCCAGCAGTTTGCCCAGATTCCCATGAACCTACTCGCCGGGCGCTCGGCGGACTACATCGTCACCGGTTCCTGGTCCAAGAAGGCGTACAAGGAAGCCCAGAGGGTAATGGGCGAGGGGGCCGTGCGGTGCGCTGCTTCCACCGAGAAGACGGGATTCACCCGCCTGCCTTTCGCCGAGGAAATTCGCCTCGACCCCCAGGCCGCCTACCTGCACCTCTGCACCAACGAGACGATCCACGGCGTCGAGGTCCATGATGCCCGTTTGGCGGCCACCGGTGTGCCCCTGGTGGCGGATATGTCGTCCCACATCCTGTCGCGGCCGGTGGATGTCGCCAAGTACGGCCTGATCTACGCCGGGGCGCAGAAGAATATCGGCCCCTCGGGGCTGACTCTGGTCATCGTCCGCGACGACCTGATCGGTCGGGCGCCGGCCAATATCCCCACGGTGATGGATTTCGCGGTGATGGCGGAAAACAGCTCCATGCTCAACACGCCCCCTACCTACGGCATCTATGTTGCCGGCCTGGTTTTCCAGTGGCTGAAGGCCCAGGGCGGTTTGGCGGCCATGGAGGCGGTCAACGTCGAGAAGGCGCACTTGCTCTACGACTGCATCGACAATTCCAGCGGTTTCTACCGGAACCCGGTGGACCTCGATTGCCGCTCGCGCATGAACGTGCCCTTCGTCCTCGCCCGGTCGGACCTGGACGCCGCCTTCCTGGCCGAGGCCAAGGTGGCGGGGCTGGCTGCCCTCAAGGGCCACAAGTCGGTGGGTGGCATGCGCGCCTCCATCTACAACGCCATGCCCCTGGAAGGCGTGCGGGTGCTGGTGGATTTCATGAACGATTTCGCCAAACGCAACGCATGAGCGACGATCTTTCCAAGGAACTGGCTGGGGTCCGTGCCGAAATCGACGGCATCGACGGCGAACTTCTCAAGCTCCTCAACCAGCGGGCTCGCTGTGCCCAGAAGGTGGGGGAGATCAAGGCGCGGCACGGTGAGGCCGGGCACATCTACCGGCCGGAGCGGGAAGCCCAGGTGCTGCGCCGCATCCAGGACGAAAACGGCGGCCCCCTCGACGACGAACAGGTGACCTGGTTCTTCCGCCAGGTCATGTCCGCCTGCCTGTCACTGGAAAAGCTCCTGGAAGTGGCCTTCCTGGGCCCCGAAGGCTCCTTCACCGGCAGTGCTGCCGCCAAGCATTTCGGCCACGCCGCCCGCTTGGTTCCCTTGTCTTCCATCGATGACATTTTCCGCGAGGTGGAGGCTGGCCACGCCGACTACGCCGTGGTGCCGGTGGAGAATTCCACCGAAGGGGCGGTCGGCCGCACCATGGACCTCCTGCTGACCACGCCCCTCAAGACCTGCGGCGAGGTAGTGCTGCGCATCCACCAGAACCTGCTTACCCAGGTGCCCTCCCTGGACAAGGTGGCCAAAGTCTATTCCCACGCCCAGTCCCTGGCCCAATGCCACGAGTGGCTGAACCGCAACCTTCCGGGCGTGCCCCGGGTGTCGGTGGCGAGCAATTCCCTTGCCGCCCAGATGGCGGCGGCCGAGGAGGGCGCCGCAGCCATTGCCGGGGCCGCCGCCGCCGAACGCTATGGCCTGCCGCTGTTGGCCCAGAATATCGAGGACGAGCCCAACAACACCACCCGCTTTCTCGTCCTCGGCCACCATGACGCCGGCCCCTCGGGCAAGGACAAGACCTCGCTCGTCATGTCTGCCCCCAACCGCACCGGCGCCTTGCACGACCTCCTGGAACCCTTCGCCGCTGCCGGCGTTTCCATGACCCGCCTGGAATCCCGACCGGCTCGCCAGGCCCTGTGGCAGTACGTGTTCTACGTGGATATCGACGGCCACCGCGAAGAGGCCGTGGTCAAGGGTGCGCTGCAGGAATTGACCAAGCGGGCGGCCTTCCTCAAGATTCTCGGGTCCTACCCGGTCGCCGTCTATTAAGGAACTGCCATGAGCCTCGCCGACCAGGCCCTCCCCTACGTCCGCGCCATCTCGCCCTACCTGCCGGGCAAACCCATCACCGAACTGGCCCGGGAGATGGATATCCCGGTCGGAAGGATCGTCAAGCTGGCCTCCAACGAAAACCCTCTCGGCATGAGTCCCAAGGCACGGAAGGCCGTCGAGACGGCCATCGCCGGCATCGAGCGCTATCCCGACCAGTTCGACCTGATCAAGGCCGTGGGCGAGCGCTGCGGCGTGGCCACGGGGCAGGTGGTGCTGGGCAACGGCTCCAACGACGTGCTCGACCTCGTCGCCCGGGTCTTCCTGGCGCCGGGGCGGTCGGGGGTCTTCGCCCAGCACGCTTTCGCGGTTTATCCCATCGCCAGCCTATCGGCCGGTGCCGAGCTGATCTGCGTTCCGGCGCACAATTACGGCCATGACCTCGACGCCATGCGTGCCGCCATCCGGCCGGACACCCGCATCGTCTGGATCGCCAATCCCAACAACCCTACCGGCAATTTCCTGCCCTACGCGGAAGTGCGCGCCTTCCTGCAGACCGTGCCCAAGGACGTGGTGGTGGTCCTCGACGAGGCCTACAACGAATACCTGCCCCCCGCCGAGCGCGTCGATACGGCGGCCTGGATCGGCGAATTCACCAACCTGGTGGTCACCCGCACTTTCTCCAAGATCTACGGCCTGGCCGGCCTGCGCGTCGGCTACGCATTGGCGGCGCCGGAAGTGGCCGACCTCATGAACCGCGTCCGTCAGCCGTTCAACGTGAACAACCTGGCCCTGGCTGCCGCCATCGCCGCCCTCGACGACCACCTCTTCGTCGCCGACAGCTACGAACTCAACCGCCGCGGCATGGAGCAGATCGTCGCAGGCTTGAAGCGGCTGGGCTTCGAGCATATTCCTTCCCACGGCAACTTCGTCACCTTTAAGGCTGGGGACGGCGCCGGCATCAACCAGAAATTGCTGCGGCAAGGCGTCATCGTCCGCCCCATCGGCGGTTATGGCATGCCAGAGTGGTTGCGCGTCACCATCGGCACCGAGCCGGAAAACACCCGCTTCCTGGAAGCGCTGGAGAAGGCGCTGTAATGGCCGAATTCGGCAAGATCGTCATCTTCGGCACGGGCCTGATCGGCGGCTCCTTCGCCCTGGCGCTGAAAGAGGCGGGGGCAGTGGAAGAGGTGGTCGGCTTCGGGCGGACGCCAGCGACCCTGAAACTGGCCCAGGAATTGGGCGTTATCGACCGGGCCGGCATCAATCCGGCCCATGAGGTCGGCGATGCGGACATCGTCCTGGTGGCGACGCCGGTGGCGCAGATGCCGGAGATATTTGAGCGTATCGTGCCCTATCTCGGACCGGACACCATCATCACCGACGGTGGTTCGACCAAGGGCGACGTCGTTGCCGCGGCGCGCGCTGCGCTCAAGGGGCACATCGGCAAGTTCGTGCCGGCACACCCCATCGCAGGCGCCGAAAACAGCGGACCGGGGGCGGCAAGAGCTGACCTTTATCGTGGAAAGAAGGTGGTCGTAACGCCACTGCCCGAGAACAACGACGAGCGCTTGGACCGTGTGAAGCGTGCTTGGGCGCTTTGTGGGGCGGACATCCACGAATTGACTCCGGAGATGCACGACCGGGTGTTCGCCGCAGTGAGTCACCTGCCGCATTTGTTGTCTTTCGCGCTGGTGCACGAACTTGCGAAGCGGGAAGATGCAGATTTGTTCTTCACGTTTGCGGCCTCGGGGTATCGCGATTTCACCCGCATTGCGGCGAGCCATCCGGAGATGTGGCGGGATATATGTCTCGCAAATCGCGACGCCCTGGTGGCCGAACTGGATGGATACATGGCGGGATTGGCAAGACTTCGGATTGCTCTGGAGCAATGCGACGGCGCCAGCCTGGAAGTGGTTTTTGACAACGCCCGAAGGGCGCGGCGGGCGTGGACGCACGACGGATAGTCGGGGAGTCTTGGGGTCGAGAGATTTTCAACTTGGTTATCACTGATTACCTTTTCCGTTTGTCAAATCATTAGGAACAGGTGGCCATACCCGAGAGCAGCAGGAGAAGGAAATGTATTATGCAGGCAAGAATGTTCTTGTAACCGGAGCTGATGGCTTTATCGGTTCCCATTTGACCGAGATGCTGGTCCGGGCAGGGGCAGAAGTGACTGCCTTGAGCCAGTACAACTCTTTCAACAACTGGGGTTGGCTGGAGGATGTTGATCTCTCCAGGAACGTGAAAGTGGTATGCGGGGATATACGCGATCCCCACTTCTGCCGAACTATCGTGCAGGGCAGCGATACCGTGTTCCATCTGGCGGCCCTTATCGCCATACCATTTTCTTATGTGGCGCCTGATTCCTACGTCTCGACCAATATTCAGGGCTCTTTGAACCTCGTCCAGGCGGCGAGGGATTTGGGTGTGAGGCGATTCATTCAGACCTCGACAAGCGAGGTCTACGGTACGGCCCAGTACGTGCCTATCAACGAAGAACACCCTCTGCAGCCTCAGTCACCCTACAGTGCCAGCAAAATTGCCGCCGATGCCATGGTGATGAGCTATTTTCTGTCGTTTGGAACACCGGTTACGATTGTCCGCCCCTTCAATACCTACGGCCCCCGTCAGTCTGCACGCGCGGTTATCCCGACGGTGATTACTCAGTTGTTGTCTGGGAAGGATCGCCTGCATCTGGGCAGCCTTCATCCTACACGGGATTTCAACTATGTCGAGGATACCTGTCGCGGTTTCCTGGAACTTGCGGGTTGCCCAGATGCCGTCGGAAAGACGGTAAATGTCGGCTCGAACTTCGAGATTTCGGTGGGGGATACCGTGGCGCTGATCCAGGAGATCATCGGAACCAAGGTGCCGGTCGAGACAGACGATCAGCGATTGCGCCCGGAACGCAGCGAAGTGGAGCGCCTTTGGTGCGACAATTCGAAAATCAGGGCGCTGACTGGATTTTCGCCCCGCGTGGGTATCAAGGAAGGCCTGGAAAGAACAGTCGAGTGGCTGCGGCAGCCGGCCAACCTCAGCAAATACAAATCCAATATCTACAATGTCTAAACGAGCAGTAATTCTGGCCGGAGGTAAGGGCACGCGCCTGCGCCCGTATACCGTCGTGTTACCCAAGCCGCTTATGCCAATCGGGGAGTTTCCCATCCTTGAGGTTATCGTGCGGCAACTGGTGAGTTTTGGTTTTGACCATATCACCATGGCGGTGAACCATCAGGCGGAGATAATCAAGGCGTTTTTCCAGGATGGGCAGCGTTGGGGCATTCGGATCGACTATTCGCTGGAGGACGGGCCGCTAGGCACCATGGGGCCGCTCAAGCTCATTGGCGACCTGCCTGAAAATTTTCTGGTCATGAATGGGGACATCCTGACCGATCTCGATTTTGCCGAATTCCACGATCGGCACGCTGCTTCGCGCAATACCTTCACGATTTCCTCCATGCGTCGCGAGCACCGCATCGACTATGGCGTCCTGGATGTGGACGACAGCGGAACATTGACAGGCTTTCGGGAAAAACCCGAGGTTCGTTACGAAGTCAGCATGGGCGTCTATATGGTAAATGCCCGGGTACTCAACTTCATTCCAGACGGCCAACCGTTCGGATTCGACAATCTGATGCTCAAGTTGCTGGAACTCGGACGTCCTATTTCCGTGCGACCATTTGAGGGCTACTGGTTGGATATCGGTAGGCCTGACGACTATGCAAGGGCGATCGACGAATTCGAATCCTTGCGCACCAAGTTTCTCAATGAATGACGTTGTTGTTACCGGGGCAGCGGGTTTTATCGGCAAGGCCCTCTGCCGGCGCCTGAAAGCGGACGGTGTTGCGGTGCACCCCCATGGCAGGTGTGATGGTGACATTTCGATGCCGGATACTTGGCGGGCAATGCCGCCGGCGAGAGTGCTGGTCCATCTGGCAGGTCGCAGCTACGTTCCCGACAGTTGGAATGATGGGCCGGGATTTCTGCAAAGCAATGTTGTCGGAACCGAGTACGCGCTGGATTACTGCCGCAGGCATGGCGCCAGGATGGTCTATGTCAGCGCGTACTTGTACGGTGTTCCGGGTCGCCTTCCGATTGCTGAGTCGGATCCCGTTCGTCCGAACAACCCCTATGCGCTGACGAAACACTTGGCGGAACAACTTTGTCGGTTTTATGGCGACTACCGCGGCGTACCTGTGACTGTCCTGCGATTGTTCAACGTGTTTGGGCCTGGGCAGCGGGAGAGTTTTCTCGTTCCAACCATCATCAAGCAAGTTCGCTCGGGCAATGCCATTCGCGTCATGGACCTTGCACCCCGACGAGACTACGTATTCGTCGAGGATGTGGTCGACGCCATCTGCCGCTCGCTGCAGCAGAAGCAAGCCTTTCAGGTGCTCAATATCGGTTCCGGCCAATCGTATTCGGTCCGAGAAATCATTGAGCAGATACAGCGGGCAGCTGGCACGAATTTTCCGGTCATCTCGTTGGGGCAGGAGCGGCCCCAGGAAATTCCGGATGTTCGGGCCGATATCACCCTGGCTCGCCGGATGCTCGGTTGGGAACCACGTTGGTCATTCAGCCGCGGGATTGCGGCAATTTTCAGTGCGGAGAAAACTAGTGACTGAACGGTATGTGCCCATCAACAAGGGCAATTACTCCATGGATACACCCGAGCGGGAAGCGCGCTTCGAGGCTTGTCGCGGTGCCGGATGGGAAGAGGAATACGCCGAGTATCGGAGCAACTGGACAAAATTCGCCAAAGCGCAGGTCGTATCCGATTACCCCTTGCTTGTGGATATTGAATTGTCCTCTGTCTGCAATCTGCATTGCCCCATGTGCTATACGATTACAGACGAGTTCAAGGAGCAGGTCAACGCGACTCGCATGGACTGGGATCTCTATACCCGGATCATTGACGAGATCGGCGGAAAGGTTCCGGCCATTCGCCTCAGCCTGCGTGGGGAAGCGACCCTGCACAAGAAATTCGTCGAGGCCATACGTTATGCCAAAGAACGCGGGATCAGGGAGGTATCCACCCTGACCCACGGTGGCAAGCTGACGCCGGAGTATTTCCGGCGGATTGCCGAAGCGGGTATCGACTGGATAACCATTTCCATTGACGGGGTTGGCGAAACCTACGAAGCGGTCCGCAAGCCGCTGAAATTTGCCGACATGGTTGAAAAACTGAAGGCGATCAAGGCGATGAAGGAAGCCAACGGGTGGTTGCGCCCGGTGATCAAGGTTCAGGGAATCTGGCCGGCGATCAGGGAAAATCCTCAGGCCTACTACGACACCTTTGCGCCGATCAGTGACCTGGTTGCCTTCAATCCCCTGATCGACTATCTCGGCAACGATACCCATATCGAGTATCTGGAAAATTTTTCATGTCCCCAGCAGTACCAGCGCCTGGTCATCGGTGCTGATGGACGCGTCATGAAGTGTTCCAATGACGAGGAGAATCGCGAGGTCATCGGTGATGTCAGAACCGAAACCGTGCATCAGATCTGGCATGGCGACAAAATGCAGCAGATCCGGGAACAGCACAAGCGCCCGCGTGGTTTCATGGAGAGCGCCGTCTGCCGCCGTTGTTACCTGCCACGCCTGACAAAGGACGAAGGGGCGTCAGTGGGGAACCGCACGTTCATCGTCCGCAACTACGTTCATCGCCTGCAATTGATTGGGAAATGAGAATGGGGTCGACTGTTGATCGGGCGTCCTACCGTAACCGTGGCGGACTCCTGCAACGCCTGATTTCGGCCTACAAGGCTCGGCGATACTTCTCCGCCCGCGGCGACGGTATCGTGGTCAAACACAATGCGGAGTTTTGGCTTACCGAGAATGCGGTGCTGGAGGTAGGTGACAACTGTACCATCCAGAATTACGCGTTCTTTCAACTCACGATGCCGAAGCCGGAAGTTTACATTGGTGCCAACTCTGTCATCGGTCGGCATTGCATGATCACGGCCAAGAACAAGATACGTATTGGAGACAATGTCCTGATGGGGGCCTACGTACAGGTTATCGACCACAATCATGGAATGGCTGCCGGTACGTTGATTCGTGATCAGCACGCGGAGATTGGTGAGGTAGTGATCGGGAACGATGTTTGGGTTGGCGCAGGTGCAAAAATTCTTTCCAATGTGCATATCGGCGATGGGGCGATAATTGGGAGCAACGCGGTCGTTACTTCCGATATTCCGCCAAATTCGATTGCCGTTGGAGTACCGGCCAAAGTAATACGCCAGAGAGATTGATCATGTTTCAGAACTATCGCGCTGACCGCTGCTACGTCATCGCTGAAATCGGTGGCAATTTCACGACCCTGGATGAAGCAGTGCGTCTCATTGATGCGGCAGCGGATTGCGGGGTTGATGCGGTCAAACTGCAGACGTATCGAGCTGAAACCGTTGCCAGCAAACTGGCCACTTTCGATATGGAAAACACCGGGGTGGCCTCGCAGTTTGAGCTGTTCAAGCGATATGCGATCGATGCCGACATGCATGATCGCGTCTTCAAGTACGCCGAAGGGAAGGGCCTGGACTGGTTTTCTACGCCTTCGCACGAAAGCGATCTCGAGTTACTTGAAGGCTTGGGGGTTGGTGCCCACAAGATCGGCTCGGATGATGCCGTGAATCTCCCCTTTCTCAGGGCTGTCGCGCGGGCTGGCAAGCCGATGCTGCTTTCCACCGGAATGTGTACCTTGGATGAGGTGCGGGAATCGGTGGATGCCATTCTGGGGGAAGGAAACGAAAATCTCATCCTGCTACACGCTGTGACCAGCTATCCTACTCACCCGGAAAATGTCAATCTGCGGGCGATGCAGACCTTGATGGCCGAATTTCCGCGATTGGCTATCGGTTATTCAGACCATACGCTCTCGCCGGTGGCCTGCCTTTGTGCGGTAGCGATGGGAGCACGTGTTATCGAGCGGCATTTCACCTACGACAAGAAGGCTGACGGTCCAGATCACAGGCTGTCAGCCGACCCCGCCGAGATGAAGTGGCTGGTGGAAGCTGTACGAGCCTTTGAAATCATGCGCGGGAGCGGCATCAAGCGGCCTGCCGACAGCGAACGGACGACACGCCGGAACAACCGGAAGAGCCTGGTGGTCACCCGCAAGGTATTGGCTGGTCAGCGCCTTGGAATTGGTGATGTGGCGGTCAAGCGCCCTGGTTACGGTATTCCGCCAAAGTACAGTGACCAGGTTCTTGGGCGAGCCGTTGCCCGTGATCTGGACGAGGACGCGGTCCTGACGTGGGAAGACCTGGCATGAGCCTCGGCATCGTCATCCAAGCGAGGATGGGTTCGACCCGCCTGCCGGGCAAGGTGCTCAGGCCCATTGCCGGCAAGGCGCTACTTGACCACGTACTTGGCAGGCTGGGTGATTTTAGGCGTGATGCTGGCATCGTGGTCGCGACCTCCTCCCTTGCTCAGGATGATGCCATCGAAGCCCATTGCCGAAGCCGAGTCGCGTGTTTCCGGGGCAGTGAACAGGACGTCCTGGACCGTTATTTCCGGTGTGCGTCGGCATACGGGTTTGAGCACGTCGTCAGGCTGACTGCCGACAACCCATTTACCGATATCGAAGAACTGGAACGCTTGGTGGATTTTCATTGTATGGGTGGTTACGACTATACCCATTCATTTGGGATGATGCCGCTGGGTGTCGGAGCCGAGGTGTTTACGTTCGAAGCCCTGGCTGCGAGTCATCGGGAAGGCATGGCTCCCAATCATCGGGAACACGTCAATGAATTCATCCAGGAAAATCCGCAGCGTTTTTGCATTGGCGTACTTGACGTGCCTATGGCCAAGCGGGCCCCGGAATTGCGCATGACCGTCGATACCCAGGAAGACTATGAACGTGCTTGCCGATTGGCAGAGCTGGCTGTGCCCAAATGGCAGACTACCGTCGGAGCGATTGCGGCTTGCTAGCGCTGTGTGTTGAAAGCTCGCACGCGCGTGGCATGGGGCACCTGTTTCGCGCACTCAACCTGGCTGATGGCATGAGGTTACGTGGATGGTCATTCGTCTTCCTTATCAATGCCCATGAACCGGCGCTTGCGCTCCTGGCGGAGCATGGTCATAGGTATGAGGTCGTTGGGTTGGACAACGGTACTGATTGGGAGCAGGAAGCAATTCAGCGCCTGGGTATACGGATCTGGATCGATGACCGGCTGAATACCGACCTTGGCCATGGCCACGCAGTGAAGGCAGCGGGAGTTCCATGGGTCACCTTTGACGATCGGGGGCCTGGCGCTGCCTTGGCCGACCTGAATATCGCAGCGCTGGTTTTCGAGGAACCGGCCTCCTTGCCGGGGCGCCGAGTATTGCAAGGACCTGATTACCTGATCCTTAACCCGGAGATCGCTCGTTTCCAGCGTGTTCGAAAGGACGTGCAATCCCTCGTGGTAACCATGGGTGGCAGCGATACCTACGGGGTGACTGTGGAGGTCGTGAAAAAATTGGCGGCGTCCGGCAGGAGGGCGACAATCATCGTCGGCCCAGGCTTTGCTCATTGGACGGGACTCGAAGCCGTGCTGACGCCGGATTTCTTGGTCAGGTGCGGCGTGTCCTCGTTGATCGCCGAATTCAGCAGGCATGATCTAGCTATTACCGGGGGCGGGGTGACTCCCTTTGAAGCGGCGGCATCGGGCCTGCCGTGCATTGTCATCGCTAACGAGGACTTCGAAGTGCCCGTCGGAAAAGCACTGGAAGGTCTCGGTGTTGCCAGGTTCGCTGGCCATTACGCTGCAGTGGACTGGGCCAGTCTGGATGAGACGATGGCGGTTGAGCCCATGAGCCGGGCTGGGCTGGCGCGGATCGGTCTGGGGGGCAGGGAGCGGGTTCTCGATGCCATCGGTGCCTTCCGGGACGGAGACAAATGGCCACGACCGCAGTAATTCATCAGCCGGACTTCCTACCGTACCTCGGGTTTTTTCACCGATTCCTGCAGGCGGACATCTATCTGGTTCTTGACCACGTTCAGTTCGTGAACGGCACTTCCAAGGCTTGGACGCACCGCGACAAGATTAAGACTTCCAAGGGAGTTCAGTGGCTTAGCGTGAGTGTGAACAAGGTGCCGCGAGACACCCCCATCAATCAGGTGACCCTTTCGACGACGGTGGAATGGCGCGAAGCCAACCTGCACCTGCTCGAGGCCAACTACCGGAGAGCCCCATACTTCGGCGAAATCATGCCTTACGTTCGCCAGCTTTATTCCGAACCCGCAAAAGGCTTGGCGGAATTCAACATCAAGTCGATCCGCATACTCATGGAATTGCTGGATGTCGAGCGTCCGATGATCTTCTCCAGTTCGCTCAACCCGCAGGGGGCGAAGAACGAGTTGCTCATCGACCTCTTGCGCAAGGTAGGCGCAGGGCGCTACTTGTCCGGCGTGGGAGCAAGGGATTACATGGACGAGTTGCTCTTCGCGGCGGCGGGTATCGAGGTGCTTTGGCAGGATTTCCGGCATCCGGTTTATCCCCAACTCCACGGGACATTCGAGCCGTATCTGAGTAGTGTCGATGTGCTGTTCAACTGCGGCATTGATCGATCACGCAGGCTGTTAAGGGGGGAGGAATGAACATACTTGCGATTGGCGCCCATTTCGATGACGTGGAGCTGGGGTGTGGTGGTGCCCTCGCCCGGCATGCGGCCGCGGGGGACAACGTCTATGTATTTGTGGCGACCGTGTCCGGCTTCTCCAACCAGTACGCCCAGGCGGTGCGCTCAAGCGACATTGCGCTGGCCGAGGCGCAGGCGGCGATGAAGATCCTTGGCGTGAAGGAACTGATCTGCGGCAACTTCAAGACACTAGAAGTTGAATTCGTAGACACACTGAACGTCCAGATTCTCCGGATCGTCGAGGAGAAGAAGGTCGACAAGGTATATACGCACTGGACGGGGGACATTCATCATGACCACCAGGCAGTTGCGCGCGCTTCCCTGCACAGTTGCCGCCACGTTTCCTGTTTGCTGATGTACCGCAGCAACTGGTATCACTCCACGCAGGATTTTCGGGGTAACTTTTACGTCGACATCACTGCGAACTGGGCAACCAAGGAAAGCGCCATTCGTGCCCACGAATCCGAAATGGAGCGTACCGGCTCCCGCTGGATAAGCTTCTTCCGGAACGAGGCGGAAAATGCGGGGCAGCGAATCGGCGTGCAATATGCCGAAGTCTTCGAGGTGGTGAAGTGGCTGGAGCGGTGAGTTTCTACTCCTGGTTTTGCAGCCGTTTTGAGCGATTCCTGGGAAAATTACGCATTCTCCATTTCCGTCTGCTCGGGGTGAAAATCGGCCGGGGTTGCCACATCGAGCGTGGCGTGATCATTCGGGGGGCGGTTGAAATTGGAGATCGAACAAATATCGGAGCTTATTCATATCTAAGCACCGCATTGGGCGGACGCCTGGTTATTGGTAACGACTGTCATGTTGGCAAGCTGAATCAATTGGGTTCGGGTGGCAGCGTGGTAAGCATAGGAGATCACTGCATCTTCGCCGCTTACGTCCAAGTTACCGACGCCATACACGAATTCCGCAACCGGGAGTTATGCATCATCAAGGCCCCTGTATTGGCCTCCTCTGTTTCTATCGCCCCAAACGTCTGGTTGGGATCCGGAGTCATGGTGATGACGGGGGTGGCCATCGGCGAGGGGGCTGTCATTGGTGCGCAGTCATTGGTTCGGGAATCGGTGCCTCCCTTTGCGATTGCTGTCGGGACTCCCGCCAGGGTTGTGAGTTATCGGGAGTAAATGGCATATAGCCATGGCGGATTTCATCGTATTTCCAACTGCCTGAACGAGCAACAAACGTGTCTGCGACCCGGAATAATTTACTGGCCAATTTTTTTCAGCAGGCCGGTGGCGCGTTGCTTTTTCTCTTCATTCCCGGAATCCTTGATGTCCAGGAATTTGGGCGAGTGACAGTGATCACGACGCTATTGTCTCTGGCGGTGATATCGGATATCGGGTTTAGCCACGTTTACTCAAGGGCGATGCCTGGTGTTCTGGCAGGAGGCGGGGCCGATGAAATTCTGCGGTGGGATGTCGCGGCAAGCATTTCCCGCATCTGCGGGGGGGCGATATTCGGTCTGTTCGGGGCGGGATACTTCTGGTTCAGGACAGGGTACGGATGGGAGGCGCTGCTCCTTATACTGGTGTTTCCGTCCCTGGCGGCTACTGGATATTTAGTCACTCGCAGCGTTGTGGCCAGCGATTTCCAGGCGGTACGAAATCTTTCCCTGGTTCAGTCTATCGGGCGCCTCAGTAGTATTCCCGCCGGCGCCATCGCAGGCGTTGCGGGATGGCTGGTTGGACAGCTGATTTCCGCTGCCGGAATTTTGTTGCTCCCGGCAGCCCGCCAGCAACTTGCCAATGTCGTTATGGAGCGGAAGCAATTCGACGGTGCCTTGGTGAAAAAGCATCTCGGTGAAGCATTGTTGCTATGCCTGGTTGCTGGGGTTTGGACACAGTTGATGGCGTCTGCGCGGCTGTTTGCCGTTTTGGGCTATCCCGAGGCGACCGTTGCCCGCTATGGACTGGTGGCTTCCCTTTACCAAGTTGGGGCGTCGGTCATTCTAGCCGCCTTCGTACCCCAGACGGTAAGGCTCTACCGATCGCTTGCCGAGGATGTCCCGGCCGGCGTAATACTGGCGCTGCGTGTTGCTGCGATCGGAGGCAGTGTCGTGCTCGCATTGGCACTGATCGGCTCTGTCGTCGCGGCCCCCATGCTAGCGTGGCTTTTTCCGAAGTACGGAGTCCAGGCCTCAATGGCCGTGCCTTTACTACTGAGCGTCGTGAATTGCGCCATTGTTTCCATTCTCGGTTCGGTAATGATCGGAACAGGGAACGCCAAAACTTACCTCTTGATCCTCGCCGGCTCCTTTGTTGCCAGCATGATCCTTCCCGTTGTCCTCTCCCCGTGGCTGGCTGGCGATGCGGCTGCCGTCTCCCAGTTGTTAGCCATGAGCATCAATTCGGTTCTTCTGGTTATCGCAGTCGTGACCAAGTTCGGGCAACATACGGGGCGGCAAGTGACTGCCTGGGTCTCTGCCTCATTGCCCCTGGCTGCTGTTGTACTGGCGCCACTGCTTATGTCACTGACCATCAATTTCCATTGAATCCAATGAAGACATTCGCCAGACGCTGGCTCGTTCCACCAGGTGTGAAGGAACTGCTTGATAGCGGGAAAACGTTAATAAAACAACGATTTCGTAGTCGCGAGGAGCGAGCGCTGTTGGCGCAGAATGCCGCCATCCGCAATCGTCATGTCGGGCAACGTTGCTTCATCCTTGGCGCAGGGGCGTCGATCAAGGAGCAAAACCTCAAGTTGCTCCAAGGTGAATGCGTGATAAGCGTAAGCAATACTTTCGTGCATCCGGACTTTCAACTGATCAAGCCCCGATACCACGTATTGCCGACCATGCTTTACGGCCACAGCGGCTTATATGGTGCGGATCGATTTGTCGGGTGGTTGAAAGAAATGCAGGAGAACACCGGTGATGCGGAAATGTTCTTCCATCTCGGGGACCGGACAATGATCCAGCAGGCGGGACTATTCCAGAACCGAATCATCCATTGGGTCGATTACGTGGAATGGAACGGAATGACCCCGTTCCCGCTGAATCTGGCGCGTATTCCTCACGTTGGATCGGTCTCGGAGCTGGCCATTACGGTTGCACTTTACCTTGGTTTCGACGAAATTTACCTGTTGGGATTCGACCATGACTGGTTCAGGGGGACCCTGATATATTTTTACGATTACAAAGAGCAGCATGCCATGAAGCCGGATGAGAGCAAGCTGGCCGCTGCGGGGATCGATGCCGAATTCCAGATGCGGCGTCACGCGGATATTTTTAGGAAGTACAAGTATCTGTACCGATTCCGCAAGAATATCTACAACGCCAACGCCGATGGCGCCCATTATTTAGATGTGTTTCCCAAAGTCGAATTCGAGTGCTTATTCGATTCTCCGCCCAATATCGAGGGGCGCTGAATGACCATCCTGAAAAGTCTGCTGCGGAATCCCATTACATTATGGCTGGCGTGGCTGGTCACGAAAATTTCCACGGAATGGCGAAACCGTGGGAAACGCATTGACATTGGTTATCTGGCGCGCTTGCATCAGGTCGATCTGGGGTACGGGTGCCGTCTGGGTGCCGATTCCGTCGTTACCTGTTCATCCCTGGGGGATTTCAGTTATGCCGGTGAGCGTAGTCGGCTCACTAATGTTCGGGTCGGCAAGTGCGTGAGCATCGCCAACGAGGTACTCATCGGCCTGGGGCGCCATCCTAGTAGGGAATTCGTGTCGACGCACCCGGTGTTTTACGATCAGACGTCGGGATCGCCCATGCCGGCCTTGGGCAAGAACGTGTTTGCCGAGTTTGCGCCAATCAATATTGGAAACGACGTATGGATCGGCACCCGTGCCATCATCCTCGATGGGGTGACCATCGGGGACGGTGCGATCGTCGCTGCAGGCGCAGTCGTGACCGAGGATGTTGCTCCCTACAGTATTGTCGGCGGCGTTCCTGCCCGATTGATTCGTATGCGTTTCAACGAAGAAGAGATCGCGTTTCTTCGGGAGTTGCGTTGGTGGGATAGGGATAGCGCGTGGTTGGAAAACAATGCTGCCGCTTTCTGCAATGTGACACGTCTGATGGCATCAGTGGTCCAAAGCGGGTTGCTCGCGCGCCCATGACGGATAGATATTTGTAGATATCCATGAGCGATAGGTCCACTACTACTATGCCCAAGGTATCTATCGTGGTGCCGGCGTACAACCATGCGCGTTATTTGCCAGAGGCGATTGACAGTATTCTTGGTCAAACTTATCCAAGCGTGGAACTAATTGTGCTGGATGATGGTTCTACCGACGATACGATAAACGTACTGAATAAGTATGGTGATCAGATAGTCTGGGAGTCCCATCAAAACATGGGACAGGCGCGTACCCTGAATAAGGGTTGGGCTATATCAACAGGAGAAATATTGGCCTATCTCTCAGCGGACGACATATTGCTCCCGGGGGCAGTTGCTCAATGTGTTCAGTGCTTAATTGATAATCCTGACGCCGTGGCGTGTTACCCAGATTTCAGATTAATCGATCCGGAGTCACGGGTTGTCCGTAGCGTCCGCGCGCCTGAATTCAACTACCTGCAAATGGTAAGGGAATTCGTATGTGCCCCGGGGCCGGGGGCTTTCTTTTGGCGCGATGCCTTTCTTAAGGCAGGGAACTGGAATCCGGAACTCAGACATTCTCCGGACTATGAGTTCTGGCTGCGCCTTGGGCGCTACGGTAGATTCGTAAACGTTCGAGAACAACTTGCAGCTTTTAGGTTGCATGAGGGGTCGCAATCATTCGCCAAGACTACCGTCCATCGGGCCGAAGAGGCGATTCGGATCATGGAAGCGTATTTTGCATTGCCGGATTTGCCGGGGGATATTTTGGTTCATAAGAAAGTTGCATTGGCCAATGCGAACTACGTCGTGGCCCAATTGCACCTCCGGGCGTTGCGTTATGGCAATGCCATTGATCGGATCGTAATGGGAGTCCGTTGCCAGCCATCATCATTGTTTGCGGGGCGTGTGCTTCGGATGCTTGTCAATGGACTGCTGTACCGTCCATTGCATCGCCTTTCATGGCTGTTGCGTCGAAGCTGAGAAACACATTGCATGCTACCCAGGGCAAGGCACGTCCGATGCACCTCCTTTGCGTAACCGTCCTGCTGGATCCGGTGACCGGGGGCGGTACCGCGGAGCGAACCTTCCAACTTGCCAGTTACTTTACCGCTAAGGGCCATTCGGTCAGCGTGCTGGCAACTGATATTGGGCTGACGGAGGAGCGGCGCCAAGCCATTACCGGGGCCGAGGTGGTTGGCTTGAGCTGCCTGTTTCGCCGGTTTTTTGTGGTGGAACCCAAAATTGGCCGCGTCGCAGCGTTGGTCAAGCGTAGTGACGTTATCCACCTGATGGGGCACTGGAACCTGTTGAACGTAATGGTTACTATGCTTGCGTCCTGGTATCGGGTGCCATACGTGATCTGCCCCGCTGGCGAACTGAAGTTGTTCGGCCGTTCCCGATTCTTGAAGCGGGTGTTCAATACGCTGGTGGGAAAATCGGTGGTTCGCCGCGCTTCGGGCTGGATCGCCATTACCGATGCCGAATTTCCGGATTTTCGCTCCTATGGTGTAGATACCTCGGCGATTCGCATTTTGCCCAATGGTATCGCGGTCGATGTTTTGAGGGCTGCATCCCGTACGGCAGTCACTCATCATCTCGGGGTTGTGGCGAAGCAATTTGTGTTGTTCATGGGGCGATTGAATCCCATCAAGGGTCCGGATTTACTGCTGCGTGCTTTTGCCTTGGTGGCGGAGGAATATCCGGAACTTCACCTGATCTTCGCCGGGCCCGATGGCGGGCTGCTGGAAGCGCTCAAGGAGGAATCGGCTGACGAGGGGCTGACGGCCCGCGTTCATTTTGCTGGCTATGTCTCGGGGGCGGACAAGGCAACGCTTTATCGGGAATCCCTTTTTCTGGCCATTCCGTCGCGCCACGAGGCGATGTCCATCGTTGTCCTAGAAGCGGGCGCTGTTGGTGTCCCCGTCCTGCTTACTGATCAATGCGGATTTGATCAGGTTGCCGCGATTGAGGGGGGGGAAGTGGTGTCGCCTGATGAACATGGCTTGGCCCAGGGCATGCGCAGGTTGCTCTCCAATCGGTCCGAATTGGACCGGATGGGGCAGAATTTGCGTCGCCTTGTCGACGAAAACTACTCCTGGGATACCATTGGCGCTTTACACGAAAGCTATTTCGGTTCCATGTTCAGGGTGAAGAAATAAGTCTGTATCTGGCGGGAACGCGATGAAGTTGCTGGTGGTGTCTCAATATTTTTTCCCGGAAAATTTCCGGATCAACGATCTGGTCGCAGACTTCGTTGCCAGGGGTCATGAAGTTACGGTCCTCACTGGCATGCCAAACTATCCCAACGGATATTTCTTTGAAGGCTATGGATTGTTGGCTCCCCGGCAGGAGGTAATCCACGGCGCAAGGGTGATGCGCGTTCCGCTCGTCCCGCGGGGGCTGGGAGGGGCTCTAAGACTTGTCCTGAATTACATTTCATTCGGCCTTTTCGCTTCCTGGAGTGCCATTTTTCGGGTTGGACGTGGCTATGACGCGGTCTTTGTCTTTGCGCCATCCCCGATCTCCGTGGTGATCCCGGGATTGATTGCTGGTTGGCGATGCAAGGCGCCAGTACTATTGTGGGTTCTCGATCTCTGGCCGGAGTCGCTGGAGGCGACAGGGGTTGTGCGGTCTCCGGTGATCCTGTCAGTGGTTGGCAGGATCGTTGGCAGGCTGTACAAGGGGTGTAGCCGGATTCTGGTGGGTTCGTATGGGTTTTCAGAATCTGTAATGGCGTTGGGGGCGAATCCGAGAGGAATCTGTCATTTTCCGAATTGGGTGGAGGCAATACCGGATTCCAAGGAAGGGAAGGGGCCGAGATTGCCGGATGGCTTTACCATTGTCTTTGCCGGCAATCTTGGTCGAGCGCAAGACTTTCCCAGCATTCTTTCAGCGGTTCGTCTGACCCGTGACATTCCGGTACAGTGGGTGTTCGTGGGTGGCGGGTTGATGACCGATACTGCCAAGCAATTGGTAGAACGGGAGAGTCTTCAGGATAGGGTTCATTTTCTTGGGCGCTGGCCGCTTGAAGACATGCCTGCTCTCTTTGCCGGCGCGGCGGCGCTGTTGGTAAGTTTGCGGAATGAGCCGGCATTCGCCAAGGCGATTCCTGGGAAGATCCAGTCTTATCTAGCAGCTGGCCGTCCAATCCTGGCCATGATTGATGGCGAGGGGGGGGGGGTGGTTCAGAAAGCAGGGGCAGGCCTGGTTTGCGGTGCGGGAAGGGGCGATGTGCTCGCGGAAAATGTCCGGCGCCTGTTTGCCATGAGCGAGGCGGAGCGCCTAGCATTGGGCGAGTCGGGCAAGCGTTACGCGCAGCAGTATTTTGATCGCGATTTGCTCTTGGGGAAGTTGTCGGTTTGGATCGATGATGCAGTAAAGGAACACAAACATGGTTGAAGCAAGAATGAAAAATCTGTTCGAAGGGAAAACGGTGCTGATTACCGGTGGAACTGGGTCGTTTGGAAATGCGTTTCTTCAATACCTGAAGCCATATGGCTGCAAGGAGATTCGCATCTTCTCTCGCGACGAATTGAAGCAGGAGCACATGCGCATCTCCAACGCAGATCCGAAGCTGCGTTTCTACATTGGTGATGTCCGGGATCGGAATAGCGTCGACGCCGCCATGCATGGCGTTGACTATGTTTTTCACGCGGCAGCATTGAAACAGGTTCCTTCTTGTGAGTTTTTTCCCATGCAGGCGGTGCAGACCAATATTGCCGGGAGTGCTAACGTCATCGAGTCCGCGATCAAACACTGCGTTTCTAGGGTCGTATGCCTATCCACAGACAAGGCCGTCTATCCGGTAAATGCCATGGGGATGACGAAGGCGCTCATGGAAAAGGTAACCGGTGCTGCGGCACGCGCACTCGGTGAGGACGCGACGATACTGTCGAGCGTGCGCTATGGAAACGTGATGTGTTCCCGGGGATCGGTCATTCCCCTCTTCATCCAGCAGATTCGGGCGGGTAGGGCGCTGACGCTGACAGTCCCGGAAATGACCCGTTTTCTGCTTCCCTTGAGTCAGGCGATTGAGTTGGTCGCTTTTGCGTTCGAACATGGCAACCAAGGTGATCTTTTCGTCCGCAAAGCACCCGCCTGTACTGTGGAGGCGTTGGCGCAAGCACTCAAGAACCTGTTTGGAACGGATGTCCCCCTTCAGGTGATCGGAATGCGCCATGGCGAGAAACTCTATGAAACGCTGGCGACCCGCGAGGAACTATCTAAGGCCGAGGATATGGGGGACTACTATCGAGTTCCAATGGATGATCGCGACCTGAATTACGGGAAATACTTTACCGAGGGGAATGCGGCCGAAGCCTCCCTCGACGACTACACATCCCACAATACTGAGCGGCTGGGTGTGCTCGGTGTCGAGCACCTGTTGTCTAGTCTTCCCGAGGTGCGATTTGAACTCGCGGCTGCTGGCAAATTGGCAAACAACTGATGAAAATAGGCGTTACAGGTTCTGACGGACTGTTGGGGTTTCACATCAGGGCGTTTCTTCACGCAAGCAAGGATTCCCGCCAGATTCGATTGGCCAATCGTGCGACGTTTCAGGACGCAGGGGCACTGGATGAGTTCGTGAGCGGCCTGGACGCCCTGATTCATTGTGCTGGCATGAATCGCGGCGGAGATGCCGAGGTTGAAAGGGTTAACTGTTGGCTCGCCGAGACACTAATCGCATCGCTGGAACGTACGGGCGCCAAGCCTAGGATTGTATTTGCAAATTCGACCCATTTTGATCGCGATACCGGATATGGGCGAGGCAAGCGCAAGGCCGGCGAACAGCTAGTGGCCTGGGGTGGGCGGATGGGTGTTTCCGTGAGCAACGTGATCTTACCCCATATTTTCGGTGAGTTCGGCAGGCCTTTCTACAATTCCGTGGTTTCAACGTTTTGCCATCAATTGGCGAACGGCGAAACACCGTGCATACACGTAGATGGCGGACTTGAGCTGGTTCATGCCCAGGAAGTGGCAGAACTATTCATGCAACTGATTCGCTCGCAGGCCGAGGGGGAGGGGCGCATTCATCGCATCGCGGGCCAGCCTCTAAAGGTTAGCGAATTGCTGGAACTGCTAAATGAATTCAGAGACAAATATGAGCATGGAATTATTCCGGCATTCCGTGATGTATTTCAGGTTCGCTTATTCAATGTCTTGCGCAGCTACAAATTTCCGCAGGCATATCCCCGAAGATTGGCTCTCCATAGCGACGCGAGGGGCAGCTTGTTTGAAGCCGTCAAATCCGAAGGCGGGGGGCAGACATTCCTGTCATCAACCGGTCAGGGGATAACACGGGGTAATCATTTCCATCTTCGTAAGGTTGAGCGGTTCTTGGTAATTGATGGTGAAGGCGAGATACGCCTGCGCCGATTATTTTCCAATGATGTCATAAGCTTCCGCGTCACCGGACGTGCGCCAAGTTACGTCGACATCCCGAATTTTTATACTCATAGCATCACCAACGTAGGCGACGGTAACCTTCAGACTTTGTTCTGGACGAACGAGATATTCAATCCAGCGGATTCCGATACCTTCCCGGAGATTGTCTTGCCATGAATAAGTTGAAGGTAATGACTATTGTTGGGACACGTCCGGAAATCATCCGCTTGTCTTGCGTCATTCGTTGTCTTGACCGGCATGTCGAGCATTACGTCGTGCATACCGGGCAGAACTACGATTACGAGTTGAATCAGATCTTCTTTGATGACCTGGAGCTTCGCAAGCCGGACTACTTTCTGGATGCCGTCGGCAGTTCTGCCGCCGAAACGATCGGCAATGTGATTGCAAGGACGGATCCGGTTCTAGAGCAGGTTTCTCCCGATGCGGTACTCGTTCTGGGAGATACCAACAGTTGTCTGGCGGCAATCAGCGCCAAGCGTAGGCATATCCCTATATTCCATATGGAAGCTGGGAACCGTTGCTTTGACGCGCGTGTTCCCGAAGAGACAAATCGTCGGATCGTTGATCATACCGCCGACATTAACATGCCCTATAGCAATATCGCTCGCGAATATCTCTTGCGTGAGGGATTGCCACCCGACCGCGTGATTAAAACGGGCAGCCCGATGTACGAGGTTCTAAATACCTACAGGCCGAAGATTGAGATTTCCGACATACTGGCGCGGCTTGGGCTCGATGAGTACAGGTATTTTGTAGTGAGCTGCCATCGCGAGGAAAATGTTGACGCTCCGAAGAATCTTGCCGGATTGGTCGATACGCTAAATCTCCTGGCGGAAAACTTCGGACAGCGGGTGATCGTCTCGACGCATCCCCGTACGCGAAAGCGTCTGGAGACCATAGGCAAACCACTGCATTCTTCCGTCGAACTCCTGAAACCCCTCGGGTTCTTCGACTACGTTCAGTTGCAATTGCGGGCGCGAGCCGTTCTTTCGGATAGCGGGACGATTACAGAAGAGTCGTCGATTCTCAACTTTCCGGCGATCAATATTCGAGATGCCCATGAGCGCCCGGAAGGGATGGAAGAGGGAGCGGTGATGATGACGGGATTGTCTCCGGAACGTGTTTTCCAGGCGCTTGGGGTGCTGGAAGATCAACCGCGGGGTGCGATCCGGAAATTGCGGCCAGTAGCCGACTATCTAATGCCGAACGTATCGGAGAAGGTGCTGCGAATAATCCTGAGTTATACGGATTACGTTCGGGGTACGGTTTGGCGCGACTATTCGTCGGAGCGATGAGAGTACTGGTGACTGGCGCCAGCGGTTTTGTCGGACGTGCGCTGGCGGAGTGTCTTGCGGCGCGGGGAGATATTGTTGTCCGCGGGGGGTTCAGAACGCTACCCGTAAGCCCAGTGTCGCCGGGGATAGAGGTTGGCCTGCTGGGTGAGTTGGGCTCCCGAAATGACTGGGAGTCTGTTCTCGGCGGGGTGGATTTGGTCGTGCATTGTGCTGCTCGCGTGCACGTGATGCGGGAAACGGCGGTCGATCCACTTGGCTTGTATCGTCAAAGCAATACCCAAGGAACCATCGCACTGGGCTGGGCGGCAGCGGCTTGTGGGTGTAAGCGTTTTGTTTTTTTGAGTTCGATCAAGGTTAACGGCGAGGAAACAAGGCCTGGATTTCCGTATACGGAAGAAGACCCGCCGGCGCCGGCCGATCTGTATAGTCTATCGAAACTGGAGGCCGAGGAGGGGTTGCGGGAGGTAGCGCTTCAGACTGGTATGGAGGTTGTCATTGTCAGACCTCCGTTGGTCTATGGTCAGGGCGTCAAGGCAAATTTCTCTGTCATGATGCGATGGCTGGAAAAGGAAGTTCCTTTGCCGCTAGGAGGTGTACGAGACAACGCTAGGAGCTTTGTCGCCCTGGACAATCTCGTAGACTTTCTCGAGACGTGCCTTTTCCATCCGGCAGCAGCAAATCAAGTCTTTCTGGTCAGCGATGGGGAGGATTTGTCGACCGCGGAGTTGCTTATCAGGACGGCACGCGCAATGGGAACACGCGCCCGTTTGATTCCTGTCCCCACGAGCCTTCTACGTGCCACTGGAAGGATTTTGGGGCGTTCGGAATCGGTTCGACGTCTATGTGGATCTCTGCAAGTAGATATTGGCCGCGCGCGACGATTGTTAGGCTGGATGCCTCCGATTGGAGTTGACGAAGGGCTTCGCAGGGCTACCCGTAGGGAGGGGGGGGAGTAGGGCTTATGCCGAAGCGAATTCTCGACCTGACCCTGTTTTTTTTGGCGTTTACGTTTCTGGCGTTACCCCTCGCACTGCTTTGGTTCGCGGTTCGTGTGACGGATGAGGGACCGGCGTTGTATTGGTCGGACAGGGTAGGTCGGCGTAACCGCATTTTTAAGATGCCAAAATTTCGCAGTATGCGGGTTGGGACGCCGGCGGTAGCGACTCACTTGCTCGCAGAGCCTGGCACATACCTGACACCTATCGGATCATTTCTGCGTAAGAGCAGCCTGGATGAACTTCCCCAACTATGGAGCATTCTCAAAGGTGACATGAGTTTTGTCGGACCGCGGCCCGCCTTGTTCAACCAAAATGACCTGATCGCCCTCAGAACCGAGCAAGGAGTAGACGAACTACTTCCTGGACTGACAGGTTGGGCGCAGGTAAATGGTCGGGATGAATTGCCCATTCCCGAAAAGGTGAAACTTGACGTCGAGTATCTACACCGCCGGTCTTTATGGTTTGACCTGAAAATCCTTTGGATGACTGCTGTCAAAGTGATGCACAGAGAGGGAGTATCTCATTGAGGGCGATTCACCGTGTGAATGCGGCTTTCAGCGCTAAAATTCTCACTCTTTTGATCTGAACAAGGGCCGTAGCGGCACGTAGCATGACAAATTCCCGGACGCTTGCCGCCTTCCTTCATGACCTGTTCGCGGTCGCGGCGGCATGGATGGTGGCGTTTTGGTTACGTTTCAATTTTGATGTTCCCGTTGAGTATCTGGCTGCAGCCCAACAGTCGCTTGTATGGGTAATACCGTTATTTGGCGCGCTGTTTTTTGCATTTGGGTTGTATCAGGGAGTTTGGCGGTTTGCCAGCCTTGCCGATATGCGGCATATCCTGGCAGCGGTGGGAACCGGTGCAGTCTTGCTGGTGATGGCGGTGCTGTTCCTTCGGCCAGTACCGATTCCCAGGTCGGTACTGGTGATGCATCCACTCCTGTTGGTAGCAATTATGGGTGGGAGCCGCTTTGCCTATAGGAGCTGGAAAGAACATCGGCTGTATGGGCCAGCTCGAATGCGGGGACAGCCGGTGATCGTCCTAGGGGCTGGCGAAGCCGCAGATTCACTGTTGCGCGAAATGAGCCGGAGTGGACTCTGGTATGCCGTTGCGGTTGTCAGCAAAAAGCAGTCCAACCAAGGGAGACGACTCCACGGCTTGCCGGTGTTTGCGCCGATGGCTCTCCTGCCTGAGGTCGCCAAGCGTTATTCCGTGAAGCACGTGATCATGGCCATGCCGAACAGTCGAGCCGCAGAACGTCGAGATGCTGCGGAGATTGCGGCATCGGCAGGTCTGACGGTGATGACCATGCCTTCTTACGATGATCTTTTGGCGGGTCGTGTCTCCGTTTCAAGCATTCGCCGGGTTGAATTGGAAGACCTGCTTGGTCGTGAAGCAGTGTCACTAGATGATGCTGGTCTGCATGACTTGCTGAGCGGGCGAGTGGTGTTGGTTACGGGAGCTGGAGGATCCATCGGTTCGGAACTCTGCCGGCAAATTGGCAAGTTTTCTCCTGCGAGACTCGCCTTGGTGGAGTCCTCAGAGTTTGCCCTCTACCAGATAGACGAGGAACTGGCATTGTCGTTTCCAGGACTGGCGAGGACCTGTTGGGCTGCCGACGTGCGGGACTGTGAGCGTGCAGACGAGATTCTCGCAGCAGAAAAACCGGCCGTGATTTTCCACGCCGCGGCCTATAAGCACGTTCCGCTGATGGAGGCAGACAATGCTTGGCAGGCGGTGCGAACAAATGCCCTGGGTACCTTGACCATGGCTCGAGCAGCCCAACGGGCTGAAGTTGAAAAATTCGTACTGATTTCTACCGACAAGGCTGTCAATCCCACGAACGTGATGGGGGCCACAAAACGTCTTGCTGAACGGTTGTGTCGTGCGATCCAGAGAGCGGATGGAACCTGCTTTGTTACGGTCCGTTTCGGTAATGTGTTGGGCAGCAATGGCAGCGTTATCCCAAAGTTCCGGGAACAGATCGCTCGCGGGGGGCCCGTGACGGTCACCCATCCGGATATCGTCCGCTACTTCATGACTATCCCCGAGGCCGCGCAGTTGGTGCTCCAGGCCGGCCTCATGGGGCGGGGTGGTGAGATATTCGTTCTCGATATGGGGGAGCCCGTGAGAATTGCCGATCTGGCTAGAGATATGATCCGTCTTTCTGGCTTTCCGGAGGACGAAATTCCTATTCGGTATTCTGGTCTGCGTCCGGGAGAGAAGCTTTACGAAGAACTTTTGGCAGATGATGAGTCAACGTTGCCGACTCCCCACCCGAAACTACGTATTGCCCGGTTGGCGGATAGTTTGAGCGAATCCGAGTTTGATGACATTCAGCGTTGGCTGGCGGCCGGTGTTCGTGATGTCTCCCAAGTGCGTGCGGGCCTCAAGCGGTTTGTGCCGGAATACGTGCTTCCGTAAAGCCGGATCCTAGGAACGGAGTTTGCCGTGACTGCAGAATTCATTGATCTCCCTCAGGTGACTGGCTCCTTCGGAAGGGTGAGCCTACCCGGATCGAAAAGTATCTCCAACCGTGTCCTACTTCTGGCGGCGCTGGCGGATGGTACGACCGAGGTTTGCGATCTCTTGGCTTCCGATGATACGGAGCGGATGCTGGAAGCTCTGCAGTCCTTAGGCATCGTGGTATTGCGCAAAGGCATTGGGGAATGGCGCGTCACGGGCTGTTGCGGTCGGTTCTCGGTAAAACAGGCGGACCTTTTTCTTGGGAATGCTGGCACGGCCTTCCGTCCCTTGACTGCTGCCCTCGCATTGGCAAATGGAAACTATGTGTTAAGGGGCGTCTCCCGCATGCACGAGCGCCCCATAGGCGATCTGATCGACGGCCTTCGACAAGTAGGCGCAGATGTCACTTACCTGGGCAATGAGGGTTTCCCCCCATTGCACCTCAAACCCGCGACCATTCGACCGGGGGGCACGGTAAAGGTGCGAGGCGATGTTTCCAGCCAGTTCCTTACAGGCCTACTCATGGCACTGCCCCTGACCGGAGTCGAGACCTCAATCGAGGTGATTGGTGAGTTGATTTCCAAGCCTTACATCGAAATCACCCTCGCCATAATGCGTCGCTTTGGCGTGGAGGTGCTTCGGGACGGTTGGCGGCGTTTCACGATTCCAGCCGGAAGCCGGTACGTTTCACCTGGGACGATCTACGTTGAAGGAGATGCCTCTTCGGCCTCGTATTTCTTGGCGCTTGGCGCCATCGCCGGAGGGCCGGTACGGGTTGAGGGGGTCGGCCGTGACTCCATTCAGGGCGACATTCGCTTTGCCGAGGCCTTGGGCAAAATGGGCGCCGTCATCGAAATGGGGCCCAACTGGATGGAATCCAGAGCCCCTGCGACCGGACTGGTCGCCGTCGATCTCGATTGCAATCATATCCCCGATGCCGCCATGACGCTTGCGACGACGGCGCTCTTCGCTAAAGGCAAGACGACGCTGCGCAACATTGCTAGTTGGCGCGTCAAGGAAACAGACCGCATCGCGGCCATGGCCGCCGAGTTGCGCAAGCTAGGGGCCTCCGTCGAGGAAGGTGAGGACTGGATCTCCGTAGAGCCGGGGCCACTCCGCCCTGCGGCCATCGATACCTATGACGATCATCGTGTGGCCATGTGCTTTTCGCTGGCAGCCTTTGGAACCCCCGTTCGGATCAACGATCCGAATTGCGTCGGCAAGACGTTTCCCGAATATTTCTCTGTGTTTGCCGCGGTCACCCGCAGGGTTCCGGTAATCGCGATCGATGGCCCCTCCGCCTCCGGCAAGGGGACGGTGGCAGCACGAGTTGCTAGGGCTTTGGGGTTTTTCTACCTGGATTCCGGAGCACTTTACCGACTGACGGCTTTGGCGGCGCGGCGAGCCGGTGTCGCGTGGGATGATGAGCACGGGGTAGCCGCAGTAGCCTCATCGCTGGATGTCAGCTTTTCCGAGGGATTGGTCCGCCTCGCAGACGAAGATGTCGTCGATGCGATCCGTACCGAGGAAATTTCCGCAGGAGCGTCCCAGGTCGCTTCCTTGCCCGCCGTGCGAAGCGCATTGCTCTTTCGCCAACGCGCATTTGCCCGGGCCCCGGGCCTGGTTGCAGACGGGCGCGACATGGCAAGCGTGGTCTTTCCGGAGGCTGCGCTGAAGGTGTTTCTGACGGCCTCGGCGGAAGTGCGCGCGGAACGGCGCTACAAACAATTACAGGCGAGCGGGATTGCGGCGGACCGTCACCGTATCGTCAGCGATCTTCAGGAACGTGACGCTCGCGATAGTCAGCGTAGCGTAGCGCCGCTCTGTCAAGTTGAGGGCGCGAGATCGCTCGATACGAGCGACTGTTCGATCGATCAGGCCGTTGACCAAGTGCTCTCCTGGTACCAGGCGGGGAAGGCTTGACGATCTGTCAATAAACGATTGATCGGAATACGTTTTCCGGGTTATGATCCGACCTTTTCCACGTTCGCGCGTGGGAGCAGGTGTCGACGACCCACGGTTATCGACCTTCATCAACCAACCGCCGCTTTGCGGCACGCTTCGAGTTTCTCCCTCAATGGAATCTTTTGCCCAACTTTTTGAAGAATCCCTGGCCCGCCAGGAAATGCGTCAAGGCGAAGTCATCACTGCTGAAGTGGTGCGCGTCGACCAGAATTTCGTCGTGGTCAACGCCGGCCTGAAATCCGAATCCTATGTCCCGGTCGAGGAATTCCTCAACGACCAGGGCGAACTCGAAGTGCAACCGGGCGAATTCGTCCAGGTAGCCATCGAGATGCTCGAAGACGGTTATGGCGAAACCCGCCTCTCCCGCGATCGCGCCAAGCGCATCGCCGCCTGGAATTTCCTGGAGCAGGCCCTCAATGAAGGCTCGCTGGTTTCAGGCACCATCACGGGCAAGGTCAAGGGCGGTCTCACCGTCATGTCCAACGGCGTGCGTGCCTTCCTGCCGGGCTCTCTGGTCGATATGCGTCCGGTCAAGGACACGACTCCCTATGAAGGCAAGACCCTAGAATTCAAGGTCATCAAGCTCGATCGCAAACGCAATAACGTCGTCCTTTCCCGCCGCGCCGTTCTGGAAGCCACTGCTGACGCCGATCGCGAAAAGCTGATGGAGAACCTGAAGGAAGGCACCATCGTCAAGGGTATCGTCAAGAACATCACCGACTATGGCGCATTCGTCGACCTGGGCGGCATCGATGGCCTCCTGCATATCACCGATCTGGCCTGGCGCCGCGTCCGTCACCCCTCCGAAGTGCTCGCGGTGGGTGATGAAGTCACCGCCAAGATTTTGAAATTCGACGCTGAAAAGAACCGTGTTTCCCTTGGTCTGAAGCAACTTGGCGAAGACCCGTGGGTCGGTATCGCCCGTCGCTATCCGGCTGGGACCCGCCTGTTCGGCAAGGTCACGAATCTGACCGATTACGGTTCCTTTGTCGAAATCGAACAGGGGATTGAAGGTCTGGTGCACGTTTCCGAAATGGACTGGACCAACAAGAATGTCCATCCGTCCAAGGTCGTTCAGTTGGGCGACGAAGTTGAAGTCATGATCCTCGAAATCGACGAAGACCGTCGCCGCATTTCCCTGGGGATGAAGCAGTGCAAACCCAATCCGTGGGAAGAGTTCGCCCAGAACCATAAGAAGGGCGACAAGGTTAGGGGTGCCATCAAGTCGATCACCGATTTCGGCATCTTCATCGGTCTCACCGGCAGTATCGACGGCTTGGTGCACCTGTCCGACCTGTCCTGGAGTCAGACCGGAGAGGAAGCCATCCGTAACTTCAAGAAAGGTGATGAAGTCGAAGCCGTTGTCCTCGGTATCGATGTCGAGAAAGAGCGCATTTCGCTCGGAATCAAGCAGCTTGAAGGCGATCCTTACACCAATTTCATCGCCACCCATGAGAAGAACAGCGTTGTCCGCGGTACCGTCAAATCGGTGGACGCCAAGGGCGCGGTCGTTGGTCTTGATGGCGAGACCGAGGGCTATCTGCGGGCTTCCGAGTTCTCCCGTGAGCGCATCGAGGATCTGTCGCAGCACCTCAAAGTAGGCGACGAAGTCGAGGCCATGATCATCAACGTCGATCGCAAGACCCGCGGCATCAACTTGTCGATCAAGGCGAAAGACCAGGCTGAGCAGCACGAAGCCATGCAAAAACTGGCCTCGGAGTCGTCCTCCGCCGCTTCCGGAACGACCAATCTGGGAGCGCTACTCAAGGCCAAGCTGAACCAGCAGGGCTGATGAAGGCGCAAGGCATGACCAAATCCGAGCTTATCGCCCGGCTGGCGGAAAGATTCCCGCAGCTGGTCGCCAAGGACGCCGATTTCGCGGTGAAGATGATCCTCGATGCGATGTCCGAAGCACTAGTGCGGGGTGATCGCATCGAAATCCGCGGATTCGGCAGCTTTGCGCTCAACTATCGCCCACCCCGGGTTGGTCGCAATCCGAAGTCGGGCGATAAGGTCAGCGTACCGGCCAAGTGGGTTCCCCACTTCAAGGCTGGAAAAGAGCTGCGCGAGCGGGTGGATAAGGCCATCTGAAGCGCGTTTTGGCGCAATGTGTTAGATTTCCGGCGGTGGCCAAGGCCACCGCCTTTTTTATGCCATGAATGCGCTGACCTGGGCTGTACGGCTCTCTATATTTCTCCTGCTGTTCGTTTTCGCCGTTGCCAATACAGAGCCGGTAGCGGTTCGTTTCGTTCTTGGGCAGGTATGGCATGCGCCGCTCGTCATCGTTTTGCTCCTGTTCTTTTCCGCGGGGGCTCTTCTTGGCGTGCTCTCCATGTTGCCCATCCTCTATCGCCAGCGCCGCGAAATCGCACGTCTCAAGAGGGCTGAAGGAGAGGAAGGCACCACCATTTCCGCGCCATGAGCGAGATTTTCAATTACTGGCAACTCCTGCTGATCCCTTTGTTTTTTGGTTTGGGCTGGGCAGCAGCCCGAATCGACATTCGGCAGGTGGTGCACGAATCGCGGGCACTGCCTCGATCCTATTTCCAGGGGCTCAATTTCCTGTTGAATGAGCAGCCGGACAAGGCGATCGATTCCTTCCTGGAAGTCGCCAAGATCGATCCCCAGACGGTAGAGCTGCACTTTGCCCTGGGGAATCTCTTTCGCCGCCGCGGTGAGACAGAACGGGCCATCCGCATGCACGAAAATCTCATCGAGCGCGGAGACCTGGACGAGGTTTTTCGGCTCCAAGCCCTCCTTGAACTCGGCCAGGATTACCTCAAGGCTGGGCTTCTGGATCGCGCCGAAGCTATCTTCAATCGCTTGCTCGGAACCGCCAGGGACGAGGAGGCGAAGCGAAATCTCCTCGAAATCTATCAGGTTGAGAAGGAGTGGCAAAAAGCTGTAGATGTGGCCCGGGAATTGCCAGGCGCAGCTTCGCAGAAGGATATTGCAGAGTACTACTGTGAGCTTGCTGCGGGCGAAATCATACGTTCCAGACCCGATCCTGCGCGTGAATATCTGGAGACGGCGCTGCAGCACAATCGAAAATGTGTGCGGGCGAGCTTGCTACAAGGCGATCTGCTCGTCCAGGAGGGTCGCCTCGGCGAGGCAATCGAGGCTTGGCAACGCATCGAGCAGCAGGATCCAGCTTTTCTCTCGCTGATTGCACAGAGATTGCTTGAGGCCTATCGGACCGGAGAACGCCGGGACGAAGGGATCGCGCTGCTGAGGGGGTATCTGGAGCGTTACCCGTCACTTGACCTGCTGGATGTCGTTTATCAGCTCGTCCTTGAAAGCGGCGGATCCGAGGCAGCGTACCGACTGGTCCGCGATGAACTGCAGCGTAATCCTACGCTGGTCGGTCTGGAAAAGCTCATGAGCGCCCGCCTTCCCTTGGTTGCCCCGGAAACCCGTAGCGATCTCGAATTGGCGAAGAGCATCGTTCAAGGCTACACCAAGCGCCTATCCCGCTACCAGTGCAATGCCTGCGGGTTCAAGGCGAGACAGTTTTATTGGCGCTGTCCCGCTTGCGGTGGCTGGGAAACCTATCCGCCTAAGCGTAGCGAAGAGTTCGATCTGTCTTTATAGGATATTCATGATTCCTCACGAAATTTACTTCTCTGCCCAAGGGAACCGGTCTCGGGTCGGGGAACCCTCGGCCGTTATCCATCCGATTGGAGCTTGCTGCTGATGCAACGTCTGGACAGCCTGGGAGGCTGCCGTCTCCTCATCGTGGGAGACGTCATGCTGGATCGTTACTGGTTTGGCGAGGTAAGCCGGATTTCTCCTGAGGCGCCGGTCCCAGTGGTCAAAGTTGAAAGGCTAGAGGAGCGTCTGGGCGGCGCGGCCAACGTGGCCCGCAACGCGGCCGCTTTAGGGGGAATCATCACCTTGTTGTCGGTCGTCGGTGACGACGAAGCCGGCCGGTCCTTGGGGCAACTCCTCAGCGATGCCGGGATCCAAGCTGGCTTGCAAATCGACCGCCAAATTGATACCACTGTGAAGCTCCGGGTCATAGGACGGCAACAGCAATTGCTGCGCATCGATTTTGAAACCACGCCATCCCACGAAGTCCTGCGCGCCAAACTGGAAGATTTCGAAGAGCGCCTTCAGGATTGCGATGTCGTCGTGCTTTCAGACTATGGTAAGGGCGGACTCACCCACATTGCCGAAATGATCCGACTGGCGCGGGCTGCTGACAAACCTGTCCTGGTCGACCCCAAAGGCGATGAGTACGCGAAATACGCGGGTGCGACAATCATCACTCCCAACCGCTCGGAACTGCGCCAGGTCGTAGGGCGATGGGGCAGTGAGGAGGAACTCGCCACCAAGGCCCAGACGCTACGGCGCCGTTTGGGGCTCGATGCGCTGCTCGTGACGCGGAGTGAAGAGGGCATGACGCTCTACCGGGATGACGAGATCATCCAGGAGGCCGCTCAAGCCCGCGAGGTCTTCGATGTCTCCGGCGCGGGGGATACGGTCATCGCCACCCTGGCGATGCTGATTGCCGCCGGGGCGTCGTGGGACGAGGCGGTGCGGGTTGCCAACCTGGCCGCCGGTATCGTGGTCGGCAAGCTGGGTACGGCTGTCGTGACCCGACACGAGCTCGAATCCGTTCTATAAGGATCATTCATGTACACCATCGTTACGGGCGCTGCAGGCTTTATCGGATCCAACGTCGTCAAGGCGCTCAATGATCGCGGAAATTCCCGCATCATCGCCGTGGACAACCTTACCAAAGCCGAGAAATTCAGGAATCTGGTCGATTGCGAGATCGTCGATTACCTGGACAAGGAAGACTTCATCGAGCGTCTCCAGGCCGGCCATTTCGATGGCGAAATCGACGCCGTCCTCCACCAGGGGGCATGTTCGGACACCATGGAAACCGATGGCCGCTACATGATGGAAAACAACTTCCGGTATTCCACGATTCTGCTCGATTGGTGCCTGGACCAGGATGTCCAGTTCCTCTACGCATCGAGTGCAGCCACCTACGGCGGTGGTCAGGCGTTCAGAGAGGAGCCAGCCTGCGAGAACCCGCTGAACGTCTATGGCTACTCCAAGTTCCTCTTCGATCAGGTCGTTCGCCAGCGCTTGGCCGCGGGAGTTGCTTCGCAGGTTGTGGGCTTCCGCTATTTCAACGTCTATGGGCCGCGCGAGAACCACAAGGGACGGATGGCCTCCGTCGCCTTCCATCACTTCAACGAGTTCCGTCGTGAAGGGCGCGTCAAGCTGTTCGAGGGCTCTCATGGTTACGGAAACGGTGAACAAAAACGGGACTTCGTTTTCGTCGGAGACGTCGCCAAGGTCAATATGTTCTTTCTGGACCACCCCGAAAGGAAAGGCATATTCAATGTCGGGTCAGGACGTGCCCAGAGTTTCAATGATGTTGCGCTATCGACAGTCAATAGTTGTCGCCGGCTGGCGGGCAATGCGCTGTTGAGCCTAGACGAGATTCTCAAGCAGGGACTCTTGGAATACGTCCCTTTCCCAGATGCCTTGAAGGGAAAGTATCAGGCCTTCACCGAGGCCGATCTCAGCCGCTTGCGCCAGGCAGGGTATACGGAGGCCATGGCTACCGTGGAAGAAGGCGTTGAGCAATACGTCGAGTGGTTGAGCAAGCATGTATAAGACTCTTGAAGATTTTGTCGGCAACACTCCGTTGGTTCGCCTGACAAGACTACCGGGCCCCGAGATCGATCGTCGAGGCACTGTGGTATTGGCGAAACTTGAGGGCAATAATCCGGCGGGTTCGGTCAAGGACCGACCGGCGCTGTCGATGATCCGTCATGCTGAAACGCGGGGACTCATCCGCCCTGGCGATACCTTGATCGAAGCGACCTCTGGAAACACGGGTATCGCGCTCGCCATGGCAGCGGCCATGAAAGGCTACCGGATGATTCTGGTGATGCCTGAAAATCAAAGCCTGGAGCGCCGCCAGACCATGCGCGCTTTTGGTGCCGAGCTGGTCCTGACTCCGCGGGACGGGGGAATGGAGCTTGCTCGGGATGTCGCCGAAAGGATGCGCGATGAGGGCAAGGGGATCATCCTCGACCAGTTTGCCAACCCGGATAACCCCCTGGCTCACTACGAGGGAACAGGTCCGGAGATATGGCGCGACACCGGTGGAAAGATCACCCATTTCGTGTCCAGCATGGGGACTACGGGCACCATCATGGGTACCTCCCGCTTTTTGAAGGAGATGAATCCGGCGATTCAGATCGTCGGATGCCAACCCGAGGAAGGAAGCCAGATTCCCGGCATCCGAAAGTGGCCCGAAGCCTACCTTCCCAAGATATTCGACCGATCGCGGGTTGATGTGGTCGAGAACGTCAGCCAGGCTGATGCCGAAGCGATGACGCGACGACTGGCGCGAGAAGAAGGCATTTTCGCGGGTATTTCATCTGGCGGGGCAGTTGCGGTAGCCTTGCGCCTGGCGGCGACTCTTGACAAGGCAGTGATCGTCACGGTGATCTGCGATCGGGGCGATCGCTATCTTTCCACAGGCGTCTTTCCCGCTTGATGCACTCCCCGATTCTGGTATTCGATATCGAGACCATTCCGGATGTGTCCGGACTGCGTCGGATCCATGCCCTGTCGCAAGATCTCTCCGACGCCGAAGTCGCCGAACTCGCATTTCAGCAGCGTCGGGCCAGGACCGGCTCCGACTTTCTCCCCCACCATCTCCATCGGGTTGTGACCATTTCCTGCCTTTTGCGGGCCGGTGAGACGTTTCGCGTTTGGTCCCTCTCTGAGCCCGATCATGGCGAGGCTGAGATTCTTCAGCGTTTCTTTGACGGAGTAGAGAAATTCACTCCCCGACTCGTGTCGTGGAACGGGGGTGGCTTCGATCTTCCTGTGCTTCACTATCGAGGGCTTCTCCACGGCGTTGCCGCACCGCGCTATTGGGACTTGGGAGACGGTAATTACTCAGACAGTCGCGAGTTCAAATGGAACAACTACATCAGCCGCTATCACACTCGGCACCTGGACCTCATGGATCTTCTCGCTCTGTACCAGCCCAGGGCCAACGCTCCTCTCGACGAGTTGGCGAAACTCATGGGTTTTCCGGGAAAGGTCGGAATGGACGGCAGCAAAGTCTGGGAAGCCTGGCTGGCGGGGCGTAGTGCAGAAATCCGAGATTACTGCGAGACCGATGTCGTCAATACCTACTTGGTCTATAACCGTTTTCGCCGCATGCGGGGTGAGCTGACGCCCGAGGAGGAAGTTCGCGAGATCGAGTTCGTGCGCAGTCATTTGTCTTCCCTTCATGCTGTGCACTGGATCGAATTCAATGCCGGTTTCGCGTGACTATCGCGAGCATCAGGCCTTGGAATCCATAGAAAATAGGTGAATATCTCATGAAAATTGGCATCGCCGGAACGGGATACGTCGGGTTGTCGAATGCCATGCTGCTCGCTCAGAACCATGAGGTCGTGGCACTGGATGTCGTCCCCGAGAGGGTCGCGAAACTTCAAGCGAAGCAGTCGCCGATCATTGACCGGGAAATCGAGGAATTCCTTCTGAATCGTCCCCTCAATTTCCGGGCAACGCTGGACGCGCGCAATGCCTATGAGGGTGCGGATTATGTGATCGTCGCCACACCGACCGACTACGATCCTGAAACGAATTACTTCAACACCCGCACCGTCGAGGCAGTCGTCAAGGAGGTCACGGCGATCAACCCGGAAGCGATCATCGTCATCAAGTCGACGGTTCCGGTCGGCTACACCGAGAAGTTGCGCGCTCAGACCGGTAGCGATCGGATCCTTTTCTCACCGGAATTCCTGCGCGAGGGAAGGGCACTCCACGACAATCTCCACCCCTCGCGGATCATCGTCGGTGAGCGCTCGGAAAGAGCTCGCCGGTTTGCAGATCTCCTCCTCGAGGGTGCCGAGAGCAAGGATGTCCCGATACTGCTAACGGGGTCGACCGAGGCTGAGGCAATCAAGCTTTTCGCCAATACCTTCCTCGCAATGCGGGTAGCTTATTTCAACGAATTGGATACCTATGCGGCATCCCATGGGCTCGATACTCGCCAGATCGTCGAAGGGGTGTGCCTAGACCCGAGAATCGGCAGCCACTACAACAATCCCTCCTTTGGCTATGGAGGCTACTGTTTGCCCAAAGACACAAAGCAGTTGCTCGCCAACTACCGCGATGTCCCACAGAATCTGATCCACGCGATCGTCGAATCCAACACCACGCGCAAGGACTTCGTGGCGGATAGCATTCTGCGGCTAAAGCCCAAGGTTGTTGGGGTATACCGTCTGATTATGAAGGCGGCGTCGGACAATTTTCGCGCGTCCAGCATTCAGGGCATCATGAAGCGCATCAAGGCCAAAGGAGTCGAGGTCATTGTTTACGAGCCGGTCCTGACCTCCGAAGAGTTTTTCAATTCCAGAGTGGTGGTCGACTTTCAGGAGTTCAAGGAGCGCTCCGACGTCATCGTTGCCAACCGCATGACCAGCGAACTCGACGATGTCGCCGACAAGGTCTATACCCGGGACTTGTTCGGTCGGGACTGAAGGCTGATTCCGGCGCGCAGATGCGCAGCATGGCGAGGTGCGAGCCCGACTCATGTTGACTATCGTTCGCCCATCGGTATAATGCGCGGCTCCTCAGGCGCATAGCTCAGTTGGTTAGAGCACCACCTTGACATGGTGGGGGTCGGTGGTTCGAATCCACTTGCGCCTACCAGATTCCTTGACGGAGCGATTCCATGATTTTCCGAACTAGCATCTCTGAAGTTCTGAAACCGTAACGAGTCAGCTTGCGTTGAACTAAAAAGTGCGGCTCGTCCGCACTTTTTTTTTCCCCGAGGCCAGGAACATGCCTGAAGTCAAATTACCCGATGGCTCCATCCGCTCTTATCCCGATCCACTGACGGTGGCCGACGTTGCCGCCAGCATAGGTGCAGGTCTGGCCAAGGCTGCGCTAGCGGGGAAGGTCGACGGAAAATTGGTCGATACCTCCTTTGTCATTGACCGCAATGTGGAACTGGCTATCGTCACCGACCGTGATGCCGAGGGCCTGGAGATCATCCGCCACTCCACGGCTCACCTGCTGGCCTACGCGGTGAAGGAGCTCTTCCCGGATGCCCAAGTCACCATCGGACCGGTCATCGAGAACGGTTTCTACTACGATTTCGCCTATAAGCGCCCGTTTACTCCGGAAGACCTGGAAGCCATCGAAAAGCGCATGGCCGAACTCGCCAAGAGAGATATTCCGGTCACTCGTGAGGTCTGGGAGCGGGACGAAGCGATCCAATTCTTCCTCGGCCAGGGGGAGAAGTACAAAGCCGAACTGATCAAGGCCATTCCCGCCGGCGAGCAGGTCTCCCTTTACCGGGAGGGAGACTTCATTGACCTCTGCCGCGGTCCCCATGTGCCGACCACCTCCAAGCTCAAGGTCTTCAAGCTCATGAAGGTGGCTGGTGCATACTGGCGCGGCGACTCCAAGAACGAGATGCTCCAGCGCATCTACGGCACCGCTTGGGCGAAGAAGGAAGAGCTGGAAGCCTACCTGCACATGCTGGAAGAGGCCGAGAAACGCGATCACCGCCGTCTGGGCAAGCAGTACGATCTTTTCCACATGCAGGATGAAGCGCCCGGCCTGGTTTTCTGGCATCCCAAGGGCTGGGCCGTCTGGCAGGAGATCGAGCAGTACATGCGGGCCGTCTATCGCGACAACGGCTACCAGGAAGTACGCTGTCCTCAGATCCTCGACCGCAGTCTGTGGGAGAAATCCGGACATTGGGAGCACTACAAGGGCAACATGTTCACCACGTCCTCGGAAAATCGGGACTATGCGGTGAAACCCATGAACTGCCCGGGCCATGTGCAGGTATTCAATTCCCACCTGCGTTCCTACCGCGACTTGCCTCTACGCTATGGCGAATTCGGCTCCTGCCACCGCAACGAGGCCTCGGGTGCCCTGCACGGCCTGATGCGGGTGCGGGGCTTTGTCCAGGATGACGGCCACATCTTCTGTACCGAGGACCAGATCGAGGCCGAGGTGACAGCTTTCAATGCACTGGTGAAGAAGGTTTACGGGGACTTCGGTTTCCACGATGTAGCCGTCAAATTGGCACTACGCCCTGAGGGACGGGTAGGCTCGGACGAGGTGTGGGATAAAGCTGAGGCCGCCCTGCGTCAGGGGCTGCGCGCTTCCGGACTGGAATGGACGGAATTGCCCGGGGAGGGTGCTTTTTACGGCCCCAAGATCGAATTCCACATCAAGGATGCCATCGGTCGTTCCTGGCAGTGCGGGACCATGCAGGTCGACTTCTCCATGCCAGGTCGCCTCGGGGCGGAATACGTGGCGGGCGATGACATCCGCCGCCCGCCGGTCATGTTGCACCGGGCCATCCTTGGGTCTCTGGAGCGCTTCATCGGCATCCTGATCGAAAATTACGCGGGCGCGCTCCCGCTTTGGCTGGCTCCCTTGCAGGCGGTCGTTCTCAATATCTCGGAAAAACAAACTGATTACGCTGGCAATGTTGCGCAAAAGCTGCATCAGGCGGGCTTCCGCGCCGAGGCCGATTTGCGCAACGAGAAAATTACCTATAAAATTCGCGAACATAGCTTGAACCGGCTCCCTTACCAGCTCGTCGTGGGCGATAAGGAAAAGGAAGCCGGACTGGTGGCCGTGCGTACCCGCGGCGGTCAGGATCTAGGGCAGATGCCCGTTGATGACCTGATCGAGCGACTTCGGAGGGAAGTCGCTGCGCGAAGTGGCACGGCTTAGTTTTTGTCGTTTTCAGGAGTTTGACCATCGCTCAGAACAAGGCGAATCGCCTCAACGAAGAAATCACGGTGCCGGAAATCCGTCTCATTGGGGAAGACGGCGAACAAGTTGGCGTAGTAAATATTAGAACCGCCCTTCAGATGGCGGAGGACGCGGAACTCGATCTAGTCGAGATCGCGCCCCTGGCAAAACCGCCAGTCTGTCGCATCATGGACTACGGCAAGTTCAAGTACCAGGAAGCCAAAAAGGCCCACGAGGCGAAACTCAAACAGAAGCAGGTCCAGGTCAAGGAAATCAAGCTACGGCCCGGCACCGACGAAAACGATTACCAGATCAAGCTCAGGAACATGACGCGCTTCCTGGAAGACGGCGACAAGGTGAAGGTGACCTTGCGCTTCCGGGGCCGCGAAATGGCGCACCAGGAATTCGGCATGCGTCAGTTGGAACGGATCAAGGCGGATCTCGATGCCCTCGGGCAGGTCGAGCAGATGCCGAAGATGGAAGGCCGACAGATGATCATGATCATCGCCCCGGCGAAAAAAGTTGTCGCAACGAAGTAGTTTGTAGCACCCATAAGTGCCTACGGGTAGTCGAAGCGTTCCCGCCGGGAGCCACCTGACGGCATGTCATTAAGGAGCAGAAAATGCCCAAGATGAAGACCAAGAGCAGCGCCAAGAAGCGCTTCTCGATTCGCGCCGGTGGCAGCATCAAGCGCGGACAGGCGTTCAAGCGCCACATCCTCACCAAGAAGACCACCAAGAACAAGCGTCACCTGCGCGGCGCCGTCGGTGT
>Ga0268298_10000443_pt1 | contig 53279 bp, 33 predicted proteins | sample WWTPWeurt_MetaG_FD_194462 | JGI IMG/M metagenome (GOLD analysis project Ga0268298, IMG submission 194462) | Activated sludge microbial communities from WWTP in Nijmegen, Gelderland, Netherland - WWTP Weurt | ecosystem: Engineered > WWTP > Aerobic digester > Activated sludge | place... | reverse complement strand
GGTGAAGTGTTTATCCCCTCCAGAGCACGATCCTGCCCGCCCTCAGCAATTTTCTTTGGTTTCTAATTTCTCATTCTAATTTCACATTTCCTCGCTTGAAACTTGCCCGCTGGGCCGCGAACGGCCAACTACATACCGGAGCCCTTGAAAAGGGCGTCTTGATTTCGAAAGATGGAACGGAGCATCATCCCGATTCCGTCGTTTGGCTCCCGCCGAATGTTCCCAACAAGGTCATCGGCATCGCGCTGAATTTCGCTGATCACGCCAAAGAGCTCAATCTCGCCAAGCCTGAACTTCCTGCGATTTTCTTGAAACCGCAAACCTCGCTCGTGGGCCACAAGGCCAATGTGCTGATGCCGCCCAAGAGCGAGTACATGCACTACGAAGTGGAGCTCGTAGCGATTATCGGACGCACCTGCCGCTATGTCAAGGCCAAGGACTCGCTCGATTTTGTGCTGGGCTACACCATCGGCAACGACGTCACGATTCGCGACCACATCGGGCCGTATTTCCGTCCGCCGTTGATCGGCAAAGGCTGGGATACTTTCGGACCGGTCGGGCCGTGGATAGTGACCGCGGATGAATTCGGCCTGCCGCACGAAGTCGAACTCAAGACCTACGTCAACAACGAACTGCGCCAGCACGGCACGACAAAAGATTTGATCTACTCGCTCGAAGAGATGATCGAGTACTGCTCGATGATCATGACTTTGGAAGAAGGCGATCAGATTTGGACCGGCACTCCGGCGGGACTGTCGCACGTTTACTCCGGCGACGTCATGCGCCTCGAGATTCAAGGCATCGGTGCACTGGAAAACAAAGTCGTGCCTGGCAATCAAGTACTCTCTCCGATTCTGGGCAAATAGAGTCGCAGAATTTCTAATTTCTCATTTCTAATTTCACATTTTCCCCTTGCACAACGTTCTCCACTACATTAACAATCACTTCGTCCCGTCGCACGGCGGCGAGACATTTGAGATACTGACTCCGCTCACAAATTCTGTGATCGGTCATTGCGCCTCAGGTCAACCAGCGGATATAGACACGGCGGCCAAGGCCGCGCGCAACGCCTTTGACAGCGGAGTCTGGTCCAAGATGAAGGTCAAAGACCGCGCGAAAAAGATTCGCACGATCGGTGATCTGATCTTGAAACACGCAAGCACCGTTGCCGAACTGGAAATCGAAGACACCGGCATCCCGCGTGCACAAATCACCAAGGGCGCGATCCCCCGCGCGGCGGATAACTTCTATTTTTTCGCCGATCAACTCGAAGCGTTGCGCGGCGACGCCTATACGGTCAACGACGAGTGGCTGAACTACGTCATCTACCGTCCGGTCGGAGTCGCGGGCCTGATTACGCCTTGGAACACGCCGTTCATGCTCGAGACATGGAAAGTCGCGCCCGCGCTCGCCAGCGGTTGCACGGTCGTGTTGAAACCCGCCGAATGGTCGCCACTCTCCGAGTCGCAATTGTGCAAGATCATGCAAGAAGCCGATCTCCCGCCGGGTGTGTTCAACTGCGTGCATGGCTACGGCGAATCCGCCGGTGCACCGTTGGTCGCGCATCCGATGGTGAATCTGATTTCTTTCACGGGCGAAACCACCACCGGACAAATCATCATCAAGAACGGCGCAGACACTCTGAAGCGCTACTCGATGGAGTTGGGCGGCAAGTCACCGAATATCGTGTTCGAGGATGTGGACATGGAGCGCGCCATTGATGGCGCGTTGTGGCAGGTCTATTCGCTGAACGGCGAACGCTGCACGGCAGCCTCGCGGCTCTTCTTGCAGGAGACCATTCACGACGAATTCGTGGAGAAGCTCGCCGCGCGTGTGCGCAATATCAAAGTCGGTGATCCCAACGACATGGCCACCGAAGTCGGCCCGCTGATTCACCACGAGCATTGGACCAGAGTGCGCGGCTTCATGGACATCGCCCGCGCCGACGGCGCCACAGTCCTCGTCGGTGGCGACAAACCTGCTTTCGATTCATCATTCATCAATCATCATTCATCATTTGAAAAGGGCAACTACTTCGCCCCCACGCTCATCACCAACGCCACGAACAACATGCGTATCGCGCAGGAGGAAGTGTTCGGCCCGGTGTTGACGGTGATGAAGTTCAAAGATGAGCACGACGCAATTCGTCAGGCCAACGACATCAAGTACGGCCTCGCGGGCTACGTCTGGACCAACGACATCGAGCGCGCGCACCGCGTCGCCGCCGCACTCGAGTGCGGCATGGTCTGGGTCAACGCGCAAAACGTCCGCGACCTCCGCCTACCCTTCAGCGGTTCCAAATGGAGCGGCATCGGCCGCGAGGGCGGCGAACTCTCGTTCAAGGAGTTCTTCATGGAAGCGAAGAGCGTGCACGTCCCGCTCAAGGCCGCGCATGTGCCGCGGATGGGGGCTTCAGACCAGCACTGAAACAGAAATCTCGATTTATTCAAATAATCCCCTCAGGCACAGGAGTACGAAGATGAAACACCACATCACGCGACTGGCCACGATAATTTTGATTTTAATGGCAGGTGTGCAAGTGGCACAGGCCGGCAAACGACTGTTGCTGCCGCCGCCTGAAGATTACAAAGGCGTCGAAGTTAACGGCGTCAAACTGGTGGTGGGCCAAGTTTATGTTCCCACTTTCGCCGACACCGTGAAGCTGAAAGAGTACGGCTTCCGCGGCTTTGAGGCGATGGGCAGTTCGAGTAACTACAAGAAGGTGAAAGCCGTCTGGCGGCTCGATACCGATTTGAAAGCGCTGCCCGACTGGGTCATCGGTTTGACCTACGAGAAAGCCCGCAGTGTCGCCGAAATTGAACGCGCCTACCAAAACTCAGAGGGCAACGATTCGCCCGAGCGCGTTGCCGGTTTCACGAACTACGGCTACTATTTCAACAATAGCGGCTACTACAACAATACGACCAACAACTACTACGGAGGCCGAGGCTACTACAGTGACGGCTCGCCCGGCACGTGGGCGCCTTATTGGGCGTGGCCGCACGACTACAACCCCGACGCGTACCGCTACCGCACGACGTCGCGCACGAATCTCAGACCGACCGAGATCGGCTCATATCCCGGCAATCCGTACCTCAGACGCAAGAACTGGGGCGGCGGAATCGTGCGCTGACCAGAACGATCGCACAGAACTCAAGAATCTTTCCACATAGACGGAGACCGACATGCCCGCTCGCACAGGCGCAGAATTTCTGAAGAATCTGAAAGACAACCCGCCGGAAATCTATCATCGCGGCGAACGCATCCGCGATTTTACGACGCATCCGGAATTCAAAGGCCACGCCAAGAGTCTGGCGGACATCTACGACCTGCAATGGAAGCATCCCGACGTGATGCTGACTAAAGACGAAGAAACCGGCGAGCAGATTTCAACGACGTACATGATTCCGCGCACGGCCCAAGACATCCGCAAGCTGTCGCAGACCATGTTGAAGATATCCGAGTTCACCTGCGGCATGATGGGCCGCTCGCCGGACTATCTCAACCGCGCGATGGCGTCATACGCAGGCGGCTGGCGTTATCTGGCCGAGCAGGATCCGCGCTTCGGCGAGAATGCCAAGAATTTGTACAAGCATCTCGCGCGCAAAGATCTCTGCATGACGCATACGCTCATCAATCCGCAGGCGAATCGCGCCGTGTCGGTCGCAGCGCAAAAGGATCCCTACATGGGCGCGCGCATCAAAGAAGAGCGTGCCGACGGTTTTGTCATTCGCGGCGCACGCATGCTCGCGACGGCGCCCGTGTCCGACGAAATCATGGTCTTTCCCTCGACGCTTCTGACGAGCAATCCCGAAGACGCGCCCTACGCTTTCGGCTTCTGCATTCCGTCCAATACGCCCGGCCTGAAATTCCAGTGCCGCGAAACTGTAAGCTATAATCCCAACGGCTACGACCATCCGCTCGGCGCGCGCTTCGAAGAGCAGGACGCAGTTGTGATTTTCGACGACGTCTTTGTGCCGTGGGACAAGGTGCTGCTCTACAAAAACGTGGAAGTATGCAACAAAGCCTATGCCGCTTCCGGCGCAGTCGTGCACATGTCACATCAGGTGCTGTGCAAGAACATTGCGAAAAGTGAATTCTTGCTCGGCCTCGCGTCGCTGATGGTGGATTCCATCGGTATCGAGCAGTTTCAGCACGTGCACGAGAAACTCGCTGATTTGTGGGTGACGCACGAGACGATGAAGGCCTTCCTGCGCGCAGCTGAAGCCGATTGCCACATAGACGAATACGGAGTGATGCGCCCCGCGTGGGACCCGCTCGATGCCGCGCGCAATCTCTTCCCGCGCACCTATCCGCGCTTGGTACAAATCATTCAACAGCTCGGCGCCTCGGGTCTTGTGGCCATGCCCACGCAAGCCGATCTCGACGGCCCCCTGAAAGAAGAAATCAAGCAGTACTATCAAGGCGCGCGCGTGGATGCTTACGAGCGTATTCCGCTCTTTAGACTCGCATGGGATGCGTCCGTGTCGGCCTTCGGCACGCGCCAGGCGCTCTACGAGTACTTCTTCTTCGGCGACCCCGTCCGCATGGCCGGTGCCCTAGTGAAAAATCACCCGCGCAAAGAGTCCATGGAAAAAGTCCGGCATTTCTTGTCGCGCATGCAGGACGAAGCGCAAGCCGAAGCCAAGAAGTAACACGCGGCATGACGGATTCCCAAGCTCCATTGGAGCCACGCGCTTATTTCGATACCATCGGACTGTTTGCGACAGGCGTCTGCGTCATCAGCGCACAAGGCGAACACGGCCCGCACGGCATGACCGCCAACGCGGTCACGTCACTCTCGCTCGATCCGATGCTCATCATCTTCTGCGTCTCCAAGCGCGCGCAGATGTGCTCGCTGCTCGAACAGAAAGGCGCGCGGTTCACAATCAACATGCTCCGCGATGAGCAGGTGGCCATCTCAAATCACTTTGCGGGCCGTTCCAAAGAGGGCGAACAGCCCTCTTTCCGCTTTGTGGAGTGGGAAGGCGGACCGCGCCTTGAAGGAGTACTTGCCGCCATCGGCTGTCAAGTCGAAAGCGTCATGCCCGGCGGCGATCATCTCATCGTCGTGGGCCGCGTACTCGCACTCCATCGCGGTATCGAACCGCACCATCCGCTGCTCTACTACAAGAGCCGCTACTACGATCTCTCCGGCAAACTGAATCAATCCGCCCCCGGCCGCGAAGACCTAACTGGCGACGCGCAACTCTTCCTCGACCCCTGGAGCGAGTGATTCTTTCCGCCTTTCTAATTTCAAATTTCTAATTTCACATTTTCCCGAGGCCTCTTATCAGCAACGAAATCACCGTTACTCCGCGCGTGCGTCAACGCACCAAGGAAAACGCCAGCGCATTGCGCCAGATCAATAATGAAAACGATCTGCTGAACATTCTCACTCCGTACATCCGCCCGTCCGTCGGACTCTCCCTGTGGCAGTTGACCAATACTCTCCTGCCGCTGTTGGGCACGTACTATATGATGTATCTCAGCCTGTCGTACACCTATTGGCTCACATTAGGCTTGGGTGTCTTGGCCGCACTGCTCACGGTACGCCTGTTTATCATTCAGCACGACGCCGGACACAACTCGTTTCTGCCCAGCCGCAAATGGAACGACCGCGTCGGCTATGTGTGCAGCTTTTTTACGCAGGTGCCCTACTACTATTGGAAACGCCAGCACGCGATTCACCATTCGACCAACGGCAACCTCGACAAGCGCGGCATCGGCGACATGGACGTCTTCACGGTGGATGAGTATCTGAAGCTCTCGAAATGGGAACGCTTCCGTTACCGCATGTACCGCAATCCGCTCGTGTTTCTCTTGCTCGGCCCGTGGATTCTTCTGCTCTACATCAACCGCCACTGGTCCGATCCGGTGCAATACAGCCAGCGCGACAAGCGCAACGTGATTATCTCCGATATCACAATGGCCGTCACCTTCGGCGCGTTGGGCTTCTGGCTCGGCTGGATTCCCATGCTGAAAATTGCTTTACCGGTGCTCTACATCGCGGGCGGCGCGGGCATCTGGCTGTTTTATATTCAGCATCAGTTCGAGCACACCTATTGGAAACCCGAGCAGGAGTGGAACTTCGTCCGTGCTGCCATGCAGGGCAGTTCGTTCTACCGCCTGCCGAAAATCTTGCAGTGGTTCACCGGCTCCATCGGCTATCATCACATCCACCACTTGACGCCCGGCATTCCCAACTATCGCTTGGAACAAATCTACAACGAGAACCCCGAGTTCCGTGATGTCTTCGAGGTAACGATTCTCTCGAGCCTCAAAACCATGTTCCTCTCCGTCTGGGACACGAAGCAGCAACGCCTAATCAGCTTCCGCGAGCTAAAGCAAAAGTACATCCAAGCCGAACCAGCACTGTCAAACTGATCTTGCTTCTGACTTCAGACTTCTGACTTCATATTTCATACCTCATACCTCATACCTCATACCTTTCCCCCATGACTCCCAACATTCTTCGCACGGCGCACGCTGAGTTTCGCGTGACCGATTTGGATTTGGCCAAGACGTTTTATGTGGACGCGCTCGGCTTCACGCTGGTGCATCGCGATTCCGAGCGCCTCTATCTGGGCAATATCGAGGAGCGCGATCCCTATTCTCTCGTTCTGCGCCGTTCGGACAAACCCGGCCTGGCACACTTGGCCTTCAAGGTCGAGCGCGAGAGCGATCTCGATTCGCTGGCGTGGATTGCGGGTGAAGACGGCCTCGCGCACAAGTGGCTCGAGCCCGGCGCAAAGTTCGGCATGGGCCGCACGCTGGCGATGCAGGACCCGCACGGCATTCCGCTGCACTTTTTCTATTCGATGGAGCGCCGCGACTGGAGTTTGCAAAAGTACCACGAGCACCGTGGCGCGCGCATTCAACGCATTGACCACTTTAATTGTCAGGTGCACGACGTGCGCCGTGCTTATGAGTGGTACACCAAGCGCTTGGGCTTTCATTGCAGCGAATACACCGCGGCCAACGACGAACCGCGCGTGCCGGGCGAATACTCGCCGAAGAATCACAGCTTCAGTTGGCGCTGTGTCGAGACCGATGATCTGTGGGCCACGTGGCTGCACCGCAAGCCGAATGTGCATGACATCGCGATGATGAACGGCATCGGGCCGCGCCTGCATCACGTCGGCTTTTGGGCCTACGACCGCCTGTCGATTTTGGATGCCTGCGACGTATTGGCCAGCATGGGCTTGGTGGATAGAATCGAACGCGGTCCGGGCCGTCACGGTCTGTCGAATGCGTTCTTTCTCTATCTGCGCGACTTCGACAACAACCGCATCGAAATTTACACCGGCGATTATCTCATCACCGATTGGGATGTCCCCCCCGTGCGCTGGAGCATCAACGACAAGCGCCGCGCGACGTTCTGGGGCCACCTCCCGCCCAAGAGCTGGTTCGACGAAGCCAGCCACGTAGAAGACATCAACACCAACGACCTAATCCCAGTCGGCGACCCGAAGTTCTTCGGCAGGCCGACGTTTGTGGTGTAATGCGAGGGGGGCTGCAGCCGTTGAGTTCACAAGTAACTTGTGCTGCCACTTTCACAATTCCGAGAGTGCGCCGTGATACGTCGCGATTCGGTCACGATCTCATTAAGAAATAGTCAGTTGCAGCTAATTTGCACATTTGTTCATTTATTTGTATCTTGGGAGTAAGCACATGCCTCGAGCAAAAGCATCAAAAAGGAAGTTGGAACTGTACAAAATATCAGCGCATGTTAACAACAGCGCTGCCGATTATTCTGAATTGCTAAGAGACCTTTCTGGGATCGCGGTGCCCCATCGAGTTCTCGATACCGACAATCGTATCACGTGCATCAAGACAATTACTCAAATTAGGGGCACTTCTAGGTTCTTCATTGTTGCTCTAGACGGTGAACCCGGCCTTAAACCGTTGCTTCTTGATCAATTGAGTGCCGAAACAAGGGTTATTCAAACGCGACACACAGAGGTTGTAGCCAATCTAACACATTTGCTTATCGATTGCGTAACACGTGATGTTGTAATTGAGTACAATCGAAAAGGTGTAAAAGCAAGGGATCTTTCTGACACAATGAATGAGATTCTGGCTTCTTTGCCGAAATACAGCACACTTAACATAGAGTTCATTCCGGTCGCATCAGATGAGTTCTACAATGCCATCGACCAAATGGAGCGAATTCGAATTGCTGAGCTCAAGCTTGCTCGACCTAATTACGATTGGGACGACGATTATAACGTCTTTATGCACGTCGGACAAGAGTCAAACGCACAAATGATCGAAATTAGTGCTTCTGCCGCGCGCAACGCATCGCTTTCAACCGAACGGGGCATTATTGGTCTAATCAAGTTCCTCAAGGAAAAGGCAATCGCTGCCCTACATTCAGCAAAGATTGTAGGTACTTATCCGCAAGAAGCTTCGGAAACACGAGTGTCACTCGAAAATCACTTCGTTCATCGCTATGACAAAGTCAATCTAACTGACAGCGGCCATGTTGATTCGAAATCAATAAGAAACGCAATGATTGATTTCCTAGAAAGTCGACAAGAATAGGATTTCCTTATGGGCACAATTTCTCGGTATGTAAGTGACGAAATACGACCAAGGCTTGGCCGAATACTGTTTCATAAGTCCTTTCTGAGTTCACTTGTGATCGGCATAGTTTACTTTTTCGGAGGCGAACACGTTTCTGGAACAACAATCAAAGTCAAAGACATTGCTGGCACCTTCCTGGCTTATGGAGCCATCGCCCTAGGTTTTTGCGTCGCAGGCTTTGCCCTCGTAGTTGCATTCCCTAATGAGGGTTTCGCCAAATTGTTGGCGAACCACAATAAGCGAAAAGCACTGAATAGTTATTCGAACCTACTGTTCGTTTTTTCGTGGACTGGCATGCTTCACTGGTTGTTAATACTTTTCTCAATTGCGGTCCTTTCTGTGTTTCCCGAGACCATCACCGATCTGAAGTTTGGCACCTTGAATCTCAAGACAATCCTCTGTTCATTTACAGTCAGCCTTGTGGTCTACTGCCTGTTACAGTTTTTGCTATTGATCCTTACGTTGCATCAGGTTGGCGCAGTTTACATAAAACATCTCCACGAGAACAAGTAAGATACAATCCCTGCGACACGGTCACGCCCTGCTCAAAGTCACATCTGTTCAACATTCCATATACTAGCTCCGAAAGGAGCAATCCGCCCCAATTAACCCTTCGCACCTCCCGTCACAAGCCAAAACACCAAGTCGAATAAAGAAGCAATCTTCCGTTCCGACCAATGTTAGCGCAAGAACGTAAACCAAAGACTTAGCCTGCAAGCGCCCGCTTCTTTCAAATCCCCCCCATGCCCCAACTCCTAACCCTCCTCATCCTCTGCACCGCCGCATGCGCGCAAGTGTGGACGCCGCAGCCTTCCGGCACGACGAACACGCTGGCTTGCATGGCCTTCGTCAATGCAGACACGGGTTGGGCCTGCGGGGCGGTGGGCACCTTGATCTCCACACATGACGGCGGCGAAACATGGACCCCGAGCAACGCACTCGGCACCTTGGCCACATTCTCCATGGAGTTCGCCGATGAAAACCACGGCTGGGTCGTCGGCAACAGCGGCACCATTATGCACACCAGCGACGGCGGCGCGAATTGGTCTCCGCAAACAAGCAACACCTCACAAATTCTCCTCGGCGTTGATTTCGCCGACGCCAATAACGGCTGGGCCGTAGGCCGCATCGGGGCCATCGTGCACACGAGCGACGGCGGCGCAACGTGGACTCCGCAAAGCAACGGCAACGCCGATCAAATTCAAAGCGCCTTCGCCCTCGACGCCAACACCTGCTACATCACCGGCGTCAATGGCAACATCTTCCGCACCGACGACGCCGGCGCATCATGGCAGCAGCAAACCTCCGGCACCGACCGCGCCATCTACAGCTCCTACTTCCTGAATGCCGACACCGGCTGGGCCTGCGGCGTCGCGGGTAACATCTTCCGTACCTACGACGGCGGTGCCACGTGGACAATCCATTCGAGTGGCGACACGCTCTTGATGTACTCGATCCGTTTCGCCGATGCACTTCACGGCATCTGCGTCGGCGATAGCGGCTGGGTCCTGCACACCGACGACGGCGGCGAGAATTGGACTCCCTATCCGCTCAACACGTGGTCCCGCCTGCGCTGCGTGCGCATGAGCGGTCCACTCGAAGCGTGGATGTGCGCGACCACCGGCGAAATCTGGCGCTACACCGACAGCGGCCTCGCAGCTCCCACCGAGCTGACCATCACAGCGCACGACGGCGATCTGCATTTGAATTGGCGCTCGAGCGGCGCACCGTTCTACCGCGTCATGACCGCACAAACCGCCGAAGAAGAATACCTCACCATCGCCGTGCAAACCACCGACACCTTCGCCGTCATCACACCAGGCGAAACGCGAGCGTTTTACAACGTAGTGTCGAGCGCCACACCATAGCTCGGCACTCCGCATTCATACCTCATACCTCATACCTGCCTCCCATGCATCCCACACACGGTGAAATCCTGAAGAACCCCTACAAGGGGCCGATTCGTCCGCACATCCGCTCAGTCGAAGAATACGCCAAGCTCTACGAGCGTTCGATTCGCGAACCCGAGCAGTTCTGGGCCGAGCAGGCGCAGTCACTCTACTGGTATCATCCGTGGACGAAAGTGCTCGAAGAGGAATTCGAAAACGGCGAGGTGACGTGGTTTCAAGGCGCGATGTTAAACGTCGCGTTTAATTGTTTAGACCGTCACCTGCCCGAGAAGGCCGATGACGTCGCCATCATCTGGGAAGCCGACGACCTGCACGAGAGCCGCTCGATCACCTATCGCGAATTGAAATGGGAAGCCGCGCGCCTGGGCAACGTCCTGAAACGCGCCGGAGTGCGCAAGGGCGACCGCGTGATCATCTACCTGCCGATGGTCCCCGAGTTGGCCTATGCGATGTTGGCCTGTGCGCGCATCGGCGCAGTGCACTCCGTCGTGTTCGCGGGCTTCAGTTCGCACGCCTTGCGCGACCGCATTCTCGATTCGCAAGCGAGCGTGGTCATCACCGCCAACGAAGGCCGCCGCGGCGGCAAAGCGATTCCCTTAAAAGCGATTGTGGATGATGCCGTCGAAGGCATCGAGAGCGTCAAGCACGTCTTCGTCGCTGAACGCACAGGCGCCGAGGTGAGAATGAAATTGGGCCGCGACATCTGGCTGCACGAAGCGCTCGCGGGTGAGCGCGGCACCTGCCCGTGCGAGTGGATGTCCGCCGAAGATCCGCTCTTCATTCTCTACACCTCCGGTTCAACAGGCAAACCTAAAGGCGTGATGCACACGCAGGGTGGCTATCTGCTCTACGCGAGCCTGACGCACAAGATCGTCTTCGACTATCATCCCGGGGACGTCTATTGCTGCGTCGCCGACGTGGGTTGGGTCACCGGACACAGCTACGTCATCTATGGCCCCTTGGCCAACGGCGCGACGACCGTGATGTTCGAGAGTACGCCGATGTATCCCAATCCGGGCCGCTACTGGGACATCGTCGAGCGCTATCGCGTCAACAGCTTCTACACCGCGCCGACTGCGATCCGCGCGCTCGTGCGTGAAGGCGACGAGTGGGTGAAGAAATACGACCGCTCGAGTCTGCGCATTTTGGGAACCGTCGGTGAGCCGATCAATCCCGAACCGTGGAAGTGGTATTTCAACGTCGTCGGCGAGTGCAAGTGTCCCGTCGTGGACACATGGTGGCAAACCGAAACGGGCGGCATGATGATCACACCGCTGCCCGGCACGACCGATTTGAAACCCGGCTCCGCGACGCTGCCGTTCTTCGGCGTGGACCCGATGCTCGTGGATGAACACGGCAAAGAGATTCACGGCAACGGCGTCAGCGGCCACCTCTGCATTCGCCGTCCGTGGCCCGGCATGGCGCGCACGGTGTGGGGCGATCACAAGCGCTTTCGTCACACCTATTTTTCGCACTATCGCGGCTTGTATTTCACGGGCGACGGCGCGCGCCGCGACGAGGACGGTTACTATTGGATTACGGGCCGCGTGGACGATGTCATCAATGTCGCCGGGCATCGTTTGGGCACGGCGGAAATCGAAAGCGCACTGGTGAGCAATCATCTCGTCAGCGAAGCCGCAGTGGTCGGTGTGCCGCACGAAATCAAAGGCACGGCGATCTTCGCTTACGTCGTGCCGAGTGCGGAGGGCGAGCAGGTGTCGCACGCCGAGATGCTGGGTGCTTTGAAGGAACACGTGCGCCGCGAAATTTCCGCGATTGCGGTGCCCGAGCATGTGCTGGTCTCGCCCGGTTTGCCCAAGACGCGCTCCGGCAAAATCATGCGCCGCATCTTGCGCAAGATCGCCGAAGGCGAATACGGCGACATGGGCAACACGACCACGCTGACCGATCCCGCCGTCGTCGAGCAACTGATCGAGGCGCACAAGAAACTGTCAAGCTAACTTCCCTCGGCGCATTCCGCGCAAGGAGGCCACGAACATGTCAACGCGAATTCTATCTGTATTCAATCTTTTGAAGCGGGTGGGGTTCGCGGTTTTGTTGTTGGGGGGTGCGGTCCTTGCGCAGCCGCTGCCTGATGTGATCTGGGACCGCTCGGGTAACGCCAACACGGGGCAGGCCCTCCAGTGGTTTGAAGAGATGGGAGTGACCAAACTGATCGTCTTCTACGGCCCGGATATGGATTACGACCAACGCCTCGCCGGCACGTCGTTCAAAGTCATCAATGACTTCATGCATACGCAGACGTTGCACGAGGGTACTTCTCTGAAATGGTCGGTCAAGATGTTATCTTCGACAGGAGTTCTCACATGCGAAGCTTGATTCTTGCAATCCTGCTAACCTGCACAGTTTCGCATGCCCAAGACGTGGTTTGGGTGCGGAACGGAGAGAATGCTGATTCACATTTCGGCGCAGGTCTTTACTCAGTAGGTGATCAGAACGATGATGGTTTCGCGGATTGGGCAGTGGCTTCGGTTGATGGCTTCTATTTCTTTCAGGGAGGTGATCCGCCCTCGCAAACCCCATACTTAACACTTCGGTCGCGCCAAAACCCAACGCAAGTCATGCACAATAATCGAAGCATTGGCGACATAAATGGAGACGGATATGAAGATTGGTGGATTTTCTACTGGGAGCCGGGAAGTGACAGTGTTGCACTAGAACTTTATGGTGGCGGTCCGAACGCAGATACGATTCCTGAGCAGGTTATCCACCTAGACTATGATTCCGGAGACGATTTTGGTGATCGCATTGGAGACCACAATGGGGATGGGTATGATGATTATTACTATTATCGGCGAGCAACAGATGTCTCAACTTTTTATCTTGGATGTGCAAACTGGGATTCCCTTCCCGATTTTATGAACCAGGGGCAACCTATAGGATCGAGAAACAGCATTCCGAGCTATGGAGTTTTTGGCGATTTTAACGGCGATGGATTTGATGATTACTTGACGGGTACAGCACCGCCAAACGAACATACATACGTTTTTTATGGGAGCACGACACCGGATACGATTCCCGACATTGATTGGATTGGCAATTATGACATCCCTGCCACATTATCTGCCGACGTCAATAACGACGGAGCGGCCGATTTGATAGTAACACGTACGCAGGCCTTGGATGTGCATTTAGGCGGTGCCTCTCCCTCACCGACTCCAACTTTTGTACTAAGCTGGCCGGATTGCCCAGACGGTTCTTCAAATTATGTCTATTCGGCAGGCGATTACAATCGGGACGGTTATGAAGATTTTGTGGGAATATCCGAAGGGTGCGCGAATGGTTTCGGAGCATTGCAATTATATCTTGGCGGTCCATGGCTAAATCCTGATCCTGTGCTTCGCATTGAAGGCGTCAGTTTGCCGCCCTTTGATGAAGTTCCGGTTTGGCGCGCGGTTGGTCTTGGTGACGTGAACGGCGACGGAATTGAGGACCTTGCGATTGGGTGTCAAGGTAATGTCTTGGATGGCCGACGCGGAAGAGTGGTGATTTTATCAGGTGATACGACCTACCATGTACCCATCGGCAACACCGACCCATTTCTCCCCGAGGAGATTCCTCTCGCTGCTTACCCCAACCCCTTCAACCCGACCACAACTCTGTCCTTCACGCTGCCGCGCAGTGCTGTGGTGGCGCTGACGATTCGCAATGTGTTGGGGCAAGAGGTTGAGAGCGTGAACATAGGAAGAATGAGCGCAGGCGAGCACCGCTACGCCGTGAACGCCGAGCGCTGGGCCTCGGGAATCTACTTCGCAACACTCAACATTGCCGCACAGACGCACACGACAAAACTGCTCCTAATCCGATGAGAACGACCTCATATCTCTGGGCGCTGGCACTCTTCCTGTTGATGGCGTCCGCGTTGCTCGCGCAACCATGGGCGACCGGGTTGCGGATTGCGCGTTCGACGGACGGTACGCAGTTCGACCAGCCGCGCCCGTTTCAGGATTCGTGCGGCGTACCGTCGGCAGTGCAGTGGCACGGTGATACCATTGTATGCGTTTTTCAATGGGCCCGCGCCCCCGAAGGCTCGCCGACGTGGGATCGCGTCGCTGTGAAATTCTCCGACGACGGCGGCGAAGCCTGGACCGAACCGGTGCCCGTGAACTTTACAGGATTCCCCGACGGTTTTCAGCGCCCCTTTGATCCGACTTTGACTGTATTGAGCGACAACTCCCTGCGCATGTATTTTAGCGGCAGCCTGATCATGCCCCCGCCCGGTCAGGATTCTCTAATCAACACCTACTCTGCGCATTCAACCGACGGGCTGACATTCACCTATGAACCCGGCGCGCGCGTGGATCATCCGACGCAGCGCGTGATTGATCCCGCCGTCGCCTTTTTCGACAACGCGTGGCATTACGAGTCGCCCATCGGTGCGCCGCAAGATGGCGCATTTCATTTCATCTCACCGGACGGCCTCACGTTCACGCAAGTACCCAACATCCCGTCCGATCCGGGCCACAATTGGACAGGTAACTATCTCGTGGACAGCGACAGCGAACTGCGCTTCTACGGCACCGGCCCGCAGATGTGGTACAAGAGTTCAGCCAACGGCGGCGAGTGGGGTGGTTACGTGAGCTGCGGCATTCCCGGCGCGGATCCGACCGTCGTGAAACTCGGCATCGGCCGCTACATCGCCATCTTCGTTGGCCCACTCCTGACCGACTCAGAAGAGCTGCCAATCATCCCGCAAGATTTCTCGCTTTCCGTTTTTCCCAATCCCTTCAATGCTTCGACGCGCATCTCGCTCGCATTGCCCCCGCACATTCACTCCGCCGACCTGCGCATACACAATCTGCTCGGCCAGGAGCTTCTGCGAGAAGAACTGAGCGCAACAAACGGCCAAGCGGAAATGACTTTCGATGGCGCGCCCCTCACAACCGGCATCTACCTCATCTCCGCCACCGCCGGCGATCATATCAAGACAGCGAAAATTCTGCTGCTGAAGTAAGAAAAAAAGCGGCTTGACGCCGCTCTTGTGAAATTCCCCGGACCACGCCTCGGCGTGGTCTGTTGCGTTTTGGCAACCTACTAAATCTACTTACCATATTGCGAAATCGCTTAGAGGGGTCTATATTGTCTTAAATAGTGGTGAAGAACCGTGCAGAATCGTGAACCTCCGCGAAAGGTGCTGTGGCATGCGGTATATAGTCTTGTTTGTACTGTGGATAAGTTCAGCCTTCGGCCAGGCCCCGGGGATTGACTGGCAGAGTCAATCCGTCCTCGGCTCAACCTTTGAAGCCCTGAGTTTGCGCGAGGACGGCCTCGGGGGAGTCGTGGCCGCCGGATTCACGGACGTGAATTTTGATTACGATGTCGTGGTCCAGAATTATTCGTCGAGCGGGGCGATCAACTGGACGACTCAAATCGCGACAGCCGAAGACCAGCAGGGCACCGGCATCACCCACCGCATCGGCGGGTACGCGGTGTGCGGCACCAGTAGCCTGTTCGGCGGGCAATCAGACATCGTGCTGCATCTCCTGAGCAACTCAGGCGTGCTGACGAACACGTTCTTCTACGGCAATTCGGACAACGAGAGTGCCGACGATATTCAGATGACTGCTGACTTCGGCTTCGTGATGTGCGGCTTCGCGGAGCGCGCCACGAGCGGCCGGGATTTTCACGTGGTCAAGACGGATTTTTCCGGCGCGCTGCAATGGGCGCGCGACTACGGCGGCCCCGCAGACGATGCGGCGCACGCGATTCTGCAAACACCGGACAACGGCTACATCGTAGTGGGTGAGACGCAGAGCTTCGGCTCAGGCGGCAGCGACATGTGGATTTTGCGGCTCGATGCGAACGGCGATTCGCTCTGGTCGTGGGCGCTGATGTCCGCGGATGAGGAAGCCGCGAACGGCGTGGCGCTGACGAACGACGGTGGGTTCGTGGTGGCAGGTTACACGTTTGATTTTGTGAATCAAGACGTGCTGTTGGTCAAGATTGCCTCCAACGGCGCGTTCCAATGGAGCGCCGAATTTGACAACGGCGGCTTCGATGTGGCCTACGATGTGGACGCTTGTTCCGACGGCGGATTGGTCGTGTGCGGCCGGTCGGATGCGAGCGGATTTGACGACCAAGTGGTGTGGAAGTTCGACGAAATCGGCCAGCACTACTGGACGGTGACGACAGGCGGCGCCTCGGGGGACAACGCCTTTGAAGTGCGGCAACTGACTTCGGGCGGCTACATCTACTGCGGCTATGTGGCGAATCCTGTGGCCGAGCGCATCGAGTGGAGCGTGGTCAAGCTTTTGAATGATCCGCCGCTCGACGGGCCGTTGCCGGTGGAGCTACTCGACTTTTCGGCGCATGCATTGACAAACGGCATTCGCCTGGATTGGGAGACGGCCAGCGAAACGCATGTGGAGCGGTTCGAACTGACGCGCAATTTGAATGGTGAGAATGAACTGGTGGGAACGCTTGCCGCGCGTGGAAGCGAGCAGAGCGGGGCGCGCTATCAGTTTGTGGATGAGCAGGCACTCAGTGGAGTGCGCTACGCTTATTTGCTGACGGCGGTGGATTTGAACGGGGCGCGTGAAGAACTGCGAACGGTGGAAGGCTCATGGAGTGCAACGGCTGCGTTGCCGACTGAGTTCACGATGAGTGCTTATCCGAATCCGTTCAATCCTTCTACGACGATTGAATTCACTTTGCCGGAAGCGGGTAACGTGACACTTTCGATTTGGGACAACACGGGCCGAATGGTAGAGTCGCGGGAATTTGCCGCGAACGCGGGAACGTCAAGTTATGAGTGGAATGCGGCGGGGCTTCCGTCAGGGGCGTATTTTGCGCGGGTGAATGCGGCGGGCGAGTTGCGGGTTGTGCAGCTCGTGCTGCTGAAGTAGGGGGCGGAAAAGTCTGAAGTATGAAATATGAAGTATGAAGTCAGACTTCAGAAACGGCGCGGCCATTGGGTCGCGCTGTTTTTTTTCGCCGGATGTCAGGCCGGAGGCCTGACCTAGGTGTGGCGCGGATGTCAGGCGGGAGGCCCGACCTGGGCAGGGGATAGGATGCCGCAATTTCGCGGGTGGTCGTCCAGTACAGTGGTCTTGTTTCCCCGCGGGTACTGAAGGGGCTTGCGTAGGACGATAGGTGGTTGCAGGTTGCTGTGGCTTCCGGGCGGGCTGTTTCGGTAGATCTTTGCCGATTGGCCGGGGCGGGGGCTTTTGCTGTTTGCAGTGTCTAATATACGACAGAATTTAGGAAAAGTCAAATCATGTGTGGTTATTATTAACAGATATTTGCGCATTTGGGCAAAAAATAGGGAGGCGGAAGGCCCCTATCCCCCGGCCCCTTCCCCCGCAAGCGGAGGAAGGGGTGGCAGAAAGGAGAGCCTGTTAGTTTGTCATCCTGAATGTAGGCTTGGCGAAGTGAAGGATCTTGGTGCTTGGTGGAATATGCGGAGAGTTTACGAGTAGCTTGGGAAGATCCTTCAGCGCGCGGAGCGCTTCAGGATGACAATGGGGCTACAATTGATTGCACCTGCCTGAGATTTTACCCCCCCTGGCCCCCCCAGAGGACTGGGGGGGAATGCGGCAGTCACCGCGCAAGAAATGAAAACCGTGCATGCTCTGCACGGTTTTCTTGATTTGGGTCTTTTTGCAAGAATATGATTATATTGTATTAAGTATTGTGGATTGGGGTGGCATGAGCGTTGCCATTGCACTCTCTTGAATGGGATATACTCCCCTTCGCCCGGGTCCCATGCCGGGTATGATCTGGAATGGCGGATAATCCTGCGCGGCACCAAGGGATGATCCACCCTCCCAAGTATGAGAGAGGCAGCCGGGGCCGTTCGATGACCATCGTCATTGCGCGCGGTCTTCTTCCCAGTCTCCCTGCATCTTTGTGACGACGCACTCCTCCTTGACTTTGCTTCGGGAGTCGTTCGGCCCGGCCTTTCTCACGCTTTTACATTTTGGACGATTTAGATTCGGATTCAGTTACCGAGGGCTTTTGCGCGGTTTCCTCTGCTCCTGCTTGCGGCCCCTGCACGGCTCACTCGCTTCTGCTTCCCGGTTCTCGGTGACTGAATCCGGATCTTGATTGTCATGAATCAGCCTGCCTCGCCTGATTCGAAAAACTTATTCACACCGCCCTCGCAGCGGTGTTTTTTGTTGGTATGCGTGTGGTCAAATCAATGGAGAATAGTTAATTATCAGAACGATGGCGCTTGCGGCATCTGGAGCTAAAGGGTTGACAATCCTAAAGCTGTTCGGTATATTAGAGGTTCGTAAGTCAGCTTAGCGGTACTCCGAGCGAATGTAACACATTTTTTCGGAGCGGTTTAGCGACATTCACGCGCCTCATAAATAGCCTGAAGTGAGGGTCACACGACAGGCTCATGCATTTTTTCCCTCCACATTGCGGTAGCCACCCGGGGTCGCCGTGATGCCATTCCAGCCTCTCAACAGACGCACAGCCTTAGGTTTGCCTGCATGCGAGAGTCTCGCATCCCCTTAGTCAAAGGAATACTGCCTTGTACGAAAAACTAACGCCGCCGGCGACCGGATCGAAGATTACGGTAGCCGAGGGTCGCTTGGTCGTTCCCAACGATCCCATTATCCCGTTTATTGAAGGTGATGGAACCGGCCCGGATATTTGGCGCGCCTCGCAGCGCGTGTTTGACGCCGCAGTAGAGAAAGCCTTTGGCGGCAAGAAGAAAGTCGTTTGGTTCGAGGTCTATGCCGGCGAGAAGTCGCTGACGGTTTATGGCGAGAACGTTTGGCTGCCCGAAGACACGCTGACGGCGATCAAGGAATATATCGTTGCGATTAAGGGCCCGTTGACGACTCCGGTGGGCGGTGGTATCCGGTCTTTGAACGTGACGCTGCGGCAGGTCTTGGATCTATATGCTTGCGTGCGTCCGGTGAGATGGTTTGAAGGCGTTCCCGCTCCGGTGAAAGAGCCGGGGAAATTGAATGTGATTATCTTCCGTGAGAACACGGAAGATGTTTATGCCGGTATCGAATGGAAGTCCGGCTCGGTTGAAGCGGCGCGGATTATTGAGTTCATCAAGGGGCTTGGTAAGAATATTCGCCACGACTCGGGAATTGGCATCAAGCCGATTTCCAAGTACGGCAGTGAGCGCATCATTCGCAAGGCGATTCAGTACGCGATTGACAAGGGCCGCAAGCAGGTGACGATGGTGCACAAGGGCAACATCATGAAGTTCACCGAAGGCGCGTTCCGTGAATGGGGATATGAACTGGCCGCGCGCGAGTTCGCGGACCAAGTGATTTCGGAAAAGGATTTGTGGGACAAGCACGACGGCAAGCTGCCCGCAGGGAAGGTGCTGCTGAATGACCGCATTGCCGATGCGATGTTCCAGCAGTTGCTGTTGCGCCCCGATGAATACGACGTTATCGCGACGCCGAATCTAAACGGCGACTATCTGAGCGACGCGTGTGCGGCGCAGGTGGGTGGTTTGGGATTGGCTCCGGGTGGCAACATCAGCGATGCTTACGCGGTGTTTGAAGCCACGCACGGGACGGCGCCGAAGTATGCGGATAAGGATGTCATCAACCCGGGTTCAGTAATTCTGTCCGGCGTGATGATGTTTGAATATCTTGGTTGGGACAATGTCGCGAAACTGATTGTCAAGGGTCTGGAAGGCGCGATTGCCAAGAAGCGCGTGACCTACGACCTTGAGCGGCAGATGGCCGGCGCAACGAAGCTCAAGACTTCGGAATTCGCGACAGAGATTATCGCGAATATGTAGGCAGCCAGCGTGGACGCTGGACCCAATGCGCTGAAGCGGGCGCAGGGCGTATTCGTTGTTGCCGGAAAAGATCCTTCAGCCCGCAGCGGGCTTCAGGATGACAAGGCGAGAAATTCAACGAGATGTTTTGGGGATTTTGCCCAGCAAGCTGGGCGCTACACAGATAGATTTTTTTTGGATTCCGCATGGGCGGAGTTCCTCACTTGCATAGACGAAACAAACCTCCCAAAAGTTGCATGACCTGCTTGTGCAGGGGTACAGCGAACGAGGATTATCACATGAAGCGTTGTCTGACCACAATTATTCACACACTGGCATTGCTGCTGCTGACATCGCTGGCGGTAGCCGGAACAGGCAAGATTACCGGTACGATATTGGATTCGGCTGGCGATCCGATATTCGGTGCCGCCGTGCAGGTACTGGAAACGAAGCAAGGTGCGGTGGCCGGCGTTGACGGCAACTACGTAATACTTGGTCTTCAGCCCGGTGTTTACACGGTGCGGATATCGAGCCTTAGTTTCGGCACCAAGGAGTTCCGCGAAGTCGAAGTGGGATCGGATCGAACCACGACGATCAACGCGACGCTGCTTGATGAGGCGATTCAAATCGGCGAAGTGGATATCATCACGACCAAGAAGAAGACCGTGCAGCTTGACGTCGCGGGTAAGGAAAACCGTCTGACAGGCGCGGAATTGCAGAACTACGGCGGTGGTCAGGTGGCCACAATCATTGCCAAGCAGCCGGGCTTCAAGGTTGACCCGGACGGTGGTTTGCACGTGCGCGGCGGCCGTGATTCGGAAGCGCGTTACGAAGTGGACGGTATTTCCAAGAACGACGCGCTCTACAACAGCTCGAAGCGTTTGATCAACACGAGCGCGTTGAACGTCGAGGAAATCGAAATTCTCACGGGTGGCGACGCTTCAACGGGCGGTTACCAGTCGGCGCTGATTCGTGTGACGACGCCCGAAGGTAAGATGAATGCCTACAACGGCACCATCGAATACCGCACGGACCGCGCGTTCCAGACCTACAGCTTTGACCAGGATCAGTACGACTACGCATTCAGCGGCCCGGTGCCGTTCGTGAAGGAACTCTTTAATCTGAAAGAGAACAAGCTGTCGTTCTTTACGTCGGGTACGGCCAAGCTCACGAACACCTATACGCCGTACGCGGTCAACCGTGACGCGAACGACTATCTTTCACTGGGCTTCGATATTCCCGAACGCCAGTCGAACGATTTCTCGACATTCTGGAAGCTGACCTACAAGCTGGATCCCAAGCGCAAGCTAAATTTCTCATACACGCGTGAACATTCGCTGTGGGACATCTATCCCGACGGCGAAGCGGCCATCGCGGGTGACTACGGCTGGCAGTATAAGTACGACGTCGGGAACCGCCCCTATGCGCGGAATATTCGTGACTCGTACAATTTGCAGTTCCAGCACAATGTGACGCAGAATACGTTCTATGAACTGTCGTTGTCGCGGTTCAAGACGGCGACCAAGGTTCAACCGCGCGGCAAGACGCCGGATGAGTTCACACTGGATGCGGATGTGGAAGATGCGCGTATCGCAACCTCGGGCGGCTTCGGCGGCGGCGGCGGCGGTGCGGACGTGAACAGCAACGGCATTCCCGACGGTTACCGCGACGCGAACGGCGACGGTGAGTACAACGGCGAAGGCGAAGGTTACGACGACGTCAACGAGAACGGGCGTTGGGACCGTGGCGAAGACTGGGTGGACCTGAACGGCAACGGCGTGTTTGATCAGGCCGAGCCGTGGGTGGACCGCGCCAATTCGCAAGGTCAGAACAATCCGGGCGTGTATGACCCGTGGGATCCGTATGTGGATCAGAATGGCAACGGTCGTTGGGACGCCGCTGAGCCGCAGTTGGCGGAACAAGATTGGAACGGCAATGGCACGTGGGACGGCGAACGCTTCCAGGACGCAAACGGCAACGGCCGCTATGACGGTTTCGGTGAAGGTTACGACGACCGCAACGGTGACGGTACGATTGACCGCAAGACGAATTTCGAGACGACCGAAGATACGGGCGAAGGCCTGCTCGACGGCGACTTTGTTTTTGATACGGGTGAACCGTTCATTGACTCGCCAGACGAAGACGGCGTGTTCAACGGCGAATATGACGCTGGCGAAGTGTTCCTCGACTTGCCGAGCGGCGCGCAGTTCGGGGGCCGCACGACTCCGACGCGTAACGGCCGCTACGATGGCCCGAACAACCAGGTAGATGATTACGAGTTGTTCACAATGCCGGCCAGCCTTTCGTATGGCATGGATCCGCGCCTTCCGGTGATTTACACGTGGGCGAATATTCTTGAGAATTTCCCCGCAGGCGAGCCGGAATGGCTGAACATGGGCTTCGACGAGAATTTCTATCCGCTCTATATGTACTACATCGAAGGCCGCTCGACGTGGATCAACCGCACGACGGATGATATGGCGCAGCCGGTGTTCGACTTCCAGAATTTCGAGCAGGATGCTGGCGAAACGTTCCATGATTACAATCAGAACGGCGTCTGGGATCCGCAGGCTGATGAATTCCTCAATCCCGGCCAGTGGGACGAGACGGCCTTTTGGCAGGATCGCCGGTCGGTGGAATATTCAAGCAAGTTTGACATCACGAGCCAGGTGAACAAGTTCCACGAATTGAAGTCGGGCTTTGAGCTGCGCTATCGTGATTTGCAGATGCAGTCCATTCAGAATCCTGATTTGCCGTATGACAATCCGGATTTTCCGCTGCCGGAAGGTTCGCCGTACGCGGGCCGCGGCGGTACGCGCGACTTCTATAACCACAAGCCGTGGGAAGGCGCCGCATATTTCCAGGACAAGATGGAATTTGAGGGATTGATTGTACGCGCGGGTTTGCGTTCGGACTTCATTGTTCAGGGTGACGGCCTGCTGCAGCAGTTCCAGAACCAGGTTGACCGTGGCCAGCCGGGCGCGTTGCTGGCTGAACGCGGCCGCTACGTGATTGCGCCGCGCCTTGGTATTTCGCATCCGATATCTTCGGCATCGAAGCTGTACTTCAACTACGGGCACTACTACCAGACGCCGTCGTTCCAGTATTTCTACCGCAGCGCGACGGCGAATATTTCGCCGAACACGGAAATCGGCAACCCGAACCTCGAATATGAGAAGACGGTATCGTATGAAGTCGGTGTGAGCACTGAGTTCACGGAGAACTGGGTGATTGACGTGGCGGGCTACTACCGCGACGTTTATAACCAGATCGGTACAGTTGAAGAGCGCATTGGGCCGCTGATTTTGAACCGCTACTTCAACCTTGGCTATGCGCGTGCGCGCGGCTTTGAGTTCTCAATTGACAAGAAGTTCTCAAGCATGTGGGCATTGACGGCCAACTACGACTTCTCGTTCGCTTACGGCAAGGAGTCGGCGGCGGCGGAAGGTCTCTTGGACCGTGTGAACGGTGTGCCGGAAAACCGCAATGAGCATCCGCTGAACTGGGACCGTACGCACAGCGTGTCGGCGTTCTTGACATTCATGGTGGCCAAGGATCAGCATCCGCGTTTGATGGGTCTCAAACTGCCGTCCAATTGGTTGACGACGGTTGAGTTCGCCTACGGCTCGGGCTATCCTTATACACCGTCCATTTACACGACGGGCATGCCGAGCAATTTGATTTTGGCAAATTCGGCCCGCCAGCCCGCGACTTCCACGACGGATGTGCGGTTTGACAAGTATTGGGAATTGAGCAAGGGTCTGAAGATCGCGACCGGCGTTGAGATTTTCAATTTGCTCAATCGTAAGAATGTCCAGGCGATTTATTCTGAGACGGGCAACGCTTATGACTCGTCCCACGAGCAGAATCAGAATGAGGCGGATGACGGCAATCTTGGCACGGACATTGACCACAATCCCCGCAACTACTCCCCGCCGCGGCAAGTACTGTTGCATTTGAAGCTGGATTTCTAAGCCGTCCCTGCGGTCCTGAAAGAAACGATTCTTTGGAGTAATACAACTCATGTTCGCAACTTTGCGCCGGATAGTACCGGCGATCTTTACCGCCGTGGTGGTTTTCTGGGGATGTTCGGATCCGGTGTCGAATCCTGTCGTTCCTCCCACGCCGTTCCGCGAAGGCACGCCGCTGACGTCACCGACTTCAAATGTGACGATTGGGCCGGCTCCGGCTGGTAAGCCGTGGCTAATTTCGGCAGACTACGTGATTCCGGAAGGTGTTACTGTCACGATTGAACCGGGCACGGAAATCATGGTGGCCGGACTCTACTGGATTGATGTTCAGGGAGTTTTGATTGCCGCCGGTACTCCGGACGCTCCGATTACGTTCACCAGCGCGAACACGGCTCCTGACCTTGGTCAGTGGCGCGGTATCAAACTGCATAATCCGAATGAAGGCTCGCACTTCGAGTACTGCATGTTCACGTACGGCGCGTATTTTGACACGGACACGCTGAGTGACCGCGGTCGTGACGCGCAGAATTACAAAGGCATGCTGGCAGTCAACAACAGCAGCCCGACAGTCAAGCATTGTATCATCACGCAGAACCAGAACAACGCGATTTTTGTGACGCATGGCAATAGCCGTCCGACGGTCGAGTATTGCGTGCTGACGCGCAACGACGCATCCGGTGTGCGTGCCGATTCAAGCGTGTTCACGGAACAGTTGAGCATTTCCTACAACTGCATCGCTGACAACAGCGCGCCGGGATTCATTCTGACGAACGACAACGTGGACACGGTGTCGGGCGAGCGGCGCATATTTGGCGACCCGACGACGATTAACATCAATTTGGATTCATGCGATTCGCATTACAATATTGACCAGCTCCCGCTGTTCGTGGATCCACGTGAAAACGAGTTGACCATTCTTGCGGACTACAGTTTGCAGTCGTGCTCGCCGTGCGTGGATGCGGGTCCGGTCGGCGAAGATGCCGATGCCGACGGTACGCGGGCCGATATGGGCGCGGTGTATTACCGTCAGTCGGCGGGCGAATTGCGTGGGCGTTTGGAAGGCAATCTGGATGCGGGTACATACCGCATGTCGTGCGACGTGGTGATTCCTCCGGGGATCACGGTGACGATGAACGCGGGTGCGCGCATTGAGGCGACTGGTTTGTTCCGCTTTGAAGTTTATGGCCGTTTGATTGTAGATGGAACGGCGACGCGGCCTGTGGAAATCTGTCCGTGTTTGATCGAAGGTCAAGACGTGATGGGCGGCATGGTGTTCTTCGAGCGCGGCGACGAGCCGTCGGTGGTGCGCCATCTGGTGATGCAGGGCTACAATGAAATCGTGGTCAACAAGCCGGGGATCCGGTTTGAGAATTGCGAATTCACGGGTGGTTTCTTGAGCGGCGTAGAAGTGGCGACGGGCACGCTGGCGCCGGAGTCGGCGGTGGTGTTTGACCATTGCGACTTTGGCAATGTTGGAGCCTATGCGATTGGCGCTTCGGCATCATCGGCGAAGATTGCCAATTGCTGGATCAACGGCTCGCGTGGCCGCGGTATTGAACTCGATTCCGTGGGAACGAGTGTTGAGATCACCAATTCAGTCATGGAAGCATGCTCGGCGACGGCGATTTACATGCAGAATTTCAGTGATCCGCGCATCGTGAACAACACGATTTCGGAATGCGGATATTACGGAATCCATATGAACGGCAACTGCGAGCCGGTGTTGTTCAACAATATCGTGGTGAACGCTGGACGTTTTGGCGTGTTCGCGCAGTTCTCCTCGACTCCATTTGTGGATTACAATGACGTGTGGAACAACGGTCTGCGTGACGCGACACCGGAGAACTACTCGCCTCCTACGCTCGACATGGGTGACGGCATCAGCGCGGCTCCGCAGTTCAGTGACACTCTCTTTCACCTGTTGGGTGGTTCGCCTTGTGTGAATGCCGGTCATCCGGATTCGCAGTACAATGACACCGACGGCTCGCGCAACGACATGGGCGCGTGGGGTGGGCCGGGCGGGAGCTCGGTTGGCCGTGGATTGCGCCATCAGTTGTTGGTGCATCGCTAAACAATTTGAATAACAGAACGCGGCGGTTCGCTCCGCCTGCCTGCCTTTTATACTCGAGGTTCTCGCACATGCGCAGGAATACCTACACATTTTTCTGGTCGGCCTTGTTCATGCTGGCGTTTGTCGTTCCGGCGGTGATGGCCAAGAACGCGCCGTATTCAGGCGGTGACGTTCGCGGTCCGATTCGCGGGCGATTGGACGTTTCCAATCCTTCGGATGGGAACCGCGTCCACAATGCCGGTAAGATGTGGATGAACATCACGAATTACGGCTATTTTGGTAACGACGGCCCGGCGCAGAGTAGCGCTTTGGACGATCCCTGTCCTCCGGGGCAGTGGGCGCCGCAGTGCGAATACCCCGGCGGTTCGGACCAGCAGTATCTGTTCCAGGGCGGTCTCTGGGTCGGCGCGTTGATTGAAGAAGACGGCTTCTTCACCACGCGCGTGTCGGTCGGTACCGACGGCTGGCAGAACCCGTCCATCAACGAGTTTCACGCACCGGAAGTCGGCATGCCCGGCGCCGGCATTGAAGAGCGTTCGATCCGTCCCGGCTATACGAACTGCTTCGGCGAAATTGTCTATCACCCGAACGCGGTGTCGGATCAGGATTTCGTGTGCTCGATGGCTGATACGCTGACGGATCCACTGTTTGTGGAAGATGATCCGGTGGACGGCCGCCATAAACCGCTGGGCATCAAGATTACGCAGAAGTCGTATTCCTTCAGCCAGGCGTTCGCGGAAGACTTCATTATCATTGACTACGAAATCGAGAATATCGCCTCGAACTTCCTCAAGAACGTTTATGTTGGATTGTACGTGGATGCTGACTGCGGCGTTGCCAATGACAACAACGAGCACACGGATGACATTTGCGGGTTCGTGCGTGAAGTTGATGAGTACACCGCGCAAGGTGATACGAACAGGATTCGCATTGACGTGGCGTGGATTGCCGACAACGACGGCCGTCCGGATCAGTCTAACTCAGGCCCTTTCACTATTCCGCACGTGACGGGTACGCGCGTCATTCGCGCTCCGAATCCGCGTTTGTTTACGTCGTTCAACTGGTACAATCCCAATGGCACCGTGGGGCTTGACTACGGACCGACGTGGGCGGCCTATGCCGACCGGGATAGTATGGGCATGGGCTGGACGGCGGATTACGGAACGCCGGTGGGCGACGCGCATAAGTACCAGCTCATGGGCAACTGTGAATTCGACTTCTGGCAGACTTCGGTGGACGAGTTGCGCGCGGGTTTGGTGCCCGCCGATACGAACTGCTACGGCCAGGGAAACGCTCAGACTTGGTCGCAGTTGGGTCTCGTGGATGACGCCGCAGCCATAGATATTGCAAACGGATTTGACACGCGTTATTTGCTGTCGTGGGGCCCGTTGGGCATATATGACTTTACGGACGGCGCGGGCAACCGTATCTACCGTTTGAATCCGGGTGAGCGTTTCAAGATGACCATCGCCTATGTTGGTGGTGAGTATTTCCACAATCCCAACGACCCGCAGGTCGTACCAGGGACTGTTGACACGTCTAAGTTTGACTTTGCCGATCTGAAGGATAACGCGCGATGGGCTAAGGACGTCTATGACAACCGCATGTTCGACACGCCGATCTTCGACTGGGGCTTCGACGGGGACGAGGCGGTTAATGATGCTGACGGTTCACAGGGTGACGGATTCCTTGATACCGGTGACGGCTGGTACGGCGAAGACGTCGGTCAAGACGGTCTGTACGGCGTGATTCCCGTCGGTGTGGACAGTATCCCCATTACGTACTTCAAAGGTGCGAGTTCATTGGGTTCGGCTACGGCTGAGATTTTTGTCGGTTGGTACAAGGGACCCGACGCTGGCGAGCGCAACGGCCGGATTGACACTGTGCTGAATAATGCCACCCTGCAGGGCCGTACTCCGTTCCCGGTCGTTGTTGAAGACGACATTGTTCCGCCGGATTTGGTTTATGCATTCAATGTCAATCACCCGCTTGAACTTGGGCCGTGGGATATGGGCTGGATGTCTGGCAACGGAATCTTGGATTTCGGCGATGGTATTCCCGACTTCACGGGTCCGCCGCCGCCGCCGATTCCGGCACTGTTGGCTTGCGTGCCGAATACCAGCAACGCGGGACAGCATAGCGGTGGTATCGTGCGCATTCCGGCTCCGGGTAATTGCTACACCGGTGGTTTGGGCTACGAGTTGAGCGAGAACCAGGTGGTGCTGCGCTGGTCGAAGAGTTCATCGGAGAGCGAATTCTACCGCGATCCGTTTAGCCGTCAGCAGGACTTTGAAGGCTACCGCATTCATGTCGCGACGGTCAATCAGGAAAACAACTTTGAGTTGGTCGCACAATACGACAAGATTGACTTTGCGTATTTTGCCGACGGCACGGACTCGATGATGACCGTGCCGGTGGATCAAGCGGGCCGCGATACGCTGCCGAACGACACGACGATTATCGGCGTGCACGGCACGCTGCAGCCGGTCGGCCCGAACACCGGATTCGGTGATTTGGCGAGCGCTTACGGCGATACGATTTATGAGTACCGGATTCCGGCCGCGAAGTTGGCTCCGCGTTATTACGCGGTGACAGCGTTCGACTACGGCGATCCGAAGTCTGGTTTGACGTCGCTGACGACGCGCGCCACGGCCAATGCGGTGCTGTTGGCTCCGGCGGGTTCAGCCAAGCGTGAAGTTTCGGTGGTTCCGAATCCATACCGCGCCTATCAGGACTACACGGCGGATTACCGCGGCCAGTCGTGGGAAAACCAGAACGACGGCACGACGGATTTCTATCCGCAGGTGGACCGCCGTATTGAGTTCATGAATCTGCCCGAGCGCGGATTGATCCGCATCTTTACGACGGCGGGCGATTTGGTGCAGGTGATCGCGCACAACATGGACGGCGACCGCAGTTCGTGGGCGAGTTTGAATTCGGAAAAGTGGGATTTGAATTCGCGCAACAACCAGCAGGTTGTGGCCGGACTCTATCTGTTCAGCGTCGAAGACATGTCGGATCATTCGATCTCGACAGGCAAGTTTGTGATTATCCGTTAACCTTTAGATACGAATCGTGCTACAGCGACGGAAGGAAGTGCACATGAAGCGTTGGCGTCACCTCGGACTGCTATTGGCCTTGCTGCTGGCACCCGCGATGGTGTGGGCACAAGCAAAGGTCGGCACCGCCGGCGTACAGTTTTTGAAAATCAGCCCGTCATGCCGCGCAGTCGGTATGGGCGAGGCGTATGTCTCCGTGGCCACAGATGCCAGCGCGATCTGGCACAATCCGGGTGCCTTGGCGCGCCTGAAGAAGCCGGAGGCGATTGTCAGTTGGATTGACTATGTCGCGGGCGTGCAATATGGCTACCTCGGCATGGCTCACCCGATTGAAAAGTGGGACGGCACGTTTGCCGGCTCGGTCAGCTATCTGTCCACGGACGAGATGAAGGAAACGACTCCGGAGCGTCCTGACGGCACGGGCCGTACGTTCACGGCGGCGGATCTGGCGATCGGCGCGTCGTACAGCCAGATGCTGACGGATAAGTTCTCCGTGGGCGGCACGCTGAAGATTGTCAGCGAGATGCTGGCGGACGAATCAGCGACGGGCTGGGCGGCGGACATCGGCACGTTCTACGACACGGGTTGGAAGAGTGTGCGCTTGGCGATGCTCACGTCGAACTTCGGACCGGACATGAAGTTTGTCAACGAAGAATTTCCGCTGCCGATGAACTTCACGTTCGGCGCTTCGATGTACGTGTGGAACACTAACGACCGCGATTGGTGGAACGGCATGGACTCGCTCGGCACGCACTCGCTGCTGGCCGCGGTGTCGTGGTCGCATCCCAACGACAATCTCGAAGTCTATAATCTTGGCCTTGAGTACGCCTACATGAACACGTTGTTCGTGCGGTTCGGCAAGAAGGTCAACGGTTGGACGCGCGCGTCGTGGGACGAATACCGCGAAGACATCAATGCGGGCCGTGACGCCAGCGGCAACAATCCGTTTTATGAATATCCGCTGTTCAGCCGTAACGGCACGTTTTTCGGCAACGGCGCGACGATGGGCGCGGGTTTGAATCTGCCCAAGGCCGGTCTGACGATGGACTACGCCTTCACGGGCATCTCGTTCCTTGAGAACATTCACCGGTTCTCGCTTGGCTATCGCTTCAAGAAGAACCTGCTGTAATCTCCGGAGAGTCCCATGCAACGAATGAATGCAACAATATTGTGCGCCGTAATCGTGTTCGCCGCGTTGGCGGGCTGTGATCGTTACAAAGACGACACTCCGAGCACGAATCAATTACCGACGGTGCGTTTTGTCAATACGCCGGAAGACAGCACGCAGTTTTCTTATGCCCCGATTGTGCATTGGCAGGGTTATGACCCGGACGGCTTTGTCGTAGGTTTTGACGCGATTCTGACGTCAGACCCTGTGGCAATTGAAGCTTTTCGCGCCGGGGACGCAGAATTTGCGGACTTCATTAACTCTTTGCCCAGCAACGCCTGGTCGTTCACCGAATCATCGCGTGCGCAAGTCTATCTTCTGACAGAGGTCGGCGAGATCAGCGAAAGCATGCTCATTTTGCGTTCGGTTGACAACGAAGACGCGCGTTCTCCTGTCGCGGTGCGCACGTTCTTCCGTACGAATCAGGCGCCGAATACGCCGAAGCTGCGCTGGTCGAACTCGGCGAGCACGGACTATCTGGAACACATCGCGATTCCCGATACGCAGTTGGTGGCCGACACGATCACGATTACGTACGCTGGTGTGCGCATTTTGTGGCAGGGCAGCGATCCGGATTCGCGTTCGACGAACATCATTCCGCTTCAGTTCAGCTATGCGCTCGTCAATGAGTTGGGAGATTCGATTGCGTTGCCGGTGCGGAACGACAGCAACCAAGTGATTGGCTATCACGAAGGTTGGAGCGCCTGGGGCGGAGAGACGCAGATTGCCATATACCGTCTCGAAACGGGAAATTACACATTTTATGTGCGCGTGCGCGACGACGGATTCACCGAGTCCGACTCGGCCGGTAGCGCGACGTTCACGGTTGTGAGGCCGACTCTCGCGGGACAGTTGCTCGTGATTGAAGAAAACCGCGCGCTGTCGGGTCCCGATGCGCAACGTGGTGGTATTCATCCCGACACTCTGAAAAAGTACTACGTTGGCGAAGATGGTCACAGCGGCGTCCTTGCAGATGCGGTGGATATTGCCAATCAACTCGCACCGTTTGCTCAACGTCCCGGATTACCGCCGATCCGCACGTTCTCGATGGACAGCATCGTTTGGTTTGACAACCGCACGGGTGCGACGCTTTCATACAACTTCGTCAGTCAGTTCGCGGCGGTGTGGGTTATCAATGACGACAACATTCAGCTTGAACGCAATGCAATTCAAGCCGCAACCTATAACAAGGTATTGTCCGACTACATGGATGTCGGCGGCAATGTAATGTTGACAGGTCGGCGCATTTTCAACAAGTCGAACGGCCTAACGGCCGGTAATAGCGCGACGAATCTCTATTTGCGCGACTATTTCAACGTCTATACGACGCGGCCCAAGGCAATCTTCGGCGCTAACGCGGTATCTTCGGGTATTGACGACTTCGGCGGCGCGGTGGCAGGCGACCCGCAGTATCCTGACTTGAATCTGAACACGAATATCATCAGCAAACTGCGCTTCCTGCAGGATTCAGTTTCGTGCCCGCCGGAAATTGAGTATTTGGGCCGTTCAAACTCGCAGCAGAGTTTTGACTACGCGATCACTCTGTACAACTACCGTTCGTGCACGAGTGACACGAACTTGTACCCGAGCTTCATTGAGAATTTCGACTGCGCGGTGGATTCGGAATTGACCACGCTGACGGAAGTGGCCTTGATCCCGGCCGACTCGTCGCTGCCGCTGTTATCAGTGGTTTCGATTTACAATGTGACGCGGAACTCACACGCTGATGTCCGCGAGGTTCGCAACATCAGCGCGAACTTGCTGCTGCCGAGCTGGCGCATTTTCGCTTCGACGCGCGCCGAAGACGGCCGTTGGTCAACTTCTGACGTGCTTGAGGTGAGCTACCGTTTCATTCCGCTGTCAGCGGATCATGACGAACCTGTGGCTTTGAATTTTGTTAAGTACGACGGCAACATTGAGATCGAAATTGACGGTGAGCAGATTCGGACGCGCATCACGGCGACGCCGCGCTTCCGCAGTGCGTTCTTCTCGTTCCCGTTGGCGTATATGGCGAATGACCTGTACACACACCCGATTCTCGGTCCGGTTCCAGCGGTGAGTCTGGTGATTGCCAACGAGTTGTTGTTCTTCAACCAGAACATAGACATCGAGTTCAACTAAGCATTGGCGACCTTTCGCCCAACAATAGAAGGCCGCGGGCAGGAAATGACCGCGGCCTTTTTTGCTCCCTATGAATAGATTCACAATATCTCCCGGCACAGCGTTAGTCGTTTGGTCGCTCTTGCTGCTCTTGGCGGCCGCGCTGTTTCCTGTCGGCTACTGGACGATTGACGATTGCGTGAAAGCAATTTCAGCCACGCGCGGCGACGGCGCTTTGCACACGACGATTGCGGATGGTGAATTGCGCTCACGGCTTTCTGATCCGGCAGGTTTCGCGCCGTTGGCACCGCCGTTCGCGGAACGCATCGAAGATGGCTATGCGCCCGGCTTCACTCCCGGCGCGCGGTTGTTGGCACGCGTAGAGAATATTGCCGGGTGGCGCGGCATGTTGATTGTCAACGCAGTGATTGCTGTCGGCGTAGGTTGGCTATTGTACTCGGCGGGATTGACATGGGGGTTCCTGCTGCTGCCGTTGACGTTCTACGGCCTTGTGCCGTGGGAACATGGTTTGGCTCTGCTACTCTCGTTGCCGCTGCTATTTGCGGGATTTGTGCATGAACGCGATAGCAGTTCTGGAATTGTCTTTACAGCGGGAGCATTGGCGGCCTTGGCGGTGCTGTTCCGGCTCGAACATGTTCTGCTTTTGGTCGCGGGGTTGATCGGGCTGTTGGTGAACCGTCGTTACCGCGATTTTCTCTTCAGTGGTGTTGGCGCGTTGGTGGTGTGCGCGATATTGTGGGGATTCGTTGGATCGGACACGCTGCTGCATACATGGCGGTTGAACGAACAGGCCGCAGCAGGTGCGGGCTTGGCCTTGGAACTCTATCAAACGGTGATCGCACTCGGGCCGAACGTGTTGTTCACGGCAGCCGCATTGGCAATGCTGCTGTTTTCGCTGTGGCAGATTGACCGGCGCGGTGTTTCGCGTCCGCTGCTCGTCATTGCTTCGCTGGGTGTGGCGCTCTTTGCAGTCTATCTTGTACGCGTGCTGTGGACGGGGCCGTACGGACTGCTGACACTGATTAATCTCGGCTCGTTTGCGTTTGCGCTGCCGTGGGTCTTGTGGGCAATGCTTAAGGCTGATTTCTGGAAAGAAAAAGCGGCGGTGTTGGCCGTCGCTCTATTGGGGATAGGTATTTTCACGCTGCCGCAAGCGCAGGGTGTGCATTGGGGGCCGCGGTTGTTGTTGTTCACGGTGCCGCTGTTCTTAATCGCACTCTATCGCGCCGGACTGGAGCGCCGGATGTCTTTCAGTGCGCTTCTGTTCATCATGCTGGTACAGGCCTTAAGCGGCGCGGGAATGGTCTATGCGCGTTACACGGAATCGTGGCAGCATATTGATCGGCTCGAAGGTCACACGGGATCACCACTTATCACAACTACTCGCGCCCATGCCGCTGATCTTGCTCCGCTGTGGAAAAATTCCGAGTTCTTCGTAGCTTCGACACCGGAGGAACTCAAGGCGTTGTTGGTCGAGTTCTATTTGCAGCGCCAGGACAGCGCATGGCTGCATTTGCCGATTGGCGACAGTCTGTTCATTCAAACTTTTCCCGACAACAAACCGGTGTGGCCGCACCGCATGACGATTGTCAATAGCGGGAATCTCTACAAGACGCAGTGGCGGCTTTATCAATTGGTGATGAACCGCGCCGATCCTGCGTGGGTGCCGCTGTTGGAGGATGCAGCCGGTCGGGCGATGCTTTCCGGTAAGCATAAGCTTGCGCTATTTTTGCAGGATGACGTGGTGACGCTGACTCCGGAGCGCGCGGCATCGTATTCAAACTTCGCGTTGATACTGGCGCGTGCGGGTAAATTGGACGAAGCGCGCACAGCAGTCACGCACGCGCTGGAGTTGGATTCTACTTTGACTGCGGCGCAGGAACTTGCCCGTCAGCTTGCATCTGGAATAGCTGCTGGCGCAAGTCCACAGACGGTTGATGATTCGGATCAATAGTTAGCGCGCGGTCGAGCGCTTCGGCAGCCTTTTGCGGGTCTCCGCTTTGGCCGTAAGCGATGGCAAGATTGTACAGCGCACTGACGGACGGCTTGGCCTCGGCGCTTTGGGTCAGCAGTTCGATAGCTTCGGCGGTTTTGAATTGCCGCAGTTTTTCTTTGCCGTCGTTGAAATACAGGCGCGCGAGATTTTCCCGCGCATCCATTTGCCCGTCGTCGGCGCGGCGCGAGTTTTGATAGGCTTCGATGGCTGCTGCGATGTCACCTTGTTTTTCCAGTGCGACGCCGTAGTTGTTCCAACCCTTGGCCGATTGCGGATAGTCGCGCACCAAGTTGCTCAGAATATTCAAAGCGCTGCCCGCATGTCCCAGCTTCTGCTCGACGAATGCAAGATTAAGTGTGGCCAACTCGCGCGAACCGGGATCACTTTGCGCGGATTGAAAACTTGCGCGGGCGGGTTCGAGTTGGTTTAGCGAAAGATAGGCGTTACCTTCCATGTAGCGGGCCGCGCCGATGTCCGGCTCGTGAGCGTCGTATGGATTGATGATGACGAATGCGAAGACAAGAAGCGCCAATGCACTTGAGGTGAGCTTTGTTTTGATCTGAAATTTTGGCCACGCTTCCGCTCCGATTCCTGCGAGGATGCACAGCCACGGGACGACGGGTAACCTGAAGCGCGCGGCGATAAAGAACATGACAACCGACGCGGCATAGGTCAAGACGAGTCCCCAGAGCAATTGACTCATGCTGCGCGACGCGCTCCAGAGTGCCAGTAGTGCAATCGGCAGTAACAGCGCAAAATTCAGCCGAATCAGGAACATCAGCCCCGGTGTCTTGCTGGCGAAGTAGGTCAGGTGTTTGTTATTTGAGGCCTCGAATTGGTTGAAAAACAGGACGGCCTTTCGTACCATTAACTGGATGGCCTCGCCCGGTTGGGAAATTTGGAAGGCGCGGCCCTTGTCGAAGTAGAAATCCGACAGGTCGCCGGGGGCCAGACGGTGTCCGGCTTCGGATTCGGCCATTTCTTGGGCCTGTTCCATTGTCCAGAAGCGGTCGGCGCCGGGCAGAATCGCGGAGACTCCATCGGCGGCAGGGTTGTTGCCTATCCAGTAGTTGACGCCGCCCTGTGTGGCGATTAGCACGGTTTCGTGGCCAATCACCAGGTTTGCCGACGCAATGGGCAAGATCGGCAAGGCCAGTCCGAGGAATGCGCTGGCCAGCCGGGGAAGCAATATGCGGCGCTCGGGCCAAAGTGCGAACACGAAAGCGGCCGGAGCGACCAGCAGGAAATTAGGCCGGGCCAGGGCAGCGAGGCCCCAGACGATACCGCAGAGGACGGCTTGCCGCCAGTCGGGGTTCTTTCTGAGTGCCAGGGTACTCCAAGCGGCGAGGACGGCCATCAGCAGTTCCAGACTGCTTGAGAGGATTTCCGCTCCGTAGAAGACGGCGATGCCGTTGACAGCCAACAGCCCTGCAGCGATGCGGGCGGGGACGTAGCCAAAGTGCTCGCGTGCCACGCGGTAGAGCAGGGCAATGGCCGCGAGTTGGAGGACAAGGTTGAGCATCCGTGCCGAGAGCAGGTCATTTTCGACCACGGCATAGACCAGACCGAGGAGCCACGGATAGAGCGGGGCGCGCCAGAGCGGCCACGGGCCGAGATCGCCTGTTGCAACGCGCTGCCCGGCCTCGTGGTACCAGAGCATATCCACGGCGGGTGCCCAGAACGTGGGGTTCAGTTGCGCCCAGTAGAGATGCCACAGCCGCAGCGCGAGGGCGGCGGTGAGAATCATCCAGAACCATTTGTCAGGAACGATTTTCAACATGACCGAATATAGCTATCTGTCGGCCCAGAATCCATTGGGCTCTACACATTTGAACCAGAAGGGGGTTCCAATGTCCCGCATGCTGTTGACTCTGCTCATCTGCCTGTCCGTCGCTCTGCCGTTACGCGCGGCCGAGCTTTCGCCGACGTTGCCAGACCTCTTGGCCGCGTCTGCGGCGACAGACAAGCTCTCGGTGCTTGTGTTTCTGGATCACCGCTTGACGATGGACGATGTCTATCCTGAAGCGAAGTCAAAACCCATGAGCGAACGCCGCCAGTACGTCGTGTCCGCGTTGAAGGAGCGTTTCGCGCAGATGAGTCCGGACGTGATGAGCTATTTGCGTGATGAAGAAAAACTTGGCAAGGTATCATTGCTTCGACCACTTTGGATCATCAACGCTGTTCGTGTCACGGCCTCACCGGAGGTGATCACGCGGCTGACCACAGAGTTTCCGGCGGTGCTCTATGTGACGCATGATCCAGTCTATGAAAACACACTTGATACGGGTTGGGGTGTTGCTGAATCCGGTGCTCCGCAAGTTTGGAGTCAATTTGGTGTGTCCGGCGAAGGTGTGATCATCGGGCATAAGGACTCGGGCATCAGTTTTCTAGGTTGCCCGCGCTTTGAAGGACGCATCTGGTTTAATGCCGGCGAAGATCTCAACGGCAATGGCACTCTCGATGCAGGCGAAGAGAACGGCGTGGATGATGACGGCAACGGATATGTGGACGATTTCTGGGGCTGGAATTTTGATGATGATGCGAACAATGTTCAGGACAATAACGGGCATGGCACGCGCACGGGCTCTGTCATCTGCTCAAATCCGGCCGTAGGTACTTGTGACACCGTGGCAATGGCACCGGGGGCAAAATTGATGGTGCTGTTGGGTTACAATACGCAGGGTGCGGTATTTGAGTCGAGCCAGTACGCGATTGAAAAGGGCGCGAACGTCATTTCGGCGAGCTTGAGTTTCAAGCAGAGCGAATGCGAAAGTCCGACGATTCGCGAGTGCCCGAACTATGTGGCACACCGTTGGACCAGTGAAATGGAATTGGCTGCCGGAATCATTCATGCGAATTCGACGGGCAATGACGGCACGTCAAATCCGCGCCCGCTCTCGGCCGCCGCCCCTTCCAATTGCCCGCCTCCGGCCATGACACCGTGGCATAGTCAACAGGGAGGGCTCAGCTCGATTGTGGCGGTTGCAGCGTACAACTCCAATGGCACGTTTGGCACATTCAGCGGCGTGGGTCCCTCAGCTTGGTCACGCACGGACATCTGTGTTAGTCCGCGCATGCCTTGGTGCGGTCCAGATGGAACGCCGAGCCAATATCCTGATGCGTTTGAAGATTATCCTTATGCCAACGGCAACCACGGACTTCTGAAGCCGGATATTACGTCGCCTTCTACTGTGGATGCTGTTTCAATAAGTTGTGGATGTTCGAGCATCAACGGCACCTCCGGTGCGACACCGCACGTGGGTGGTGCCTTGGCGCTGATCTACTCGGCGTTTCCGGGTATTACGCCGGAAGAAGCGTACTTGACGTTGGTCTATGGTGCGTTGGATGCCGGTGATGTCGGCCCGGATACGACATGGGGTTTTGGCAAGCTGCGCATTCACAACTCAATTGCGCAATTTGATGATACTCTGGGATCAGTGGCCGGAAACGTCTCAAGCAACGGTCAGCCGCTCGAGAATGTGCGCATCACCGTTGAGGGAGCGCAGCCTGTTTATACAACGTCCGGTGGAAACTACGAACTCTTTCTGCGCCCCGGTACGTACACAGGAGCGTTTGAGAAGTTCGGGTATCAATCGGTCTTTCGGAACATCGTCATCGTCGCCGGGCAGGTGGATGAGGGCAGTTTGACGCTTAATGCAGGTCAAGACGCGAGTGTGATCATCACGGTGCGCAATCTTTCCGGTGACGCGCTGCAGAATATTCTCGTACGCCATCCGCTCAGTGGGCTGGAAGTGTTGACCGATGCGCAGGGCAACGCGAGCTTCCCGAATTTCTTTGACGGGTTGCATGAATTCGTGTTTGCGGAGAATGACGAGCGCTATGCCATCACTCGTATCTCGCAAACCCTCAGCGCCGGACAGAATAACTTTGCCGCTGATTTGCCGAACAGCAGCTACATCGGCCCGACGGCCTCTGATGTCTATGGCTATCGTGCCTATGACGATTTGGATAATGTGGGTGTGGACTACGACTGGGTGGAATTGGCGGACGGCACAGGCACGAATCTCGGTCTTTCTGCCGACGCGTGCGTAGCGCGGACGCTGCCCTTCAATATGGGTTTCTATGGCCAGACCACGAACTCGATCATGGTCAGCGCCAACGGCCACATTGAAGTGAACTCGGCGTGCAGTAATGACTGGAGCCGCTGGCCGATTCCGCGTCCAGAAGCGCCGAACAGTTACATCGCGCCGATGTACCAGGATTACCGTCCCGAATTGGGCGGCGGTGTGTGGTACTATGAAGACGAGGCGAATCACCGCGTTGTGATTCAATGGGAAGACGTGCCGGAATATTTCAATAATGGCCGCGCGACATTCCAGGTGCACATCTACGATCCGCAGTTCAACGGCGACCAGCGCGGCAATAGCGTGATTGAGTTCCACTATGCCAACTACGAGGGCCGCATCGAAAGCGCGATTGGCATTGAAAACGCCGACGGCACGGACGGCTTGCAGTACGCGTTCCAACTGTTCTATGCGGATGGCGCCGCGCCGGTGCGCGCGGGCCGGGCGGTGCGGTTCACGACGGATGAGCTGGTAGATGCCGACGATGCGCCGGGTGCGGTGCCCTCGCAGTTCACGCTGTTGCAAAACTATCCGAATCCGTTCAATGCCACGACGACGTTCCGGTTCAGCGTGCCGTCGCAGAGCTATGTGGCGCTGAAGCTGTATGACATCACAGGCCGTCAGGTCACGACGCTGACACAAGGTCTGCGCGCGGCAGGTGCGCACGAGGTGAGATACGATGCCAGCGCTCTGGCGACGGGAATCTACTTCGCGCGACTTGAAGCGAACGGCAAGGCTGTGGGTGTGAACAAGGTGCTGTTGTTGAAATAGTCGAACCAGCAACTCGCCGCGGCGCGAATCACGCCGAGCCGGGTTAAGGCTGCCGCAACCCGGCCGGAATCTAAAGGACAAAGCAAAGCCCGCTGCCTCTCGTGCAGCGGGCTTTTGTTTGGGCGAGGCCGCGCTCGCGGGGCGGCTTACTCGATACTGATTTATGCCGAGAGTTTGAGGGCCAGCCGCTCCAGGGTGTCGCGGAGCTGGTCAAGCGCGAACGGCTTCTCCAGCAGGGCGTCGGGGCGGGGGTTGGCCATGTTCAAGGCGGCCTTGTAATGCACCCATCCGGTGATCAGAATAACCGGGATGTTTGGTTCATTTGCCTTGATGTCGCGCAAGAGCAGCAGACCGTTGCGGTTCGGCATATGAATATCCGAGATCACCACGGCGGGGTGCAGGCTCTGGAAGGCAGCCCAAGCTTGGTCGCCATCTTCGGCTTTTACGGCGGAATAGCCCAGTTCGTCGGCAAATTGGGCCAGCATTTCCAACATTTGGGGGTCGTCGTCCACGACGAGGCAGGTAGGTAGGTGCGTATTCACGTATGCAGTAGGGTTTAGTCTATTCCAAGGTACTGCAAGAACATGCGCAAACGATGTGCCCATAAATATGGATAAGTTCGGGGGGGTCTGGCTGAGAGGCATGGGTTCCTTAAAGTAAAGTGGGTGTCCTCCTCGTCAATAAGGTGGAGGAGAGGTGTAACACGAACCTAACACGGATGTTGCGTGTCCACTACGGGGCTGTGGATATGTTGACAAGTCGAGTATTTTCATGGTTTTCTCGACTTGCGTGGGCGGAAGTTAGAAGCGCCTTCGTGAAACTTTACACAAGGGTATCTCGTTCTAATTGTATGCTGGAACGGGGGTTTAGCGGGAGCTAAACCCTTGCAATTCCAAAGGAATGACTTGCTTTTCGGTTTAGATTGTTCTATATTTGCGCAAGTTCCGCAAAGGGAAATCAAGGAGACTAAGTACATGTATCTTCGCAAAACACTGTTTGTTGCCTTGCTGCTGGCGATCGTGATTCTGCCGGCGACGTCGCATGCTACGATTACGCGTGTGATGGGATTGGGCGGTGCCGAGTCGGTGTATATCGTCAAGGACGCCTACGGTTACAGCATCTGGCCGCAGTTGGTTCGCCACTATGGCATGCAGTCAGGCGCTGAGTTTTACGCTACGGGTGACGGCTACGACTTCCAGAAGGCTTACATCAACTATGATTTCGGCGAAGGCAAGTCGGTTCTGAGCTTTGCTTTGGACAAGCTGAACCACCGCAACTATGGCATGCTGGCGGACAATGAGCTGGCTGCTCTGGATGACATTGAAGGCGGTTACAACAAGCTGAACATCACCTACGGCCGTCCGATGGGTGAGGACATGCTGGTCGGTGCGGCTCTGCACTTCGCGGGCAAGTCGTACAAGGATGACAACGAAGTGGATAACTCCTACAGCGAAATCGGCTTGTTGCTCGGTTTGACGGCTGCTCAGGAGAAGTTGGACGTTTCGTTGGGCTTCCGCAGCGGCAGCTACACTTTGGAAAATGCCGGCGGCACGGTTGCCGAAGCGGATGGCGCGAGCGACATTATGCTTGCGGGCCGCTACTGGTACGAAGCCAATGAGAACTACACGATTATTCCGAGCCTTGCTCTGAACATGCACACCGACAATGCCAAGATTGGCACGGCGTCGCATGAGTACAGCTCTTCGATGTTCCGCCTCGGTGTCGGTAACAACTGGACCCCGAAGGAAGACATGCTGGCGATCGCTGAGTTCGGTCTGAAGAGCATGGGCGAGACGATGAAGCCGGACGGCGGCGAAGAAGCGACGGATTCGGAAATGTCCATCTTCTGGCGCCTCGGTATTGAGTCGGAAATTTTCTCGTGGATGAAGGCTCGTTTCGGCGCGCAGCGCGATTGGGTTGGTGCGACGTATGAATCCATGCCCGGCAAGCCGGAATGGTCCTCGAGCGTCACGACCACCTACCTCGGCACGACGGTTCACTGGAACCGCTTCCAGGCCGACTTGCTGGTGCACCCGGACTTCTTGGGCTATGGCCCGAATTTCGTGTCGGGTTACCAGGGCATGCTGTTCACGCGTGCTTCGGTCAAGATCAACTTCGACAAGATGTAAGTTAGACGCGCTTTTTGGCGTATGGCGGGCCGGTTCTATTGGAACCGGCCCGTTTTTTTTTGCGCACGCTCTTTGCTCCCTGCTTACCGATTAACCTCGGAGGAGCGGCTATGTCGCGCAACATGCTTGCAATCTGCCTGTTTCCGTTGCTGATTTTCTTCAGCGCGTGTGAACAGGATACGACGGAACCGAAAGACGGCAATCCGACGATAACGATTTTGACCCCCACGGACGACCAGATTACGGGCGTCGTGTCGGTTGAAGTATTCGGCCATGACATCGAGGGCGGTGGACTCGACCGCGTGGTGTATTTCGTCGAGGACGTGGCGATGTACACCGATCCGAATCCCAGCCCGAATAGTCCGTCGAGCGTGTGGGAATGGAACAGCGAGAGCATGGACGACGGTGAAATTGATTTGCGTGTGGTCGGTTATGACAACGTGGGGCGGTCAAGCGAAACAGAGCGCCGTTATCAAATCAACAACGCCGATGTCGCGACGGCGGTGATTCGTTCGGATCAATCCGGTTCGTTGACGACGCGTAAAGGCGCAGGGCTGCGTGTTCCATTAGGCGCGGTGCCGCTTGATGAAGAAGGCGATATTGCGACAATGGTATTTTCCGCGGCGCGAGACACTTCCGCGACGGCGCAACCACCTGCGGGACAGACGCGCGTGTCGAACTATTACCGCTTCACGCCCGGTGGATTTGTATTCAGATTCCCGGTGGAAGTGACGCTGCCGTTACTCGAGGACGTGGATGCTGCGGGGCACGAAGTAACGCTGTACCGCATCAATCCAACTTCGGGACAGCTCGAAAATTTTGCGGGCACGTATGATGAGATACTGGGAACGATTTCGGCGCAAACGTATGAGCTATCCACATGGTTCGCGGCGATGAACACAACTTCCGGTATAGATCAAGACGGTTGGGGCTGTATTCAAGTGGAAGCCAACGGCAGTGATTGGATGTCGCTGTGTGTGGAGAGCTATTTGTTAAGCAATCCAGCGGTGGATCAGCTTTTTATGCCGGAGCACGGTTTGAATATCGTCTATGGCAACAGTCAATTCGGCTGGGATGAAAATGGACGCTGGTATCTGCCGCAAGGGACATATCAGATTTGCATGCAGCGGCTGAACGATCAAGGGATGTGGATGCGGCAATCGCGGTCGGTAACGGTCAATACACCGGCGAATCGTTTGTGGGATGGCGGCGGGAGTTGTGCTGCAGAACTCAACGGTTTCATCACCGATGGTTCGATACCACAACCGGAAACGGGAACGTGCCCCTGTGTACCCGAAGCGAGTGTGCCTGTGGGAACAGGGGATATCCAAGTGACGTTACAGTGGTTCAACGAATCTTCGATTGACCTCGATTTGTGGGTCTATGAACCGTCGGGCGAGCGCTGTTACTTCGGGCATGCGCATACGGCCACGGGCGGAGAACTCGACCGTGATAACTTGTGCGGCAACTATCAGAACGGCACGCCGGAGAATATCTTCTGGCAGACTGCGCCGATTGGGGATTACTCAATTTGGGTGGATTGGTGGTCGGATTGCGGCAATCAAATTCCGCAGCAGGCGTTTAATGTGCGCCTCGTGAACCGCACGACGGTCGAGACTTTCGACCGCGTGTTGGGCCGCGAGCAAACGCTTGAAGTCGTGCAATTCCGTGTAACCGGCAACGGCATTGAATGGGCGCCTCCGGGCGCGCTATTCGAGGCGGCGCCTCCACCGCACTTGGAGAAGCGCGAACATATCGCGAACAAGTAGATAACAAAAGCCCCGGTCGTAATGGCCGGGGCTTTTTATGGTTCTTTTTTACGCCCATTTTGCTGGGCAATATTCGCTGAGTATGAATCACCGCTCAGAGTTCGGGGCACCCGCGGCGGGTGCCGCCGCGTGGAAGCGGAAAGTAGATGCGATTGGACGCTTGCGCCCCTACCCCCCCTGGGGACTGGGTGGGAATCAGAGAAAAGCGAAACCCCTGACCGGTGTCAAAGTCAGGGGTTTCTTTGTGCCAGGCAAAGGCGATCATGGGTCCCGCGTCAGATCGCGCCTGCACCTGGTTACCTTGCGGTGATCTTGGTGAACGGGCAGTGCAATTGCCGTTCTATACAATCAGACGCACGGCACCGCATTTTGTTGCAGGCAAGTACTCGCGCAAATGAATGCGGATTCGCGACGAGAGGCGTGCAGGGTTTTTGACTGTAAATCTCCTGCGACAGCCGCTTGAAGCCGTCATAACTCCGTGTATAACAGGAGTGCTGCCAAACTCCAACATGGGACTGAAGATCGGGAAGGACTCTGACCCGGCAAGTGGAAATCTTTCCAAGTCTATGTTTTGAATTGACTTTAGCCCGTCGTCACGCGTACATTGTGCGTGAACGTTGGACGCGGAATATCCAGCGTTCCAATCTCCGAGGTGAGTGACTGTATCGAACCCCGCGCAAGTCCTTCGATGGGCCGCGCGGGGTTCGGTGCAAAAAAGGGTCTTTGCAATTTGCACGACAAAAAAAAGCCCGCCTCAGTGAGGAGGGGGCTTTTGGAGTGGCGTCTCCCAGAATCGAACTGGGGACACACGGATTTTCAGTCCGTTGCTCTACCAGCTGAGCTAAGACGCCGCGAAAGAATCCGCAATGTAAGCAACGTCCCGGCAATTGTCAAGCCGGGCGGGTCGCTGGGGCAGTGAATCGGTCCAAAATGTGACTTACGGTTTAGGATCGGCGTGCAGCATAGCTACTATATTTAGCACAAGATACAGATTAACAAGGGTGTAGAAAAGAGAAAACGACCCGCGTCTGTAGCTCTAAGTTGTTATGTCTCATTGCGAACTGCACCCAACGAGGCTACCTTGAATACGTATAGGCGTGGCCCGAAATGGGACACGGAAATACATAGATTGCATAGATTTGCGCACGCTGAGACGCGGGGGTAACCCGCAGTGCGCGAGAGGTGCGTCCACTGGAACGAATCAATTCAGAAAGTTGGATATATAAGGATCGGAGGAGCATGTGATGAAATGGCGAATGATGTTTGTGTTAATAGTGCTTGCGCTGGCATCAGTGGCAAGCGCGGAAGACCGGTCACCGCGACGAAGTCTTGACGATTGCAGCATCGAAGAGACAATTCGCTTCACCGGCGACGGTACATTCGAGCGGACATTCTACCTTGATGTTGACGATCAAGGGTCGTGTGGTCGTGTCCAAGGCCCGGATATTACGTACGAAGTAACTTTCTTGACCGCCGGTCTTTACTCGGTTCGTTCTGGCGCGGACTCTACCCCGTATTTGTTCATCACCAGCGAGTGCTGCGGTGGTGAGCAGTTCTACCCGCGCGGTCTGGTTGTATCTCAGAATGAGATTTACTGCATGTGGTTTGACGCCGGAACGTATTACATCACTGTAGAAGGCTATGGTGAGGGATACGTCGAGATATACTCATGTGATTTCCCGTGTGCGGATGCGCCGGTTGAGGGATTTCAGTACAGCGAAGGCTACGTGACTTTCTACGAGACGGTGAATGCCAATTCAGGTGAACCGAATTATGACGGTCCGTGGGAGATGGACGGCCCGCCGTGCCAGCAGTTGAGTGCGAACGAAGAGAACACAACAGTTGGTTTCGGCTTTTACAACTGGTACAACCAGGATTACGGCTGGACACACTTATTCGACACTGAAGGCCTGGAGTGTCTTGACTACTCGGTTGACTCGGCCGTTGTGGTGATCTGCGCTTACGAGAATGACAATTGCTATTCGCCCGCCGGGCCACTGAATGAGTATTCCGAGTGCGAATTCGACGCCGTCTTGGGCGACAACAATTTCCTTGGCGTCTTGAATCCGAACCCATTTGAAGAACCAGGGAACTTGTCTTATTCGAGTTCTCGCATTAACGTGCCGCTGAACTTGCTGGAAGACGGCGAGTTGCAGATTTGGCTCGACATTGACGCTTGGTCTGATCAGTGCGCGTGGGCGACGACGGTGTATTCCTCGCAATTGATTGTCTATTTGAGCTGCCGTCAGATTCCGCCTGGACCTGTGGGCTATGACCTCGGAGACTTGCCGAGCGAAGGCGGCGACGGCCAGCCGTGTTACCACACGGGCTCGGTTCAAGAAGGCGGCCCGGCGAATGCGGTGTTTGAACCGGACCAGCAGGTTGCATGGTTAGGCGAATGCGTTAATCACGAATTGGCTCCGAATGAAGTTGATGCGGACGGTTGTGACGACGGCATCTACTTTGTTCCGAATGATCGTCCGGGCGGCGCGTGGTACCCCGGTGATGAAGTGTGCGTGGATGTCCTGGTTTCGACAGGTCCGGCCTATCAACCCGGCACACCACTTTATCTGTGGGGCTGGAAAGACGGCAACATGGATTGCGATTTCGACGATTTGTTGGAAGTCCCGGGCGTCGAGTTTCCCGTTTCCGAATGCATTATTTCCGGTTACCCCGTGTACGACATGTCCGCCAACGACACGCGTGAAGTACGGCTGTGCTTCACAGATCCGGGCGTCTTGAATTTGGGACGCTATGACGGTCATTTGCGTTTCCGCTTGTTGTCCTGCGGTCCGGATGAAGGTCCCGCGCGCGACGTGTGCGATTGTTTCACAGCGCAGACCTACATTGACGAAGCGCTGGGTGAAACGGAAGATTTCATTGTGAACGACTTGCAGTTGCCGGTTGAATTGCAATCCTTTACGGCCAACGGTTCGGAAGGCCGCGTGGTGCTGTCGTGGTCCACGGCCAGCGAGCAAGACAACGATGCGTTTGAAGTTCAGCGTTCGATTGAGAATGGCTGGCAGCGTATCGGACAGCTTGTCGAAGGCGCAGGCAATAGCGCGAGCCACCGGAACTACGTCTTTGCCGACACCGATGTGGAAGTTGGACAGACCTATCATTACCGTCTGATCACAATTGACGTAAACGGCAACCGTATGCCGGTTGGCGAGACGGAAGCAGTAGTCGAACCGGTTAATACGACGGTCGAGACATTCTCGCTGCGCCAGAACTACCCGAACCCGTTCAACCCGACGACGCAGATCACGTATGATCTGGCCAAGGCGACAGATGTCAGATTGATGGTGTTTGACCTGCTGGGCCGCGAAGTGGCCACACTGGTCAAGGCTCCGCAGGCTGCGGGCCGCTACGTGGTGGACTTTGATGCGACCGGCTTGCCGAGCGGTATGTACTTCTACCGCCTCGAGACGGCGCAGTTCACGGACATGAAGAAGATGATGTTGCTGAAGTAATTCGCAGCAGCTTCCATACGAGAACCCCCGGTGTTTGCTCCGCACCGGGGGTTTTCTCTTTTGTTTCGCGTCGCTTTAGTTGTGCGATTGCAGGTAGTGCAGAATAGCCTTTTGCGTTGTCGGACTCAGTGCGAGCTTTTCGCCATATTTCGCGACATACGATTGCCAGGCCTCATCGGTGTAGTTCGCGGGTTTACGCAGCGCATGACACGAGGCACAGTTGGCGCGGTAGAGCCTCTCGCCTTCGGTCATTTCACTTCCTTGCTGCGGTGCCGTTGCGGCACAGCCTGAGACGATCACAACCAGTGCAACAACCAGATGTTTACGCATTACAGGTCAATTCCGGTGATGAACCGCACGCGGGCATCGTCGCTTTCGTCTGTGATTCCAGCAGCAGCACCGACGGTAGCCCAGAATCCGCCGGAAGCATACGAAACTGTAGGGCCGAAGTAGGAGGCCGTCTCGCTTTCGCCATCTTCAAATTCCATGCGGGTGGTAGATTCGAGTCCGGCGACGAATTTCGGGTTGAACTCCCACGATGTGCCAACGTCGAGACCGATTTCGTGTTCAGAGTCGGGTGCGAAGAAGTACTCGTAAACCGGATTAACCGCAAGATTCCACCGTTCAACAGACTTGGCCAGAATAATTTTGGCTTCAAGCTTGTTGGGGGCGGAACTTTCGGTTTTGCGGTTGTATTCCAGATAGAGCAGCGGATCCATGAAGTACTGCCCGGTTTCACCGAAGCGGTAGCGCGTGCGTAACTGCCACGAATCCCATTTCAGTGATCCGCCTTCGTTTTGCACGAAGATTTCATACAATGACGCGTCCCAGCGTGTAGTCAGGCCGTGTTCGAGTTCGATACGCAGTTCGGTTTGGTCCACCTCACGCAGTTTGTTGGTTTGATAAAGTTCGAGTTCGGTATTGCCAGCCGGCATGGTCTGATACTGATAGGTCCAAACGTAGAAACGGCGGTCAGCATGTGCTGCAGCAGTCAGGAAGAGCAGGAATAGAAGCCCTGCTGGGAAGCGAAGCATAATGTCCTCAGTTAAGAAGTTAGATGCATCTAACACGCACAAGAGACAATAAACGACTTTCGCGCATAAAAGTCAAGTATGTCTTACTTTTAGGGCGATTGGTGACAATGTCGCATTTGTATAGTGGGAGTTTGTCTTTGGCCGGAATGTGTGGTAAATTAGAGCGGTTACCCAGACAAGGAGGGACCTTATGCGCGGGCTACTTTTGGCGGCTATTCTGGCGGCTTTTCTGACATGGAGCTGTGACGACAACAAGACGCTGTCCGGGGCAACGGCGGGCAGTGAAGAGGTGCAGTTTCCCGACACGGCGTTGGAAAATGCGGTGAGGGCCGCATTGGAACAGCCTTTTGATCCAGTCACCGTGGCGGACATGGAGGGGATCAGTGAATTTGACGGCCGGGAGTGGGGGATTCGCGATCTATCCGGCATCGAGCATATGCGGTCTGCCGAGTGGGTGGAATTGAGTGAGAATGCGATTGACTCGATTCCGCAGTTGAGTGCGCTGATTTCGCTCGAGAGTCTGTTCCTGGCATTCAATACGGTATCGGACTTGAGCCCATTGGCCGACTTGACCAATTTGCAAGTACTCGACATTCGCGGGAACGAAGCATCAAACTTGAGTCCGCTGAGCGGCGCTCCGCGGTTGTCGCAGTTGGACGCGAGCTTCAACTCCGTGGCCGACGTTGAGCCCCTGCGATCTTTGCCGCAGTTGGTGCAATTGGACTTGACCGGAAATTTGATTACGGACGTTTCCTTTTTGACGGATACGCGGCAGCTGCGCAGCTTGAGTATCGCGCTTTGTCCGGTCACTGATTTGAGCCCGTTGTCTGTTGTGACCGGGCTGCAGAGCCTGGCGATAAACGGCTCAGAGATTCAGGACATCTCGGCGGTGAGCGGATTGCGGTTTCTTTCGAACTTTGTGGCGGCCAGTTGCGAGTTGACATCGCTGGAACCATTGCGCAATCTCACTTCGCTGGTGTACGTGGATCTCAGTGATTGCGGTGTGACGACGGTCGAGCCGCTGTCGCAACTGGTGAATGTGGTGGTGCTTGATTTGTCGAATAACGAGATAAACGACATCACGGCACTCGACAATCTAAACGAGATTTCAAGTCTCAACCTGGCCTATAACGCGGTGACATCATTGATAGCATTGCGTGACGCGGGGCAATTGCAGTTGCTGACACTCTCCAACAACTTGATTTCGGATATCAGTCCGCTGGATCAGAATCAGGGGTTAGGAGAATTTGACAGCATTTATCTTTACGGCAATCCGCTATCGGACAGCTCGGAATTCTATTGGATTCCGCGGCTGGAGAATCGCGGCGTGACAGTGTATTACTAAGATTAACGCGGAGACTCGGTGCGGCACTGGCTGATTACGACCACGCTTAATAATAATCTGTTGAAGGCCAAGTTGCCGCCGTTGTTGGCTGCGCTGCCGGATTTGCAGATTACATTCGTCAGCGACCGCGTTGGGCCGCCGATGGAGCGTGTGCGTTGGGTCGTGCCTCCGAAGTGGTTGCACCGTTTGACGGGACGACTGATTTCGCGCGAGCTTATCCTCTGGCGGGAAATTGCGCGCAGCGGAGTTGAGCGGGTCATGGTGTATAACGCCGTGCCGCATCTTTTGTTGGCGAATTGGCCAGCGCGGTTTTTCCGGCGGAAGTTGGATGTGCATCTGATCGCAGGACGACTGGATTTGGATTTTGCCAATCGGCCCGATGTGATGGTAAACCGCGTGGTGCGACGGTTGAACAATCCCAAGTGGATTGAGTCGTGGGTGCGGGGGATTGCGATTAAGCACTGCGACCGGCTGTTCGTGCCGGGGATTCGCGCGCGGGAGTTTTTGCAGGAGATGGGGGTGGCGCCACGACGGATAGTCAATATCCATAGCGCGGTGGATCCGGCGGTCTATTGTCCGGACGGACGGGCGCGGGATGTTGACGTGCTGGTGATCGCCAATCTGCAAACGCGCAAGCGGCCAGAGCTGACGGTGCGGATATTGGAAGCAGTTCTGAAACAGAAGCCGGATGCGAAGTTTGTCTGGATTGGGGACGGACATATGCGGGACGAGGTGCGGGCCATGGTCGCAGCGTCACCGATTCGCGATGCGCTGGAGTTGGTCGGGCACACGGACGATGTGTTGAGCTATGACCGCAGGGCCAAGGTTTATCTTCTGAATTCTGTTTCGGAAGGCCTCTCGTGCGCGACGATGGAAGCCATGGCGGCGGGAGCGGTACCCGTGACCAGCGATGCGGGGGATATGGCGGAGGTTGTGCGGACGGGAGAAACGGGAGAGCTTATTCTTGACGGGGACCGTCCGGAGCCTTATGCGGTAGCGATACTGGAACTATTGGGTGATGCAAAGCGACGCGAACGCTATGCGGCAGCGGGGCGGGAGTTGATTGTACGCGAGCACAGTTTCGAGGCGGTGACACGCGCTTGGAGAGAATTGGAGAGTTGAGGAGAGGATTGGAGGGAGACGACTAAGATTGAGGTCGTCTGAATCAAACAAATGAGACCGGGGCGCCCCTTGCGGAGCGCCCCGGTTCTTGTCTAAGCGGTCGGAGAACTACTGACAGTTGGCGACAACCACAAACTTCTTGAAGTTGGCGAAACCAACAGGCAGTGAGAATTGAGCGCTGCCTGCAGCGAAGAATTGTGATCCTTCGATGACGTAGTTCGGGTCGGCACCGTTATCCGGATTGTCATCCGCGTTCAGGTTGGTCGTGCTGTAGATCACGTACGTCGCGGCTTGCGGCGCGGTGAAATTGAGCCATGCGCCCGCGTTTCCGGGAGCGTTGTAAACCGTCAGGTTGGTAATCGGGTCGCAGGGGACGCAACCGGATACGCAGAGCGCGAGATTGAATGTCTCGGCCGGGTCAAAGGCTCCGGCAGTGTACAGCAGGGACGAGCCACCCGTACTGGTGCCATTTGAACCCCACAGCCAACGGCAGTTGTCGGGCGCGCCGACGCCTGTGCCTTGGACGCTGATCCAGCCGTTTGTCAGAGTGCAGCACTGTCCTTCGGGGAACGTGTAGGTGTAGGCAAGTGCCTCATAGACATCGAGGTAGATCAAACCGGACGGATCTCCGGCCAAGGTAGCGGTAACGTTGCAGACCGGGCCGGTCGAGAGACGCGGCACACCAGCCGAATCCTGCCAGAGTTGAATGGAAAGCGTCATCGGGTTTTCCACGCACGGATCGAAGTTGCCCGCTTGTGTTGTGATCGCCCAAACAGTAATGGACTGAACACCGGCGTTCGGTGCAGCAAGTGAGAAGCTCTCGAAACGCTTGAGGTCACCTTGAACGTCGGACACACCAAATGTCCAGTCGTCCGTGGGCAGCGTCACCGGCTGGCTGAAGTCCGACGTGGCCGGGCACTCATTGACGATGGTGCACGGTTCACAGGCGAGCGACAGCGTGTAACGGGAGTTGCAGGGCGCGTTGGCCAAGTCGAACTGCGGACCGGTGAGAATGTAGTAGGTTCCGGCCGGGACGCAAGCGCTAACGGAATGCGTGCTGCACTCGAAGGCCGTGGAGAACGAAATCGTGGTGGCCGGGCAATCGGTGGTGATCCACAGGTTGTTGGCGAGCATGCCCGTCGTCGTAGCAGTCAAGCGGGTCGGCTCAGTCAGGACGATTTGATACCAGTCGAGGTCACGATACACGGTGTCGTTGAGCGTGTAGTAGCCGTAGGAGCCGCACTTGGTGTCGCCGCAAGCGATCGTTTCAAAGGTCGGCGGCGTATCGTTACAGCCGTCATTGGTGCCGATGAATCCGTCGGCGCAATCGCCTTCAGCTTCGTTATCGGTGCATGTGATCGGACAGGGCTGGCAGCAGGTGACGGCGATATTGTACGCGCCCACATCAGCGGCGCTGAAGCCACTCACGAGGAGGAAGTAGGTGCCGGGCGTCAGATCAACGCATCGCAGATAGGACAAGCCACCCACATCGCCGCACAGGTCGTCGTCAGCGGACGTGGCGACGACACAGCAGTTGTTCTGATCAAACAGGTACAGGAATTGGTCATAGACTTCGGGGCCGTCACAGCCTTTGAAGTTGTATGAACCGGCCTGTGTGACATTCAACTGCCACAGCTCGCCGGGAATGCCGATGCCGCAGGGATCACCCGCGCCGACAGTCGAACCGCTGATGGCCGGGGATGCGCCCGCACAGGAAACTGATGCGGTGAAATCCGGGATGCAAGTGACGGCTTCGCACTGGAGCGACATGTAGTAGGGTGTGCCGCACGTCACGCCCGTTGCCAGGGCAGTTGAGACATAGGCATAGTAGGTGCCTGCTTCAAGGCGGCCAACGAGAGTCATCGTCGAGCACGGGCCTTGGACAGCGCTGCCAAGCACGACGGCGCTGTCGCATTCAAATCCCGTGGGGCCGGCCTGGAAGATAGCGCCGAGGACACAGAACTCGCCCGTGATGCTCAGCGTAATGTCAGAAGTTTGCGTGAGCGTGAAGCGCCAGAAATCGTCGTCGGAGTTGTTGACGCCGCCGACGGTGAATGTGCCGGACGCGCCGCACACGGTTTGGCCGCAGGAGATATTGCTGAAGTTTTCAGCCGCAGCGAAGCAGCCGCCGTTGGTTACGTCAACGTATTCATTGGCGCAGTTCGGTTCATTTTCCTGAATCGAGCCGCCGGGGCAGGTGATGTCGCACACGACTTCATTGGTACAGGCAATCGGCGTGCAATTCGGATCATTGGAGAAGCCGTACACGGTCATGTTGTAGAAACCCGTGGTGCCGCCAGTGAAGAAAGTGCTGTGATCTGTCCACGAGCAGCCGTTGAAGACCCATTGCTCACAAAGGGGGCGGGCCACATTACTCCACAGGATAGACGGCCACAGCGAGCGGAACGCGCCGCCGGCACCACCGTTGTCACCCACGCCGGTCCAGTTGACGTATTCGACCGACGCGTAGAAGCGGCCGTTCACGCAAGCATTGACCGGGACAGTCAAAGTGGCCAGCTGACCGCCGGAGTTATCAGTCGTGTAAGAAACGAAAGACGAACTCACGAGATTATTGCCGGGGTTCTGGCAGGAGTCCGTGCCACACGAGGACGGGCCGTAGATATTTACGCGATAAGTGGCCGTGCCAGCACCGCCAGCTCCGGTGATGCTGAACGCGGCCGCGTTAGCCACAGCAAAGCGCACTGAGTCAATGCGGTAAGGGAAGTCGGGCGTACCGGCGCACGACGGCACCGGATTGATCCAGCCGGCAAATTCGTATCCGGCGCGGGCGTTTAGGAAGCCGCTGTTGTTGGTTGAGCCCTGCGCAATATTGCAGACGACGTCCAGCGGGTTGTTCTCGTCGCGGGAAATTTGGCCGTACAGTTCGGGGATCAGATCAACAGTTTCATTGACCGTGTAGGTCTTGTGCTCGGCCATGAAATCGC